>Ga0208244_100243_pt1 | contig 64003 bp, 54 predicted proteins | sample SubbioCR12Aug_5A_FD_184828 | JGI IMG/M metagenome (GOLD analysis project Ga0208244, IMG submission 184828) | Serpentinite rock and fluid subsurface biosphere microbial communities from McLaughlin Reserve, California, USA - CR12Aug_5A (SPAdes) | ecosystem: Environmental > Terrestrial > Deep... | reverse complement strand
CAGAACTGGTGACATCGATCATCTATCGACAGAAAAGACTTGATGGAACCGTAACAAAACAAAAACATGTATCCTAATACTAAAAAATTTCCACAAACATTGACAATATCTCAAAGTCAAAAATCAAAATGACAAATCAAAATGCAAAAAGTCACACGCTATGTCATTGCGAGGAACGAAGTGACGAAGCAATCTTACAGACGGTGAAGAAATGAGATTGCCACGCCTTCGGCCCGCAACGACTTCGTCGTCTGTGTTCATCTATGTTAACTCGCCTCGCTTTCGCTATGGCGAAGCGGGTCTGTGGTTTCATCTTCATTTCTTTTATATACGAATAAAACGAATTACACGAATAAAAAGAAGAGGACTAAATATTTAATAATGTTATGTACTTAAGAAATAAGTGCGGGGTTGACAATCATTTAAATAGATAATAAAATATTTGTTATGAATGTTGGTATTGTTGGCGCGACCGGTTTGGTCGGCGAGAAAGTTATCCAGATTTTAGAGGAGCGGAATTTTCCAGTTAAGAATTTATTGCTTTTCTCTTCAGAAAAATCAGCCGGCACAAAAATGGTGTTTCGCAAGGAAGATGTCGAAGTTGCGCCATTAACCAAAGATGTTTTTAAAAATCTGGATATTGCATTTTTTGCCCTGGAAGAGAGTTTAGCCAAACACTGGATTCCGATTGCCCAAAAAGAATGTATTGTGATTGATAAGTCATCTGCGTTCAGACTTGCTCAAGATGTGCCATTGGTTGTACCTGAAGTGAATGGTGAGAAAATCAAAGAGCATAAGAACCTGATTGCTAATCCGAACTGCACTACGATTCCTCTGGTGGTTGTCTTGTCACCATTGCAAAAAGAATTTGGTTTGAAACGGGTGATTGTTTCCTCTTATCAGTCAGTATCAGGCGCGGGCAGAAATGCACTGAACGAATTGATTTATGAAACTGAAGTATTAGCAATTAGTGAAGAGATTATCAAAGATGCGGAGAGTGTTTTTCCAGCGCGGATTGCGGGTAATGTTATTCCCCAGATTGGCAAGTTTGACAAGCAGGGCTATGCTTCAGAAGAGAAAAAGGTAATTGAAGAGACAAGAAAGATTTTAGAGTTACCGAATCTGCCAATCAGCGCAACTTGCGTGCGAGTGCCGGTTAGAATTGGACATTGTGAGTCGGTTAATATCGAACTTGAAAAAGAAGCGAATATTGATAAGGTAATTAAAACGCTAAAATCAGCAGACGGTGTCAAACTGGCGGATAGCGATAAGTATCCGATGCCGATTGATGCCGAAGGTAATGATTATGTATTAGTCGGCAGAATCAGAAAAGATTTAGCATTTGAAAATGGGATTGTGTTATGGTTAGTTACGGACAATTTAAGAAAAGGTGCCGCAACCAATGCGGTGCAGATCGCGGAAAGATTGATTAAAGAAGACCACGAATTACACAAATAAACGAATAACACGAATTATTCGTGGTAATAAGGAGCATGAATGAGTAAGTATATTGTGATAATGATTTGTCTGGTCAGTCTGGCATCCTCATATATACCAGATATAAATAATTTGATACTTTTTCCGGAACATAAATTTATTATTAATCCAGAGCAGTATAACCGAGTTGCCGATTTTTCCAGAGCCGAGTCGTCCCATAGTTATGATGTGCGGCATTATCAGTTGAATTTAACCATACCAATGACATCGTCTGCGTATTCCGGATTGGCAAGGATTAAAATAGTGCCGAGAGTCGCTAATTTTGATACTTTTAATCTCGATTTTGCCAGTCTGGTTTGCGATTCGGTAAAACGAGCCGGTAATAATCTCGTGTTTTTAGCCAATAATAACCGGTTAAAAATTACTCTTGACCGTGCTTTCAGTATTGGCGAGACCTGTCTGGTCGAAATATTTTATCGTCGCAATTCAGGATTGAGTAATCTCGGTGTTTATTATTATCCGCGCGGCACTTATCCGGCAATAATGTACACGACAACCGAGCCGTATGATTCGAGATACTGGTTTCCGTGTTTTGACGAGAACTGGGACAAAGCCGAACAGGGTTGCGAGATTTATGTGACCGTGCCGGATTCTTTTACGGTATGTTCCAATGGTCTGTTGGATAGCGTTATTGCCAATAACGGTTGGAAGACATTTTATTGGAGTCACCAGTATCCGATTATCACCTGTCTTATGACTTTTACGGCTTCGATTTATTCGACCTGGAGTCATTGGTATCGACCGAGCGCGACCGATTCGATGGAGATTAAATATTATGTCTGGCGGGTCGATTCATCGCGCTCGCACACCGCATTTCAGAATGTGCTGGATATGATGCAGTTTTTTGCCGACGACAATATGTACGGATTTTATCCGTTTGAAAAATACGGGATGAACGCAACTTATCCGTTTGTCTGGGGCGGTATGGAAAACCAGACCATAACCATGATTCACCGCAACTGGCTTAATGGCAATGATAATGGCATTGCCCATGAACTGGCACATCAATGGTGGGGTAATATGGTAAGTTGTTTTACCTGGAAAGAGATTTGGCTGAACGAAGGTTTTGCGACTTATTCAGATGCCCTGTATTTGAGACACCAGCTCGGTCACACCCAATTTATCAATACTATGAACAGCCGGGCAAGTTACTATTTTCAAGAAGACCTGACTTATCGGGTTGCGCTTTATGATATGCCGATTAACAATCTTTTTACCTGGGGACATACCTACTGCAAAGCGTCCTGGGTTCAACATATGTTGAGATATATCACCGGTGATACGACAAACACGAACGGGATATTTTTTCAGGCAATGCGGGTATATGGCGATTCTTTTAAGTATGTCAATGCCTCAACCCAGGATTACCGTCGAATTATGGAACAGATGACCGGTCTGAACCTGGAGTGGTTTTTTAACGAATGGATATATCAGGCTGGTTATCCCAAGTATTATTACAACTGGAGCGTGGAGCCGACCACAATTCCTGAACAATATCGGGTGATTGTAAGAATCAATCAGAATAACGGCAGTAATGCACCAGCCGTATTTCATATGCCTTTGCAGATTAAATTCACGGCAAGCGGTTATGATACGACGGTCTTGATACCGATTGCGACCAGTCCGCAGACCGATACATTTTTTACTTCATTTTCACCGAGCGCAATGACCATTGACCCGAATAACTGGGTGTTAAAGCGAACTTATTTAGGAATTGAAGAAGTTGCGGGTGCGAATGCAGGCAAACCTTTATATAAAATATACCCGAATCCGTTTCGAGGACAGGTCAAACTTGACTATAATCTATCCTTAGGACAGAGCATGGAGATTTTGATTTATAACCGGGCTGGACAAATGGTGCGAAATTATAATTTAACACCTAAGTATAATAATTATTTAATCTGGGACGGAAAAGATAATCAAGGCAGGCAGGTCAGTGCCGGTGTCTATTTTGTGAAACTCAAGAATGGTCATAAGACCTATCATGAAAAGATTGTTAAGCTGCAATAAAGTTTTGGAGTTTGGTAGTTTTCGGGTTAGGTGTTACTCGCCTCTCGCCTCGCATCCGCGAGAGCGGAGCGGGCGATTCGACAAAATCAATCGAGTCGAAGCGGGATTGTTTAACTCTAAGACCTTTTAACTCGATAACCTATTTATGTTTAATGTCATAATTCTTGGTATTGCCAGTCTGTTGACCGACATCTCTTCTGAGATGGTCTATCCAATTATTCCGTTTTTTCTGGTGAGTCTGGGCGCAGGTCCGGCAGTATTGGGTCTGATTGAGGGCGTTGCTGAAAGTTTTGCCAGTCTGTTAAAGGTATTTTCCGGTTATTTTTCAGATAAGAAAAGAAAGAGAAAACCATTGGCAATTGTTGGTTACGCATCGTCAACAGTCGGTAAATTATTTCTCTATCTGGCAAACTCCTGGGGTCTTGTGTTTTTAGGACGGCTGACTGACCGGTTTGGCAAAGGCGTGCGCACCGCACCGCGCGATGCCTTGATTGCTGATTCAACACCGCAGAATAAACGAGGACGAGCATATGGTCTGCACCGGGCAATGGATACATTAGGCGCAACGATCGGCGTGCTTTTGGCATATTTTCTGATTAAATCAAATATCACGAATTATTCGCGGATATTCTTATTTTCGCTGATTCCGGCATTCTTAGGCGTATTAATTCTTTTCGTAGTGCGGGAAAAAATTACACAGGTCTGGAAAAGCAGGCATAGTTTAAAATTAAGCTGGAAACAGTTGCCGGTTAAGTTAAGATTGTTCTTGATAATTGTTTTCGTCTTTGCCCTGGGTAATTCATCAAATCAATTTCTGATATTACGCGCAAAAAGTATCGGATTTTCGATAACAACGGTTTTGATGTTGTATCTCTTTTATAACCTGACCTATGGGCTGCTATCTTATCCAATCGGACGACTTTCAGATATGATTGGTCGCAAGAAAATTTTGATAGCAGGATACTTAATCTATGGTCTTGTATATCTTGGATTTGCAGTCGCTGGCAAGCCGTCGGTTTTATGGTTGTTGTTCGGGGTTTACGGATTTTACAGCGCATTTACCGAAGGAGTCGAAAAGGCATTTGTTTCTGATATCGCACCCGAAAATCTACGCGGTACATTGATTGGTTTACACGCCACTTTAATTGGTATCGGTTTGTTACCGGCATCTCTGATTGCGGGTGGGTTGTGGTCCATAATAGGCGCTTCTGCACCATTTTATTTTGGGGGTGTTTTGGGCATAATTGCCGCAATCGGATTGGCAATAATTATGTAGTTAATTGATAGGTTTATAAGTTTAAAGTTTTTGAAAATTATCCTTGACATATCCGATTAGGTTTATATAATTTTGTATTTATAAAAGACGATAAATGTCTTTGGAAATGAAAATATATTATATGAAAAAAGAGCACGGGGTAACCATAGTTGAGTTATTAGTAGTAATATTTATCATCGGTATGTTTATTGCCTTTTTTACACCGACTGTTTTGAACCGGGCATCTACTAATGCACGCATCAGTGCGACCAGGCAACAACTAAATGAAATACGCGCTGCGATTGTGGGCGACCCTAATTTAGTCAGCGGCGGCGAATATGTCGCAACTGGTTTTAAGAATGATATTGGCCGACCGCCGCGTCATTTAATCGAACTCGTGCGCCGCGTACCGGATACATTGGGATTAGACAGTATGTCAATATGGAATCCGTTTACAAAACTGGGCTGGAACGGCCCGTATCTCCGCGATGACGGGAAATACGGTTTTTTATATGATGCCTGGGGTGACCTGTATGAATTTCTATTTGACAGCGATTCTAATGCCATTGGCATAAAAAGCCGCGGCCCCGACGGCGAATGGTTTGGACCAGGATTACGGGATGATGATATAATAGTGCAATTTTGATTATGAGTAATAATAAAACCGACAAAATTCGAGCGATTATGAAACAAGACGGAGTTCTCTTGATTGAGTTGTTGATTGTGATAATGATAATCGGAATATTAGTTGCGGGCGCGGTCAAGACCTGGGATACGGTTATTGTTCAGACCAGATTTAACAAGACCACAGAAGAAATGCAGCAAATAGTGTATGCGATTGTTGGCAATCCAGAACTGATAAGCGAAGGCAGACGAACTGATTTCGGTTATATCGGTGACATGGGCGTTTTGCCGGATAGTTTAGTAGATTTAGCAATAAAACCGAGCGGTGCCTCAGATACATGCTGGCGGGGACCTTACCTAAGATCAAAATTTGCGGATAATCAGGATGATTTTTTACATGACGCCTGGGGAAATAGATATATATACGATAAAGACAGTTTAGTAATTATAAGCTATGCATCAGGCACTAATCTGACACCTGATAAATGGATTAACATGAGAATCGCAAAATCGGATTCAGTGTTGTTAAGAAACGCAATCTCCGGGTATATTAAAGATTTGACCGGTAATGTGCCGGGATTTCAATTTGGACGATTAAGAGTTTACATTACCTATCCCTACAACGGTAATTTGTGGACACCGATTGGTTATATTCCTCAGGATGGCAGTGGTTTTTATCAAATCCCGCCCGACATTCCACAAGGTAATCATCGGATAAAATGCATATATTATGAAACGAATATGATCGATACGGTTGATTATATGGAAAAATTTGTCTGCGTTTATCCAGGCATACCAAATACAGTTGATTTTAAACTGAGTATAAAATTCGAATGAAAATGAAAGTATATTGCGCAATGAAACAGGAACACGGTGTGACATTAATCGAAATGCTTGTCGTGGTTCTAATCATCGGCATTCTGGGAGCAGTGGCGATGAGAACAATCGATGCGACATCATATCAGGCGAAGTTTGATAAAACGAGTAAAGAAATGTCAGAAATACTTATTGGCATCGTCGGCAATCCGGCAATAGTTTCGGAAGGACGCAGAGTCAGTTTCGGTTATGTCGGAGATTTGGGGCAATTACCAGAAAATCTTAATGAACTAATTAATTCAAGTGATGTTAATTGGAAAGGTCCATATGTATCACGGCAATTTGTTGAAGATACAACTGGATTTAAATTTGATGAATGGGGTAATCCATACCTGTATGACCCGGCAAATCTTATTTTGCAGAGCACTGGCGGCGGTAAACAAAATTTAACCATGAAAATAGCCGATTCACTTGTTGATTTATTCGAAAATCAGATTAGTGGGACGATTACAGACATTTACAGCGCACCACCCGCAAATTTTGCATCAAATATTCGAATCAAGCTGACCGTACCGAATAACGGAGCGCTCATCGATTATGAAATCACACCGCGCAATGATGGTTATTATGAATTTACGCCACCCGATTACCCAGTACCAATCGGCTATCACAAAATGGTTGTATCTAAACAGTACGGTACCGGAGATTCGTTGGTCAGATGGATATCAGTAACTCCGCGTTCCCGGGTAATTGGCGATTTCCGATTCGCTTCCGGTTTTCACGATAATTTGAAATATGTTACGGGCAGCGCAGTTACTTATGCATCAGTCGGCGATACCGTAAAAAATAATATCGGATTCCAGGTATTTAACAGTGGTCCGGATATAACTTTGGATTCAATGATTGTAACGAGATTAGATACGACCGCTTTTTATGAGCAAGTGAAGTGGGAAGCTAATGTGGTATGGAATTATACACATCCCAATCGCGCTGGCGTTGGCGATATAGTGGCATTTAGTCCGAATCCGGTGATACCCACGAATAGCATTACCAGATTTGACATAGTAGAATTTAAAGAACATAAAACAGCATTACCGGCAGCACCGGTCGCAATGCACGGTGTAAAAATTGTCATAAAATTCAGTGATGGTTCAGTAATAGATTTTATACCTTGAAAATGAAAGGAGATTACTTTGAATATTAAAAGTATTTTTACTCCAGCCGGGAAAGGAACTTTAGCAATTGATATCGGTTCGGCCGCGATTAAGTATGTAAAATTCGAAGGCGGACGGGTTACTGATTATGGTGTCAGAGAAATTGCTGAGGTTTTTGATATCCCTTCAATATTAAAAGAACTGACCATGGATTTCGCACCGGAACAAGTTCTAAGTTTTGTTTCCGGACCCGCGGTCAGTATCAGGCAGGCGCCATTCCCGAAAATGGGAAATCGAGAGCTCAAAGACGCAATCTTTTTAAGATTAGACAAGTATTCACCATTCACCTTAGACGAGTCAATTTTAGATTTCACAGTTATCTCAGATATTCGTGAAGCAGGGATGGTCAGAGATAATGTCATGGTTGTGGCGGCTCGTCGTGATGTCGTTTCCGAGCATATCGCAACTTTCAAAAAAGCGGGCTTGGAACCGACTTCGATATCGGTTATTCCGTTTGCCTTAGTTTCGGCAGCCAGAAGATTTGCCAGACTCCGGTCTGATGAAGTTGTCTGTATGATTGATATCGGTTCTCAGTTTACGAATATTGTTTTTATCAGAAATCAGAAACTTGACCTCACCCGCACGATTACAATTGCGAGTAACGCGATTACCGAAGCAATGACCGTTGCCTTAGCAACCGAAGCCGGAGAATTGGCACTGAGTGTTACTGAGGCTGAAGAGCTAAAAAAACAATATGGTATTCCAAGCGCAGACAACACTGAGAAATTACCGTCAGGTATTCCAGTGAAACATTTACTGACTTTACAGGAACCAATATTAGCACGGCTTTTAGCAGAAATCAACCGCAGTATTGACTATTACCGACGGGAATTCACGGTCCCGGGCATTAGCCGGATTCTTTTGTGCGGCGGCGGTGCCGGTCTTAAAAACATAAAAGAGTATATTGAAAGCAATGTTGGCTTGCCAACCGAAGTATTTGACCCGTTTCGCACGCATAATTTATACCGACGTGACCGACCATTTACCGAAGGATTGGGAACCAGATTAGTTGCGGTTTTAGGTCTTTTATTTGATGCGACCGCAGTCGACCTTTTGCCGAAAGAACTGAAATCGCTCCGTTCGCGTAAATCCGATGCCAAAAAACTTATCGCATTAGCAGTATTGGTAATTCCGGTCTTAATTGCAATCAATTTTATCTTGGCATTTCATTCCAGTACGAAAAAACGGAGTGTTGATACTTATAAACAGAAACTAAGGGCATTAGAAGTAATTAACGCCGATTATTATGATTTAAAAGAAGACATCGATGAATTAGTAACCAAACAGAAACTGCTGCAGGATGTTGTTGGTGTGCCGAGTAATCTGGTGCCAGTTCTGCGACAGCTAACTTTTACCGTACCGTCAAATATTCAGCTCAGGACATTTTCCTTATCCAAAGAAAAAACGATAAAAATGACCGGCATGGTATCAGGACAGCAATTTTTCCTGGATTTAGACCTGACTCAATTCATGATTCAAATGGAAGCGTCCCCTTATTATAAAAATGTTAAATTAGCTAATAAAAGCCGAACTAATTTAGCTGGTGAAACAGTATTGGATTTTGAATTAAATTTTGAAATAGAATAAAGGTGGATATATGGAAATATTAAAACGAAAGGTGTTATTAGGCGGCTTGATTGGGATTGTGATAATTGCGATAATCTTTATCATTTTTCTTTACCGACCAATACTTTTGAAAAACAAAGAAACCGACAAAGAGATTAATACATTACGCAAGAAGATTAAAGAGAACGAAGAAATGGCTAAAGATATTTCGCGATTACGAGAGCAGGTAATTGCTTTGGAAAACCAGCAACGGGATTTTATGTCAAAAGTAATTCCCCGAAATGAAATGCTTGCCGTTGTTCGCCAGCTGGTCAATTTAAGTGAAGGGTATAATCTCGCTTTTACGGAAATTAAACCACCCGGATTAGATACCGTGATTCAGGTTGACAATCCCGATTCACCGCTCAAACCGGTACCGTTTTTATTGACAATACAAGGTCGCTATTTAGATATCGCGCGCTATCTTGAATCGTTATTAGAGTTCCCTTATTTTTTAAGGACACCGGAAGTAGAAATTATCAGCCGGGATGATATTCGCCCGCTGGTTGAAGTTCGCGTGCTCATCAATATTTATGTATCAAGTTTGGTAGTGAAAACAAGCAGTTAGTCATGAAAAAAAATATTTTGTTCGTAATTTTAGGTATTTTAATCATCGTTGCGGCAGTGACGATATTTTCAAAACCGAAAGCGAAACGAGCCGTAACGCCGGCAACCCGTTCCAGCCGCAGAACGACCGGCCAGATAAGACAAAAAACCAAGGAAGAAATTGCCGAGGAACGAAAAAAAACAAGAAAAGAAGCGCGGGCATGCAAGCGAGAAATCAAGAGACGGGAACGGGCGGAAAAGAGAGCGCAAAGAATGACTGCAAGATATGGATATGGGTATCGAGGTCGGGTTCGTGACCGCAGAAGTCGCCGCGGGGTAATGAGTGGAGCCCGAGGCCGCCGGGGCGCTGCAACGCTGTATCGGTTACGCGCGATCTTTACAGTTGATAATGTCAATTATGCGTTGATTGACAATCGTCAGGTTAAAAAGGGTGATGAAATCATGGGTCGTCAGATTGTTGACATCTTAAGCGACCGGATTATCGTCAACGAATCAGGAAGAAATAAAGAAGTAAAAATTGGCGAATCAGCATTTCCCAATTTAATTACTCAAACAAGAAGAACAAGAAGATAAAATGAAAAGGAGTGATGGAAATTGAGACAGAGAATATTGTTTATTATTTTAGGAGTTGTTGTCTTATTGGCAATCTACACTTTCTTTTTGAGACCGAAACCAAAAACCCCTCCACGCGCAGCGCAAACGAGAAGCAGAACCGCAAGCCGGGTGAGTCAAGCCAAAGAAAAAGTTGCCGCCCAAACAAATGTCAAAGAAGCAGTAAAATCAGTAACCCAGCCAATCAAATCAATACTTGAAGGGGAAACTGCGCCGGTTGTGACAGAAAAGGTAAGCGATAAAGGAAGATGGGGCGCCGACCCATTTGTGCGTGATTGGGTATTATCTGAAGACATCAAGGATTTGAAGTTGAAAGCGGTAACCCAGAGCGGCAGTCGGGCATATGCTTTGATTAATGACCAGATTTTGGAGATCGGCGAAATAATCCAAGGAAAAAAGATTGTCGCAATTGATAGAGATAATGTAATCTTAGAGCAGGGTGATCGAAGATTTACTCTGATTTTAGGACAATAATGAAATATCAGATTTGGAAAAGGAGTTGATATGATAAAGAAACTTATTTATACAAGTATCAGCATCACACTTTTATCGTACTCACTAATATTTGCTCAACTTGACCAGGCGAAAAGCGTTAATACGATAAGTTATGCTTCACTATTGGATAAGGTGAGGATTACAATTAGTTGTGACGGCACGCCATCAGTGACCGCATTTACAATGTCGAATCCGGAACGGATTGTGCTCGATTTAAACGATACCCGGCTGATGTGGGAAGCGAATAAACTGGCGGTTCCCTTAACGCCGGTGCGTATGGTTGAGGCAGAAGAATGGCAGGCACAGCCGCCAATTACGCGGATTACGATTGAATTGGAGACACGGGCTGCATATAAAGTGCTGAGAGAGCAGGGCATGATAATCGTGGATGTGGAAACGAAACAGATACGACCGATGGATATGTCAATGCAGGATGAGGAAAAAACTTTATCCTTATATGTCAAAGATGCGGATATCACAGACCTATTGCGCATGATTGCGACGCAATTTAATATGAACATCATTATCACGCCGGATGTGAAATCAGTTATTACCGTGATGCTGACCGATGTGCCGTTAATGGGCGCGATTGATGCTTTAGTCAGAGCAGCCGATTGTAATTATGTGACCTATGAATCCGGTATCATTATGGTTAAACCCAAAGGCAGAGAAATCCCGGGCGAGCTGGATTCACGGATTTACGAACTTGATTATTCAGAGGCACCAGATATTGAAAAAGCAATACGACGCGCCTTGTCAGCACGGGGTGTTTCCGAAGTCGTATATCGTCGGGTCGGGGAAGGTGGTAATTCAAAACGGGCTTCTGCAATCATCGTAACTGATTATCCAGAAGTCTTGGATAAACTGGAGACAGTTATTGCCCAGTTAGACCGGCCAATACCGCAAATTGCGATTGAAGCAAAATTCATTGAAACAACTTTGACTGGCGATGATATGTATGGAATTAACTGGTCGTTGCGCAGCGCCGTTACCGCGTCTGTGCCAAGTCTTGGTGATATGGCATTACCGATACGCTACAAAGAACTGGTCTTAGGTAAGATATCATTTGAACAGCTATCCGCAGCCCTCGATATTATGCAGACGCGCGGTAAATCAAAATTAATTGCCAATCCGAAAACAATCACTTTGGATAACCAGACTGCGGAAATTAATATGGGCATATCAGTTCCGTTGCGATCAGTCCGAGTCGACCCCCAGACCCAGGAACGGGTTTATACCTGGACTGAAAAGTTCATCCCGATCGGTTTGAAAGTGACTCCGCATACAACCAGCGACGGCATGATTAATATGGAAATCGAACCCAGAGTCGAAGCGATTACTGGCTGGCAAGGTTCACCAGATGACCAGCGACCCGTAACGGTCCGGCGTGAAGCAAAGACTCAGGTAATTGTTAAAGATGGCGAAGTGGTCGTGATTGGCGGATTAATCAAAGACGAAGAGACCCGGGTTCGGAGTAAAATACCGATTTTAGGCGATATTCCGATTTTAGGGAAATTTTTATTCAGCCAGACTTCAATAAAACACGAAAAGAGCGAATTATTGATATTTATTATTCCGCACATTATTAAACCATAAGATGCGGTAGAGCACTTAGTTGATCAGGACGCAGATTTTCGCAGATATTCGCAGATTTCAGACCCGCTTCGACTCGATTGATTTTGTCGAATCGAGGCGAGTCTGCGTTAATCCATATCAATCTGCGTTTTTCTGCGTTCTCTTGCTTAAGTTTGTAGGTGGCAGTCCGCAACAAGTTTGTTACCCTGCACTGGATTCGAGAAAAAGTGCAGGGTATTTTTTATAATTAATGGCAGTTCTCATCATCATACTCGGTCTGGTTATCGGCAGTTTTCTTAATGTCTGTATCTACCGGATACCGAGAAAAAAATCGATTGTTGCGCCACGGTCATTCTGTCCGGCTTGTAAAAAACCAATTCAACCCTATGATAATATTCCAATCTTAAGTTATTTGATTCTGGGCGGGCGCTGCCGGTATTGTAAAACAAAAATATCCTGGCAATATCCGTTTGTGGAATTGTTGACCGCCGGTTTGTTTCTTCTACTGTTCTTAAAATTTGGACCGACCTATGAGTTGCTCAAATATATTATTTTTATCCTGCTTTTAATTATTGCGGCATTTACTGATATTTCGCACCGGATTATTCCTAATGTCATTTCAGTGCCGGGTGTTGTTTTAGGATTAATTCTAAATTCAAAAGATTATATCAACACAATATTGGCAATACTAATCAGTGCCGGGATTTTCTGGTTATTTCGGCAGCTCGGGCTCTGGCTGCGAAAACAGGAGATGATGGGCTGGGGTGATATTAAACTGGCGGCAATGATTGGTGCATTTTTGGGTGTTGGGCAGGGGCTTTTGGCATTGTTTATCGGCGTTGTTGCCGGTGTGCTGGTCTGGACCGTGCTCATGTTTTTAAAACTGAAATCTCGCAAAGATTATATTCCGTTCGGGACTTTTATGGTCTTGGGCTCGATAATTACGATATTCTGGGGTACCAATATAATCAATTGGTATTTTGGTCTGTTCTAATCTTTTTTACCAGCGCGATTCCGCTCTGATACGCTTGTTTTATTAACTCCTGCTTGTTATTATCTTTACGGTCAGAGTGAAACATTTTAATGGTCTTAACCATGTTTAAATTTATATCCTGACACCAGAACCGGATTGATGCGAGAGCCGGTTTAATATCGCGAGAACAATCACTGACCCAGACGAAAACACCAAGCTTTGGTTTATTGATACGACGGATAAATTTCGGTTTTCCCTGCCGGTCGCGTTTGATTAAAGATAAACAATTGCACCGGTCAATCATCAGTTTTGCCTGAGACGAAATCGTCTCATAATAAGCCGGCGTGCCTAACACAATGCCGTCAACCTGCTCAAAGAGTTTATATAACTTATTCATTCCGTCATTATATATACAGTATTTTGGATACGGATGTTTTTGACATGCCTGGCAGGGCTTGATTTTTAAGTCGTTTAAATATATCTTGGTTACTTTGGCTCCGGCATCCTCGGCGCCGGTTAACACTGCCTGCACCAGCTGGTCAGTATTTTTACCTTTTCGCGGACTGCCGATTAGACCAAGAATTCGTATCATTATTATTTATTATTTCTTATCGAATCAAGTGTGGTTTGAGCCGCCGGCACAATTTTGAAACAATCTTTGAGTTTGTCACAGGCATATTCCGGACAATAGGCACAATTTTCAACTTTCTTTTCAATACCGCACAATCGGATTTGACATTCCAGGCAATGACTAAATAACCGAGTGTCGGCTGAAGTGCAGCCATCACAATTAATGTCTTCGGGTTTAATATTGGGATTAAATATTTTCTGCCATTCTTCGGCAACTTTTGCACGGGCGACATCGTCATTATTTTGAGTTGCAATGTATGCCGGGCATTCATTGCAATTGATACCGCAATAAGCTATTATATTTTTCATTTCGTCTCCTTTATTTATAGCCACAGATATACACGGATAAAACACAGATATTTTTTCTTCAAATAATTACAATCCGTGCTTCATCAGTGGCTTGGTTTGTATTCTCAAGCTTATGCGATATTCGGCTGAATGTCAAGAGAGGGGACAGGAAGGCACAAAGAAGTGCCTTGATTGCACAGATTTAAGACTGATTACACAGACGATTTTGTAATCGGTGCAATCTATCTTTACTCTTGACAAAATATATTATTTATGTTATGCTTATATATGTATGTAAAGGGAACATGGATTTGTACAGATAAAGAACGGATTAATGCGGGTAAAGGTTTTTATCCGTGTCCATCCGTGGCCATATTTATAAAGAAAGGAGGTGACGCTATGCCAGTTAGAAGTACTTTAAGACGGATGCAGAAGTTTCAAGCCAAATATGACCCGGACGCAATCCGCAATGCGATTGAAAAGCAGATGGATTCGATTCTGGAGCAGCAGACCGCGGCTCAGACAGAACTTGAGAAAGTCGAGAATCTGACTAAGATTGTTCTGGGTCAGGAAAATGTACCGACGCCTTTGATTCCGGCATATATGGCTTATGCACGGCAAATCTGGAAGATTCGGAATAAATTCTCGTCTGAGATGTTAAAAACAGAAGCTGATATTATGCTCTACAAATGGACTCGGCGCTCACTTGTAGAAGCGATTTTAATCCGTATTCGCGATGAAATCTTCACGCTTCAAGCACCAACACCGTAAAACAGTTGTTAGTTGTTGGTTGTTAGATGTTAGATTATCGGGTGCGTCCTGGTTTTACAGGTCGCACCCGTACTAAAATTTTAAGTGTGCATCCTAATCCACTCGGTTGTGCTTTCGGCTATCTTATCGGTTGACCCCCGGGATATCCGGGGGGATATCCGAGGGGTTATCCATGGGATAACCGGTCGGTCTGCTGAATCGGCAATCAAATCGATTGCCGTCTCTTTTGCTAAATGGTTAATCCATTGGGCTGGTGATTAGACAAACGATGGGATAACTGACTGAATAACTGATTGAGCCGGGATTGGGGAGGGTATAATAATTGATATATTGATATGATAATGTGTAGGTTATTTTTATAGAATGCTTGACTTATTCTATATAGATAATAGAATAAAAAATGCTGAAAATTGGTGATTTAGTTTTTCTTTATCATAGTGAACGGGCAAAGTATCTGATTACTGTGCAGGAAAAAGGCAGTTTTTCCACGCATAAAGGCAATATTCCTTTTAGCGAGTTAAGGGAAAAAGATTTTGGCGATATGATAAAAACCCATATGGGTTTTCCATTCCATATTTTAAAGCCGACCCTGGCAGATTTATCAATGAAAGTGCACCGCACCACCACGATTGTTTATCCGAAAGATGCCGGCTTGATGATGCTTAAGAGTTTTGTCTTTCCTGGCGCAAGAGTGATTGAAACCGGAACTGGTAGTGGTGCTTTGACCACGATTCTTGCGACTTATGTGCAACCAAATGGCAAAGTTTATTCGTATGAAGCGCGCTCTGAATTTTCTGATAATGCCAAAGCAAATATCAAGAAACTCGGGTTGTCAGATTTTGTCGAATTTTTTGTTAGAGATGTGGAAAAACAAGGTTTTGACCAGAAAGATGTGGACGCAGTTTTTATTGACCTGCCCGAACCGTGGATTGCGGTCAAGCATGCTTATGATGCGTTAAAAGGCGGTCATTCTTTGGTTTCTCTAAGTCCGAATACTGAACAGATAAGAAAAACTAAAGCCGTGATGGAATTGGAAGGGTTTGTGAGAATACAGGTGCTTGAGATTTTAGAGCGTGAGTTATTAGTGAGAATTACCGGCACCAGACCAGCCGAACGGATGATTTCGCATACCGCATATTTAATATTCGCACAAAAAGGGAAAAAGCCAACAGCAGAGTAAACCAAAAATGAAAAATCAAAAATTAAAAACACAAACGCAAAAATATAAAAATGACAACTTACAGAGATGTCTTCCTGAACCAATGCGAAGGGTCTCTCGCCTGAGATTCTTCGGGGGTTGCCTTCGGCAACCGCAGAATGACAGAATATCAGGGTATTTGTATATTTTCATATTAGTTTTTAGTTTTTTATCTTTAGTTTTTAATTTAAACTGTTCGAGCGGCAAGAAAACTACATCCGCAAAACGAATAATTTCTTTGGTGCCGAGCGTGACTGAAATTATTTATGCATTGGGTCGGGACAGTCTTTTAGTCGGGAACACGATTTACTGCGATTATCCAGAAACGGCAAAAAGCGTGTATAAAATCGGTGATTTTTCCAACCCGTCAATCGAGCGGATTATGCATCGTAAACCAAATCTGGTTTTAGCGACCTTGCCAGAACAGCAGAAAATCGTTGACGAACTGAAAAAGATGAAGATTCCGGTGTATGTTACGCGTCCGCGAACGGTTGACAGTGTGCTTATTGAAATTGAGAATATCGGTAAATTACTGGACGCATCAGTTATTGCCGAATCAATTACAGGTTCGATAAAAAAGCGCATGCAAGAGATTGCGCAGAGTAATCTGAATCTGGTCGATTCACCACGGGTGTATATTGAAATATCGGGCACGCCGATTATGACCGTTGGCAGTCGTTCTTATATTAATGATTTGATGCGTTATGCCGGTGCCCGTAATGTATTCGGAGATATTGACCGCGAACATGTGATTACAAACAGCGAAGAGTTAATCCAGCGTAATCCGGATATTATTATTATCCTGCATCCGCAAGCTAAAAAAACAACTGTGCGCAGACGATTGGGCTGGTCACAGATTACCGCAGTAAAAAAAGGGCGGATATATGATGATTTGAATCCAGACTATTTTTTTAGGCCCGGTCCTCGATTTATCTATGCGATAGAGGATTTGTCTAAGATAGTTCAATCAGTATGGATAAGAAAAAGGTGAATTTAAGCCACGAATGGACACTAATGAACGCAAATATTTTGTACGGAATGTTGTTTAATTAGTGTCAATGGACTGCGTCTCGTTTCGCATAGCGTGTTTAATTCGTGGTAAAAAATAATGATAAAATCTAAATCATGGTTTGTACTTGTCATATTACTCTTGGTCGCAATTGTTTTATCATTCGGTTTAGGACCAAGCGGATTTTCTTTATCAGATTTATCAATACCCATACAACTGAGATTGCCAAGAATCATCCTTGGTATTTTTGCGGGCGGGATTCTGGGATTGGTTGGCGCGTCTTTGCAGGGATTATTACAAAATCCGCTGGTTGACCCTTATACTCTGGGCATTGCGAGCGGCGCCAGTTTTGGGGCAGTGATTGGTTATCTGTTTGGCCGGCTCGGTGTTTTTACCGTACCGGTTTTTGCTTTTGTCGGCGCACTTGCGACAATGTTTTTGGTCTATAATCTGGCATTTGTCAAAGGCAGAATTACCAAGATTAGCTTAGTTCTTGCTGGCGTGATTATGAGTTTTCTGTTTTCCGGTATTGTTATGCTCTTAATGGTTTGGACTCAAAAACCGCTTGTTGAAATTATCTATCTGTTAATGGGGCGCTTAAATGTCGTGTTCACAAATGAATTGTTAGTATCGTTTATCGTCATTGTCATTATATCCATACCCGTGATGATATACTTGTTCAGCAAGTGGCGGTCATTGAATGTGCTGTCCATGAATGAAGAAGTTGCCGAGAGTTTGGGTATTGATACTCAGAAATTGACCCGTAATATTTTTACCGCTTCATCATTTCTGATTGCATTGGTTGTTTCATTTACTGGCGCGATTAGTTTTATCGGTTTGTGCGTACCGCATATTATACGGATGGTTTACGGTCCAGACCATTATAAAGTGTTACCCTTGTCATTTTTATTAGGCGCGAGTCTTTTGCTATTTACTGATTTAATTGCCCGCAGTATTGCGCCGATTGAACTGCCAATCAGCGTGATTACTGCATTATTCGGCGTGCCGTTTTTTATTTATTTGCTTAAAAAGAAGTTATAATGAAACCACAGATGACACAGATTAGACGGAATATAGGCAAAAAAGACAACCTGTTAAATTGGTTAAATCCGTGGTTACGAACAGATTTATGACAGCAATCGAAACTAATAATCTAAGTTTTCAATATGGGAAAAAACCGGTATTACAAAATCTGACGATTCAGATTACACAGGGCGATTTTTTCGGCATTATCGGACCGAATGGTGCGGGCAAGACAACTTTATTAAAGATATTTGCGGGTTTGCTTAAACCGCAGCAGGGCGAAGTGCAATTGTTTGGTAAGAAATCAGACGAGATACCAATCAAAGAACGGGCAAAATTATTGAGTTATGTGCCGCAGGAAAATTATTTCTACTTTGACTTTACAGTTTTAGATGTTGTTTTATTCGGCCGGCATCCTTATTTAAAACAGATGGAGCGACCGAAAAAGAGCGATATTGATAAAGCAATCAATGCCTTGAAATTTACTGATGCGCTGGAATTCAAAAACCGGAGTGTTCTTGAACTATCTTCAGGCGAACGGCAAAGAGTGATTCTGGCAAGGGCACTAACATCCGAGCCGAAAATTTTACTATTAGACGAACCGACATCTTATCTTGACATTACCCACCAGGTTGAGATTATCAATATACTAAAGAAACTAAATCAAGAAGGTATTACAATTATTTTCTTATCGCATGATATAAATCTAACCAGTATTGCCTGTAATCGGGTGTTGTTATTATCAGAAGGCAAGATGATTGCCTGTGATGTGCCAGCGAAGATAATTAATAAAGATTTGATAAAGGCAGTTTATAAAATAGAACCGCAGATAATTTCCAGCCCGGATTCGGCTAAACCGCAGATTATTTTACCGTCGTAAAATTTACTAATAGGATTGTTTAGTTATAATTTATTTTTTATAGGGATTTTAATATTATGCTTATCAGCCGTTTTAATAGCGATCTCATAACCAGCATCAGCATGCCGGGCAACTCCGATACCCGGGTCATTGGTTAAAACCCGCTCCAGGCGTTTGTCCATTTCTTGAGTGCCATCACAAACCACAACCTGTCCGGCATGGATTGAATAACCAATGCCAACCCCGCCGCCGTGATGGACTGAAACCCAGGAAGCACCAGACGCGACATTGAGCATAGCATTGAGAATGGGCCAGTCAGCAATTGCTTCTGAACCGTCCTGCATCTTTTCAGTCTCGCGATTGGGTGACGCAACTGAACCAGAATCAAGATGGTCCCGACCAACAACAATCGGTGCCGAAACGATATTATCTCGCACTAATTTATTCATTGCCAACCCCATTTTATCCCGTTCGCCATAGCCAAGCCAGCAGATGCGCGCGGGTAGTCCCTGGAATGGAATTTTCTTTTGAGCCAATTCTATCCATCTTTTTAAAGATTCATTTTCAGGAAACAAATCTAAAACTAATTTATCGGTTTCGTAAATATCTTGTTTTTCACCAGACAAGGCTGCCCAGCGAAAAGGTCCTTTGCCTTCGCAAAACAGGGGACGGATATATTCAAGCACAAAACCAGGAATATTATAGACATTTTCAACACCGGCTTTTTGCGCCTGGGCGCGGATATTGTTGCCATAATCAAAAGCAGTCGCACCTTCTTGCTGCATCTTAAGCATTGCTTCCATATGCCGAGCCATCGATTCATAAGAGCGTTTGATGTATTCATTGGGTTTTTTTTGCCGGAGTTCATTGGCTTTTTCCAGGGTCATTTTACCTGGCACATAACCATTAAGTTCGTCATGAGCTGAGGTCTGGTCAGTAAGAATGTCTGGTATAAAACCGCGTTTGACTAATTCGGGATGGATATCAGATGCGTTGCCAGGTAATCCGATTGACAAAGGTTCCTGATGCCGAATCGCATTCTCAACCATTGTGATTGCTTCTTCTAAACTATATGCCATTCGGTCGCAAAATCCCTGTTCAATTTTACGCTCAATTTTACGGGCATCAACTTCAACATCAAGAATTACTCCACCATTCATAGTTACGGCTAAAGGCTGGGCACCAGACATACCACCCATACCAGCAGTGAGCACCCATTTACCGCGGAGCGTGCCGCCAAAATGCTTGCGGGCGCATTGGGCAAAGGTTTCATAAGTGCCTTGAATAATGCCCTGGGTGCCAATATAAATCCAGGAACCGGCAGTCATCTGACCATACATAATAAGACCGAGTGCTTCGAGTTTTCTAAAATAATCCCAGTTTGCCCAAGCCGGGACTAATAAAGAGTTAGCGATTAAAACACGTGGTGCATAAGCATGGGTTTTGAAAATACCGACTGGTTTGCCAGACTGGACTAAAAGTGTCTCGTCATTTTCTAGTTCTTGCAGGGATTTAATAATCGCATTATAACAGTCCCAGTTTCGTGCCGCTTTACCCGAACCGCCATAGACGATTAAATCTTCTGGTTTTTCAGCGACTTCAGTATCAAGGTTGTTCATGAGCATTCTCATCGCTGCTTCCTGATGCCAACTTTTACAGGTGATTTCTTTACCTCGAGGAGCTTGAATCATTTTACACTTTACAATTTCAAATTTACAATTCGCCTTTGGCGAAAAGAAGTAGCGGGGGCTGGATTTGAACCAGCGACCTTGAGGTTATGAGCCTCACGAGCTTCCAGGCTGCTCCACCCCGCAATATTTAATTCTAAATATCAAATAACTTGCCAAATGCTCTTGGTATAATATAACCAAATTAGAGAAATTGTCAATAGAAAGTAGAAATAGATATTTAAACTTGACACATGTAATTGATAGAGTTATGCTTTTATATAAGACGAAATATTCAGGAGGAGATATGAAAAAAATAGTCAGTGTGTTTTTTATCCTCATGTGCACAGTCGTATTTGCTCAGCAAGTCGATACTGCCTGGACAAGAAGATATACGAGTCCTTCACCAACCGGCTCAGATTATGCTTATGGCTTAGCAGTTGATAGTGATGGGAATGTTTATGTGACCGGTTGTCATGATTATCTGGGCACCAATGCCGAAGCCCTGACCATCAAATATGGTCCGGTTGGCGAGTCATTATGGACTTCAGTATTGGCAAGACCGGCATCACAGATGACCCGTGCGGTTGCGGTCGGCGTTTCGGGCAATGTTTATGTTACTGGTTATACGATGGAGAATGGTCACGGCGATTATCTGACTGTAAAGTATCGGTCGGATGGCTCAGTCGCCTGGACTCATATCTATTCTGGTCCGGGTTCGCGTTATGATTTTGCGCGCAAACTGGTGCTGGATAGTCAGGAAAATATTTATGTTGCCGGCTACAGTCAGGAATCAAATTCAAGATATACTAACGCGACCATAAAAATAGATTCCTCAGGTAACCTGCTCTGGGCACGGCGAGATAGTTTTAATGGTGCCGGTTCATTAAGTTATCCGGCTGATTTAGGCATTGATTATGCCGGTAATCCTTTTATCGTGACCAGAACTCCAACCGCATCGCAAGGAACTGATTATGTGGTGGCAAAATATAATGCAGCGAACGGCGAAACTTTATGGGTGAGAACTTATAACGGACCTGGGAATGGAGCGGATGAAGCACGCGGCATTGCATTTGATGCTGCTAACAATGTATATGTGACCGGCATCAGTCTTGGTTCAAATACCGGCAGTGATATCGCAACGATTAAATACAATGTAGATGGTGTCGAACAATGGGTGAGAAGATATGATAACAGCGATACGGTCGCGACTGATGCTGGTTATTGGATAACGGTTGATAATGCTAATAATATCTATGTTTATGGTTCGAGTATGGGTACAGCGGGCGCAAATTATGATTTGGTGGTCGTGAAATATGATTCTTTGGGTCATGAACACTGGGTGTCAAGATATAATGGTCCGGGTGGTTATGATTTTCCGATTGAAAAAGACGGGCAAAAAGGCATGGCGCTTGACCAATTTGGTAATATTTATATTGCCGGCAGTAGCCGGCAAGCCGGTTCAACCAATGAAAATGATTTTGTCACGGTCAAGTATAATCCAAGCGGAGTTGAACAATGGGTTGTCCGCTATGATTATGCCGACAGTTTTGAAATTGCCTGGTCAATGGATGTTGACCATCAAGGATATGTATATGTTACTGGTCGCAGCGCTGCATTAGGCAGTAATTATGATGTCGCAACAATAAAATACCGTCAATTGACCGGGATTGAAGAAAACGAGATTGCTACAGCTTCGACTCGGCATGGCTTTGTCGTTTATCCAAATCCGGCTAAGTCGTCTTTTATTGTCCATAGTCCGTTATCTTCAGGAAAGATAAAAATCTTTGATGTTACCGGACAAGTTATTAAACAGGTAAGCATCAAGAGCCAGGAAACGAGAATTTCGCTTGCTAGAATAAAAAGCGGTGTCTATTTTGTTAAATTAGACAAGGAATCGGATATCCGAAAGATAATAATTACACAATAAGAGAGCAGAGCAGTTTTTTTATTATTTGAGTTCTTGTATCTTTGCTTCAATATCTGATAATATCTTGTTACTAATTCTTTCGGGATATTTTTGGGTTTTCTGATACCAAAATTTTGCATGCGCGCGGTTGTCTTTTTTCTCATAAGCTCGGGCAAGATGATACATGGCAATACCAAAGGTCGAATCAAGCTCAAGCGCTTTTGTGCAATAGGTGATAGCTTTGTCATAATTCATTTTCTCAATCGCAATAACCCCTAAATTAATATAGGGGTGCGGAAAAGTAGAATCGAGTTCAATTGTTTTCTCAAAATCAGCAGTTGCTAACTGATAATAATAGTTTTTAACATAGGCAACACCTCTTTCATTATAGGCACTGGTAAATTTTGGATGTAGTTCAATTGCTTTTGAGAAATCTGCAATAGCCGAATCAGACATTGAGAGATGTTCATATGCTTGACCTCGATAATAATAGGCATAAGGACCGGTAGGATTGAGCTGGATTGTTTTTCCGAAATCACGCAAAGCGGATAATGGTTCTTTTAGATTATCTTTAAGTAAAAGACCCCGATTCTGATACGCTTGATATAATAGAGAATCGAGTTCAATCGCTTTGTCAAATTCAGCGAGTGCCTTTTGATATTCGCCTTGGTCTCGATAGACAAGCCCGCGGTTATTATAGGGATTGGCGTATTTAGGATTTATTTCAATGGACTTATTATAATCAGCCATCGCGCGCTCATAATCCTTTTTTGTTAAGTAGCAATTACCGCGGTCTTTATAAGCAACATAATCAGTCGGGTTAAGTTCAATCTGTTTTGTATAATCTAAAATAACCTGGTCTAAAGAATCGCTGCGAGTAATATCTGACAAGCTTTTATCCGATTCGGAAGATGCGAAACAGATTACAATGATTGATAATAAACTAATGATTATTTTTTTACACATAATTGCCTCGCTTTCTTAAATATGTATATCTTAATATCAAATCTTTATATGTCAAGTTTAAATTATTATAATATATTAATAATGTTGAAAATGAAGGATTTGATTTTTGATTGTTATGGTTAAGGCGCCATCTTTCCTCGTGTTATAGGCGTTAATCTGGTATTGTTCAATTATAGCTAAAACATCCGGATTAATTTTTTTCCTGCCGGTAATGATTAGATATTGTGGTTTGACTTTGTCAAAGAGGATTTGATTATTTGCTATTTTACTGGCATGGTGCGGTGATTTTAAGATTTGCGATTGAATTGGTTGCTCAGCAATGATATCCGTGTCATCCAAATCACCAGGGAAAAGAAATGATGTATTATTATATTTTATTTTCAGCACAATTGACAAGTCATTAAGATTGAAATTGTCATCGATAAAATACATTCGCTGGATTGACTGATTAGGAGAGAGTACATCAATGTCAAGTTCTAATCCTTCGATAATCTGTCCCTGGTCAGCTAAGATAATTTTGATGCCTTTGCTTTTAATAGTGTCGATAAGCGGATTATACAACGTATCAAGAGTATCTCTACGCACATCAGTTGCAATTAGAAATGTTGATATCTTAAAATCGTTAAACAGATTTAAATATCCACCATAATGGTCAAGATGGGGATGTGTAATCACAGCCAGGTCAATGTTTCTAATTCCTTTGCTTTTGAGAAACCGGGGGATAATTTCATTCGGTTCACCGGCATCAATCATCATTTTTTTACCATTAGGAAAATCTAAAAATATCGCATCACCTTGTTTGATATCAAGAAATGTGATTGTAAGATGTTTTTGTTGCAGAGCTTTATTCCAGATAAAAACATTTAATCCAATTAATAATACGAATATCGATATTTTTCTAAATTTGAGATTTTTCCAGAACAACACTAATAACACAGATAAATAAAAAAGTGTTATTGATAAAACTGGCGGACGGCCAATTTCAAGCATCTGCCATTTGAGACTGGCAAATTTTTCGCTGATAAAAATTATTACACGGAGTATCAGCCACAAAGTGTTCGCATAGATACCAGCGACAACCGATAAAAAAAGATTCATTAGTATAACTAAAAAACCCAACGGTAATGCTAAAGCTACCAATGGCACGATAATCAGATTCGCAAAAATTACTAATATCGGATATTGATAGAAATGATACAAGATAATCGGCGCAGTGCCAATCGAGGCGCTAAAAGATACAAATAACGGTAAGAGAATATAGAACTTGACTAATTTAGGTATTTTTTTATCTTTAATCGTGTTGTATAGCCGTGGCGTAATTAAGAGAATAGCAATGGTGGCAGAAAATGATAATTGAAAACCGATATCAGTCAATGCCTGGGGTGAGATTAAGAGAATGATAATTCCTGCAATAAAAACGCCATTTATCGGCTCGTATCTGCGTTCTAAAAAAAGCCCTAAACAGGCTAAGATAATCATTAAACCAGCACGGACTGCAGAGGTTTTAAATCCGATGAGTGCAAGGTAAATAATCGTTACGACGATAATAATTATCAAGGCGGGTAATCTACGAATACGGATAATTGGTAAAAATAAGAATAACAGACCGATTAAAATGCCAATATGCAAACCGGAAACGGCTAAAATATGAGCAACACCAGCATCTGCAAAAGTTGCTCTCAGGTTTTTTGACATTTCACGTTTTTCACCGAGTAACATACCGATTAATAAATCTTTCTGGTTATTAACAAGATATTTATCAATCGTCTTGAAAAAGTATTGCCGTACTGGCAAGATTAAATATTGTGTTAGCCAATTACCTCGCCTTCGAATTATGGTATCAATATCTTGAAACGAAATAAATAATGAACCAAGATGACCTTGCTTATGATAATATCTATTATAATCAATTAGATTCGGGTTACGGGGAAAATCAAAGGCAGTAATTTTTGATTTTAAGTCAATAATATCACCGTAAGATAATACGAAGTCTTCTTTGACCAGTGAGGATTCTGAAGGGGTTGATTTTAGATATAGAAATATCTTGCCTGAGACAGGCGAGTTATTAATCTTTAATAATTTTGCCGAATATCGGCTTGTCTCGGTTAAATTAGTTTCTATTATTTGTACCCGTATTTTTACCGGAGTATCATACAAGGGAAAACTCTTAATCTGATTTTGTTGCGCTTTAAATCCGTTATAATTTATGGTCGATGCGAATAACAGAACACAGTATAACAGCAAGTAAGTTTTAGTTGAAAATGACAAGATTAAGAGTACAACAATTCCGATAAGGAGATACAAATTAGGAATTGAGACATATTGCGCAAGGATTATACCGAGTACAATCGCAATAATTGCTTTTAATGCTGCATAACGCATTATGAGAATATTAATAGAAAAATAAAGAAAGTAAAGTCTCTATTTTCATAATATACTCTATCTTGTTCATGAGTTATTGAAGATTTATCAAAACTAAATTAACGCGATAAATTATATAATTGAAAATGTAAACCCATATCCAATGCCGACTCTGATTCTCTATTCTTGATTCAACCTCATCCCAATTTTGCGTGCGCCATCAAGTCTCAAATTCGATGCTTATTTGATTGAGAAGTCTTATCTCATTTCTAATCTTGTTATATTATTTTATTCAATCATCGATCTGATTTTAATTGCTTTGGTATCGTATTTTTTCATTTCTGACCTGTATTTAACCCCGACCCCCTGCGCCCTACCCCCTTGATGCGGGTTTTTGGATATTAGTTGTTGGTTGTTAGTGAATTAGATGAAAAAATCAGTCATAATTAATATGCGGATTAGTTGACATTTTTGTGATTTGTAACCAGGTGATTTTAATGTAATATTATTGAACAGGATGACCCGACTGGTATTGACTTTTCGAGTATTTTCAGTATTATATGCTTTTAAACAAACAAGGAAAAGATAATGAAAGTACTAAAACTAAAAAAACACAATCTTAATGATTATCTCGACTCTTTGCGGGTCTGGGGTGAAGTATACGGGCCAGTCAAGCAAGGAGAAAAATATATTTATGGTCAGTTAGATGACCTAAGCAAGCTCGATACCAAGATGCTGCGGACAATTCTACCGGTGAAAAAGTTTCTCATGCCGCCTAAATTTAATACTTTTACTTTTGACGAAAATAAATACAAAGCCGAACTGGAAAATATTCCGAACCGGATTGTCTTCGGTGTTCACCCATGTGAGATTCACGGGCTTTTGATTCTGGATAAGTTCTTTTTAGAGCGGTTTCCAGACCCATTTTATGGAGAACGCCGTCGCAAAACTGCGATACTGGGATTATCCTGCGTGCCGGATGATAAATGTTTTGCCAAATCAACCAATACCCATTATGTTGAGTCTGGTTTTGACCTGGCATTTAATGATTTGGATAATTATTATCTGGTTTGGGTTGGTTCTTCGTTAGGCGATGACCTGGTGCGGATTCGGCTCGACCTGTTTGAAGAAGATATCAAGGAAAAAGATTTAAAGCATTATATGGAATGGCGTAATTGGCGCGACTCGCAGTATAAGCTTAATGTTAATCTGACTGCAATGCCCGATATTATGGAACTGAATTATTCAAGTCCGGTCTGGGATGAGCTGGGTGATAAATGTTTGTCCTGCGGTGCCTGTTCCATGGTTTGTCCGACCTGCCCGTGTTATAATATGAGCGACCAGATTCGACCATCTCAATTTACGGGTAAGCGGGAACGAACCTGGGATTCATGTATGTTCAAGCAGTTTGCATTAGTTGCAGGCGGGCATAATTTCCGAGAAGCCCGTTCGCAACGGGTGCGGTTATGGTATACCCATAAATTGAAGGCATTTATTACTGAATTTGGTAAGGCTGCCTGTATTGGCTGCGGACGATGTATTGATACATGTCCGGTTGATATTAATGTGAAAACGGTTGTTAAAGCACTCAAGGGAGGTAAATAATGGCGAATAATGTTTATCTGCCCGAACCGATGCGGATTGTGCGCCGTTATGATTTAATTGATGATGTGCGGTTTTTTCAGGTTCGACCTCTGGAAATGGAACGAGCCCTGCAGCTCAATTACCTGCCCGGTCAGTTTATGATGGTTTCTTTGGCAGGTGTTGGTGAAGCGCCGTTTTCAATCTCATCCACGCCGTCTCGTCCGGGTTTGTTAGAATTCGGAATCCGTAAAGTCGGAATTATTACTGAAGAGTTGTTTAAACTAAAAGAAAATGAAGTCATCGGCGTGCGCGGACCATTCGGCAATGGTTTCCCGATTGATAAGTTTGAGAAGAAAGATTTAATCATTGTGGTCGGCGGCTTAGGTGCGGTACCGCTCCGTTCACTTTTACTTTATACCCTGGATAACCGGGACCGATTTGGCAGGATTTTCTTTTTGTACGGAGCACGAAGACCCGCAGAAATGCTCTTTCGTCGGGAATTTATGGAATTAAAATCACGGGAAGACCTGCATTCAATGCTGACTGTGGACAAAGATGATACTGGCCGCTGGACTGAACAGGTTGGTTTAGTAACCGCGCTCTTTAAAAACTTGAAAGATATTGACCCGCAAAACACCTATGCCACGGTTTGTGGCCCACCGGTCATGTATAAGTTTGTGATTGATGAAATTATCAAACTCGGGATTCCTAAACATCAGATTCTGATGACCCTGGAACGACGGATGCATTGCGGAGTTGGTAAATGCGGACACTGCGTGATCGGCTCGATTTATACTTGTATGGACGGACCGGTATTTTCATACTGGGATGTTATGCATATGAAGGATTTAATCTAAAAAATATAATTATGAATAAACCAAAAGTAGGATTTTATAATTTATCCGGATGTTCCGGATGTCTTTTGACAATTCTCAACTGTGAAAATCAGTTGCTGGATGTTTTTAATGGTGCTGAAGTCGTATCATTCTTAATGGCACAGAGTAATAATGTCGAAAAAGAATTGGACATCGCATTTATTGATGGTTCAGTGACAACTGATGAACAGGAAGAGTTTTTGCATGAACTGAGACCGCGCACGAAAAAAGTTGTCTGCCTGGGAAGCTGCTCGTGTTATGGCGGTGTGCAGGCAATGGAAAATGAAAAAGGCACCTGGCTCAAACGGTTTAACAAGGTATATGGCAAAAAACCTTTTAAGGTTGTCAAACCGTTCGAATCAAAACCAGTTGATGCATTTATCCCGGTCGATTATTATCTGCCCGGCTGTCCGATTGACGCTGACCAGTTTTTATATAATTATGCAAGACTCTTGCGTGGTCTGCCTGCGGATGTTCCAAAAACACCGGTTTGTTTAGAATGCAAATGGCATGAGAATGAATGTCTGCTCTTAAAAGATAAACTTTGTCTTGGTCCGGTTACTTCGGCTGGCTGTAAGGCAAAATGTCCTTCGCATAATTTACCCTGTATTGGCTGTTTTGGTCCGGCTGATGAATCGAATCTCACTTCTGAATTCAGTCTTTTAAAAGAAAAAGGATACACTTTTCCGGAAATTGAACGAAAACTGCGCCTGTTTGGCGGCGTTAAATTTATCAAACAATTTAAATCATTATGGAAAAAAGCACAAAAGTAAAATTTAATCAAATCAGAATACCGGCTTTAGCCCGGGTTGAAGGTCATGGTAATATCACAGTCGAAGTCTTAAAGGGAAAAGTTAAAGATGTCAAGTTGAACATTCCTGAAGGACCAAGACTTTTTGAATCATTGGTAATCGGTAAAACCCCGGAAGAAGCGACCAGTATTGTCCCGCGCATCTGCGCAATCTGTTCGGTCTCACACCGCTATGCCGCAATCCGCGCTTTTGAACGTGCCCTTAATTATAAGGAAACCAAAGCAACGCACCAATTACGCACCCTGATGCATTACGGCGAGATGATTGAAAGCCACGCTCTGCACGCATTTGCCTTAGCTCTGCCTGATTTTGTTGGTTATCCATCGGCAATTGCCATGGTCGATAAATTCGCACCTCAAATTTTAAAAGCACTTAAACTTAAGAAATTCGGCAATCTGGTTATGGAAGTTACCAATGCACGGTGGACCCATGGTGAAAACGCGACGGTTGGCGGATTTGGTCTGGCGCCAACGCATAAACAGCTGTTTGATATTAAATGGCAAGCCCAGGAGCTTATCGCTGACGCCGAAGAAATGGTCGAATTACTGCGCAATCTCAGTTATCCAACTTCAATGGAAGATGGTATTGTTTTTATGTGTTTAAAACCACCGACTGACCAATATGGTTTTGTCGGTGACCGGGTATTAATCTCAACCGGTGAAGAGCATCCAATTGAAAAATATAAAGAACTCAGCAATGAACGCGTTGTTGAACATTCGACTTCTAAACGGTGCCGGTATAATGACCGACCTTATGTAGTCGGCGCGTTAGCCCGCATGAATTTACTGGGAGAACGATTGCGTGGCAGAGCCGGTGAATGCTTTAAACGCTGTTATAGTTTAAGCTGGATTCGCAATCCGTTGTATGGTAATCTTGCGCAGGCAATTGAAATACTTTATAGTTTGGAACATATTCCGCAATTAATTGACTCGATACTTAAGAAAATTAAAACTCTGGAAACAGATGCGAAGATTCAGAAACAACCGACCGGGACGGGTAAGAATGTTGGTGCAGTTGAAGCACCGCGCGGAACCTTATATCACTATTATGAGGTTAATCGCGGTATTGTTACCGGTGCTAATCTAGTAATTCCGACGACACAGAATTTTGATTCGATGGAAACCCATATCAGAGTCGCGGCACAAAACCTGCTCGCGAATATCGAAAACAAACCGCTTGCAGCATTGACCGCACAAGAACGTAAAGATATCGAACTCATATTTGAAATGATCGTCCGTTCTTACGACCCGTGTATATCTTGTTCTGTGCATATGGTAGAAGTTAAGTAACAACAATATTAATTATCATAACTGCGTCCTATCTTGTGAGTAGGACGCAGATTTTATTATTTACACATAACTAACTATTGCTTGCAATTTGTCTTTATTAGAGTAAAATATTTAGTAAACAATGTTAAACATACTGTTAACGTTATCTTTTTTGATAACCAGCCAGATCTCTGAATCTACTTTAGTCAGCAGGGTTCAATTCCAGGGCAATCACTCAATAAAATCCAAAACACTCATGCGGCTGGTAAGTATCAAGACTAAAGAACCGTTATATGAAATTATTCTTGATAAAGATATTGACAATTTGAAAACCTGGTATAATTTACAGGGTTTTGAACAAACTGTAGTAACAACCGAGATTATTTCAGATTCGAAAGGTAAAAACGTTAAATTTAAGATTGAGGAAGGTCCCCGTACAAAAATAACCTTGATGACCGTACAAGGTATTCATAGTTTTCCGACAACAAAAATCCAATCGATGATAACATTGAAAGCAGGCGATTATCTTGTAGTAAATAAAATCAGCCAGACTGAAAAAACAATTGTGCAATGGTACAAGAATAATGGTTATCCTTATGTGAATATTGAGACCGATATCGCCCGGGAGCTGAACCAAGCAATAGTGACTTTTATCATAAATGAAGGCCAGCTTGCCTTCATTAATGAGTTATTGGTACGCGGTAATCAGAAAGTTGCAGACCGGTTGATTCTTTTGTCAACCGAAATCAAAACTGGGGATAAATTTTCCCTCGAAAATCTGGAAAAAGCACGGCAGAGATTGTATGCCACACGATTATTTGAACGGGTTGCTTTTTATATATTAGAATCAGATTATCCAGACAGTTTGAGTATCCGCTTTGATGTATTGGAATTACCTGCCCGGAGTATTGGTTTTGGAATTGGACTTCAGACTCCGCCAACCGGATTTTTATTTTCAACCGAATGGCAGCATCTGAATTTTTTGTCCCGTCGGCATAATCTCTTTCTTTCTGCCAGTTATACGCCGACTTTCAGCGGTGATTGGCAGAGTGAATTTAAAAGCAGTTATCGTATTCATCACTTTCTTTATACGCCAGTCAATTTTACCCTACAACCATCATTCCGATACGAGAAGATTGACAGCCTGAAACAGGATGAACTGAATATTGAAGCCGGGATTTCTCGGTACATTGGACCACAATTAGAAGTCGGCGCTTTTTTGCGCTATCTCAGAGTTTGGACCAATTATCCATTGGCATTTATATCTGATTACCGGAGTATTACTAATTCGCAAAATTTATATGTACGGTTTGATACACGCGATAAGCCTTTTACACCGTCAAGCGGTATTTTCTTTACCACTAATCTTCAATATGCCGGCAGTATTTATGCGGGCGACAATGATTTTTATAAAAACCAGAGCGAGTTTATCCTATTCCGTCGCGTGTGGTCCCAATTAGTAATGGGCAGTCGGGTTTTGGGAGGTGTGGCAATACCTTATGGTCGCACTGAAATTATTCCTTATTATGAAACATTTAGTTTAGGTGGTAATAATGGACTGCGTGGTTATGATGACAAATCAATTGGTCCGACCGTAGTCAGTGATAAGTATCATTATGGTGAAGCAATTATCAATGCTAATTTTGAGCTGCGAACGCATTTTGAAAAACTTATCGATTTTGTTGTGTTTTTTGATGCGGGTAAAGTAACAAACCGTAGTGATCTATTCTCTTTTGATAACGAGATATTGAATTACAGCGCAGGTATTGGAATCCGAGTTAATTCACCATTCGGACCAATCCGGCTTGATTATGCAAAAAGACTAAAAGATGCACCCAATGGAGATTGGGGCAAGTTCCATCTTGGTCTTTTAAATGTATTCTAATGAAAAACGCTGACAAAGAGGAAACATTACCAGAATTTCGAATTTAGAAAAAGGCAACCACGAATTAACACGAATGAACACTAATATCATACATAAGAATTTTGAAATTTTTTTATAGGCTATGATTTATGCTATTAAAAACTAAGGGCAGACGGCTATTTTTTATAATCTTTATATCACTGCTGATTTTTATAGCCACGCTTACCTCAATCTATTTCTTAATGCGAAAACAGATATCAGAATTTCTTACCCAGAAATCAACCGAACTGATCAGTAAATCGGTTAATATTGATATTACGGCCGAGGCAATCGAAGGCAATATCTTACGCGGCATCGAATTATCCGGAGTCGAAATTATATTGCCATCGGGTGATTCTGTACACGCTGATAAGGTACAAATTGAATATGATATCTTGTCGGTAATCCGTCAGCGTAGCAATAAAATTCATCAGCTTAAAATAATCCGTCCGGTAATAAATCTAATCGCTAAGCCGGAACGACCGGTAAGGAGCTCGGATATAAATTTAAATTTTACTTTTCCTTTATTACTAATTAATCGTCTTGAAATCATTGATGGATGTCTCTTGTCTGGCGGCGCAATTATGATCGATACTTTTTCTCTACTTGCCAATCTTAATTTTCGAACCAATCGTGCCTGGTTGCAGATCAGAAAGTTATCGTGTTTACTGCCAATTTTTGGCGGTCAGGTACAAAACATCCAAGGTCTGATAGATGTACATAACAACATCATTAAGATGTCTGATTTTAAAATAAACTCAAACCTTGCTTCTGCTGATTTTGATGCGAAGGTTGACCTGGCTAAACGCATTATAGATTTAAAGACGAAAAAAGCAGATGTTTTGTTAAAAGCGGTAGATAAAAATAATGACGGAAAGGTTATATTAGATGGTTCATTATCAGTCAGTTTTCTCAAGTCTGATTGGATTATATCAGAAGTAAAGAGTGACTTTAGTTATCAGACGCAAAACCTGACAATCCAGAAAAACCTGATTCCAGATGGTAATGGGAAGATTATTATCAAAGATAGTATTGTTGCGCTTGATTTTCGGTCATTGATGAATGACTCAGTCGGTGATTCGGATATTAAGTTGATTTCAAATATTTATTTTAATCCGATATCTTATCGTGGTCAGTTGAGTTTTACAAACTTACCGATAAGCCTTACCAAGGACAAGATTAATTATTTAAATGGAATCGCTGATTTTAAAGGTTTCAGTACAGATAGCATTGATATCAACATTTTTGCAGCCAGTACAAGTCCACAAATCGATTCGATTTCTGCACAGGCAAAACTGCGTCAGGGAAAAATAATCCTTGAACAGTTACGCATTAAAGAAAAAACTAATATCTTAAATGCGACCGGGTATGGCAGGTTTGCTGCAAAAAGAACAGAATTTGACATTAATTTAAATTTTACAGATTTTTCTTTAAAGTTTTTATCTGAGGTTATAAACGAATTAGGATTAAGCGAAATCAGTATGGCTGGCGTTCTCAATGGCAATCTCAATATTTCGCACAATGGCAGTATGGTTGCATCACGCGGTATGATAAATGTCAAAGACGGCAATTATACGGATTGGCAGGTCAATCAGCTCTTGTTAGAACATGATATAGAAAATTTGAGCCGACTTGCAGGTAAGATTAAGATTAGTGCAGATAGTATTGTTTGGTCAGATAATAAGTTTGAGCATTTTGATATCGTGATTGATAATAATAACTTATTTATTGAGATAGAAAACTGGCAAGACAAATCACTGGTTGCCGAGGGTATGCTTGCCGTAAATGGTGAAACAATTGAATGTTTAATTGACAGCTTACAGATAATCGGACTTGAACATACTTTTAATAACACGAAAACTTTTCGAATTGGTAAAACTGACTCACATTTATACTTAAAAGACCTTTCCTTGGTTTTCGGTACCGGCACTTTATCTATTGATATAGTCAAAGAATATGATCTGCAACTCAAAATCGAACTTTCCGCTCAAGAGATAGACCTTTATGATATAAGTGATTTTATGAAATTTGATTATGCCATGAATGGCATAATCAATCTTAATATCAGAAGCTCTGAATTGAATTCTAGTGTTGATATAGAATTATCTGGCTATAATATAACTGTACCGATGGCTTTATTAAATTCAAATAACCATCGCTTTAATAATCAAGCACCGATAACGCTCAAATCGATAAGAGGAGATTTTGCATTGCGGGAATCCGTATTCACAATCAATAAAATTGATTTAATCCGCGATATTGATACATCCAAAATTCATGGTTCGATTCATCTCAATGGGCAGCCGATTGAACAACTGCCATTAGATATTGACATTACATTTGCTGACCCTGGAGCGTGGTTATTTTTCTTTTTGAAACAAACAATTGACCTACGCGAAGGAAAAATTTACGGTCAAGGTCGAGTCAAGGGCAGTTTACAAGCACCAGATCTGTCAGGTGAAGTTTTGATTACAGACGGGAATCTCTATCTTGTACCTACGAAAACACCGTGTCAGGATGTTATGGCGCGGTTGACATTTAGTAAGCTTAATATTAATATCGAAGAGCTGCAAGGAAAAGTCGGACCCGGTAGCATCAGTGCGCAAGGATTCGTAAAATTGCTTGAGTTTACGAAAGTTGATACACTATCAATTCAAGTCGTATTCAAAGATGCTCCGTTCCGACCGGATAAAGATATCTTTGCAATTGCGAGCGGGAATATCAATATTGATTTACGAGAAGATAATAATATCCGGGAAAAAACTCCATTGTCCTTGGCTGGCGACATCCGCATTAAAGAAGCATTAATCACAACCGAATTTGAAACATCTACTTCGGTAAGCAATGGTGAAGAAGAAGATATCTCTTTTAATCTTAAGATTACAGGTGAACGGGATATCTGGCTACGCAATCGAATGTGTGATATTGAGCTGAATGCAGATCTCAATGTTTTCAGCCAGGATAAAAACAATGTCTATTCGGGTGCATTTACCGCAATACAGGGAAATTTCTATTATTTTGACCATACTCTGAAACTGACCAAAGGTTTGCTTACTTTCGATAACATATCTGAATTCAATCCAGAACTTGATATTAGCGCCGAATTAACAACTCGTCAAATTGAAGTTCAGCCAGGTCAATTTGAGCGGATGAAAATAATTCTTGCTTTAACCGGGCGGTTAAAAGAGCCAATCTTTGTATTCTCTTCTGATCCGCCCTATCTTACACAGAATGATATTATAAGTTATCTGACTTTTAATGTTACCTGGCAGGAGATGACAGCCAGTGAATCGCGGGAACTTTTTACGAGTGCATTATCCGGCAAATTGATCGGTTATTTTGAGCGCGAGCTAACGAAAAGGATTAGGAATCTTATATATCTGGATTACTTATGGATTGAGAGTGGATTGATGAGCGGTAATGGTGCGAAAGTGACAGTTGGTAAATATATCAGTCCGAAGCTTTATTTTACTTATGAATATGATATTACCGGTAATGTTTATGATATTTTTCGTATTGAATACTATCTGACCAAATCGCATGAAGTAATTGGCGAACATGATAAAGACGGTCGGTATAAACTGAAATATCAATATAAAATACGATATTAACTTACATGGTCGCTTCGCTCCATTTTAGAATTAAAAATGTAAATTTAAAATTGACAATCTTCAATTTACAATTCGACGAAGTCATATAGTATGTTTGCGGAAATCGCGATCCCTAACACAACACTCGATGTTTTGACTTATACAATTCCTGATAATCTTGCTTCAGATATTAGACCCGGTTCACTCGTAAAAGTCGAATTAAAGAAGAAAAAATCTTTTGGTATTGTTATTAAAACAACTAAAACAACACCGTTAAGTTATACCAAAAACATTTTGGAGCTACTTGAAATTAACTTTATACCTGATGATTTATTACAGCTGCTCAGTTGGACGCAGAAGTACTATTTTGCTAATTGGGGACAAGTATTGAATCTTGCAATCCCCAAAAATGTGTATCAATATATGCAAAATGTTAATAGTGCTGGTGACGAGATAGATTATTCGACAAAACCACCGACTTATGAGTTTAGCGAATTTCCTGCGGTTCGTAAAATAATATCCAGTCTTAAAGAACATCAATATAAAACCTTTGTGTTGTTCAATCCAGATAATAAAGAATCGGCTGAAATATACTTGCGTTTAATCGAAGAGAGTTTACGATTAAATAAATCAACTATTATTCTTGTGCCCGAAATAATTTTAACACCTAAATTTATAGTAAGATTTAAAGAACGACTCGTTGATAACTTATTGTGTTTGCATTCGGGTTTGAAACTGTCTGAGCGCAAGCAAACCTGGTATAAAATTAGAAATCGGGCATGTTCAATTGTTTTAGGCACGCGCTCAGCAATCTTTGCACCGGTCAATAATCTTGGTCTTGTGATAGTCGATGCTGAACACGATTTATCTTATAAAGAAAAAGAACGCCGTTTTCACTTTCATGCTAGGGATCTTGCCGTAATGCGAGCTCAACAGAGCAAAGCAGTAGCAGTTTTGGCAAGTTCTACACCAACATGCGAATCATTCTATAATGCCAAGTGCAAAAAATACGAACTGGTTTCCATTCCGAAATCAGCACATAAAGTAAAAGATCGGGTCTTGCTTGTTGATATGCGCAGAAGCAAAACCCGCATCATTTCACCAAAACTGAAATATGAAATACGAGCTGCATATAAAAAAGGAAGGCCGGTTGTCTTATTTTTAAACCGATTAGGATTTTCGCGAGTTATTACTTGTCAGGACTGCGGACATATTCCATTATGTCCGACTTGCGAAATTCCACTCGTTTTACACAGGGAAGGAAAATTATTTACCTGCAGTCTTTGTAAACATCGTGAGGTAGCTTTTGATTATTGCCCACAGTGTAAAGGCAATGATTTTCTGTATCAAGGTATTGGTACGCAGCAAGTAGCTGCGGATATAAACAAAATCTTTCCTAAGGTAGAGATTTTACGCATTGATAAAGATAGCGCAAAATTGTTAAATTTCAAATCTCCGATGGCAAAACTGACCAGTGTATTAATAACAACCCGTCTGGGCATAAGGGATTTAGATTACTCTCAACTTGGTTTGTTCGGCGTGGTTTTGGCTGACACAACACTTTTTCGGTCTGATTTTCGAGCCGGTGAAAAAACCTTTCAGGAATTGAATCAGATTATAAATCAGTGTAAAACAAATAAAGATTGTAAAGTGATAATCCAGACTTATCATCCGGATAATTACGCGGTTTATCTTGCCGTACAAGAAAACTACCTAAAATTTTTCGAGCAGGAAACTGCTTTGAGAAGAAAATTACAATACCCACCATTCACTCGCTTGGCATTAATCACGGTCAGTTCACCCTATTCAGCGGTCATTGAAAAGATTAGTGAACACCTTGAGCAAAAGTTACAGACAATTCAGAACATTACCGTACTGGGACCAACACAAATCAGACCTGTTAAAAAAAAGCAACAATTCGCATATCAGTTTTTAATTAAGATGCCTGCTGGTAAATCTTTATCGAATTTCTTATCGCGCCAGAATTTTATTTATGATAAAGTTGATCTTGACATCAATATAGACCCGTTATAATACTTTTACCCTTTGTTCTTTGTTTGTTTTGCTTTTTCAAATGCATGCTGGGCTTGGTCAAAGCGCCCCAGTTTTTCTAAAATACAACCCCGTTGATACCAAGCCAGGTTAAAATCCGGTTTGAGTTTAATTGCCTGGTCAAATGCCTCTAATGCTTGGAGCAGACTATTCTGATTGCGCAGCAGTTCGCTTTTACCAAGCCACAGTTCATCAGCATTGGTATTGATTTCGATGGAACGAGTCAATGATTTTATTGCTTCTTCAAAATATCCGATTGATTCCAGGATTAATCCTTTGCTGTAATAAGCATCAGCATTATCAGGTTTTAATAGAATAACTTTTTCGAAAACCGATAACGTTTCGTTTAAGGGTTGTATCCGGCTGGTCAACAAACCTTTGAGCAACCAGCCGCGCGCATCATCCGGCTTTAAATGAATCGAATTTTCCAGCGTCTTAATTGCCTCTTGATACTGACCGGTGCCATAAAAAACCAGTGCTTTGTTATACCAGGCTTCAACGCAATCAGGATTGATTTTCAATGCCTGGTCAAATGACTGCAGCGCCTGTTCGATTTGACCGGTTGAGTACTGGGCAATACCTTTGAAGAGCCAGATTGGTAAGAAATCAGGCTTTAATTGGACTGCTTTTTCATAAGCAGTTAAGGCATTTGAAGTCTGGCCGAGCCGTTCTAGAACATAACCTTTATTAAACAGAGTCTGAGCATCGTCAGGTTTTAATTGCTCGGCTTTGTTGTATGCATCAAGCGCTTCAGGAAGTTTTCCAAATATGCTTAAGATAAAAGCTTTATGATACCAGGCGAGAAAAAAATCCGGATTAATCGCAAGCGTCTTCTCAAACGCAGTTAGGGCTTCAGGATAACGGCATAGCTCTGACAGGTCGCGTCCTTTATAATACCAGGCAAGCGGGTTATTCGGTTTTATCGTAATCGCCTGTTCATACACTTTCAGAGCCAGTTCGTATTGACCGGTCCGGTCGAGTGACATACCTTTATTAATCAAATCTTCAACATTTTTCGCTTTTTTCTTTTGAAGATACCCGCGTAAAAACAAAATAGTGAAAATAATTATTAACGCCGCCAATATATATAGAATAATCATAATAATGTCGTTATGCCTTTGTTAATATTTTATTTATCATAAAATATAATCGTATATAAGTCAAGCAAAAGAAAGCAAGAAAACTGAAAGATTATGCTCATTGATTTTTTCGGCACTCATTTCGCGATTGCATGGATATTTTTTTCTAATACAGTTTAATAATATTGTTTAAAAAAGATTAAACTTGATGGCTTTTTCTTTTTGAAAAGTAGATTATATCATTGTGTTTGGTATAATCAAAAATCTGCATGAATTTGATTGATTTTATATTCCAGTCTTCAATTAACGAACAGACGATTTTTATACCCTGCTGGTCTAACCATTTTTCGATTGCTTTGACTAAACTTTTCGCAATGCCTTTTCTTTGATAATCAGGATGGACGGCAAGCCGATTTATCCAGCCCCGTCGGCCATCATGAGAGCCGAAAACAGAACCGATAATTTCCCGGCCGGTAAGAGCAACTAATATATGTATATAAGGAAGTTTGGTTTGACGCGCAATCTCTTGATAACTATCCCGTCCTTGAGGCCGATATGACAATTCTGTCTGCTGCCATAGTTGTATCAGGGCAGGATAATCGGTCATCCGAAATTTTCTTATTTGACAACGAATTTTAGGCAAGAGTTTTAATCGATATATTTTTCAATATAAGTACGCATCGCGATTTTTGCCACGTATTCAACCAACCGCTCGTTAAGCTGCTGGTCAAACAGGTAACTACGAATCTGGTCTTGCATCTCTTCCAAACTCAAGACGGTTTCTTCTTGTTTTACTAAGATTTTAATCAGGTGATAACCATGTTCAGAAAGAACCGGTTCGGAGACAGCACCTGCAGGTAAATCTTTAATCGCACTTCTGAATGGTTCTTGTAATCCGGCAATGACGAACTCACCGAGATAACCTCCGCTGTCCTGACTCATCGGGTCGTCTGAATAGATTTGCGCGAGTGAATCAAAATCCGCACCTTTAACCAGCAAACTGCGGATGTTCTGGGCAGTTTTTTGGGTTTGCAAAGTATCGGCGCGCGTGAGTCGGGTTTGGACAAGAATATGCGCCAGTTCAACCCGTTCACCTTTACGACTGATACATTTGATTATCTCATAACCATTGCGAGTACGAAACGGCGGAGATATTTCATTTGATTTGAGTTGATTGACGACAACCTGGATTTCGGGTTGCAGTAATTCCAAAGCAATACTACCCAGATAACCGCCTTTTTGGCTGGTACTTTTGTCTTCAGAAAAACTTTTTGCAACTTGTTCAAAATCGCCACCGCGCAGGATAATATCATAGATTTCAGTAATTTTGTTCTGAGCCTGCGTTTCTGAGGTACTGGACGGCTTGATTATTAAAAGTATATGGGCAAGTGCAACTTGACCAGGTCGACGGGCAATCGAATCTTTGAAAGTATTGTAAAAGCGCTGGACTTCGGTCGGTGTAATATTGATATTGGTCAACCCTTTTTTAGCCAGGAGTCTTTGACTAATCAAACGGTTTCTGATATCGGCGCGATAACGGTCGCGCAGAATCCGTTCGGTCATGCCTTCGTTTTGTAACGCCGCTTGAAACTGCTCAGCCGATTCAAATCGCTGTTTTAATAAGAGGATATTTTTTTCAACCTCATCTTCGACTTCAGCCCGGCTTACATCAACCGTTTCCTTTTTCGCTTGTTCTAAAAGCAGGCGGTTTTTGATGAGTTCGTCCAGAACTTGGTCAACCAGCTCTGAATCCGGTACAGTGACTTGCGTCATCAGTTTCATAAAATCAATACCTTCGTCTAATTCGCTCTGCAGGATAATTTCATTACCGACTATCGCAACAATCCGATTTGCAATCTGAAAACCGAAAAGCGCATTAACTGCAATTAAGAGCAAAAATCCGAAGGCAAATTTTTTCATTGAAAATACGCTTCTGGGGTTTGACTGATTTGGGTATTTGCCTTAAGGTTTTGAATCATGCTGTCGAGCATCTCACGACTTTTACGGTAAGAGATGATAGAGTTGATATACTCTTCCACTTCAGCTAAAGGGATATCTTTTTTGACTTTCTGCCTGTCAATCAGTTTGACAATCTGAAAACCTTCCTGAGTTTTTATGACATCTGAAATCTGATTTTTACTGAGCGCAAAAATCGCTTCTTCCAGATTTGGGTCACCACCAGCACGGGGGTCACCAACGCCACGGGCAAAATATTTTGATTCGGCTCCTTTTTCCAAAACCCGGTCTTGAGAAAAGTTCTGAGCCAAGTTATTAAAATCGGCACCGGCAACTAATTGACTGTGCACCCGGTATGCCAAGGATTCGTCTAATAAGACAATCCGGGAGATTTTTACCTCATAGAGAAATTCTTCTTTATGCTTAGTAAAGTAGTCAAAAACTTCCTGTCTTGTTACCGTGATTTTATCCATTTCCTGTTCTAATAGTTTATTGACAATCAGTTCTTTGATTAACTGATTTAACTGTACCTGCAAGGTTTCATCGCGGTCAATTTTACGGCGCTTTGCTTCCTGATATATTAGTTCGGTGTTTATCCATTTATCAATAAGACTGTTAATATTGTCCCGGGTTAATCTGACACCAGGCGGTAATTGCAGAGAGAGTTCTTTTTTGGTGAGATTGGCATTACCGACTTTGGCTAAGACCGGTTCTTGTTTGGGGCAGCCGATAATCGTGAAAAGCAAAGGAATGATGAGCACAACTAACCCGAATTTCGAATTTTTTTTGGTATGCTGTTTGTTCATGATATTAAACTCCTATTTTTTAATCTTTTTTTCTGGTTTGGAAACAGTCGCCACCAGTTTTTCATTGATTTCAATTGTTGCATTTGATTTTAAACTGTCAATAACTGCCTGATAACGAGCCTGCCGTTTTTCACCGAATAGTATATTCCGAATCATTGGTGTTGCGTCAGCCAGTTTAGTGTCAGGATATTTTTCTTTATTGGCGTTATAATAAGCTTCGATTTCTTCTGGTGAGATATCAATTTTCTGAGTTATTTCGGTTAGGTAGTATTTTTCATACAATAAATCTTTTTCCCGGCTGCGGATATCTTGTAACGCATTGCTGGTTTTGTCTAATCCTCGTGCGAGCGCATCTTCATAGAGCATGTCGTCCTCGATTTCTCGTTTGATGGCATAGGTTCTCATCGCAGTATCGAGCGTAACTGGAAACTGTCGGGCAACATGCATAAGATTTTTCGCATAGACGATTTTTTTGTTGTCTTTCTTGACAACCCAGATTTCACCCTCTACGGGCGTAATCGAATCGACATTTTTATGAAACAGACTCAATCCTTCGGGATTGTATTCAAGGCGGCTAAACAATTTCTTAAGATACGATGTAGCTAATTTTCTGCTTTTTTCCTGTTCCAGTGCCATTTTGGCATTGTCATGCAAAGACTGGGACGGTTCGGTTGAGGTTTGTTTTTCGAGCAACTGGACGATTTTATAATCTTCTTCACATTGTATCGGATTACTGATTTCACCTGGTTTCATTTTAAGAATAACATTACGCACTTCTTCTTCCAGATAAAGCAAAGGAATAAAACCGATATCGCCACCCTGGTCAAGGGCTGGTCCGGCTGAATATTTTAAAGCAACCGTATCAAACGAGACACCTTGTTTGATTTCTGCACTGGCCAGGTTAGCGGTTGCTTCGTCTTCGGTAATGATTAATCTCAGATGGGTTTCGGTTGCCAATAATTTCTTGGCATTTTCGATTTCTTTGGGCGTGCTTTTAAGGTTTTTCGTCACGACATCATCATACAATGCCTGAATCATCATTGACTGCTTATCCCGCTCCAAAACCGGCGATATTTCCTGGTCCAGACCGAGTTTGATTGCTTGCTGGATAAATAGTTTTTTAATAATCATCTGGTCAATCAGATTGATCCGGTAACTCTGCTCGATTGAATCCGATGTAAAACCACCGGGCAATGTCTGGACAAACTCGGCTTCGGTTATGACTTCGTTATTAACTTTAGCAATCACCCGTTTGCCAGATTGATTTTGACAACTCAAGCCAGTCCATAACAGACAACTGATGGTTAAAAGTAATAGTGTATATTTATTAATATTCATTATTTTTCTCCTTATTTATTTAAACTGCTTTCCACTTCATGAATTTTCTTTCGAACCGAAAGAATGCTATCCGGATTGATAGAAACCGAATCAATCCCTTCTTTAATTAAAAACTCGACAAACTCAGGATAATCAGACGGTGCCTGACCGCAAATACCGATTTTGCAGCCAAGCGGTTTTGTTTTTTGAATAACCTGACTGATCATTCTTTTCACTGCATCGTTACGTTCATCAAATAAAGGTGCCACCAAACCCGAATCGCGGTCAAGTCCTAACACCAACTGGGTGAGATCGTTTGAACCGATTGAGAACCCGTCAAAAATCCGGGCAAAATCTTCGGCTAAAATCACATTGCTTGGTATTTCACACATCATATATATTCTCAGACTGTTTTTACCGCGCTCAAGTCCATTTTCTTTAAGCACCTGTAATACTTTGATACCTTCTTCTGGAGTTCGGCAGAATGGTATCATTGGCACGACATTAGTTAATCCCATCTCTTCCCGCACTTTTATAACTGCCTGACATTCTAAATCAAATCCTCGCCGGTATTCCTTACTGTAATATCGCGATGCTCCTCTAAATCCCAGCATCGGATTTTCTTCTTTTGGTTCATACAGTTTGCCACCTAAAAGCCCGGCATATTCATTAGTTTTAAAATCTGACATTCGTACAATCACGTCATTCGGATAAAATGAAGCAGCAATCGTGGCGATTCCTTCGGATAATTTATCAACAAAAAAATCAACTACCCGCTCTCCATAAATTCCGACTTTTTCTCTGATTTTGTCTTTTATCGTCTCATCGGATAATTTATTAAAATCGACTAATGCCAGCGGGTGAATACCAATAATATTATTAATTATAAACTCAAGCCGGGTAAGTCCAACCCCATCACACGGCATTTGTCCGATTTTAAATGCTTGAGATGGGTCAGCAATATTAACCATCACCTTAGTTTTAGTCTGTGGAATCTTACCCATTTCGATTTCTTCGATTTCAAATTTAAGTTTACCCTCATACACTTTACCGACATCACCTTCGATACACGAAACCGTGACCGGATCAGTATCGTTAAGAATCTGAGTTGCATTACCAGTTCCAACAATCGCGGGAATACCAAATTCTCGTGACACGATTGCAGCATGACAGGTTCTGCCACCTGAATCAGTTACGATTGCAGCTGATTTACGGATAATCGGCACCCAGTTCGGGTCAGTCATTTCTGTTACAAGAATTGCACCCGCTTCAAACCGGTTCTGGTCTTCTGGCTTTTCCAGTTTACAAACCCGACCAATCGCAATTGATGAGCCAACACTTCGCCCTTCAACTAAAACTTTACCCTTTTCTTTTAAGTGATACTCTTTAATTGTATTGGTTTTGCGTTGTGAATGAACAGTCTCAGGACGGGCTTGGACAATATAAATCTCATTCGATTTACCGTCTTTTGCCCATTCAATATCGACCGGTGTTTTCGCACCCCGCTGGGTCGAGTAATGGTTTTCAATAGTCATTGCCCAATGGGCTAAAGTGCATATCTCATCATCATTTAAAACATAATGCTCACGCTCGTCTTTGCGGCAGTCAACAATCCGGGTTTTGACATTCTCACCGTCAACAAAAATCATTTTTCGTTCTTTAGACCCAAGATGCCGTTTGATAATCGGACAGAAATTATTTTTTTCCGACAACAACGGTTTAAACACATAATACTCATCTGGATTAATCTGACCCTGCACAACTGTTTCACCTAAGCCCAAGGTGGCTGAGATAAAAACAACCTTGTCAAAACCAGACTCAGTATCAAGAGTAAACATAACCCCGGCGCCAGCTAAATCAGAACGCACCATTTTCTGAATACCGACCGAAATACCGATTTTACTGTGGTCAAAGCCGCGGTTTTCCCGATAGGCAATGGCGCGGTCAGTAAATAACGATGAGAAACATTTGATGATTGCTTCGAGCAGTTCGGCATAACCGGTTACATTCAAAAAAGTATCCTGCTGGCCAGCAAAACTCGCATCAGGCAGGTCTTCGGCAGTAGCACTGGAACGGACCGCGACCGACACATCTTCTTGTTTTGATTCTTTGCATAATTCTAAATACGCCTGTTTGATCGTGCTTTCCAGTTCTTCGGGAATTTCAGCACCGCGAATCCGATGCCGGATATACCGACCGACTGATTGTAAATCGCGGCGCTTTTCTTTCAAAGCAGTAAGTTCAGCAAGAATCTTTTTTTCGAGGCCGTTCTCTTCCAGAAAATGATGATATGCCTGAGTGGTTATGGCAAAACCAGACGGTACTTTAATACCTTTTTCTTTTAAAGTGGAACACATCTCACCGAGCGATGCGTTCTTACCGCCGACCTGCAGCAAATCATTTAAGTTAATGGTATCAAACCATTTTACCCATTCATTGTTAGATGGCATATAATAACATTTAACTATTTCTCACAGATATTCCTTTAACCTATTATAAATAAAAAAAAACAAATATCAAGTATTAAATTTCCATCGTATCTCCACATATCTCAATTGTATCTTCCAATTTCCGTTTTTTAACCCCGTATCCGCTCCCTTATTCGGTCTTGACCCATCTTCCTGCTTAGGTTCCATAATCGCGTCCGTATTTGCTTTTCAGTTCGTGCGATTCTCAATAACCCAAAACCTACCATATAATTATCAAACATTCTAACTATGAACCTCATGCAGTTTTGTATTTAACTCATAACTCCAAACTCTTTAACACTGAAACTTTGACTTCGGTCTTGAAGGAGGGGATAGCTCCCCTATGTTAACAATTTTTCGTTGTTAGTTGTTGGTTATTAATTGATTCTCCGTGATTTCTACTCAAAAATAATATTACTGATCAGTAATATTTTATTCTACCTGCAGGTAGAATTTTAACGGCTGTGACCTTTTCGATAATATTCTGCTGATATGGGTCACACCTGTGCTATTTTTCTGGTAGGGTTTCAGTCGCAACTATTGAAAGTGTTAGTGGAAATTGACGACCGACTTCTGGTATGCCTTCTGCCTGGTATTTTATCCAATAACACACAGGTCTTATCCAGACATTAGCATATACATTAAATGCTAACAGAATTAATAAAATATAGTTTATTCTTTTTAACATAAAGCTCATCCATCCATTTTATTCTATTTTTTCTAATATCCAAAGCTCGTGATTTGTTGGCCTATTAGGGTCTCCTTTCATTTTACTTGCAGAAAAAACTATCTTTTCACCATCAGGTGACCAATATGGAAAAGAAATATAAGAGTTCCAATAAGGACATACATCCAACTCCTCGTATTTCTCTAATTCCAGATTGCTGATGTACGCCTTATCTCGAGTAGCAGATATGATTTGATTGGCACTAAATGGTAAAAATTGGGCATGCTGATAGATTCGTAGATGAAAGTAGTCCGTAATATTTCTATTAATTAGATTGTATAATTTTCCCCCAAATATAATTAGAGAATCATCCCACACATCGAAACCGTTAATTATATCCCATGGCAAAACAGTGTCAGCCATTCCTGTCTCAAAATTTACCTTGAAGAACCCCTCATTGTATGCGAAATAATAAGCTGTGTTTCCGGTCCTATTAAATTCCACATCGCATACCTTTTGAGGATATGCCGAAAGAGTATCGAGTATATTACCCAAAGTGTCCGTAAGAATAAGACTACCTCCTTCTTTTATATTTCCGCAAGTCAGTGATAACTTTGAACAATCTTGTGTAATTGCTAATGAACCGAAAGTTCCATCTAATACCAATCTATCATTAGAACCATCTATATTAATTACTCGTAGTTGGCCACCGTAACTCTCAATATAACCTTCTTGTTGCACCATTAAATAATATATCTTATTGCCATCTGGTGTCCACACGGGATTAAATGCTGAATAACCCTCTTTGCTTATAAGTAACTTTAAGTTAGAATTCCTTCTAAAAAAGATTGGCCAATCGCAACCTAAATTCATCAGAATCACAATGAGAACCAATATACAAATTAATAAAATTGTTTTTGTTTTTTTATTATTGTTCATATTGCCTCCATCAAAATTATATCATTTAGATTTAATCTTAAATAATTTGTCTGCTGGGCAAAAAGATTTCCGAATAATAAAAAAAGCAATATCAACAAATAAAACAAATTCCTCTTTGCATTATTTTGATGCCCCTCAAATATTATGTTTCGCATGAACTCTTCCTCTGTACCCAAATTATACAATTAAAAATATTTCTGTCAAGAACAGTCGTCATAAACTCGCTTCCTGTAACTAATTGATATATATATTACCCACGCTCTTTTCTTCGTGATTTTATTCGGTAGGGAGTATAAAACATCTCCAAATGTTATTTGGCAATTTTTTTATCTCACAAATCTTTTTACAAGTAAAATGTAATTCTAAACCGTATTCAATTGCCAACATTGATAATGACAATTTTTATTTATTCTGTGTCACTAAATATAAAATTTCAGTACGGGTCGCACCTGTGCTGTTTTTATCTTCTCACGAATGGATTCTAAGATTGAAAGATCCTAAGATTGAAAAATCTTCTAATCTGTAATCTTGGAATTGCTCCGATAACCAGGACTCATCTCATCATTAGCAAATGTGTTTACAAGTTGTCCAATTGAATTATTAATCTGAAATCAAATCTGACTTTAATGGATATTTGCTGCTTTTGGTCTGCCCGGCCGTAAAAAGAACATCTATCTCTTTAAAATTCTTTCTGTTTCCTGTTGAAACTGTAATGTTCTTAATGGTTTACCTTGATAAATCATTTAACGGAAAAATCAATGTCATTCTGATTTTCATCGTCATTAATATAACTCCTATTAATTAATTGGGATGTGTCCCGAATTTTTACCGAATTTTTAATAACACGTTTAAACTAATAAAATAATTGGTATTATTATAACATATTTATAATTTGACATGTTCACCTCTTTACATATTTTATTTAAATTCAATAAAGTAAATTTCATAATTTATCGGAAATGTTTGTTGCACTCCATATGACCATGCATAATAAATTTTTTCATCGCTGTCAATCGTCATTGTACCTTTATCTCTGTAGTTTACATTTTTATACAAAGTTCTTGGCTCTTGCCATACTCCGTTGCTGTTAATACCGTAATTGATATCCACCATCATCCAAATTAGATGTATTCTATCGCTATTTCCTATGCAAATCTTAGGTTCGGAAAAACTTACTTTGCCTTTATAAAGAGGTTCAATTTGTCCCCATCCGCCTTGAATTGTTTTTCTTCTATACGCAACACCCGATAGCGCTGTATCACCTTCAGCCCATACCACATGTATTGACCCATCAGACGATACTGCGATTGAGGGACGATCAGATGTTTGCCAATCATTAACCGGCGAATATGAAATACGCATCGTATCTGCCCAGGTACCATCTGGTCTTTTTTCGATATAATATATTTCCATATATGGGTCTAACACTACATGCACACCATTTTCATCATCAACTATCATTTCATAACTTGCAATTTGTTTAGTGAACAAATACTGAATTTGCCATTGCCCTCCATTTGCTTTATGCGCATAATGATAAAGACATTGGTCTGGAGCAAATGCTTCCCTCCAAAAAAGATGAAGTCCCAATTCATCATCAACTGCTAATATTGGTCGATTCGAAGCGCCGTAAACTGATATTGTTTCTGGAGTCGCCCAAGTGTCTCCTATATTTCTCCAAGTATAAAAAATTTTCCAATAACTAAAATTACCTTGATAAACAACTTGTTGCCACGCTAAATGGATTTTATCTGTTCTATCAATTGTAATATAAGGACTTCTCGAAGCACCGATATTATAAGTCACTTGAACTGGTTCAGACCAACTTCCATTAGCAGATTTCATGGCATAAAATATCTCTTCATTTCCTGGGGTGTCGTCGTTCCAGACCAGATGCACTGTATTTCTTGAATCAACTGCAATTGAAGGACGTTCTGAACGACCCGAATTATTTGACACATTTACAGGCTCAAGATAATTTTCCTCTGGTTTATGCTTACACAGACTTGACAGTGAAACAATCACGACAAATAAAACTAATACGATTCTTCCGAATTTATATAATATACCCGCTCGTATTATATTCATAAATCGCTCCACCCAAATCTTAACAAAACATTTCTTTTTGTCAAGCAAAATCTTCACATACCCAGCACCTGTAACTAATTAATATATATATACCCACGCTCTTTTCCTCATGATTTTATTCGTAGGGAGGTTACGAGAATTTTGAATTTATGTTAATCGTAAGATTATTTGTGCGGTTTTTATTGCTCCGTCAATCGGAAATTTGTTAATCCCATTTTTTACCATTTGACTTAACTCACCGGTTTTACGCAGATTTTCTAAAATATCGCCGAGATTTTGTGCTTCATGATTGGTTTTGATTGGATAGGTTACTCCTTGCTTGAATAGAAAATCAAAATTCTTTGGTGCATAACTGCCAATCATCGGAAATAAGGCAAACATCGGCAGACCCAGACCGATTGCCCAATTAGTATATTCGTGGCTTGGCGCAACAAATGCGTCGAGTAATGGGAGTAGGCGATGGACTTTTTTCTGATAATCAACTCTGTTTTTTCCTTGAATAAATAAGATCGTAGTTTTGGAATTGGCAATATCTGGATATTTGTGATGTAACTGGGCAATGATTTGACTGGCTTTTTTCGGGTTTGTACCTAAAAACATAATCGTGCGAAAATTCTTTTTCGTAACCGCATACACCGCATCGATTGTCTTATTGATATGCGGTTTCGGATATGCACCGGAAATAAAAAAACCGATTGTTAAGGATTGCTTTGACCGAATACGGGATAATCGTTTTTTATAATTTTGTTGAGCATTGTCCACCAGTTCATTTGCAATCAAGAGTCCTGTTTCAATAACCTGCTCTTGTTTAACACCGTTTTTAAGTAATTGCTTGCCCGTGTATTCTATTGGTACGATAATCTTTTCAACATTTGTGAGCACAGATTCTTTCGGCAAAGCAATCTCTGCGTGAACATACCAGACCGAGCCAAGAAACTTTGCCAGTAATGGATGCGAGACTATAATACGGTCAAATCCTTGTGTGTTAGCCGTGCATAATGGCAGATTCGGGGTTTTATTGAGGTTGCGGATTTTATTATATAAACCGGTAATCATACCGCCTTTGGCACCGAGCGTGTAGATTTGTTTGGACATTTGCCAGAAAAGCCGGGTCAGTCCTTTTTCATGAGTCAAAACATTCCACACTTTAATTTCAGTTTTAGGCGCAATTTCTTTTATTGCTTGAAGCACATAATCTAAATAATTCGGGTGTCCATAACCAATCTCGACATTAATTGCTAAAATCCGCATCTTTCTTTACCTTGAATGACACGAATCGGTCGAATTTAACGAATTAAAAAATAAATTTATGCAATATTCGTATAATTCGTATATTCGTGATATTCGTGTTCTCTTCATTATCTGATTTTAGATTAATCAATAACTTATCAAATGTCAACCTTGACATTTTTATGTTGTCTAATAGAATATAGGAGTGGAAAGTAAAAAATCGACAACTGGTAAATTTTCAATCAGTCTCGAAGGAATTGACCCGGTCTCGTTATTGGGTCTGGCTGATGAGAATTTATTGTTTATTACTCAAAATTTTGATTCCCGAATCACGGTGCGGGGCGACCGGATTCGGGTGAGCGGTCCGAAAACTGAGTTTCGCGCGATTCGAGAGCTGTTTTCGATTCTTATTAATGCGGTCAAAAACGAAGAAGATATCAATCCAATCCGCATTAAAAGAGAACTCGACAGCATTAGGACTGGTAAGGCAAAGGATAAGGCTGAAACCAAATCAGATACACAAGAAGCACAATCAGGCGCTATCTATACTCCGAAAAAAGTAATCTCTGCAAAAAGCGAAAACCAAGCAGTTTATTTAAAAGCAATTGATAAGTATGATATTACAGTTGCGATTGGCCCGGCTGGAACGGGTAAGACTTATTTAGCGGTTGCTAAAGCAGTCGAAGCATTGACTGCCGGTAAAATCAGCCGGATTATTCTGACCCGACCTGCGGTTGAAGCTGGTGAGCAGCTCGGTTTTTTACCAGGTAATTTTAAGGAAAAGGTTGACCCGTATATGCGGCCGCTGTACGATGCGATTTATGATATGATTGCGTTTGATAAGATTCGCCGATTGATTGATGAACAGGTCATTGAAGTTGCGCCGATTGCCTATATGCGGGGCCGGACTCTTTCCGATGCTTATATAATTTTAGACGAAGCCCAGAACAGCACTTCAACCCAGATGAAAATGTTTTTGACCCGATTGGGCCGGAATTCAAAATCAATCGTAACCGGTGATATTACCCAGATTGATTTGGATAAAAAATACTCGTCCGGACTGGTCGAAATCCAGCACAAACTGAAAAACATCGACGATATAAAATTCGTCTATTTTGATGCCCAGGATGTGGTGCGTCCGTCTTTAGTTTCTAAAATTATTCGGGCATACGCGGAATAAAGATAAAATTTTTTATGCGCATTTTAATCTTTGGTGAGACAAATAAGAACAGACAACAAAAATATCGGATTTTTGCGAAGGAGGTATTGCATAAAATCAAAGACCGTGTTCCGGACAATGCCGTTGCGCTCAATATAATCTTGGTTTGTGATGACTATATCCATAAATTGAATAAACAGTTCTTAAATAAAGACCGACCGACCGATGTCTTGTCATTTTTAATACAGGATAAGGTTTGGGGCGAAATCTATATATCCAGAGACCGCGCCCGTGTCCAAGCCCGGCAAGAGAAAATTTCCATCGAGCAGGAAATCTTTAATCTGATTGCACACGGCATACTTCATCTTGCCAATTATTCGCACCGCGAGATGAAGAAAATCCGACGCGAACTTAATCGATAAGATAATCCTATATGAAGAGAACACGAATATCACGAATATACGAATTACACGAATATTCGATAAATTTATTTTTTAATTCGTTAAATTCGACCGATTCGTGTCATTCGTGGTAAAGCATGTTGATTTTCTTTTTCATAATTATCATTTTACTTTTTTTATCGGCAGTTTTTTCCGGCTCAGAAACCGCATTTTTTGCCTTTTCCAAAGAGACCCATACAAAACTGCGCGATAAATTGGCGCAGGAGACAAAATCACATAAGTTAATTACCCGATTAAACTTAATCGAGTCACTGCTGTCAAATCCATCCAGTCTTTTGGCAACAATATTGTTTTCCAATTTAGTGGTCAACACAACCGCCTCATCAGTGTTTACCCTGTTAATGATAACCCTGGCTGAAAAATTCAATCTTTCCCGTGACTTACTGGTCAGTCTCGGTGCGATAATCTTAACAATAATATTGGTAACATTCTGCGAAATCACGCCCAAAGTTATTGCGATTCGAAAACCGGGTCGGTTTGCTTTGCGCACGGCTTGGTTTATCAGTGTGCTCAGAAAAATCTTCTGGTTTATCACGACACCGCTTAACCGCATCAGCGATTGGATGCTTAAGAAAATCTCTGCATATGTTCATAAAGCCCCTTTTCCGTCAGTTGATGATCTGAAGACGATAATTGATGTCAGCGAAGATCAGGGTTTGATTACACCAGAAGAAGAAGATTTTCTTTTTAATCTGGTTGATTTATCAAATCGTCGAGTAGCTGAAATAATGACACCGCGCATCAAGATGATTTGCTTAGAACAGGAAGCGACGATTACTGACGCTTTTTCATTAATCAATAAAGAAACCCTGCCCCTTTATTCGCGGATTCCGGTTTATAAAAACAGCATTGATAATATTACCGGCGTTTTGTATCTTAAAGATTTAGTAATCCAAAAAGGTTTTTCGAGCCGAAGCAGTAAATTCTTATCTCAACCAGTTAAAGACATCGTGCGACCTGCCTATTTTGTTCCGGAAAATAAATCACTCTCATCGCTTCTGGAAGAATTAAGAAAAAAGGATTCGCATATTGCGATTGTGATTGACGAGTATGGACAGACCGCAGGTTTGGTAACCTTAGAAGATATTCTGGAAACATTATTAGGAGAAATCCAGGATGAATATGATACATCTAAAGAGATGCCTTATCAAATCATCGATACCAAATCATATCTGGTTTCAGGTGATATTGACTTGAATATATTAGACCAGTTATTTGAAGATTTTAGCCGGGATATCCCCGAGTCAGCCGGTGACCGCCTGAGCGGATTCATCTATCACTACTGGGGAAAAATACCGAAAAAAGGCGAGATTTTAATATATCATAATTTCCGGATTGAAATTAAAGATATTAGACGAAAACGGATTAATAAAGTGCTGATTACTAAAATTACATAATGAGCGAACTTGTATTGGGTTTTATAGCAATAATTTTATCTGGTGTTTGTTCTGCGAGTGAGATTGCTTTTACCCGTGCGAATTGGATTCGCCTTAAAACTTGGGAGAAAAAACAGACCACACTTTCTCTGTTAAGACTGCGCACTACAGCAACGTTGCATCTTCTAACTGAAAAGGAACGCGTATTAGTTATCATTCTGATTTTAAATAATGTTTTTAATATTGTCGCCTCAGCAATTGTTACTCGTTTTTTCGTCATTCATTTCGGTCCTGCGTATACCACAGCGGCGGTTTTTATTGTTATTGTATTATTGTTAATTTTCGGTGAATTCTTACCCAAAACAATAGCACAGGGATTCCCTGAATACTGGGCAATTGCAGTCAGTCCGGCGATTCAGTTGTTATCAATGATTGTCGGGTTATTCCGGTCCAAAGGTAAAGTGAAAAAACCGCATCAATTGTCGCGTCAAGATTTCTTGTACCTGCTCCAATCGCAAGAGAGCAAGACATCGCTGGTTACCAATCAAATGGCAAAAGCCTTATTCGATTTTTCCCGTTTATCATTAAGCGAAATTATGGTACCTGAAGAACGGATCGTGGCTTTTACTGAAAACGCGGATTTGAAAACTCTTAAAAAAACTATTGAAAAATTCCGATTTTCAAGGTATCCTGTATATCAAAAAAAGAATAATGATATTATTGGCATAATTCATATTAAAGACATTTTGGTTGCAATGCGGAAAAAGAGATTTCAAATGAACGAATTGATAAGAACACCGTATTTTGTTAATAGTCAGACCAAAGCAATGACCGTGCTCAAAGCAATGAGCCATCAGGGCGAACATATGGCAGTTGTGCAGAACGAACAAAAACAGACAATCGGTATCATCACTTTGGAAGATTTGCTGGAAGAACTGGTTGGCGAAATCCGCAGTGAGACATAGCAATGAATCAAAAAAATCATATTCATATTGAACAGTTGTTGCGCACCGGGCAGATTGAAGCGCTCGAACAGATTCTGCCTACGCTGCCAGCCAAAGAAATCAGTATCGCAATTCGTCGCTTAGAACCCGAATTAAAGAAAAAGTTGTTCCAGTTGTTAGATGTTGACCAGGCAGCAGATGTAATGCTCGATATTGATAAAGTTTCGCTCTCGATCATATTAGGAGAACTGGATAAACCAAGATTATCCGAATTAGTGCAGGAGATGGAAGCAGACGAAGCGACTGATATTGTCGGCAGTGTCTCAGCACCAGAACGAACCCGTTTATTGCAGGCAATGCCAGAGCAGGAATCAAAAGAAGTTGCCGAACTCTTAAAATATCCGGAAACTTCTGCCGGTGGCCGAATGAGTCTGGATTATCTTGCGATTCTGGACAGCGATACTATAGGCAAAGCTTTGAAAAAGATTCGGGTCAACCGTAACATTATTAAACCGTCGAACCTGTTTTTCGTAATTGATGAGAATTCGCATTTAAAAGGTTATGTCTATCTAGCTGATTTAATCTTTAGTTCGCCCCGTATGTTGATAAAACGTATCACCAAGCCCACGCAATATCAAGCCCGGCTCTTTGATGACCAGGAAGAAGCGATTCGCGCCGCACGCAAATACGATTTAACCACAATTCCGGTTGTTGATGATGCCGGTGTCTTAAAAGGTATAATTACGAGTGAAGATATTATCAAAGTTATCGAAGAAGAAGCAAGCGAAGACATTGCTAAATTAGGACATTCATTTGAACTGGAATCAGCATTTTCACCAATCCGCAAAAGTGCCCGGCGAAGGCTGCCGTATTTATATATTGATTTGTTGGGTGCATTTGTCGCCGCCTTGGTCATCAGCTCGTTTGAAGAAACTTTGAAGATGATGATTGCGGTAGCAGCTTTCATGCCGGTTGTTTCGGAAATGGGTGGGGCGACCGGTAGTCAGGTTATTGCAATTATTGTCCGTGCCATTGCGTTAGGTGAAGTAACCTTAGCAGATACCAAGCGACTGTTAATTAAAGAAATCAGGGTTGGATTGTTAACCGGTGTTGCCTGCGGCGCGCTTACTGCTTTAGTCGCAATAATCTTTCGCGGTTCGCCGATATTAGGGCTTATCGTTTTTGGAGCATTGGTAATAAATATGGTGGTTGGTGCAGCAACCGGTCTTTTACTGCCATTAATTCTGGTAAAACTGAAAAAAGACCCGGCTTTGGCTTCAGGATTGTTATTAACTGCAGTAACTGATTGTCTCGGTCTTTTCGCCTTATTAGGGCTGGCTACAATAGCAATTAAAAAATTCGGTGCCCATTGACCCAATACTTGTTATTGTTAATTTTATTAGGTTCGGAGCTTAGTTATGTTGAAGATAATTAAGACACGGGGCGTCTGTCTTTTCTCGAGGAAAGTTAGAGAAACCAGTAAATTAGTAACTTTTTACACGGAAAATTTTGGCAAGTTGAATTTTATATGCAAAGGCGCTCGTAATCCGAAAAGCAAATACGGAGCCGCACTTGAAATATTTACTCAAGCAGAAATCATATTCAATAAGAGCGCACCAAAACCGACCTATACCTTATCTGACACCAATATTATCAATGCCTTTCCGAATCTAAAAACGACTGAAAAATTTTTCTATGCCAATCAGATTATTGAACTGATTCTTAAAAGTACTGAACTGGAAGACCCGAATTTAAAATTATATCATCTGCTTGTCTCTGCTTTGAAACACTTAAACTCAGCAAAAACCAAGAAAAAAAACAACTACATGTCATTAGCCGGTGCTTTTTTTCTGAAAGCAGCAGCACTCTTAGGATTTAAACCACAACTGAGACACTGCGTATTATGTAAAAATCCGCAGGTTAGCAGTTTCAGTATTGACTATGGTGGTGTTATCTGTAATTCTGCGAAACACGCTCAATCGAGCAATACTTATGGAATCAACCATATTAAATCAATGGATTATCTGCTTAACAAACCACTTTCGAAAAGTTTAAACTTTTCAATTTTCAAGCCGACTTTAGATTTAATTCAGAACTATCTTTTATTTCATTTAGAAAGAGTTAACTTATACTCTCTAAAGTATTAATTATTTATGCACAAAAAAAGGGGACTCATTTGAGTCCCCTTTGCTATTTTATAATGTTTATTAATTCAACAATAAGACTTTGACCACTGGTGCGTCTTCGTTCTTAAGTTTTGCAAAGTAGATGCCGCGGCTCAGTTTGTTACCACGATAATCATTGCCATTCCAGGTTATAAAATCATTGTCGGTTGTTAATTTTGTTACGCGTTCACCTGCAGTGTTATAGATTTCGACGATTTTGAATCGGGAGACCGAACCGTTGAATTGAATTTTCGTCTGATTGGCAAACGGGTTAGGGAAAACAGACAGCGACGGTTTGGTGCCGACATACGAATTCGGACCTAATTCTTCGATATCTGTGCCTAACTGCACTAATGCCCGCATCATGACTTCATTGACATCATTGCTGCGATACGGCGCCCAGGAGCCGGTATATTCCCATGCCTGTCGGGAAATCGGGAAAGAAGTATCAATACAATAGACCGGGTCAGAAGGAGCATTTGAAGTTACACCAACAAAAAATGAACCAGAAGATATTTCTGGTGCCGGGCTCAGATTTATCTGATACCATTCTGGTGCCGCTGAGGTTGCTGAGACCGTGATATTGCCCCGGCCTAAAACCGTCCCCGGAGTTCCACCCGGTCCATCACCTTTTAATACCCAAAGTGTACATGTGTGTGGTGCCGCTTGATAATATAAGTATGCTTTTGCAGCAGTAATCCGGCAAGGATATTGAGGAGGCGTGAACTTAACACCCATACCAGCATTATTCCCCTGCCAGTAAGTGCCCTGGTCAACGACATTATTATCATACATCAATTCACCAGGATAAGTTATGACCCGGGTTTCAATAATCACCGAATCATTGGCAACATACATATCCCCGGTAACTTTGGCGCGGAAAGTCGTTCGATATACACCAGCGGTAGTGGGTGTCCAGGGCGTAAATGTAATTGATTCTACTTGCGATGGAGTCATCGAACCAATCGCAACCGCACTGGAGTGAACAATCGCATTTGCAGAATTGCGTATTCGGACAAACGCCGAGCAATTTGAAAGCGGTTGATTACCGGAATTTCGTACCTTTGCCCATAATGGTTTTTGGGTGTTATTTATTATGAAAAAACCACCCGAGTTTTCATTCATCGCATTGGAAATGCCAATATCGGTTACTTGATATGAAGTCGTTTGTGGAGGATAGAATTTAACGGCTAAAGTTTCATGTAAGACATTGTGAGAAGGCAAGAGACCATTGAGATAACTAAGACCAACCGTGCCTAAAACATTTTCAATGCCGGTTGTGTTATTGGTTGGTGACCAGCCTTGAAAAGGTGCGCCAACAATGCGCTTATACTGAAAAGTAATTGAACTGTCTGGTTTGGCGAGAATAATCTGAAAAGTGCATCGCGAGGTAGTTACATTCCACCAGCGCACATTTATGTACGATATAATGCAGGTGTCGAGGGTTGCGTTGGTCCAGTAAAAACATTTTGCCGAATCACCACCTGGCGCCGCGGAAAAATCTAAGTCAGACATAAGCGGTGCGACAACATCATTAGGGCGTGCTGGATTGGGAACATTACTGAACGGACTGGCACCATTAAAATTATCGCTGAACGAAATGTAGCCATTAGAACTGACATAAAAACTGTTAACTCGATACCAGTAATATGGAAAACTAAAACCGATTGGAAACGGACCGATCACATTGTCATCCATCAAGCCGATAATCCTTGTGCCAGCAGTGCTGATATCTTTCCAGTTGTAAACAGGAGCATGTGGCGCAACCGTATCATTGTCAATATACCGGTAACCATATGCGTCTGGACCACCGCCACCTTTGGTTATTTCCTGTGGTGTGGTCATTGGTGATACGAGTGCTGTGAACAACACCAATACAATTTGTAACATATATATTCCTCCTTTTCGCCCGCATTATGTATTGTATAATGCTAAATTTCTACGATATTAGTAAGATTTAATACCGCACAAGCGAAAGTTACATTATTTTATAGTAAATGTTGCGAATGTCAAGATGCAAAAATTAGAGTTTCGAAGTTTGAGAGTTTCAGAGTTTTGTGTTATATGTTAACTCTGAATGTTGTTGGCTTTGTATGACTATTAGAATTAATCTTTACTCTTCGGCTCGGGGATGAGCTTTATTATATATTTTTTTTAACCGCTCAACTGATAGATGTGTGTAAATCTGCGTTGCTGATAATGAACTGTGACCTAAAAGTTCCTGCACTGCTCGCAGGTCAGCGCCGCGCTCAAGTAGATGCGTTGCAAATGAATGTCTTAAAGTATGAGGGTTGGTATGACTCGCATCAGATACTTTTGATATAATTCTTTTTACGATTGTTTGCACAGAGCGAGTGGTCAGTCGTTTACCCAGTAGGTTAAGAAACAAAGCTGGATTAGTCTTATCTTTACGCATTGCTAAATATTCTTTTACTGCTTGCAAGGCATAACTTCCCAGAGGCACGATTCGCTCTTTGTTGCCTTTGCCTTTGACAGTGACAACCTCATTATGCATATCAATATCATCAATATTCAAACCGACCAGTTCTGATGCCCGGAGTCCGGCGCCATATAATACTTCCATAATTGCTTTGTTTCGTAAAGAACGTTCATCCTTACCCGATATATCTAATATTTTCTGGGTTTGGTATTGGGTTAAAAATCCGGGTAATTTTTTTGAAATTTTGGGTGTTTTTACTGTTCGCACCGGATTAGCCGTAATTATTTTACGGCGGGTAAGATATTTGTAAAATGATTTTAGACTCGAGAGTTTTCGGGCAACCGAACTTTTTTCATAACCGTATTTCAATAAATAACCGATAAAATCCCGGATATCCTCTCTTTTTATCTTAATTATGTCTTTACCGTGTTTACGGTCAGCTAAAAACTCGAGAAACTGACTTAAATCAACCTGATACGACCGACAAGTATGTGCTGAAAAATTCTTCTCATTGGATAAATAAGAAAGAAAGGATTGTAGTCTTAAGTCGGTCGGGTAAATAGGCATAAAAAATAATATATCGTGCGGTTATAAAGTCAAGAGACATTAATGAGCAGTTATTATTTGCATTAGAGACTTGACATTGCATTTAATAAGCTTAAAATAGAGTTATGAGTGCGGGTGTAGCTCATTTGGTAGAGCGCGAGCTTCCCAAGCTCGAGGTCGCGGGTTCGACTCCCGTCGCCCGCTTTAAGGGCTCTGGTCGTCGGTAAAGTCATAACGACCAGGTTGCTCGATTTGATTTTTTGACGCCATTATGCATTTAAGAATGGCAAATTGTTTGTAAAATTTATTGGTAAAGGGAATTGATATATGAAGATGAAAATATTATTAATTTTGTTGGTGTTTATCGGTGTCCAATTTGCGAATAGTTTCGATTTTTCCAAATGGGCAGTTAAGATTGAAACTAAGGACTTGCCTTCTGGTACGACCTATACTCATACTCAAATTGAATCGATTGCCAGGGTAGTGATAAAAAACATTGATTATGATGCAAATCAGACAGTCGAAGATTTTCTAAAAGTAAATGGTAAAATCGCGCGTCAATTCGAACGGCTGATGTTAAAATCCAAAGCATCTGATATTAGGTTTCTTTCTGACGGTTCGACAATTTACGACTATGAAGTACCGATTACCGGAGCAATTTTACAGCTCTTAACCCCAGAACAAGAAGTACCGACTCTTTTAACTCAGCTTGCCTGCCCAACCTGTAAAAGAGCCTGGCTTGAAAATACTCCGGTTCCTGAAGGGATTAGCCTAATCCCTCTGGAAAGTGAACTAACTCCTCAATATACCGGTATTTTAATCGATGCCCGTGATATAATATTGAAACCAGCGATGTTCCCGAGAATTTACAATGAAGAGAATAAACAAGCATATAGCGTAAACTTTGCTAATCTTGAATATCTGCAGGTGAGCGGATTAATAACTTATGTCACCGCACTGACCGATGCGTTTAATAACAACCTGGTTGGAATTAATCCTTTGCGCATAACTGCACTGAGAAGTGTCGGCGAACGAAAAACCGATATTGTAATATCCAATGCGTCGTCAAAAATGATGCATAGTTCGCAAGATAACTTGAAATTATTAGAACACTGTAAAGTTGTTATCTTGATTAGTGAGTAAAGTACTTCCCTTACAAAAAGGCGTAATATACGGTCCGGTCAATTCCAAACGGTTAGGTCGTTCGCTCGGGATTAACTTATTGTCAACGACACGGAAAATATGTACCTATGATTGTGTTTATTGTCATTATGGTCTTACTGATGATAAAACCCTAACTCCTCACCGAGAAGATTTTCCAACAGTCAAACAGATTATTAGTGCAGTAGAACAAGCATTAAAAAGTGAATTACTATTTGATTATCTGACTTTTTCCGGTAATGGCGAACCGATGTTGCATCCAGATTTTGCCGAAATCGTTGACCAGATTAAACATCTACGAGATAAATTACGCCCAACCGTACCAATAACCCTTTTAAGTAATTCTTCTTGTCTGATAAAATCTTTCGATATCGACGCATTGTCAAAAATAAATGTCAGAATTTTTAAGTTAGACTGCGCCGACCAAACTACTTTTGAGCTAATTAATAATGCGCTGGCCGGCATCAAAATTGAAGATATTATCTTGGCTCTGGAAAAATTGTCATCGCTTTTACCAATTATTATTCAAACCGTCTTTTTTGACGGTTTGACTAAAAATTATGAAGGAATTGTATTTGAACAATGGCTTGTGGCGGTTAAAAAAATTAACCCTCAAAAAATTCAAATTTACTCAACCGACCGTCCGGTTGCGAGCAGTAAAATAAAAATGATCAGTGACGGGCAGTTACAAGAACTTGCCCAGAAAATCATTGAAGCGGCGGATATTCCAACCACAGCTTATCCGGCAAGAAAAAAAGTTATTTAGAATTTTATTAAAAGCACTACTGCCAAAATAATAAATAAGATGGTTAACCCGCTGATTGATAAGGTCAAACCAAATGATAAACTGATAAATCCGAGATTTAATATAAAATGGGGGATACCAAAAGAAAAAACATTGCACAGCAAGTTGTAAACCGGTCCGGAAGGAAAAATCTTCGCCAAAACAAAAGATAGACCTGAACCGACTACAGCGCCAACAATAATCATTAAGATAATGATACCAATACCTCTTCTCATTTTACCTCCTCTATTAGCCACGGATTGACACGGATATTTATCCTGTTTTTTTTATCCGTGGTTGTCAGTGGGTTAATCTTTATCATTAAAAACTCCGTATATTTTATTACCGCATTTGTTACAAATGTTGTTATCTTTAAGTCCGGTTGTAATCGTATTAAAATAACCGCGGTTGACCAACAGATTACCACATTTCGGGCAATAGGTGTTGTTATCGTGGCCGCCGATATTACCGAGATAAACATAATTTAATTTTTTCTGCGCGATTTCCATTGCGGTCAGCAAAGTTTTTTCTGATGTCAACGGCAGATTAATATTATGATAGGGGAAATAGCGGGTAAAATGTAACACGGTATCGCGTCCTAAGGAAGCACAATAATCAACCAGATCAGAAAGGTCTTGTGGGGAGTCGTTTTTAGTCGGTATAATTAGATTGGTGAGTTCAATATGACAGTGTTTTTTGGTCGTTTCTATAGTATGCTTAACACTTGCTAAATCTCCTTTGACAAAATCTTTATAAAAATCTTCGCGGATTGATTTCAGGTCAATGTTGAGCGCATCAATTAATGGTAATAACTCATTGAGCGGTTCGGGATTTATCATGCCGTTGGTAACCAAGACATTTTTTAAACCGGATTTTCTTGCGATTATCATCGTATCGAGCAGATATTCAAACCAGATTAACGGTTCCGTAAATGTATAGGCAATACCAATAGTTGGATAGGTCAGCGCAGTTTTAACCAGTGCTTCGGGTGAGTAAAATTTACTTTCGGCGTTTTCTTGCGAGATTTCCCAGTTCTGGCAGAACGGACATTTTAGGTTACAACCAAATGTTGCGACTGAAAAAATCGGCGCACCCGGAAAATAATGATATAAAGGTTTTTTCTCAATCGGGTCCATTGCTAGAGAGACGACTTCGCCATAATTTATCGCATACAGCTTACCGTCAATGTTTTTACGACCCAAACAAACACCAACTTTGCTTTCAGCAATAAGGCAATAATTGGGACAGAGTTCGCATTGTAATAATTCCTTGTTCGCTTTGGTTATTTTCTTGTAATATTTTGCTCTAATCATTTTGTTTCAATAATCTGACCGTCATCGGTAATTAAGACACCCTGTAATTTTAACTTATTAATCAGGGTTTGTCCATGTTCTGTTCCTAAGACAAAAACTGCTGTGGCATAAGCATCGGCATCAACGCATTTATCCGCAATTATTGTAACACTGGTTAAACCATCCGGTGTCGCGGTGATTGGATGGCTCGTTTTAGGATTAATTATGTGTGTATATTTTTGGTCATCTTTTTCAAAATATTTCTCATAATTACCTGAAGTCGAAATTGCCTGATTCTTGATTTTGATAGTTTGGATGATGCCTTTTCCTTTGGGGTTTTTAATACCAATCGTATAGAATTTATTACCAAAACAGATAATATCACCGCCAGCATCAATCAGAGCCGTTTTGATACCGATTGACGTTAAAAGAGCACTTGCTTTATCGAGCGCATAACCAACAGCTAAGCCGCCTATATCAATCAGCATATTTGGCGGTAAAAATATCGAATCATCTTTTATGTTTATTTTGCGATAATCAATGATACTTGATAAATCCGGTTCTTGTCGATTATAAAATGATTGCATTGCCGAGCCGACCGTAATATCAAAGGCGCCGTCAGTATTTTCTGATATTTGCATTGCTTGAGTAATCAGAGCTTTTAAATCTGAAGACATCAAAGCCGCACCTTTTTTATTGAGTTGAGAAACTTCGCTGTGCGGATTAAATGATGATGCCACAGTGTCAATCTGATGCAGTACCTGCATTACTTTATTGATAGCATTTTGTGCCTGCAAAGAATCTGATGCCGATATAACTAATCGAAGATAACTGCCGTAAATAAAATCATTATACTCATAGTTAACTGATTGTAATTTCGCGCAATTCATATTTAAGATTTGGAAAAACAAGAATAGTATAATGATGAAATCACGATGTTTCCGCATTATTTTATGCTAATTACAAAAAAGTATTATGTCAAGAATGAGCTTGAGATATAATCAAATTATGTGGAAATTGAAAATATGCCTTTTTATGGGTATAATAAAAGCGCCGGTATCAACCAAAAACCGATACCGGCAGAAAGAACAACAATGATAGATTATAACAATAAAAA
>Ga0208244_100242_pt1 | contig 64383 bp, 68 predicted proteins | sample SubbioCR12Aug_5A_FD_184828 | JGI IMG/M metagenome (GOLD analysis project Ga0208244, IMG submission 184828) | Serpentinite rock and fluid subsurface biosphere microbial communities from McLaughlin Reserve, California, USA - CR12Aug_5A (SPAdes) | ecosystem: Environmental > Terrestrial > Deep... | reverse complement strand
GATGTGACGTTGCCAGTCTGACCATTTGTCCTCCTCTACTAACCAGACGAGACCCACCCGCCAAGTGCTGTCTTGATCTTCTCCCCCCCCCGCTTTTGCATTCCCACTGTAGTTGGCTTCCCGGAGTAATCGTGAGCGCAGGCCGAGTGCCTGATTAACCTGTGACTCAAGTCGATCCGACTCATATGGCAGCAAGAACAGAAGCCAGCCGATGTCTGCGTCTTCGATGGCCAAGCCATACGCTTCTACACTTTCTGCTGCATTAATCAGAGAATCCGCTGGAAGCCAGCGCAACCGTACTGGTCCACCTGCAAGGTCCAGCCCTAAGACGTTTTGGTATTGGCGCAATAGCCAACTTTCGCACTGTTCAAGCCACGGGTTCATGGAGAACTCCTTTTAATGCTTCAAGATCGATCCAATTTAGGGCTCCGCTTTGAGCAAATTTTTGTAGCGGCATTAGCCCACTCACTTGAGCGGCGAGTTGATTGCGATATGCTTTATCAGGTGTGGTGTCTTCCGTATCGAGCCAAACCAAATAAATATTCCGGACGAATCCTAGGCCGCGAAGTGCTTCAACCAATGGTTTAAGTGCAGCAAGATCCGCGGGTAGAGCAGCACTACGCCACCCCGGGAGTGGAATGTAAAGGCTGAGGGTTTCCGCATCCCAAAAGCCACCAGGATATTTCTCAAAATCGAATCGGCTCAGGTTATTTCCTAGTACGACCAAGAGTTTGGCGGCGGCTTGCAACTCACGGCGTACAACAGCCATGCCCCCTAGTGGCACATGTACATCACGCGGCATGACTGGTATGTCCCACGGTTCGATCTTCTGGCCGGTATGTGGATCAACGACGCCCTGCATCACGCCTGCCCGCCAGCACAAACGTACCCATGTATGTAGCCACCCATCAACCCAACGCAGGACGAAATGGCCGAATACAGGCTGGTCGAGTTGTTGGAGCAGTAGATGTATTGCTGCATGCGAGGCAGGCAATACTGCCTTCAGCCTATTTAGAGCATGCCTAGCTTGAAGCCATAGGAATAGACAATCCAATGTTGGCTGAACATCGCCGACTTCAGCGAATGCCTCAAGTTTGGTTTTGCTGTATGCAACCGCAATATCATCATGAGCCGCGTACCATGATCGGGATGCCATGGTGAATGAATCGGCTTCTGGATGTGCCGAAGCCAAAGCTGCTTTTATGACAGTTTTTCGCAAGTAACCTTCGCTTGCCTTCCATCCAATAGAAATCAATGGACACTCAGACAAATAGCATTCGACCCTTTTGTCTACCAGCGTTTGCCCTGCTGGCAAATTGTCTAATTCTGATTGCGTTAATTTGAAGACGACTTGTGGGGTTGTACCTGTAGATCGAGACTGACGTCTTGCTTGTTCAAGATTGCGCACACACCCATGAGGTTTGATCACAGGAAAAATATGGGCACTTGCCAAGCTAGGCATATGAGTGTCATCAATGACGCTAGCGCGCGCTGTGATTTCCCATGGACGTGATGGCCTTTCACCCACATTCAGACCTACGCTGTCCAGTGCTGCTTCCAACAGCGTGTCCCAATTGAGGCTAATAATCGCCCTCAAGCGTTTGTCGACCGCAAAGCGCGCAATAGCGCGATGCCGAGGCGTGTTTCCGGAAAGAGGTAAGCCGGTTTCCCCGAACCAGCGACGGTCATCAAGCAAACCAAGCGCTTTAGCTAACCACAAACGACTGTCAGCATCTGACTGCCCGTCACTCGCAAGTCTATTCAACACGGCTTCCGCTAGTTCATAGAAATCACCATCGGGGGCAACTCCCTGGCCTTGGGCGGCCAGAACAAGCTTGCCTTTAAGTCCGTCGACAGTCGGCGCATATGGGTATGAAAGTCCTGTACCAATTATGAGTACGGTCTGGGTTGTTGGTGCCTCAATCAAAGATGGGAAGTGGTGCGGGATGGCCATGTTTAAACCATTTCCCACTTACTTGAAATCACACTACTTTTAATCACCAGCACCATCCTCTTTAGAAGCATCTGGTGCCGCCAACGCGATGAGATCAAGCCCTTCAATCTCTTGCAATGACTTGCCCGCAATCCCCTGCAAATCGCCATACATTCCCACCGTGGCCCCCATCACGCGCTCGATCTGCTCCTCGCGTTTGGCCCACTGCTTCATGATGGCTTTTCTTTCCTTGTCGAGGTCTTCCTGCATGGTGGAAAAGGCCTCAACAATGGCTTCCACGCGCTGGCGGAAACGTGGGCCGGTGAGGTACTGGTAAACCATTTCGGTCTTGGTCTGCTGGCCTTCGGTGGTCTGCCGTGCAAGGGCAAGCTCCAGCAATGACTGACGCAAAATCATGGCTACTGGCAATGCGGCGCGGGGGTGAGTGACCCATACACCCTCTACCATTTCGAAAGTTTCAACGCCTTTCGGCAATATCTGGCTCACGATCACGGCGATTTCTGCCTTTGCAGTCCGCTGATCGTCGCGAAGTTTTACCAGCCAGGCGTCGCTCCAGTTTTTGGTGCGCTTGAACTCCCACAAAATGGTGCCGCCAGTTTGACCACCCGTGCCAACAACCCGATGCAGCACATCCCCGCCATATTCGCCCTTGGGTACGGGATCAATCGAATCGAAAGGGAATTTGGTGCGCAACAGGTTTTCAAGCTCCAGTTCCTGGACTTCGCCCTGCAATTGTTGTGAGCCCTGTTCGGCCCGGCGCTTAAGGTCCTCGATCTGTTTCTGCATCGCGGCAATGGTCTGCTCCTTCTCCATGACCTTGAGTCTTTGTTCGTCCTCGGCTTCTTTCTTGGCTTTCAGGCGGGTAGCGTCGAGGCCTTCTTGTACCCGTTTTTCAACGGTGAGATCCAGTTCGCGCTTGGCATCATCGAGTTCGCGCTGCTTCTTGATGAGTTCCACTTGCGCCTTTTGCGCTTCAGCGAGCTTTTCGTCACGCGCCTTGAGCACCTCTTGCAAGTCGCCCAGTTCACGCACCTTGTTCTCCAACTCGGCTGCGCTGGCAAGTTTTGCTTTCTTGGATTCTTCGACAATGATGCGGGCGCGTTCCGCCTTCAACTGTGCGGCAACTTGATCGGCCACCTGGTCGTCGAGTTTGTGCCTGGCATCGTTGAGCTGCTTTTCCTTGTCGCGCATGGCCTGTTCGCGCTTGGCGATGTCGCTGTCTTTCTGCGCCAACTGCTGCTCAAACTGTTGGCGTGTAGCCGCGATCAGCGGCGCGGCCAGCGATTCGGTGAGTTTGATTTCTGTCTTGCAGTTTGGACAGATGATGGTTGGCTCAGTCATTACTTTTTCTTACCCACAGATAACCTACGAAATAGCCCAGCGTATCGAAAACAAATTCTCAGACCGTGTGTTTTGGCTCATCTTGCCTTCAATCGCTGTTATCAACTCTTCACGCTGTTTATCTACTTGATCCTGCGCGTCGAACAGCGAGCGTCGCTTCAGATTGCGCTGCGCCTCTAACGACTTGATCAGCTTCTGTCCAGCAAGCTTTTCTTCCAGCGTCAGCGCGGTGGTGGCGGCACGGCGTGCTTCCTTGATCTGGCGGTCAAGTTCCTTGATCTCACGTTCCAGCCCCACCTTGAGGTCATCGGCCCAACCATCGAGCTTGTCGGCTTCTGCCTCGAAGAAGCGGGCATTGCGTTCGGAAATATCGCGCTGGATGGCGGCCTGGCATTGCTGGGTGTGGGTTTCAAGTAGTTGTGTGGCCGCGCCCTCACCCACCTGCGGCAGGGGGGCGGATGAGCCAGGCAGTGTCATCAGGCGTGCCGCAACTTCATCGTCCAGTGTCTGGCCGTCGTCGGTGGTTGCTGCAAAGATCAGGTGGTCTTCCGCCTGTTCGAGAGATTCAACGCTGAAAAGCGTGAGGGTAAGCCACCCGGTCTTGCCAATGAATGGCTCCAGCGGCGTGATTTTTCCATCGTGTTGGCCGTAGTCGAAATGAATCTCGGCGGGCGGCAGTTCACGGCCCTTTGCCTTTGCCACCAGTGATTCGGCAAGGGGATGATTCAATCGGTAAAGGTGCGCCTCGCCAGTACGGCGTGGCAACTCATACAGACCCATCGGGATTACAGCGGCTTGATCTGGGAATGGCTGCGTTTTCAGGCTGAAAGTGGCGTCGCCCATGAATTCGGCCTGGCCGTTCAATTCATGCTGCGTAAGCTGCATGAGCAGACGTTCGTAGCGGTTGAGATAAGCCTTGGAGGCTTCGTCGCGCACTTTGAGCTTTTCGCGCACTTCGTCGTCGAAGTTTTCCAGCAACTGCTGGCGTGTGCGCGTCATGGATTCGTTGATCTCCAGGCTCAGCTCAAGCTGGAGCTGGTTGAAGGCGCTCTGGATTTCATCCTGCTTGCGACAATCCTGATAGATGGCGGCAATGCGCTTTTCGAAGTCCACGCCGGACTCGATGGCACCCAGCACTTCGTCGCTGGCGCCGAAAACGCCCTCGAAGAGCTGGAATTTCTCAGATAGCAGCTCGAAAACACGCTGGTCAGCCGCGTTCTTGCGGTTGAGGAAGTTCACCACGACTACGTCGTGCTTTTGGCCGTAGCGGTGGCAGCGGCCGATGCGCTGCTCGATGCGCTGAGGGTTCCAGGGCAGGTCGTAATTCACCACCAGTGAACAGAACTGCAGGTTGATGCCCTCGGCCGCGGCCTCGGTGGCGATCATGATGCGGCCCTGCTCACGGAAATAGTCCACCAGCGCCGAGCGCATGTCGGCGGTGCGCGAACCGGTAACCCGGTCGCTGCCTTGGTGGCGTTCCAGCCACTGGCTATATATGAGCTTGGAACCGTCGTCGGTGTTGGAACCGTTGAACAGTACGATGCCTTCACTAAACGGGCTATCGGCCAGAAGGCGCAGCAGGTAGCTCTGGGTACGCCGCGATTCGGTGAAGATGATGGCCTTCTCAGCGCCGCCGAGTTCCTTGGCCTTGGCAAAGGCTATTTTTAACGCCTTGAGCAGGGCTGTCCCCTTGGCGTTGTGTGTGATGCTGGTGGCAAGCTGGGCGAAGGCATCGAGGTCGGCAATTTCCTGTTCCAGCGCTTGGCGGTCTGCCTCACTGAGCGGTTCGACCGCTTCGTCTTCAGTCCACTCCTCAGCGGTTTCGTCCAGCGCCTCGTAATCCTGATCCAGCTCGTCTTCAAGCGATTCGACGGGCATCTGCTTGCGGAGTTTGGCCTTAAGCCGGTTTGAAATTGAGGTCAGTGCGCCCGCAATGGCAAAGGTGGATGAGGCCAGCAGTTTGCGCAAGACAAGTGTCATCAGGCTTCGCTGACTGGCTGGCAGGGCTTGCAGGTTATCCCGTTGCAGGTATTCGGAAACGAGATGGTAGAGCCTGTCCTCGCTTTCCTCCGGAGTGAACTCCTCCACCATGGGTAGGCGTTTGGTATAGGGGATGTACGCGGTAACCTGCCGTCGTAACGTGCGATGGCAAATGGGCTTCAGTCGCGCCTTGAGCGTATTGAATACCTGTTCCTGATTCAAATTGGCGAACTGTTCACGGAAACTTTTCAGGTCACCGAAAGCGTGTTCGTCGATGAAGCTCACCAGGCCGAACAATTCCAGCAGGGAATTTTGTAGCGGTGTCGCCGTGAGCAGCAGCTTGTGCTTGCCGGCCAGAGCCAACTTGAGCGTATTAGCAATGACGTTTGCTGGCTTGTAGACGTTGCGCAGCCGGTGCGCTTCGTCGATAACCACCAAATCCCACGGTACGGCATGCACGTCGGCTGCCTTGCTCTTGGCGAACTGATAGGAGCAGATGACGATTTCGGAGGTCTCGAAGGGGCGAAACTGGCCTTGCTTGATTGCAGCGTTGTAGGACTTGGCTTCAAGAATCCGACACGGCAGGAAAAACTTTTCCGCCATCTCCTGATGCCACTGCTTACGCAGATTGGACGGCGTTATCACCAAAATGCGCCTTTTCCGCTCCGCCCACTTTTGCGAAAGCACCAGGCCCGCCTCGATGGTCTTGCCCAGACCCACTTCGTCCGCCAGTAGCGCCCCTTTGGAGAGTGGCGAGCTGAAAGCGAACAGTGCTGCATCAACCTGATGTGGATTCAGATCAACCTGCGCATCGACAAGCGCCCCGGCCAGCTTCTCAACACTATCAACCGGGCAGCGACGAGTCAGTTCATGGGCGAAGTATTTGGCGTGGTAATCGGTTAACTGCATGGGAAGACGTCAGCTAAACCGTGACATGAGATATGAATGAATTCGTGGATGGCCACGCAACGCGCGGCATGGATTCTGGCAGCAGCGGCATCGTAGACGTGCCAGCCTACCGCCTTCAGCAGCACCTTAATATTTCCAACTGCACGCTGTCACCCATGTACACCTCCCTTTTAATAATTATCTGTTGAATTTTCGCATAACCTGGCGGTCGGGCGTAATTGTCTTCAGTGATTGGCCTTGGCCGAACCCGATCCATCTCGATTTACCAATCCCCACATATCATTCCGACTAACGGCAGCGAACTGACTACGTGTTACGTGCCATATTCAACACGAGATTACGAATGCATAACAAAAAAACCACCCCGAAGGGTGGCTACTGGCTACAGTACGTGATCAAGCAAGCAGCTGCTTGGCCAGGGCGACTTCAATGCTGTCCCCCGTCTGATTCAGAACGTCCAGGCCGGAATCCGGCATGTCGCCAGATGTCGACTGAGACACGGCAATCTTCTTTGCCATGAGTTCCAGACATCCCATCTGGGCCGATCCTGCATAGCCCAGAAAGTACACATCCACGTCCTGCTTCTGGCCGATCCGCCAACTACGACGGGAGGCTTGCTGCAGGGTATAGACGTTGTAACCGCTCTGCATGAACACGATGGTCGGGAATTCCAGCATGTCGAGCCCGGTTTTGACCAGCTCAGGGTTGGTAATGATCACCTCCACACCGCGGTCAACCTGATCGAACAGCCAATCTTCCCGCTTTGAAGCATCGACGCTTGCCCTCAACACCGCCGTCTTGAAACCTTCCTTATCAAGAAAGTTTTTCAGTCGGGTGGTGGTGTCACGAGTGCCGGTGTAGGTCGAGTACACCAAAGTCCTCCGGCCGCGAGCCTTCTCCGCTTTGCAAATACGCAGCAGTTCCAGCTCTTTCGGACTTGCCTCCGTGCCGCTCATCAACGCCGGCACGAAAGCGAGTTGCTGCTTCGATCGGGGATGGCGAACCAGCTCGTCACGGAAGCAGGTATCCGGCCAGGCAAGCAGCACGTTCAGGACAACGCCCAGCAAGCTGGTGTCCCCCTTTCTGAGCGCCTCACGGAGATCCTCGCGCAAGCTCATACTCAACTCACGGTAAATACCGGACATCGCCTCCGTCATCGGGACTTCCGTGAAATGCTCCCGGTAAGGCGGCAGAACATCGCCGCCTATATCCTTGAGTTTCAGGAACACGGTCTGTGGCAGCACATAGCGCATGATGCCCTTCGGGCCGAATCCTGGTCCCTTGGAGGTGCGGTGCGTGATGTTCTTGCCCCGCGCCGTGCGATGCGACTCACTTTCGGTCTCCTTGAACACGTCCTTCAGGATGCCGTGATCGCGCATGAACGACATGCCGGCAGGCCCCAGCGAATTGCGGTTGTTGTAGCCGAAACCATCCTCGATCATCAAACCCGGGTTAAGCCGGTGCAGGAGGTAGAACAGATCGTCGGCATAGCCGCCCATCAGGGTGCCGGTCAGGAGCAGGGTTTTCTGGCACTTGCGTGCAAGAACACCCATCGCCTGCCCTTGCGCGGATCCCTCGTTCTTGTACTCGTGCCCCTCATCCACCACGAGAAGGCCGAAGTACCCCTGCGGAAGGTAGCGCTTGATGAACTCGGTTGCCTGGTAGCCGCCCTGCCCGAAGGAAAACTCGGTGTTGGCCATTGCACGCTCCATTCTGCGCGCCTGCCGGTCTGTAAAGAACAGATCGCCCTTGTCGTCCATCAGGTTGATGAACTCGTAGACGTTGTCCTCAAGCATCCCGGACAACATGTCCTCACCGAAACGATCCAGCAGCCTGTCGGCCGTTTTGCAACCGATGGTAGGTATCTGACGCAGGCTCTCCATAACCAGGTCACGCCGGGATTGGGTGTTTCCACGTTTCGATACCAGCGTCCAAAGACGTTCTCCGCACGGCACCCTGACTTCCAACAGCGCTCCATCCACTACCCGCTTCACCGATTGCTGATTGGTGCAATAGGATCGCGTTTGATTGAGCCTGCTTTCAGCCAAGGTCGCTGGCAAGGGGTTGCCCTCGTCATCCACCAGCAAAGCGCCGCACTTCGGACAGGCTGCATAGGTTCTCACCTGCTTGTCCTGTCCTTCACCCACGATAGTCCGCTTATGGGTGTAGGCCGGCTTCCAGTTGAATCCCATGCGCATGCGTACACGTCCCATGACAAAGAACTCTGGAACGACCGGCTTCTCACGCATCTCCCGTAGCTGCAGGAGTTTGCGCAACGTGTCAGGGCCGTTGAGAATCCAGACCCGTGCATTAGGCACCGTCGCCTTGATTTCGCGCCGCCACTTGTAGACAAGATGCGGTGGAGCGATCACCAAGGTGCGGCGATAGCCCTCCTCGTGCATGACTGCCGCGGCGGCAATCGCCATCATGGTTTTACCCGTACCCATTTCAGCGTTGATGATCGCTGCGGGCTGGGCTTCGTCGACCAGAAGGCGCGTTACAGCCTGAACTGCATCCTGCTGAGGCGGAAAAGGCTTGCGAAGCAAGGCTTCCATCAGGATGGCATGCCTGGAATTCGGCACACCATCGTAGATTGGCGGATTCTGCTGCTGAACCGCGCTCAGTAGCCCTTCCCCGAACTCGTGAATGAAATCGCTCAAAGGAATGACTTCCTGCTGCGATACTTCAATGACTGCTTCCATGACGACTCTCCAAAAAAACGCGGAGGCAGCCGTCCCCTTGCGGGGTGGTTGCACCCCGCTGGGTTGATGAATTGAATCCCGGCCTCCATGCCTTTGTGGGGACATCGAGGCGTTCCGGTCTCAGGGACTGACCGGACTCATAAGGCGATGCGTGACGCGCATCGGTCGGGCTGTAACTGACAGCCAGCAGTGAAACACCACAAAGGCCCGGAGCCTTTCTCCAACACGCCGGCATCAGCCCGCGCGTTCGAGAAAAGCCCCCGGAGGGGGCAGTTAAGAATCAGAACATTGCCTGCGAAGAATCATCCATACCGATCCTCCAGCGCCTGCTTGATCTGAGCCATGGGGGTGGGCTTAAAGTGGAAATCCAACTCGGCGCCGACACCTGTATCAACAAGCTCCGTGATCGGAATATATCCATACTCGGCATTGATCAAGTCGCCTTGCAGGATGGCATATCCAAAAGCCTGCTCGACCTCCCCTTCCCTGTCCTTCTCGGTGATGTACCAGTGGCAATCACCCAGAAAGTAGTGAAGGTGTGCAATGGCCTCGTCGCCCTCGCCATCTTGCTGGTACGTGACCGGCATACCTTCGACAGTGGCCGCAATCTCGACCATTTTGTCGAAGAAATACTGCCGTTCTTCGCCATTCATACATGTGGCCACGATTCGCTTCTGTCTCTCTGGCATGAACAGCCGAAGACGAAGGAATGCTTCAACGGCATCACGTCGACTGACAGAGTTCACTTTTCCGTCAAGGCGGGACTCTGCCTCGGGAGAACGGGTCGATGGAGTCGGCCGTCCGGGTATTTCAATATGAATGTTGTCTTCAAATAAACGCATGGTGTTCCTCCTTGAATAATCCAAGAGGGGAACACCCCTTGCGGGAATGTTCCCCGCAAGGCGGTTTGAAAAAAACTCAACGAATCGAAACGACTGTCCCAAATCCCGGACCCGGGGTGAAGTCGATGCCGGTAATGCTTGGCACGAACTTGTCCGTATAGGTCAGGATTTCTGACACGGAGCCATCAGAACGGGTCTCGAATGTCGTCTTGAGATCGCGCTCCTTGAAGGTGTCACCTTTGATCAGGAGACGCCGTCCATTGCCAGACTCCACCACCCCCGAGATTTGCCCCGCTGCCAGCGCCAGCGCCAAATGCCAGTCAGAAAGCGCGCGCAAGGGCCGGCGGTGCGTGTCGTCAGCACGCACAAAGTGCGTCCCGAACATCGGCCAGAGCGTATTCTTGCGAACACGCTCAAGCTCAGCCTGGAGTTGGGGACCGTCAATGCGAATTGACGTGAAGCGTGCTTCGGCCTCCTTGATCTGTGGCACCAGGTACTGCTCACCTTGCCAATATTCCGGCAATACGGTTGGCACTTCCCCGCGACCACAGGCCTCCAGCAGCTTCTGAACGCCTGGATCCACACCGTCTGCACGACGCTTCAAGCCAAACACGACGCACTGCCTGAATCGTGTTTCCGGCGCCATGAAGACCTGAACCTGCTCGAAGTGCCGGGCAATCATTCCGGAGAACTCCTTGTCCAGAACGTAGTGCGGAACAATGAGCACCATGACACCGCCGAACTGCAGCCAGGCAACCGTCTTGCGATAGAACACCTTCTCAAGACGATCACCCCGGGAACGATCTCCCGTGGCCGCCTTGTCCGATACGACATCGCCATACGGTGGATTCAGGAACAGCAGCCCCTGACTGCGAGCCGATACAAACACGTCGTTCACATCGCTGTGCGCGACTGTGTCGAGTATCCCCTTGGCATGCCACGCGCGCTCCGCATCGAACTCGATGCCATTGGCCACGACAGATGCTCCGCATTGAACCAGGTGGTGCTTAACTTCAGCCAATGCCGTTCCTTCGCCGCAGCACGGGTCAAGAATACGCAGTTGCCCACCACCAATGTCGAGCGCCTGGAGAATCCGGGTCAGCGTCACCTCATCCGTCGGGAAATATCCGTTCTTGATAAAGTTCTGGGCCAATCGCGGAAAGATGAGGCTCATGCCGACACCTCGCTTTCCGGCTCATCCAACACCATAGCCCCGTCGATTTTTCCCTGCAGTGCAATGATTTGCGGGATGCCGAAGTCGCTTTCTGTGTAAGCAATTTCGCTGCCACCGTAGCGGTACGACTCATCCGCCCACCTGTGTGCTTCCCGCTTTTCTGCAAGTAGCAAATCCAGCCCCTGGGAAATCAGGTTCACCTCAGACTCCGAGAATTTTTCTCTCATCATGATGATCTCCTTTAGATAATGCCCAGAAGGCTGAGCCAGCTATCGGGATGGTCGGGCTCGACACAATCCCCTTCCGGGGTTTCACATACCGAGTCGAGCACCCACACCTCGATTTCGGACATTGATGGCACCTGATAGGTCTGTCCGCGCCACTGAATCGTTTTGGGAAATACCATTGCCGCTCTCCTAAATAAAAACGCGGAGGCAGCCGTCCCCTTGCGGGGTGGATACACCCCGCTGGGTTGATGAATTGAATCCCGGCCACCATGCCCTTGTGGGGACATCGTGGCGTTCCGGTCTCAGGGACTGACCGGACTCATAAGGCGATGCGTGACGCGCATCGGTCGGGCTGATACTGACAGCCAGCAGTGAAACACTTCAAAGGCCCGGAGCCTTTCTCCAACACGCCTGCATGACCCGCGCGTTCGAGAAAAGCCCCCCGAATTGGCGGGGCATATGTCCAGATGCCTCAAACGAGGTATCTGTAGTTTTCGAGTGCTATGGCACCTTCCAGGCGTGTTCTGAATGATCCAATGCGGGAGCCATCCACCCACTCTGCTTCCCAATGCCCTGGACGCCCGCTCAGCATGCCAATTCGCCCTGGGCATGGGGTGCCGTCCACCAGAAGGCGAACTTCGTACATTCCTGCCTCACGGCGGGTGATCTGATAGGTGCTGATAGCCACCATACGACCCTCCAAAGAATCGCGGAGGCAGCCATCCCCTTGCGGGGTGGTTGCACCCCGCTGGGTTGATAAATCGCTGACGCTACGCAGCCATAGCGTTGGCGCTTCGAGCCTGTTCGAGGTAAGCCTCTTCCTCGCCATTCAGGCCGATCATGCCTGCCTGAACCATTCTCGATACGTCATCCGAAAATGATTCGGTCAATATAACTTTGGCTGCGGTTACCTTTCCGATCGGTGGATGGACGCTGTCTTCCAGAAAACTCACGCACTCGGCATGGGTTGCCCGTATGACTACGTCCCTCCAGCTATCGAGCAACGGAACAGGTGAGAGGGTCTTGTACAAAGACCATATCCCCTGCAGCAATCGAGGCCTTGCTTCCGGTCTGAATGGCTCGTCCAGCATGAACCACGCGGTCTTGGTAGACCTGTCAGGCTTTAGCAGGGCTGCATCGTAAATCCAGGTATGGACAAGGTTCCCAAAGAGGTTGTCCCTGGGTAATCGTCCGCTGAATTTTGTGAGCCGGTCCGGACTGCGTACATGGACTTGCTCGACCGAGCGGCCATCGCCGTCATTGACTGGCGTGAGGCGGAAGCCAGACAAGCCTCCGCAGCTTTCCTTCAGGGTGAATGCGGCGAGAAGCTGCTGAATCGCAGTGTCCCGACCGTACAGGGAGAGGAACATCAACTCGCCAGATTCGTCCCGGATGCAAGCATCCGCATACAGGTCAGAGAGTTCCGATATTTTGTAAAGCATGGCGTGCTCCTGGGAAAAAAGGGGAGCACTTTCCCGGAGGGGAGTCGTGACTCCCCATGGGGTGGTTGAACTGCGATGGAATTCCAGGTCAGAAGACCCGCCGTTTTCAGGAACTGAACGACATTCAAAGGCGATGCATGACGCGCATCGGTCGAGCTGATACTGACAGCCAGCAGGTGCAACTGCGTTAATTATGCGCGTTTCAAGAGCCTTTACAAGCCTGGCTCCGCCACTTAATTGCCAGCGCCTGTATCGATAATTTCCTCGATATATGCCGCCGCGCTGTGATTGTCTGCATACCGCAGACTGGCTGCCACGGTGACCCAGTCACTCCGAATCAACGACACATGGGTACATCCGGAAAAGTCCCTCAGCTTTCCTTGAAGAACGCCACCTTGCCCGGGGTCAACGTCATCTGCGTAAATGGACACAGCCTCTTCAAGGTCGTCGAGATGCAGGGCATGGCGTTTCATCTCGATGGATATCATGCCGTCCACTTCATTTGATGCATGTTGAGTCCACGAGGATCTGGAACATGCCTCATCAAGAAGCCTGGCAATGAACCCGCTTTCTGATTCCAGTGGCGCGATGTCACCTTGAATGCCGTGCTTCGCCATCACTTTCCCGATCAGGTCCCAGTCGAGCTTATGCTGCGCTTCACTTTCGCAAGCCCCCGTCGCTACGATCAGTGCGCTGACCTGCTGCGCCAGTCTGGTCGTGTCGGCGATCAGCGGCAACAGCACAAGTGCTTGTACCGCGTTGGCGTCAGCCAGTGCTCCACGCAGATCATCGGTCGCAAATCGCAAACAGTCGTTTGCCTTGGTCAGTTGTTCGTTGATACATCTCATTGCTGCACTCCTGAAAAACGCAAAGGCAGCCGTCCCCTTGCGGGGTGGATGCACCCCGCTGGGTTGATGAATTAAATCCCGGCCTCCATGACCTTGTGGGGCCATCGAAGCGTTCCGGTCTCAGGGACTGACCGGACTCATAAGGCGATGCGTGACGCGCATCGGTCGGGCTGAAACTGACAGCCAGCAGTGAAACACTTCAAGGGCCCGGAGCCTTTCTCCAACACGCCGGCTTCAGCCCGTGCGTTCGAGAAAAGCCCCCCGGAGGGAGGGCAAAAACTAACCGCAAGCAATCAGTGCTGCATCGCCTTGTTGGCAGCCGCTTGGCCCCTCGATTGCCCAGCACTTGAGCGCGTTTGCAATCAAGGCGCCGATCGCCATGAACGGCCCATAAATCACCGACTGGCCAAGGACTTCATGAGCAGTTGTTTCACAAAGCCCATCGATCAGACGCTCGGGAATTTGCTTTACCCGGGCGTGCTCGCCTGCGGTCAACTGACGGAGCAGGTCAGGGTTGCGCGGGTGGCGGATCTTCGGGTCGGTGCTTCTCACCTTGGCGTAACCCTTGGTGATAGTCCCGATCCGGGTAGAACCGCCATCGAATACCTGCATCATGAATCCCTTGCCGGCCTCCTTGTCGCGTTCCTGCTTGGCTTTCAAACCCGGCATGGCCGACCATCTTGGGTCGTCGTCGTCGACCTCATCCAGCGCATCTCCCAGGGTGACCGGGATCCTTTCCGGCACCACCAGGTCGTTCATCGAAAAGCTCACCCCATTGGTCACGGCCACCATGCAATAGCGTTTGCGGTCCTCTACTGCATTGAAGGATTCGCCAGACAGCACCACTTCATGGACTGCGTAGCCAAGGTCCCGCAACTGCGATCGGATGATGGCGCCGCTGGCCGTATCCCGATACTGGGGCACGTTTTCCAGAACCACCACCAACGGGTTGACCGCTGCGACGATCGCCAGAAAGGCAACAGCCAGATGGCCTACCTCGGGATGATCCTCCGGCACGCCAAGCTTGCGCTTGGAGCGTCCGGAGAGGCTGGCACCAGAACATGGAATCCCGGCCTCCAGAATATCCACGTCTGGAAGCTTGGCCATGGCCCAGCGATCAAAGGCCAGTTCCTGCATGGGAGCCGCGATGCCTACGGTGTCGGATTCCCAGCAATCATTGGCTTCCCTGGCATGATCGAGCAGCTCAGGTCTGATCTCATTGGCAAAAATCAGCCTTGAGTCCAGCCCCTCGCGGTATAACCCCGCATGAATCGCATGGCACATGATGCCGCCGCCATGGGAAAGCGACCCGATTTCCAGCGGGTCACCCTGCCCCATCCTGGCGGCAGTTCGCTCGACTCTCTCCTGGCGACGCATCTCGGATGCAAGCGGAAGGATATGGATTTCCTCCTCCAGCATCACCACCCGTACCGCGCTCATTCCCTCGAACATCTCCAGCAGTTCCCTGCTATTGATGTCGATGACCGGATACTCGCTTTCGCCTCGCCGTTTCCGTGAGACCACACGAATGCCCTGATCGGATCGAGTGAGCACCAGTCTCGCATCGTCCAGCTTGATGTCGAATCGGGTGCCTGGCTTGAATCCAGCATGATCCAGATTGGATCCTTGAAGCCACACGCGCGGAGCTCCTTTGTTCTCCCCAATTGAGGTCACCAGATAATGTCTCATCATTTCCATTTGCATCTCCTAGAAGAAATCCGGAGACACCCCCTGACGGGGATGCCCCGACAGGGTTAAGAAAACTTGATCTACCGCTTGCTACTGGCCTTTGACTTCCTCCACCAACTTCGTCACCCACTCAGGAAGGTGATCTGCAAGCACTGTGGAAGAAGTCCGGATGACCTCTGCAATGCTGCCGTTCTCCATCGTGATGTTCATGCTGTGGTTGCCATCCGTGTCGGCATCGAGCACTAGGTAGCGCATGGGATGATCCGATGCCATCCATTGCACGATTCCGCCTTCAAGCCACGCCACAACCGTTGGTTTCGCTTCCGATCCAGCGGTGCCATTGCTTGATTTGGTTGAAGCGGAGAGGTGCGGCATTGCCACATGCGCTTCCTCAAGTGCAGACTGAAAAAGTGCCTCGCGAACAGATGCGGAGTTGCTACATTCCTGCGCGGCGATCAGGTGCTCGCACGCACGCCTGGCAGCCGCATCACGCTCAATAATCTTGACGCACACCTCAGGCTCGGGCCATTCCTGATATTCACCAACAACCTTGAATTCCAGAACGGCACCAGAATCCCCGGTTTCCTCATAGTCGTCGTACAGCAAGGGCATTTCGGGCGTGTTGTCCCAAATCGTGCAATCAGTGAAAGCCTGATCGGCAATCGAAATCGCGGATTCCTCATTTTTGGCTTGGATGCCCACCCGCACCAAATGCACGTAAGGCAATTCGTACTCAACGAGAAATTTCTTCATGGCCGGCTGCTGCTCGGCGGATAGGTCAGCCATGGCTCTCTCCTTCAACAATCTCGAAGCTGCCAGGGCCATTTCCTTCATCGTCCGCCAGGATGATCAAATGCCTGACTTCACCATCCTTGCATCTGATAGCTAGTCCGAAAAACTCGTCGCCGAACTCATCCCCGTCAGTACGAACGGCATCCTCTATGACCCCGCCAACCAAAGGTTTGAGTTGGTCAAGATAGAACTGCGTGTGCTCGTTTGCATCCATTTCTTTCTCCTTTTCAATCAAAAAAAAGAGGGGAATCCCCCGGAGGGGATTGCACCCCCCGGGTAGCCGCATTGAGCGGAATTCACTTGAAACTACATTTTTGCTGCCACCAGCCAGCGATAAACACCCATCAGACTTGTGAGCGTGAAGCCGATTTGCATTACAACCAGTCCATGCGCGCCAACCTTGATTCCATACGCAACCCAGGCACCGTTGGACAGCAGGAACAGCAGCCAGCCGAAGCGGCTTGCTCTCACATTGAGCGAGAGCAATGCAGCGCCAGTCAGACCAAGAAATGCCCCGGCCCATTCAAATGCCCACAGGGGAATATCAGATATAGGGTTCATGCAGCTTTCAGGACAGCATTGCCAAGCACTGCACTGACCTCCTCAGATAGTGATTCTTCCGCCCATTTTCTGCCGACATAGCCCCATACAGCAGACTCGTCGATCAGTTTCAGGCGATCACCCTCGATCGAAAATACATCGACCGCCACCCCGTAACAGTCACCCGCCAGCCATGCGTTATACGACCCGAGTGCCTGACGCGCAAACTCGACTGCCTTGGTGCGCGCCGCATCAATGCCTTCATTGGTCTTGATCGAGTCCAGCTCTTCACGAAGGCATTGATCGGGCACCCAAACACCAGCACCGCGAGCCGTATCAAACAGACACTGCTGTCCCGAGCCTGTCACAGACCAAACCTGGCCACCATGCTCATAGCAATCGAGCATGACGGTGTAGGGCTCTCCTACCTGGCCTGACGACCTGGCTAATTGCCAAGCCTCATCAAGCAGGCTATCCCAGGTGACAAGCTCACGCACTTTTTCAGTAAGCCAGGTTTCCCGGTGATAGGGAAGCTGGCCTGTGAAGTCCACGACGAAGTACTCAATCGCCTGATCGCGGCTCAGCCCACTGTTATTGGCGCACTCCAGGATGAACGCAACCAGATCGACCTGAAACCTTGTTCTGACCAACTCCATCAAGGCAGACTCCGCCTCACGCTCGACCACTCGAAGGGATAAATCACGTTGCCAGTCCGAGTCCAGGCCAAGTGCGGCTTGCATCTTGGCGTGCTGGCAAGAATGACGGTGCGAAGAATAAATATGTCCCATTCCGTCACAGTCGTCTAAAGGATTTTCCACATCATGATCGTCAACAAGATAGCCAACTGCGACCATGCCACCCTGCTTTTCGATCTTGTGTTCCACGTAGCTCATGACGCAGGAAGGCTCGAAGCTCAACTCGGCGGTCAATCCATCCACGTCAATCTCGGATACCTTGCGGGTACGGTAATTCATAGCGCTGCTCTCCTAAATAAGAACGCGGAGGCAGCCGAACCCAGTGCGGGGTGGTTGCACCCCGCTGGGTTGAAATAACAAATTGAATCCCGGCTTCAGAAGAAGCGTTCCAGCCACAGGGACTGACCGGACTCATAAGGCGATACATGACGCGCATCGGTCGGGCTGAAACTGACAGCCAGCAGAGAAACGCTGCAGCAATTGCTTAAAGAATTACGTCTTGCGTCCAGGTACCATCCTGCAATGCCTGTTGAGCAGTGGCATGCGTCTGAAAATACTCAACGCTCTCTTTTGAAACAGGGTCATCCCCATCGGCCGTGCCGATATAGAAGCCAGAATTACTTTGAAGCACTTGAAGCGGTAGCTCTAATTTGCACCACTGTCTTGCCAGTTGACCGTACACACCTTTCTCCTTCGATGAAGGGACATACTCCCCAAGAGGGAGTGAAAACGCCCCCGCTGGGTTGATGAATTGAATCCCGGCCTCCATGCCCTTGTGGGAGCATCGAGGCGTTTCGGTCTCAGGGACTGACCGGACTCATAAGGCGATGCGTGACGTGCATCGGTCGAGCTGTAACTGACAGCCAGCAGTGAAACACCGCAAAGGCCCGGAGCCTTTCTCCAACACGCCGGCCGCAGCCGCGCGTTCGAGAAAAGCCCCCAGATGGGGGGCTTTAAAAGAAAATCAGGGCAGAGGCCGATCAATCGGCATCCATTGCTGAATACCCCGGGTTCCGCCCCATTCCATTTCACTTTCAACGAAGCGGTCTACGTCAGGGTGATACTCGCAGAATCGTCCTTCGATCACCCGCCCGAACGAGATTGCCTCTGACGCAGAGATCACGACCACTGGCTGTTGCTCACCCGGAAGTGCGTCCTGCGTTTTTACCCAGCTGAATTGACCGGGCAGACACACGACACCATAGGCCTCAGTACCGGGAACAGGTTTTTTCGTACCGGTATCGATCCTGGCCATTCCGATGAACAGGAAGCCCATTGCAAGTCGGCCATTCTTCATTTGCCTATCAATTGCAGCTTCGAAGTCTTCCCTTTCAAGGTGGCACTGTTCGCCACACTCCGCCTGGAAGGCTTCTGCTGCATCCACATACTCAACGTCTGTCGTCACCAGGATAATTCCGTAACCATCTGGGTCCTTGATGCCCAGCTGGCGAGCAGCTTCTGTGACGGTAATGCCAAGGCCAAATAACATATTGCTCTCCTTAATAAAAAGTAAGGGGAGCACTTTCCCCAAAGGGAGCGTGACTCCCCATGGGGTGGTTGATGAAATTAAATCCCGGCCTCTTGTGAGGCGTTCCGGTTTCAGGGACTGACCGGACTCAAGCTTTCATGAAACTCGCTTCATGGCACTACATCCCATGAAATATGCAACGATCAGCCAATTCGGCCAGTGACTCCCACTCATCAAATGAACGGCATTCATCCAGAAATTCCTTGATGAGCGCCAACGCAATCGAGCGGTTCCCACTGTCCAGGGGCAGGAGGTCATTGAATTTCAACCCACCTTCACCGTGCAACGCCTTGATGAGCCTGGCCAACGCTCTTCCACCGCCCGAATCCCCCAAACTTCGCAGAATCTGCTCTGCCTGAAGGAACACATCGTTTGCAACATCCTCAGCCTGTTGGGCACGGAAATCGTCAACTGTGATGGCAAGAATCTCAGCCTGAGGAGGCATGCTCGATTTCATGATTACTTTTCCTTCCTGGACCATCCTTGGGACTTGGCATCGAACACATAGCCCATCTCCTTCAGCCGGTCACGCTGGCTGCGGAAGACCGCTCGATCCACAGTGGGGTCAAGTTTCACGTCCTTGCTAACCCAGACAAGGTCGGCAAGATCGGCCCCAAACAATTCCAGCAACTCCTGAAAAACCGGATCCTGGTTTTCATGCTCCTGAACCAGCGCAGCTGGAACAGGAATATCGGATGGACCAGTTTGATTCGCTGCCGCTGCGGGCTCTGTGGCGATTGGATCGGGTTCGCTCGGCACGTCATCAACCTTGCCCTCATCAACCGTGTCCAGAAATATTTCCATTACCTTCGCACGAATGTCGGTGGTCGATTTGCCCCGCCAAATATACGAACTGAGGTAAAAGTTCTCGACGAGAAACTCACCCTCGTATCGGCCTTCCGAGAACTGATCGAGGATGGATTCCTTGACCTTGAATTCTCCGATCGGGGTGGTCAGGTCGCCGACGCAGAACTTGCCGTTGGCACCTTTGATTTCCTTGATTACCAGCGTTCCATTGATGCGAATAGACATAATGCTCTCCTTAAGAAACAGAAAAAAAGGGGAGCACTTTCCCCAAAGGGAGCGTGACTCCCCATGGGGTGGAACTGCGATGGAATTCCAGGTCAGAAGACCCGCCGTTTTCAGGAACTGAACGGCTTTAATGGGCGATGCATAACGCGCATCGGTCGGGCTGATACTGACAGCCAGCAGTGAAACTTTGGCAAACGGCTTATCCAAGATGGCCAGTTCTCCTGGATACCCCGCTCGCGGGGCAGGATGGGTTGGTCATGATTCAATGTGGTTGGTAATGGAACCCCTGCTCAACTCTTCCATATAGGAAGCGACGCACCGCACTGAGGGGCTCGGCGCGAATTTTGGTATGCGGCAAACCGCAAATGCCGTGACCGTTCTGGCCGTCACAACCCATGATCTGATCGATGCCCAGAAGGCTTGCCCGAAACCTGGTCTCGGGCAAGCCTTCTGGGGGGTGTAGGGAAGACGGGTTATCGGTCCGTCTCAGGGATGAGGCAAGCAGATGGGGATGCATCCGTCGCCAATGTAACCCCTGGGAAACCTGCGGAGGAATCCCAATCCGGTATGAGGGGCTGCCCGGACTAAACGCCAGCGCTTAGGGCGCCAATCCTGCTGTACTCAGCAAACGAGAAACCGTGTTTACCGAAGCGGGTAAAGCCCGCTTGGGTAAACGCCCAGAGGCTGGGCGTTTCCTTCCATCAACCGAAACAGATTCTATCAGCCAGGATGGATTGGATGCGACGGAACCGGAGCACATCCCGTTCACGAAGCAATCCCCGACGACGCGCGATGCAGTGAAACCACCTTGCGTCCTCGATCGGCACTTCAGCCTTGGCCATCAATTGAAGAAAGTTTAGTGAGAGTTGATTACTCATGGATGTCTCCTGGTTGGTTGCGGGGTTTTCACCGGAGGGTTGGCCCTCTGGTGAAAACCCCACGCAGGAGGTTTTCAGTTTGACGCTATCAATTCGACAGCGTGCTCGCCAAGGCGATGACTTGTGACACCATCACGCACAGACTCATGATGCGCAAATCGAACAGAACATTCAGAAAAGCTTCTTTCATCGTGGACTCCTGGTTTTCAAAATGAAAACCGGGGAGTCCACGACACCCGGCAGGGAGCGTGAAACTCCCCGGTCGGGTTTGTGAAGCCGGACGTTACTGGCCGCCTGCTGCAGCCTCTTGCTGTTGCGAAGAGCCTGCAGGCAGGACAACCGGATTACCGTCTACCCAGGCATTGGTGATCTTGAGCAAGCGGCCCTTGATCATCACACCGGTATCACCCTTCTTGCGCGTGCCCACGTCTTTTTCGTAGACAAACACTTCAGGGTAGATGTCACCCAGCTTGAACTGGATCATTACTTTCCGTTTCTCATCGCCATGCGGCTTGAGTACCTCGATCGCTTTGATCGCGTCCTGACCATAAACTCGCACATCGAATTTAGTCGACTCAGGTTTGATCGAGCCGTCCTTGTTCCACTCACCACGGAGAGCGGAAATGGAGCAGGCGAGAAACGTTTCACCTTTGTTGGGCTTGACCATGCGAACACGGTTCAGGTAACCAAGGCCGGTGACATGAAGATCGTAGAATTTGGATTCAGACATAATGCTCTCCTTAAAAAATGAAAAAGGGGAGCACTTTCCCCAAAGGGAGCGTGGCTCCCCATGGGGTGGTTGAACTGCGATGGAATTCCAGATCCGAAGACCCGCCGTTTTCAGGAACTGAACGGCATTTATGCGCGCCTTGCGGCAAAAGGCGGCTCCTTACGGGAAGCCAATCGGGCTGCATGAGCCAACAAAACAGGCTTTAGGTTGCCAATTTTCAGATGGTGTGTCAATACTTGGCCGGGGCGGATTAACGCGCTCGAAAGCCTGCACCTCTTCCGTCGCAAAGCCGCCGTTGGCGCAATAAACTCGAAGCCCATTCAGACTGGCCTCGGGGGTCTGGGCACCGGAATAGTCGACGCCGATGTAGCGGGTGAAGGCGGGTGCCATCGACGCGCCTCGGCAATCAATCAGCCTCGGCTAGCAGACTCTCGTAGGGGATATTCAGTCCGTCATGCAGCCGCTTGACCATGCGCAGGCTCAGGGGCCGCTTGCGGTTGAGCACTTCGGAGACCCGGCCGCTCGGTCCGATGAAACGCTCGAGGTCACGCGCGGTCAGACCCTGCTACTCCATCCGGAACTTGATGGCCTCGACGGGGTCGGCCGGGCCGAAGTCATAGTGCTTGTTCTCATAGGCCTCGACGAGCGTCACGAGCACGTCCCGCTCGTCCGCCTCCGGGGTCTGCTCCTCGGCCTGGAAGATGGATTCGAGCCGGCGGAACACCGCCTTCAGGTCGTCGTCGTTTCGGATCGGTTTAATAGTCATTTACATTCTCCACATCGATGCGGTCGTACTGGGCATGTGTACCGCCGAACTTCACCCAGACGATGTAGTACCGGTCAAGGTAGTCATCGACGCTCAGTTCCATGATTCTGAATGCCGAGTCAGCGTCCTTTCTCAAATTCCGTCCGATAAAGCGTATTGGCGGCGGCGACGGTCGCCCTTAACTGCTCCACTTGCCGATGGGTTTGCGCGCTTGAGCTCTTGCGGCTAGGGCGATCTTACCTCGTTGGCGGAAGGAAGAGATTGTGCATTCCGAGATCTGCGCGAAGCGTCGTTCCAAAATAGGTAAGAAATTCGGACGCATTCATTCGCTGACTTATTAAGGGATTGCATCCACTAAATCTCTGAGAGAGAATCAACGCGGGCATATATCCAATTCGGGATGCCTGTTGTGCCAGTCTGCTGTTAGGCGGCTGGTGCCCGTTTTATCGCACCCATGGGCGTGAGCGGGGTTCCTACCCACTTTTAGGAGCTTCTCATGCCCAGACCTTTGGTGCGTCCACGCACCCACGCCTTTGCCAACCAATCTGGCCGCTGCTATTACTGCGGCATGCCAATGTGGGCTGATGACCCGCAGGAGTTCGCCAATCAGCACGGAATCACACTGGGGCAAGCCAAGCGCTTCCAGTGCACTGGCGAGCACCTTGTCGCTCGTCAGGATGGGGGATCGTCGGGGCGATCAAATATCGTTGCCGCCTGCCTGTATTGTAATAAAAGCCGCCATAGCCGCAAGAACCCGCTACCTCCTGATCGCTACATGCAGCTGGTTCAGAAGCGGATAAAGCTCGGACGTTGGCACGGGCTGTGGGTTTACCAAAAAAGACTGCTACCCAAGGCTTAGAATGTGTAGCCGTTTCCGGCTTTTTGCTTGGTCAGGCAGAATTGACGTCCTTGTTTGCAACCGGCCGCGCCTGACGCCCGATGGATCGATTTTGGTTTGTGGCTATTCTGGCTGTACCAGTCCTCATTGGACTGGTAAATCTCCTGCGCCGTAAAAGGCGGCTTATCGTGGCGGAAGAGTTCGCCAATGAGTACTTTCAGAAGCTTGGTGATTACATCAAAAGTGCAGGCAACGATGTTGATGCCTACGACTGGCTGGTCCATCGTGTAAACAAAATGCAGGGCCAGCTTGGTGAGGCAGGGGTGTTCGCTGCGTTCCGCCCTCCGTTCGCGAACTATCAAGTGCGGAATTACCCCGCTTTGCTCAACATGCTCCCTGAACTCCGTAATGCGCTGGGTCCGAGCATTTCGTCTGATCGGCTTGCAAACGATTACGCCAATACGCTGCAAGACTTGCTGGTTCGCCATCTAGGGACGCTGAGTGACCGCCTTGATGAGATAGAGCAGCTAATCAAAAATCCTATTGTCTGGCTTAGGGAGGGCATGCGTGCCTTGATTGCACTCCCTATTTCGGTTCTTGGCTGGGTGGGTATTCTAGGTATGGGCACCGTTCAGCAAATAACTGGCAGCAGACCATTTCAGATTTTGTCCGGACTTGTGAGTCTTGTAGGTTTCTTTGGAATCGTTATGGGTTTAGTTGTTGATTGGGCGCCGTTTGTGCGGATCGTTACTGATGCGTGGAGGAATTATTTCTGAATTCTCTCCACTCTTAAAAATCCAGAGCAATGGCAGCTTAGGTGTTCCAGTCACTCAACTGGGCCGATGTCACCGACTGTAATGGCCGAGCACCCGTCCTCCCTGCCGAGCCAACGGTCGTCAGCTAACTGAATACAAGCAGGCATTCGACGACGCAACGCCGTCAACGACAGGTGTTGAGCGTTGAAGAGACCTTCATCCTTGCTTCATGGCGGGCCGGTGATCGGCCGAAGCTGCCGTCGGCGGACTGCACCACCAAGGTCAGCTGTGCAGCGCACACCTGCCATCGGCTAGACATGCCGATGAAACGGTTGGCGACATCCAGGGTCTGTTTGAGCATGCGTAGGCTCTATTAACTATTTTCCGACTGAGTCTCAGGGCTCACAATTAACTCAAGACCATAAAAGTGAGAGAGGTGTTATCGATGCACATGAATCGCCGCGAGTTTCTGCAATTGCTGGCCGTTGCTGCCGCGTCCGGCATGGCAATCGACAGCAAGTCTGCCCTGGCAGGCAATCATTCCAGCCTGTACAACGTCCCGCGCAAGGGAAATGTCTCGTTCCTCCACTTCACCGACTGCCATGCCCAGTTGCTGCCGGTATGGTTCCGTGAACCCAACGTCAACATCGGCGTGGGTCCGGCACGCGGCAAGGTGCCGCACATCGTCGGGCAGGATCTGCTCAAGCATTTCGGCATCAAGCCGGGCAGCGCTGAAGCGCATGCCTTCTCCTACCTCGACTTCTCCGAAGCGGCCAAGGTCTACGGCAAGGTCGGTGGCTTCGCCCACCTGAAAACCCTGGTCGACATGATGCGCGCGCAGCGCCCCGGTGCGCTGCTGCTGGACGGTGGCGACACCTGGCAGGGCTCGGCCACCTCGCTGTGGACCAACGCGCAGGACATGGTCGATGCCTGCATCCAGCTCGGCGTCGACATCATGACCCCGCACTGGGAAGCCACCTTCGGCGCCGACCGCATGATGGAAATCGTCAACAAGGATTTCAAGAAGGCCGGCATCGATTTCGTCGCGCAGAACATCGTCACCAACGACTTCGGCGACCAGGTGTTCAAGCCGTACACCATCAAGGAACAGAACGGCGTGAAGATTGCCGTGATCGGCCAGGCCTTCCCCTACACGCCGATCGCCAACCCGGCCTACATGATTCCGGACTGGAGCTACGGCATCCGCGACGACAACCTGCAGAAATGGGTCGACGAAGCCCGCGCCAAGGGTGCACAGGTGGTCGTGGTGCTGTCGCACAACGGCATGGACGTCGACCTCAAGATGGCCTCGCGCATCCACGGCGTCGACGCGATCTTCGGCGGCCACACTCACGACGGCGTGCCGGTGCCGGTCAAGATCAAGAACGCCAAGGGCGGCACCACGCTGGTCACCAACGCCGGTTCCAACGGCAAGTTCCTCGGCGTGATGGACTTCGACGTTCGTGGCGGCAAGGTGCAGAACTTCAACTACCGCCTGCTGCCGGTGTTCTCCAACCTGCTGCCGGCCGATCCGGCGATGAGCGCCTACATCAAGAAGGTGCGCGCGCCCTATGAAAAGAAGCTCAACACGCCGCTTGCCGTCACCGAGGAACTGCTCTACCGCCGCGGCAACTTCAACGGCACCTGGGACCAGATCATTTGCGACGCCCTGATGGAAGTCAAAGGCGCCGACGCCTCCTTCTCCCCGGGCGTGCGCTGGGGCACCAGCATCCTGCCGGGCGAGACCATCGTCTACGAGCGCATGATGGACCAGATGGCGCTGACCTACCCCGGAACCACGCTCACCGAGTTCACCGGCGCGCAGGTCAAGGACATCCTGGAAGACGTTGCCGACAACATCTTCAACGTTGACCCCTACTACCAGCAGGGCGGCGACATGGTGCGCGTGGGCGGCATCCAGTACACCATCAACCCGAACGAAAAAATCGGCAAGCGCATCACCAGCATGACGCTGAAGGGCAAGACGATGGACCCGAACAAGAAGTACAAGGTCGCGGGCTGGGCCTCTGTTCAGGCACCCGTCAACGACACGCCGATCTGGGACGTGGTCGAGGAGTATCTGCGCTCGAAGAAGGTGATCAAGAAGGTCGTGCTCAACGAACCGAAGATCATCGGTATCGGCACCAAGAACCCGGGGATTTCCGGCTATCAGGGCGGCGTGTCCTGAACGGGATTTTCGCGTAGTGAAGAAAGGGGTTCACGCCCCTTTTTTTGCGTCGTCCCGAAACAGGTGGACCCCGTTTTTCCCGCTACGCTTGACCTTGTACATGCTGGCGTCCGCGCGGACCATCAACTCGTCCAGGGTCGTGCCGTGGTCGGGGTAAATGACCATACCGACACTCGCCGATATGCAAAACACTTGATCTGCAATCGTGACCGGCTTCGCGATCTCCCGCAGAATCGTCCCCGCAACGGCATAGGCAGCCTGGTCCGAAGCGATTTTGGTCAGCAGACAGACAAACTCGTCGCCGCCGTGACGGCTGACCGTATCGGCATCCCGTATACAACGCTGGATTCTCTGCGCGATGGCTGTCAGGAGGGCATCGCCCACACGATGTCCGTTTGCATCGTTGATGTCCTTGAAGCCATCCAGATCGATGAAAAGCAATGCGATGCGATGAGGGTGACGGCGTGCACTCGCAACAAGTCGATCAAAGCGGTCTGCAAGCAAGACGCGATTCGGCAGCCCCGTCAGGAAGTCATGCTCCGCCTGATGGCGGATGTTCTCCTCACGGAACTTGCGCTCAGTGATATCGGAGAATATGGAAACATAGTGATCCACGGCTCCCTGCGCGTTGCGAACCACAGAAATCGCGAGCCACTCCGGATAGATTTCACCGCTCTTGCGACGATTCCAGACTTCGCCTTTCCAATGGCCATCCCGGTGCACCGTATCCCACAGCTTCTCGTAGAAGTCGTCGTCGGCACGACCGGCATCCATGAAAATCGGCTTTTTTCCGATCACCTCGTCCGCCCGATAGCCGGTGACATCCGTGAAAGCGTCGTTGACTGACAGAATCTGGTCATGATCGTCCGTAATCATGATTGCTTCGCCGCTGAATTCGAACACCTTGGCGGATAGATTCAGTTCGGTCTCACGCGCTTTCTGTGCAGTAACGTCATGCAAGGACAACAGGTAGCGCTCCGAACCGAACCACGCGGGGCAACGCCTGACCATAGCTTCGACATCCAGGCGTTTAGTGCTGGGCAAGCGCAGGCGCAAGGCTGTCACTGTCATACCTGCCGTGAGCGGCAAGTCGCCCGCGGTGGCAAGCAATGCCTGGATATTCGTTCCCGAAGCGCCCTCGATCAGGAAAGCATTGAAGTCGCCCCCTGCAGGCAGTGGCAGTTGCAACAAGCCGACAGCGGCGGTGTTCGCCCATGCGATGTGGCCTGTCGGCGTGAGAATCAAGATCGCTTCGCCAAGCAGGTCGAGAACTTGATATGGAGTGTTCCCTTCATCGATCATAGGCTGGTGCCGTATCCGAGGGTCGCGTGTTACGCCAAGTCAAAAAAATGTGCCGACGCGGGCTCGACAATCTAGCCAGAAAAATCCATGTTGCCCGAGACCTGCGCCTGAATTGTAAACCGGCGTGTCTTGCCGTGTCCCGCATCCATCGTAAGGCTATCGCCTGGCTGCGGTCCGATCTCCTTCGATCTCCTCCTGGCAATCCGCGCAGAACGGCGCGCCCGGATCGGCTTCGAGCCGGTCTTTTGGAATCGGCTCGTTGCACCGGCAACACACGCCGAATGTCCCTTCGCCAAGGCGTGTCCAGGCAGCGAGCAGACGGCGATTTTCGCGCCGCAGCGTTTCCTTCCAGCCTGCCGCCATCGCCTGTTGCTGCAGCGCATCCATGCGCGACAGTCGACCGACGCAGGCCTGATCCAGCACCACCGTGCCCATGTCGTTGGCAGCGGCATTATCAGTCGCACGTGAGATTTCATCGAGCATCTCCCCGACGCGGGCCTTGAAATACTGTAGTTCTGTTTGTGTCAGCATCATTGACTTCATCCTTGTCAGATTTCGATAAAAGGCTCACCCGCCCAGGCGGTTCTGGAACACCAATCCGGCATGTTCCCGCAAGCGGTGGAAGCGAACGTGCTCCCACTTTTCCTGGACGAGGTTGAGTTCGGCACCGTATGTCGCCAGGAAGGTCGGCGCTTCCACGACGTCGTACGCCACCCGGTAGGCATTCGAGTCGATGAAACGTTGCAGCTCCCGCGGATCGTCGGCGGTGACCCAGCGCGCCACGTGGAACTTGGCGGGGGCAAGGCGGGCATCCACCCCGTATTCGTGCTTGAGGCGGTGTGCGACCACTTCGAACTGCAGGGTGCCCACGGCCCCCAGAAGCAAGCTGCCGCCGGAATGGGGGCGGAACACCTGGATCGCGCCTTCTTCTCCCAATTGGGTAAGGCCGAGCTTGAGCTGTTTGTTGCGCATCGGGTCGGCGAGTTCGACCGTCTGGAAGATTTCCGGCGCAAAGAACGGCAGCCCGGTGAACTGCAGTTCTTCGCCTTCCGTCAGGGTGTCACCCAGCTGCAGGGTGCCATGGTTGGGGATGCCGATGATGTCACCCGGCCAGGCGGTTTCAAGCAACTCCCGCCGCTGGGACAGAAAAGACACCACGCTGCCGGTGCGGATGTCCTTACCGCTGCGCACGACTCGCAGGCTCATGCCGCGGTCGAAACGGCCCGAGCAAATGCGCACGAACGCGATGCGGTCACGATGCGCCGGATCCATGTTGGCCTGGATCTTGAACACGACGCCGGTGAACCTGGGCTCGTCCGGCTGCACCTCGCGTTGCAGGGCCTTACGTGATCCGGGCGACGGTGCGAGATCGACCAGCGCATCGAGGACTTCTCGCACACCGAAGTTGTTGATGGCAGAACCAAAAAACACCGGGGTCTGGTGGCCGGCCAGGAAAGCCGCATGGTCGAATTCCGGAGAAGCGCCGCCTACCAGCTCGATTTCCTGTCGCACCGGGGTCAGACGCTCGCCCAGGCGGGCAGCCATTTCCGGACTGTCCAGTCCCGTGACGACTTCATCGTCCTTACCCGCTCGATCCGAACCCGGTCGGAATATCCGCATGCGGTCGTGCTGCAAATCGTATACGCCTTGAAAGCTGCGACCCATTCCGATGGGCCAGGTGAAGGGCGCTGTGGACATATGCAGCGTCCGCTCGATCTCGTCGATCAGGTCGAGCGGCTCGCGCACCTCTCGGTCCATCTTGTTGACGAAAGTCAGGATGGGCGTGTTCCGGGCGCGGCACACTTCCAGCAGCCGCAGGGTCTGGGGCTCCACGCCATTGGCTGCGTCGATCACCATCAGTGCCGCGTCGACGGCGGTCAGCACGCGGTAGGTATCTTCGGAGAAATCCTGGTGGCCCGGCGTGTCCAGCAAGTTGATGACGCAATCGCGGTATTCCATCTGCATGACCGAGCTGGCCACCGAAATGCCGCGCTGTTTTTCGATCTCCATCCAGTCGGAGGTGGCATGCCGGCTCGACTTGCGCGCCTTGACGCTGCCCGCGATATGGATGGCGCCGGAAAAAAGCAGCAGTTTCTCGGTGAGCGTCGTCTTGCCTGCGTCAGGGTGAGAAATGATGGCAAAGGTACGCCGTCGCGCGACTTCATGGCCGATCGTCACAGGATGCTCCTGCTCGCGCGGGCAAAGATATGCGCACAATCAACGGAAGGGTTTAACCTCATGCTGGCCGCCTTTCATATTGGGACGTGACGATTCATACGCTACGCGCAGAACGCAAGCCGGGCGGCGACTGCATGGAAACCGGTGATGGCCGGATCGAACGATCAGGCCGGACAACCGCATCAAGGCGAGCCCGTTTGCCGAATAGCATTCAGCGCAGGCCGTCGCAGCCCCCCGCTAGTGGAGACGACTGCGACATTGAGCTTGATGGATGACCTTACATGGGTCTGATTTCCGAATACTCCGATGACGACTTTATGGAAAAACCGCGAGTGCCTGCATGCGGCCACTCGCCGGATTTGGCGAAGCAGCAGCGGAATCCACGACTGGCGAATCAGCTAAAAAGGGGTGCTGCTGCCAACGAGGAATTCGCGGATGCCGGAGGGTCATGCCTTGGTCGAAGCAAACAGATGGTTGGGTAGCCACCATAAGTAAACCACCATTCCAAACAGCTCGACCAGCGACTGCACCACGATTACCACTGCCGCCAACTCCCAGCCAAATGGCAGCGTCAGGGCAAATGGCAGCACAACAAAGGAGTTGCGCGTACCCAGGCTGAAGGCCAGCGTGCGCCCTTGATCGACTGGCAGGCGCATCGTCAGCGCCAGCACTTTCGCGATCAGCGCGGCAATCACCAGGAAGGCGACGAAGACCGGCACCAAGGTGGGCAGCAGTCCCATGGCCTCGATAACGGCGCCCACCTGCGCGCCTGCGATAAGGAACACCACCACCGCAAGCAGCGGCACCGGCCACCAGGCCAGACGCTCCCGCAACGCGCGACGCTCGGGCACCGCTTCGATCCACCTCTCCGAGAGCGCTGCAAGACCCAGCGGCAACAACACGATCAGCAGCGCTGGCCAGAGATCCTGCAAACTCAATGCCGCCGGAACGGCGCCATCGGTCATCACCCAGAGGTAGATGGGCAGCAGCAGCAACTGCAGCAGGAGATTGATGGGGGTAACGGCGATCGCGCGGGGCACATCTCCTTGCCCCAACTGGCTGAAGGTCAGGAACCAGTCGGTACAGGGAACGAGGAGGACCAGCAATACGCCCAAGCGCAGGACAGGATCGGCAGGCAGCCACATGAGCAAACCCCATACCGCGAGCGGCACGATGACAAAATTGCCCGCCAGAATCGCCGTGATGAAACGGTGGTCGGCAAATGCCTCGCGCAGGTGCAATAGCGGCACCTGTACAAAGGCCGTGTAGAGCAGCGCCACCAAGACTGGCCATAGCAGCACCTCGAACACCGGCCTCACCGCAGGCAACGCGGTGCCCATGCCAAGGCCCAAGGCGATGGCGATCAGGTAGATGCCTACCTGGCGGCGTTCGAGCGTCAAGCGGTCCATTGTTGAGTCCGTCTGCGGTCGAGTGCAAATATTCTGCCTCAGCGCAACAGCAGCAAGGGGATTTTCGCCTGGCGGATCAGCTTGGTGGTGGTGCTGCCGACCAGGAACTCGCGGATCTTGGAGTGGCCGTAGGCACCCATCACGATGAGGTCGATGGCGTGCTCGTTGCGGTAAGCACACAGCACTTCTTCGACCTGGCCGGAGCGCAGGCTGGCGGTCACGTCGAAACCGGCTTTTTCCAGCGTAGTGCGCGCCCAGTCCAGCTGCTCGCGGGCCTCGGCCTTGTCGACACCGACCATCACGACGTGGCAGGGCAGACTGCGGAACAAGGGGCTGGCCGCGACCATCTCGACCGCCTTGCGCGTGGTGGCACTGCCGTCGAAGGCGATCAGGATGCGCTGGGGCTCGACGTAGTCGGCGGGGATCACCAGGATGGGCCGGTGCAGGGTGCGCACCACGTTTTCCAGGTGGCTGCCGATGTGCTCGCCCAGGTTGTCGCCCTGTTCGCCCTGGCGGCCCATGACCAGCAGGCGGATGTCGCTTTCGAGTTCGATCAGGGTGTCGACCAATTCGCCGTGGCGCTGCCTGCTGGTGATGGGACTGGTGACGCCGTCGGCTATCGCGCGCGCCTTGGCGGCGTCGAGCATGAGCCGGCCCTGCTCCAGCGCCACCTTGCTGCGCTTCTCGTCGAGTTCGGCCAGTTCCTGCAGCAGGTGTTCTCGACTGCCGAGCCCAATGTTGCCGCTGAGGTCGGTGGGGATCGGATATTCCGATCTGCCCAGCACATGCAGGAAGTTCAGGGGGGCGTCCATTTGCCGGCTGGCCCAGGCGGCGTAGTCGCACACCGCGAGGGTGATGCTGGAGCCGTCGATGCATGCAATCACGTGTGACATGGTTCAGCTCTCCTTAGTGACCCATCAGATTATCTACGGCGCCCGGCTTGTCGTGCACCGCGAAGCGGTCGACGATGGTGGCGCTGGCTTCGTTCAGGCCGATGACCTCGACCGTCGTACCTTCGCGGCGGAATTTGAGCACCACCTTGTCGAGCGCGCTGACCGAGGTGATGTCCCAGAAATGCGCCTGGCACAGGTCGATCGTCACCTTGTCGACCGCCTCCTTGAAGTCGAAGAAGTCGACGAACTTGTCGGCCGAGGCGAAGAACACCTGGCCCACCACGGTGTAGGTGCGGGACAGGCCGTCCTCGCTCAGGGTCGAGCTGACGTACTTGTATTGCGCGACCTTGTTGGCGAAGAAGATCGCCGCCAGCAGCACGCCGATGAACACGCCGATGGCGAGGTTGTGGGTGGCGACGACAAAGACAACCGTCGTCACCATGACCGTGCTGGTGCTCAGCGGGTGTTTCTTCAGGTTGGCCAGCGAACCCCAGCTGAAGGTGCCGATCGCAACCATGATCATCACCGCAACCAGCGCGGCCATCGGAATCTGCGCGACCCAGTCGCCGAGGAACACGACCATCAGCAGCAGAAACGCACCCGCCGCGAAGGTCGACAGGCGCGTGCGGCCGCCGGACTTCACGTTGATCACCGACTGGCCGATCATCGCGCAGCCCGCCATGCCGCCCACTAGGCCGGAGGCGATGTTGGCGACGCCCTGGCCCTTGCATTCGCGGTTCTTGTCGCTGGTCGTGTCGGTGAGGTCGTCGATGATGGTCGCGGTCATCATCGATTCGAGCAGGCCCACCACAGCGAGCGACAGCGAATACGGGAAGATGATCGCCAGCGTCTCGAAATTGAGCGGCACCTCGGGCCACAGGAAGATCGGCAGCGTGTCCGGCAGATCGCCCATGTCGCCGACAGTGCGGATATCCAGGTTCAGAAACATCGCCAGCCCGGTCAGCACGACGATGGTCACCAGCGGCGAGGGGATCGCCTTGGTGATGTAGGGGAAGCCATAGATGATCGCCAGCCCGCCCGCGGTCATGGCATAGACATGCCAGGTGACGTTGGTGAGCTCGGGCAGCTGCGCCATGAAGATCAGGATCGCCAGCGCGTTGACGAAGCCGGTGACCACCGAGCGCGAGACGAAGCGCATCAGCGAGCCCAGCTTGAGATAGCCGGCGCCGATCTGCAGCACGCCTGTCAGAAGCGTGGCGGCCAGCAGGTACTGCAGGCCGTGGTCCTTCACCAGCGTCACCATCAGCAGCGCCATCGCACCGGTGGCGGCGGAAACCATGCCGGCGCGGCCGCCGACGAAGGCGATCACCACCGAGATGCAGAACGAGGCGTAGAGGCCGACCTTGGGGTCGACGCCGGCGATGACCGAGAAGGCGATCGCCTCGGGGATCAGCGCGAGGGCGACCACGATGCCGGCCAGCAGGTCGCCGCGGATGTTGGAAAACCAGTTTTGTCTAATAGAGTTGATCATTGAACTACCAAATACGAATACGCAATGCGGGCCCACTCCAACCTGCAAGGCGGAGCAAAACCATCGAGAGCTTGAGAACAGGACAGGTGGTGCTGGCGCCATGGGCATCCAGCACGAAGAAAACAGCGGAGGGGAACTACCGGGAAATCACATGGGACTGAGGATTTGTTTGGAGCTTGATTGCGTTTCAAGACGGGCGATTATCCCATTTTTACTCGTGCCCTGTCCAGAAGCAGCCGGCGCTGCCGCACCGGCCAGAACGAAAAGCGTAAACCTGGCAACCGCTATGCCGGCCTGAAATCCGGCCGCTTGTAGCCGCCGCTGATCCCGTTTTTTGAAAGCACCCACTGCCACAACTGGATGTCGCGCGCCCGGAATGCGCCAGCGCACGACAGCAGATAGTAGCGCCACATGCGGCGGAAGCGCTCGCCGAGCTGATCGCTGAAGCGGGGCCAGGCAGCCTCGAAGTTGGCGTGCCACGCCATCAGCGTCCTGTCGTAATCTGTACCGAAATTGTGCAGGTCTTCGACGACGAACAGGTTGTCGGCGGCGTCGCCGATCTGCCCGATCGACGGCAAATCGCCGTTCGGGAAGATGTATTTGTCGATCCACGGATCCGGAACCGAGCTGCGCAGGTTCTTGCCGATGGTGTGCAAAAGAAACAGGCCGTCGTCCTTCAGGCAGCGATGGGCCACCTCCATGAACGTGCGATGGTTCTTGCGCCCGACGTGCTCGAACATGCCGACGCTGGCGATGCGGTCGAATTGTCCCTCGATCTTGCGATAATCCATCAGAACAAATTGCAGCGGCAATCCTGCGTAGCGTTCCTTGGCCCAGGCGGCCTGCTCCTTCGAAATGGTCACCCCCACGCATTCCACGCCGTAGTGTTCTGCGGCGTAGCCCATGAAACTGCCCCAACCGCAGCCGATGTCCAGCACGCGCATGCCGGGCTTGAGCCCGAGTTTGCGGCAGATCATGTTGAGCTTGGCCTCCTGCGCCTCGGCCAGGGTTTGGGCGCCTTCTGCCCAGTGGCCGCAGGTATACGTCATGCGCGGGTCGAGCATCGCGGCATAGAAGTCATTGCCCAGATCGTAATGCGCCTCGCCTACCTGCCAGGCCCGCTTAAGGCTCTGACGGTTGAGCAGGCGAATGCGCAAGGCGTGAAAGGCCAATCGCAGGGGGTTGATCTTCTGGTCGAGATGCGCACGCAGGACGCGATCGAAAAACTCGTCAAGACGATCGACCTCCCAGTGTCCATCCATATAGCTCTCGCCCAGGCCGAGATTGCCCAGGGAAAACACCCGTTCCGGCACCTTGTCGTCGAGCACCCGGATATCCCATGGACGATCGCCATCCAAGCGGATGTCCGCGAGATCAAGCAGACCCAGCATCAGGTTGTGCACCCGGGTTTCGTCGCCGCTGCCCCTGCGGGAGAGCGGGGCCGGTTTCGTGGCTTCTTGTTTTTTCATCCTTCCTTCCATGCGTATTTCCTAACGAGTCCAATCAAAAAAATGGGTGAATGTGGCCATCTGGGTCGGGGCGCCGCGTGTGGGGTGAATGTCGCCAATATCGCGAAAAGCAACGGCATAGCCATTGCGCGCCGCAACGCCGCATGCCCAGCGGCGGAATTTCGGGCGATCCCATTCGAAGCAATGCCCGGGATGGCGGAATTGGCCCGGAACCATCCCGTACACCGCGTTGTATTCCCGGTTCGGCGTCGTGATGAGGACGGTTCGCGGCCGGTAGCAGCCGAACACCGCACGCTCGACTCGACTGAGCCGGCCAGGCTCGACATGCTCGATGGTCTCGAGCAGCACGGCGGCGTCGAAACCCATCAGGCTTGGGTCGGCATCGGTAAACGACGCATGCATGACCTGGATACGCCCCGGTGGCGCGAACGGGTCCAGCCCCAGCATGCGCCGAGCCGTCTGCAACGCAGGAGCCGCAATGTCGATCCCGACGATGCGGCTGAATTGCGTCAGCGCCGCGATCCGAACCATCAAGTCGCCTTGGCCGCAGCCGAGGTCAAGCACGCTCCCGGTCCGCGCGGTCAGCAGCGCTTCGATCACCGTGACCATGCGCGTTTCATGCAAGGGGGACGACGCCCCGGAGGCGCCCGCAAGGGCGGACGGCTGCGGTGGAGAATCGTATTCGGACTGATTCAACTTCGAGCCGACGCTCACCCCCATCCGTGTTCCGGCGCAGCGCCAGATGCCCTCAAGCTGTTTTCAGTCCATTCGGCCACCGCACAATCGGTTGTCAGCATGAGGCCGGCGACCGACGCGGCATGCTGCAGCGCGCTTCGTGTCACCTTGGCCGGATCGATGATGCCGCGCGCGGCCAGATCGCCGTATTCGTCGAGAGCGGCATCGAAACCGTAATCGCCGGTTCCCGCAAGCACCTTGGCGACCACTACAGGCGGGTGCGCACCCGCATTGGCGGCGATCTGGCGCAGAGGCTCTTCCAGGGCGCGCAGCACGATGCGCAGCCCGGCGGTCTGCTCTTCGTTGCCACCTGTCAGCGCCTCGACGGCGGCGCGCGCGCGCAACAGCGCAACGCCGCCTCCCGGAACGGTGCCTGATTCCTGCGCGGCACGAACTGCACGCAGGGCATTCTCGGCGCGCGCTCTCTTTTCTTTCATCTCGATTTCGGTCGTGGCACCGATTCGCACCACCGCGACGCCGTCGCCCAATCGCCCGAGCCGAGCCTGGAACGGGGTGCGCTCGTGCGCTTGCGTCGCCCGTGCCAAGCTGGCCCTGAGCACGGCAACATGCGCGCTGATCGCCTCCGCATCGCCGCCCCCGCCCAGGATGACCGTCTTGTCCTTGCCCACTTCGACCCGTCGCGCCTGGCCAAGGTGCGCCAGCCGAACCGCTTCGAGATCGATGCCGGTCTCGGCGGCAACCAGTTGCGCGCCGGTTAGCACGGCGAGATCCTGCAGCCATGCGTGGCGCTGTTCACCGAACCCCGGCGCCTTGACCGCACAGGTCTTGAGTGCGCCATGCAGGGTGTTGGTGACCAACAGGGTCAGGGCCGCGCCCTCGACGTCGTCGGCGACGATGAGCAGAGACCGCCTTGCCTGGGCAAGCTCTTCGAGCAGCGGCAGCAATGGCGTAATCGCGGAAATCTTCTGACTGCAGACCAGGATGGCAGGGTTCTCCAGGTCGGCGATTTGCCGCTCGGCATCGTTGATGAAATAGGACGACAGATAGCCGCGGTCGAAATGCGTTCCTTCGCTGAGCACCACCTCATCGACCCGGGACTGGCCTTCCTCGATCGTGATCATGCCCTCCCGCCCGACCCGCCCCACCGCATCCGCGATCAGATCACCCAGCTCCCGATCCCCGTTGGCCGAAACCGTGGCCACACGCGATATGGCCTCGGCCGAGTCACACGGCTTCGCCATCGCTTGTATCGCGGCCATGGCCGCTCTGACGGCTTGATCGATGCCGCGTTTCAGATCCATCGGATTCATCCCGACGATCACACTTTTCACGCCCTCGCGGATGATCGCCCGCGCTAGCACGGTCGCCGTCGTCGTGCCGTCTCCGGCTAGATCCGCCGTTCGCAATGCCGCTTCACGAACGACCTGTACGCCGATATTCTCGAAGCGATCTTCGAGTTCGATCTCGCGGGCAACCGATACCCCGTCCTTGGTAACGAGCGGCGTTCCGAACGCACGCTCAAGCACGACATTGCGCCCTTTCGGGCCGAGTGTCGCACCGACTGCATCGGCCAGAATATCCACACCGCGCAGAATGCTGCGCTGCGCGGCGTCGCCAAATTCAATTTGTTTGCTGGTCATGATTCCCTCTCGATTTCTGAATCGCTCAGGTGAATCGCGCTGCGTTGCGCAGCGCGCACGAATGTCAGCCCTGCAGGGGCTGTTTTTCGTCCGTCATGCCGCGCCGGATGCTGGCGCCAATGAAAAAGCGTGTGAGATGCGCCCGGAATTCGTCACGACCTGCGGATGGAAACGCATGTCATCCATCCCAATTCGGAGATATTGGAATGGCCATCTACAGCATAGGTGGGTACAACGAACCGCACCCACAAGCGGGGGCATGAAGGACTGAGGAAGAAACAGCTGGGAGGAATTACATTGGACCGCTGGGGCACTCTGACATTTGCGTGATCTGATGAATGTTATCGCTTCATCGCCCTCTGTGTCCAAAAACGGGGCCACTCGATACCATTTCACCCGCATGGACGGCCTCGTCTGCAACGCCAGGATGTCAGCGTCGGGCCGGCCTTCGACAAAGCGGGCCACGAGATCGTCCCGAGCCGCGCTTTCCGCTTCGACAGGCGAACTCAATCGAGAGGTCGGTTGAAGGCCCGTCTGGCCCGGTTTAACCACCACGGGTTGCTGGAGAGCATCGGGTATATACCCCCCCGCGGAAGCTGAGGCAAACTACTATCGGCACCTTAGCGAAACGATCGCTGCAGCGGCCTAACTTAAACCAATCAGCCTCCACGAACCCCGGGGCGACTCACTCCCGCCCAAGTTGCTAATTACAAACGAGAGAACTTATGACCGAAACCACACAACTCCCACCCAACACATTATTCATTGAGGTTACCGGAGCCGGTCTGCCCGAAGTGGATGGCCTCTATGTGCCTTCCAAAGCCCCGCCCGCCAAGTCGGAGTCCGGCACCGTGTCCAGCCAGGGCTACTGGAATGGCAAGATGGCCTGGGACCGCGCCGACGGCAAGGCAGCCAGAAGCCCCGCGCTTTCCTACTCCAACAGCTATAGGTCCTGGCGCATCAGCCGGCTCGATGGTCATCTTGCCTACGAAATCACCTGCGACGACGAACTGCCGCCTACGGACCGGGAGTGGAACGTGTACAAAATGGGCATCGCGCCTGCGCCCAGGGTGGTGATCCACTACGTTGATCCGAGATAACCCCGCCCCATCCAAAATGGGGTCTATGTGCTGCCTGCCCCAGTGCCGGCAAGTGGTATGCACTGCAAGTTACCGATCTGCATCGGTAAACGCGTTGGCTTTTAACTAGTTTGGCGGATTTCCCCCATGAAGTTACTGAAAGAATTGATCCACCCCGAGCTTGCCAGCCGGGAGGGTCGTGTCCTCCGGCGGCATGCTGCGCGTGGCATTGTGCTGCGCGAGGACACGATTCTTCTGCTGTATACCGAGCGCTACAACGATTTCAGTTTGCCGGGGGGAGGCGTTGATCAGGGCGAAGACATTCAGGCTGCCCTGAAGCGTGAGCTGGAAGAAGAAACCGGTGCCCGTGATGTCCGGGTGCAGGCGCAATACGGCTTTATTGAGGAATACCGCCCCCATTGGAAACCGGAATACGACCTGATGCACATGACATCGCATTTCTTCCTCTGCGATGTCGCGCCGGAGCTGGCGGACGTCCGGATGGAAAGCCATGAGATTGCCAATGGCATGAAGCCCGTCTGGATTTCCGTGGCTGAGGCGATGGATCACAACCGCCAGGTCATGTCGCGCCAGGAAAAATCCATGGGCCAGTCGATTCAGCGGGAAACTTTCATGCTGGAAAAAATTTTTCGGGAGCTTGTGGCGCAAACCGCTTGATGCACCTGTGGTAGGTGCCGGCATACTGAAATCCGGCAAGCTGTATGATGAAACCGCTTATGACAACTGCTGAAACAGAAGAAAAAGCCTGCCTCGAAGCCTGCAAGACGAGTATTAGCAACGCCCTGGCCGGCAACGATGCACGCCTGCGGGATTACGCCCGAGAGATCCAGACCCGCAAGGAATATATGTGGGAGGCGCGGCGCGATATGGATCATATCGAGAAGATTGCCGTGCGCCAGACCATCGAGCAGACCATGGATTCCGCCGAGGTACTCAAGGCGCAGCAGAACAAGCTCCTCAAGCTGATGCGCTCGCCTTACTTTGGCCGCTTCGATTTCCGTCGGGAAGGCGAAAAACGCAACCTGCCCATCTACATCGGGGTGCACCATTTCCGCGACGAGGCCGCGCGCGAGACGCTGGTCTACGACTGGCGCGCGCCGATCTCATCGATGTTCTACGATTTCGAAACCGGTCCGGCACGCTACCAGGCACCGGCGGGCGCGGTTGCGGGACAGGTGACGCTCAAGCGCCAGATGCGCATTCGCGACGGCGAGCTGGAGTTCGTGCTCGAATCGGGTATTAACATCGTCGACGACGTGCTGCAGGACGAGCTCAGCCGCGCCAGCAATGACGAGGGCATGAAGAACATCGTCGCGACCATCCAGCGCGACCAGAACGCCATCATCCGCAACGACGATGCCCACACCCTCATCATCCAGGGGGTGGCGGGCTCCGGCAAGACTTCGATTGCGCTGCACCGCATTGCCTACCTGCTGTACCGTTTCAAGGACACGCTCAGCTCCGACGACATCCTGATCATCTCGCCCAACCGCGTGTTCGCCGACTACATCGGCAACGTTCTGCCGGAACTCGGCGAGGAACAGGTGACCGAGATCGGTATGGAGGATCTGGCGGCCGAACTGCTGGATCATCAGTACCGGTTCCAGACCTTCTTCGAGCAGACTGCCACCTTGCTGGAGAAGGACGACGAGGCGCTCAAGGCGCGTATCTCGGCCAAGGCCTCGCCAGAGTTTTTGCGCAGGATCGACGCCTACGTGGAACACCTCGAGGCCGATTCGTTCCAGGCCATCGAGTGGCGCACCGGTCGCAAGATCGTGCCGGACTGGTTCTTAGCCGAGACCTGGCGGAAGCATCGGGGCACCGCGCTCACCGAGCGGATCGCACGTGTGATCACAGCCACCGAAAGCCAGATCGGCCATCACTACAATTACGATCTGCGCACCGACGAGCGGCAGTCACTGCGCGAGGCGATACGTGGGATGGTGCGCAAGCTGACCCTGCGCCAGGCCTACCAGGGCCTGTTCGAGTGGATGGGGGAGCCTGAGTTGTTCAGGCCCGCGGGCGGCAAGCTCGAATACGCGGATGTGTTTCCGCTGATTCATCTCAAAATGCGGCTGGAAGGCATCAACAATCCGCGCAGTCGCGTCAAGCACCTGCTGATCGACGAAATGCAGGACTACACACCGGTCCAGTATGCCGTGCTGGGTCGCCTGTTCGCGTGTCGCAAGACCGTGCTCGGCGACGCTGCCCAATCGGTTAACCCCTACACCAGTTCCAACGCCGAGCAGATCCGCCAGAGCCTGCAATCGGCGATGAGCGTCAAGCTCACCAAGAGCTACCGTTCGACCTGGGAGATCATGCAGTTCGCGTTGGCGATCGCACCAAACCCGGAACTGGAAGCCATGAAGCGGCATGGCGAGCCGCCGCGCGTGGTGGAATGCAAGCGCCCGGCGCACATGGTCGCGCATATCCGCGGCGAGATCGAAGCCTTCAATAATGCCGATCACCACAGTCTGGCGATCATCGCCAAGACGCAGAAACAGGCAGCGCGGTTGCACAAATCCCTGGTGGAGGCCGGGGCCGAGGCGCGCCTGCTCGATGCCGGCAGCGTGGGGTTTTCAGCCGGGGTGATCGTCTGCACGGCGCACCTGGCCAAGGGCCTGGAATTCGACCGGGTCATCGTCGCCGATGCCAGCGCGGGCAACTATCGCACCGAGATGGACCGCAACCTGCTCTACGTGGCCTGCACCCGCGCCATGCACCGGCTGACGCTCTACAGCGTCGGTGATCCCTCACCCTTCCTGCCCACCGCCGCGCAAGGCTGACGGCGCGAAAGCCTCAGCACGCCGGCTTGTGCTGGGTAGCCGGGGTCTGTATTTCGCGCGCGGGGCCGCGCCCGGCGCGGGTGGCCAGGCGTCAATCTATGCAATCAATTGTCACGGAACTCCGTGACAATCTCCTTGAAGAGATTTCGTTGTTCTAAATTCTTGATGAGACCTTCGGCCTCCTTCGGCGAAGCCCAAATAAACGCTTGAATTTCCGATTGTTGGATGAGGACCACCGCGTTGGTCGGCACAATCGCGAAAAATACCTTGGCGATTTGCCCGTCATGATCCAGTTGGCGTTGTCGCTTGATCTTGTCCGAGAAACAGAACCAATGAACTACCTTCGATATTTGCAGCCGTATCACCCCGTCAATGCCTGTTTCTTCCCGGATTTCGCGCAAAATTGCTTGTTCATTGCTCTCATTGAGCTCCACGCCGCCACCAACAAGTGTCCATGCATCGCTGTCATAGCCATGAGGCTGAATGAGCAGAAATTGGCCCTGCTCATTCTCGATTACGGCGCGGACCTTCTTTCTGAGTTTGTGTCCATTTACGATTTCAAACATCGATGTCATTTGAATCCTTTCGCTTAACAAAGGGGTGATCGCAGCGGCTTGGTGGGCTGGATGATGTCCTGATTATTGCGATTTTTAAAATGTGCCAGATCGACACATATCAATATGCTCCCGTTATTGCAGGAGAACCCTGGGAAGCGCAGTCTGGTGTCAATTACGCAACCGCGCAGCTTGTGGTCAGCAGCAACCCCGCTACTGAAGCGGCGAGATATAGCACAGTGGGATATGGGGTCGGACTGAACTGACCCGGCTTTTTCAAAAAATGCATTAAGCCGCTCGCTAGTCTCGGAGGGCAGTCGACCATCTGTTCAGCGGCTAACAGCGGCCATCATTCATCACCCGCCTAACCAGCGCAGCAGGACAGCTGCTTCACGTCCTTGGTAAAGGTCTGGGCGCAGAGCTTTAGCCCTTCCACCATGGTGAGGTAAGGGAACAACTGCCCCGCCAGATCGGCCACGCTCATGCGGTTACTGATCGCCAGCGCAGCGGTTTGGATGATCTCACCGCCTTCTCCCGCCAGCACCTGTGCGCCCAGCAAGCGTCCAGTGTTTTTGTCTGCCACCAGCTTGATGAATCCGCTCGTGTCGAAATTCGCCAGTGCACGCGGCACATTGTCGAGGGTGAGTGTGCGGCTGTCGGTTTCCATGCCAAGCTTTCTTGCCTGCGCTTCGGTGAGGCCTACAGTGGCCACTTGCGGATCGGTGAACACGACCGCCGGCACGGCGGATAGATCGAGCACGGCATCGCCGCCCGTCATGTTGATGGCAGCGCGGGTACCTGCTGCAGCCGCCACGTACACGAACTGTGGCGCATTGGTGCAGTCGCCGGCCGCGTAGATGTGGGGCACCGAGGTGCGCAGGTGATCGTCCACGACAATGGCGCCGCTGGCATCTGTGGTCACGCCGGTATGCGTGAGATCGAGCCCTGTTGTATTGGGTTTGCGCCCGGTGGCGATGAGCAGATGGTCGCCGCTTAGCACTCCCGCGCTCGTTTCCAGTTCAAATGCCTTTCCGTCGAAGCGCACGGCATTCACGCCGGTATCCGTGAGGACCCGCATGCCCTCTTTTTCCAGCGCCTCTTTGAGCCCCTCGCCAATGGCAGGGTCGTCCTTCGACAGCAGCGTGCCGCGTGCCACGAGGGTGACGCGACTTCCCAGGCGCAGATACGCCTGCGCGAGTTCCAGCGCGACCACCGATCCGCCGTACACGATCAACTCGGTCGGCGTTTCCTCGGCGATCAATGCCTCCGTTGATGTCCAGAACGGCGTCCCGGCAAGCCCCGGCACGTCCGGAATCTGTGGCGAGCGTCCGGTGGCGATCAGGATACGGTCGGGCGTGAGACGATTTTCGCGGCCGTCGTCCTGGCGCACGACGAGTGTCCTGGCATCTTCGAAGCGCGCGAAGCCGCGCACCAGGCTGATGCCCGGATTGCTTTCCAGAATGCTCTCGTATTTCGCGTGGCGCAGTTCTTCCACCCGCGCCTGCTGCTGTGCGACCAGCGTCTTGCGATCCAGTATTGGCGCGTGTTTGGCGAGACCCTGAAACGGATGCTGTGCTTGCAGGTGCGCCACATGCGCGGCGCGGATTAGAATCTTCGACGGCACGCAGCCGACGTTGACGCAAGTGCCGCCGATAGTAGAGGCTTCGATCACAGTCACATCCGCGCCTTCCTCGACCGCGCGGATGGCGGCGGCGAAGGCGGCGGAGCCGGTGCCGATGATGGCGACGCTGAGCTTGGCTTCGGTCTTGGACGTGGTGCCGGCCTCCCCGCCGGTTTTCGCGCCATAGCCCTTGGCGCGCACGGCGTCGAGCAGCGTGGCGACGGGCGTGCTCGCGGCCGCTTCCACGCGGGCCGTGGCATCTGGATAGGACACGTCCGCGCGTGTCACGCCGACAACCGCAAGCAGGGCTTGTTTCACGGATGCGGCGCAGTGGTCGCAGGTCATGCCCGTTACGTGGAGGATCAGTTCGCTCATTTGGCTTTTTCCTCTTTCACGGTGGATTCATAACCCGCCTCGAAGGTGGCATCCTCTAACGCCTTGATGTTGGTCTTGGCATCATCGAAGGTCACGACGGCTTCCTTTTTCTCGAACGACACATTGACCTTGGACACGCCAGACACCTTTTCCAGGGCCTTCTTCACGGTGATCGGACAGACCGCGCAGTACATGCCGGGAACGGACAGCGTGACGGTGCGCACAGCGGCGAACGCCGCGTCGGTGAAGGCAAAAACAAGAACTGAGGCAAGAATGAGTTTTTTGGCTTGTGCCGAAACCGTGGTTTTCATGATGTGACTCCTTTTAGTAGAACAGTGGGGCGATGTAGGGAAAGACCATGGCCAGAACGACGAGCACGGCCACGGCCCAGAACAGCACCTTGTAGACCCGGTTGGTCTGGGGCATGGCGCACAAGGAACCTGGCGTGCAAGCTGCAGCCGCCGGCGCCTGATAGATCTTTTTCCAGGCGAAAAACAGGGCAACGATGGCCGCCCCGAGGAAATAAGGCCGGAATGGCTCCAGTATGGCTAGATTGCCTACCCAAGCGCCGCCGATGCCCAGCATGACCAGTACCAAGGGGCCAACGCAGCACAGGGAGGCGGCGATGGCGGCGATGACGCCGCCGATGAGCGGCAAGCGTCCGGTTTTCTCTTGCGACATGACATCTCCTTTCAAATCCGGAATGGATAGCGTAACGTTACTTCCGTAGTCATGTACGGAGTCAAGGGGCATGGGAATCAATCTGGAAAACCTGACCATAGGCAGCTTCGCCAAGGCGGCCGGAGTCAACGTGGAGACAATAAGGTTCTATCAGCGCAAGGGTTTGTTGCCGGAGCCGGACAAGCCTTACGGCAGTATTCGCCGGTATGGCGAGGCGGATGTGACGCGAGTGCGGTTTGTGAAATCGGCCCAGCGGTTGGGCTTTAGCCTGGACGAAATCGCCGAACTGCTCCGATTGGAGGATGGCACCCATTGCGACGAAGCCAGCCGCCTGGCCGAGCACAAACTCCTGGACGTGCGCGAAAAGCTGGTCGATCTGGCGCGTATGGAAGCTGTTCTGTCCGAGCTTGTGTGTGCTTGCCATGCACGGAAGGGGAGCGTTTCCTGCCCGCTGATTGCATCCCTCCAAGGGGGAAAGAAATTTCCAACTCCAGGACGGGGTAGTCGAAGAAGCGCGCCTTAGCGCGCTTTATTTCCCCATTGATTGTATGAGGCGACCCAATTACAGATGTCCGCAGTCCGCTACTGAACAGACATTGGACGGATATGCCTCGACAGTCTCTTCTGGCCGATCAACAGAAGTACGTGCCGATTTCACAGCTGGCAGCTTACAGTCCTACACCGGCCGCCCAGTAACGCATTTCCCCACTCAGCCAGTGACGACCGATTGGCCGACTAGAGCCGCTCGCAACCGCTTTACACGAGATGATGTCTCGTCAGCTGATACACCGCAAAGATGGATTCCATCGATTAGGCGTGTGGCCTTGAGGGGTAACGATGCAGCGCCAAATTTCACGCTGCAAGAATTTGGAATTCGGTTGCCATGACAATGGGCCGCACGTGGCGATTCTCCCGGCGCATTTCCACTATCCCATAGCGGGACATGGTTTTCAGGGTACGGGAAAGGTTGCCTGTTTTGCGACCGGTAATAGCAGCCAGACCGCTGATGGATTCGGGCTGTAAATCGCGAATGGTCTTGAGCAGGGCGCGATTGTCGTCGCTCAGGACTTCAGCCAAGGATTTCATCGAGGTGAACCAGATTTTAGGTTCGCCGGGTTTGAGTTTGTACTCGCCCTTGGCGATGGCCAGCATGCGTTCGCGGATTTTCTCTTGAGACATGATCCCAATGGCGATTTTTTTCATTGTTTTGCTTCCTTTAATACACGATCCACTTCGGTGAAAAAGGCGGCCATTAATCTGGTAAGCGTCCTTAAACTCATAGGGGACACCTTTATCCGCGACGTGTCGGTGTTTGTGGTCATAGGGTAGACGTTGACCCGCAAACTTGAATTTCTTGGGCAGCTTGACCGCTGCTTGCCGCCCAGTAACGCTTTCCCCCGCCTCGTCAGTGTCTTTTCATGGGCGACAACCGCCCCAGGCAGACGAAGCCACTTTCTGCATGCAGGGTTCATTTTGGAATCGGAAAATAAAGCCCGGCAAACGTTGCAACTTGCCCTATGCAGCTTCCAGCACACGCATTTCGACGTGCAGGCCTGCGGCTGTCGCCATGTTGACCAAGGCATCCAGGGCAAACAAGTCGATTTTGCCGCGCATGAGATCAGAGACGCGCGGCTGCGTCACACCGAACAGCTTGGCAGCTTGCGACTGGCTCATGCCGACGCGGGCGATATGATTTTTCAAGGCCATCATCAAGACCGAGCGGAGCTTCATGTTTTCCGCTTCCTCGGAGGTGTCCTCGATGGCATCCCACACGCTGGAAAATCGTTTATTGCTCATTGTTCTATCTCCTTCAACAAATCCCGGTAGCGTTTCGCTGCCATGTCGATATCTGCCTTGCTGGTTTTCTGCGTTTTTTTCTGAAAACAGTGCAGCACATAGACGGCATCGGCAAACTTGGCGACATAGATCACCCGGTACGCGCCGACTTCGTCCCGAATCCGGATTTCCCGCACGCCCTGGCCTACCGTTGTCATCGATTTCCAATTTTCCGGTTCGCCGCCTTGCTGTACCAGGTCGATTTGGTGTCCTGCTTCGCGCCGAGCCGAGATGGGGAAGGCGCGCAGATCATCAAGGGTGCTGCCCCGGAACTCGACAGGCTTAATATCTATCATTAACGTAATTATACAAATAATTGTATGTGGCGCAAGCCCTTGCTGGGCTCAATTTTCCATTCCCAACAACCCCATTAACAAGCCACTCGCATATGACGAAGTCATCCTTATGGTTAAGTTTCGGATGGTCACGGTTTAAAAACCTGACCGCCTGGAATTGGCCGTACTGGGACTGATGATCAGCGGCCCAAATCAACCCTGAACTGACTGCTTTGTGCATCCGCTTCTGGTGGGTTCTGAGCGTCGGGATGCGGTCAAGGGGAATGATGGGTACGGGAGCACGTCGACCTCACTTCAGTCGACAGTATCAAAGAGAAATTGACCACGCTTTCGCAGGTTCTCGATGTCATTCGCAAGATCCGCCTCGGCAAGCTCGCGAACATGAACCCATACCTCACGCATCTCGATGTGCTCAGCAAAAACCACGTCATCACTCTCATGGGCAAGGCTCAATTCTTCATGGTGTTCATAGACCACACCACGCATCCACCCATCCCGAGAAAAAACCTCAACCAGGCCATGCACGGAATGCATGGCCATGCTGCCAACCGGGCACTGAAACCCCGCAAGATCCACCACATTACTCATATCCGGCTCCATGACAATTCATCCACATTTTCTGTGGATAAGACTTTAGCATTTCACCCAAAATCTCAGTCCGATCAAGCATCCTTGCCGCGCGATTATTTTTTCATCAATCGGTAACGATCAATGCAAACCATTCTGAAAGCGTGCCAGCCATTCAAAGGCCGTGGCCATGCCACTTAACCACCCCGCCCCTGGCGCGCGCGGCCCAAAATCATGCACCGCCCTATCCCATGAACTCGCCACGGTATCAAGCGTACCGATTTCGTCGATCAACCCGATCTCCCTGGCTTGCACCCCATCCCAGACTTCACCGGTGGTGTAATCCACTCCACTCTGCAGTTTCGTCCCCCTGGCAGCCTGAACCTCTGCCTTGAATCTTTCGCCCATCTTCTGAACCATTTCCTGCGCCTTGCGATCGGCTTCAGGCGTCATGGGCATATAGGGATTGAGCATGGATTTCAGATTGCCGGAGGCATACACCCGCTGGCTGATCTGGAGCTTCTCAAGCGCCTTGTGGAAGTCCCAACCTGTCAGGACCGCGCCTACAGATCCGACAAGCGAATAATTCGCAGCGTATATTTTGTCGGTATGCAGAGCCACCATGTAGGCGGCCGACGCACCGACGTTGTTGATCACCGCAACAACCGGTTTGGGATGCTTCTTTCTGAAAGCCTTGATCGACTGGTAAATTCGCTCAGCTTCAACCGGAGCGCCTCCTGGGCTGTCGATACTCAGAACCACTGCTTTGACGTTCTTAGCTTCGAAGGCCTTCCTGAGCAAGGGAACCACCTTCTCCGCCGAGGCCGTGGCGCCGGCGGCAATCTCACCATCGATATGAATCACCGCCGTGATCTCGTTGTTGGGGATCATTTTCCATCCCATCTGCTTCGCGTAGCCGAAGAGATACAAGGCAAAGAACACCACGCCGGCCGCGACCATCATTCCGCGCTTGATGAGTCGCCAGCGACGTTCTGAGCGGCGCTCACGAAGCACATCCCTCACCAGCTCGTCGCTCACTGCGTGGCGGATTTCACTTTCTGTCATTTGCAATTCGGGCTCCATCGTTGAGTTTGGATTGGGGTGAATCCTTCGTCGTGCGTCAGCACTCGAACAATCTGGTAGTCGTCACTCATGTGTGTCATTTCACACAGCTCATGGAGATCACACCAGGTGCCGTCCGGCCATTCAGCAACCAGCTATACCGGCTCGGCGCAGGGAATTTCGACCCGTGTGGTGTGCATCACTCGAATCCGTTTATTTCGCTGGCCATGCGAAGAATCTGCACGCCGGGAAGCGATTGCATCCCACGAATGCCTTTCCGGAATCTTTCATGGTTTTGTTGACGAGCAAGCCTGTATTGCAGTCCGGGCAGGCTGCACCTGCTCTGGCGGTACGCATGGGTGTTCCTCGCGCCACGGCCGCCTCGGGTCGCCGAACCTTTCCTGCCACCTCGTCAGTTCGAACGCCTGGTTTCCCTTCTTCATCCGGCTGGGTGTGCTTGCACTCCGGGTAGCTCGTGCATCCCCAGAATGGTCCCTTGGGGCCTTTCACCAGGCGCAGGGGCTTCTGGCATCTGGGACATGGATAGGAAGGCCCTGCCTGCGATTGTGGAAGCGATCCCTGTCTGGCGGCTCCGGGTTTGCCGTCGACATCGGGTAGCGTCGACTTGCACCCTTCCAGGTACGCCGTACAGCCCCAGAAGAAGCCACTCGAACCATCAATTCTGCGCATTGGCTTGCCGCAAGTTGGGCACGCCACGACCGAACTTTCCTTAGTCGGCAAATCACGAGTCTTTCCAGACGTGGAGATCTGCCGTGTGCCCTTCTGACGCTTGATGCCGTCAATCACTTGCCCCAGCCACTCGCCAAGACCGAGTTCAAACTGCGACAACTCGATCTCACCATTCTCAATCTGGCTCAGTCGATCTTCCCACTGAGCAGTCAAGATAGGATCTGCAATTTCAGGCGAAACCTCCTCGATCAGTCCAATCAGCGCGACAGCTTTCTCGGTCGGCAGCAGCTCCTTCTTTTTGGCGACGATGTAGTCCCGCTTGAACAGCCCCTCGATAATGGCCGATCGCGTTGCATCCGTTCCGATGCCGGCTTTCTCCTTGTTCTTCATCACCGCCTTCCAGCGCGGGTCCTCGATCTCCTTGTCGATCGACTCCATCGCCGCCAGCAGCGTGCCCTCGGTGTAACGCTTGGGCGGTGAGGTCTTTCTGTTCTGCACCTCGCAACGCAGATTGCGGGCATCCTCGCCCACAACTAGCTTCGGGAGCGTTACCGCATCATCCTGGTCATCGTCCTTGTCCGTTGGTGCTTTCGTCGCCTCGGGCAGGGTCTGCCGCCAGCCGGGAATCAGCGGCGTCTTGCCGCTCACCCTGAATTTCTCACCCTCGCAGATCACTTCGATCACTGTCTTGCTGTACTGGTAATCCCCCAGGAATTGCGCCAGATACCGTCGACAAACCATGTCGAAGATCGTCCGCTCGGTCGGCGTCATAGCTGACACATTGATGTTCGGGTTTCGCGTCGGAATGATCGCGTGGTGGGCCGTGATCTGTTTGTCGTTGAATGCCCTGCTCCGGAAGCGCTCATCGGCACCATTGAGCGCCGACTCGGCAACCGTGGCCAGTGTTGCCAGCTCGGGCTTCGCTCCGGCGATAGCCTGCAGCGTCTCATTCGATTCGGCCAGCATCGAGCGCGGCAGGTATTCGCAATCCGTTCGTGGATACGATGTCGCCTTGTGTTTCTCGTAAAGTGCCTGCGCAGCATCGAGTACGGCCTGCGCCTTCATCCCGAAGCGCGCCGAGGCATCCCGCTGGAGTGATCCCAGGCTGTACAGCAACGGCGCGATTTCGCGTTCCTGTGTCGTCTCGACAAGGCTCACCTTCCCGGTCTGCCCTGCGACCTGCCTGACCACCGCCTCTGCACTTCCGCGGTCGACGAGACGGCCCTCATCGTCGAGAAGCGCCGCTCGCACCACCCAGGCCATCGGTACGGATGCCCCGCCCATCAGGAAAGTCGCATTGACCCCGAAGTGAGCCTTTGGAACGAACGCGGCGATGGCCCGTTCGCGCCGCACCACCAAAGCCAGCACAGGCGTCTGTACACGACCACAATGCAAGGTTCCGTCTTTACCGCCGGCACCGAATGCCTTGGTCAAGGCCATGGTGAGATTCATCCCGGCCAGCCAGTCCGCCCGGCTTCGGCCCATCCCGGAGAAATACATCGGCAACGTCTTCTCGCCCGGCAGGATGCTAGCCAGAGCCTTCTTCACCGAAGCATCGTCGAACGCTGAAAGCCAAAGGCGCGAAACCTTCCCGCGATAGCCGTTCAGCTGCATCAGCTCCCGTGCGATCACTTCGCCCTCACGGTCGGCATCGGTGGCAATGACAACCTCGGTTGCCTGCTTCAACAGCTTCGCGACGATCTTGTACTGATCACGGGTCTGGTCCTTCACCTCCATGTGCCACTCATCCGGCAGCACAGGCAAATGCGCGATGTCCCAGAATTTCAATGCCGGGTTGTAGTGCTCCGGTTTCGCCTGCTCAACCAGGTGGCCGATACCCCAGGTTACCGTTACACCGTCACCAGTAATGCACCCCTCGCCACGTGTCCGAGCGCCGATGTGGCTGGCGATTTCTCTGCCTTGTGAAGGTTTTTCGCAGAGGTAGAGCTTCACTCAAGCCATCCTGAAATCGCAGGTGCATCAATGAGAGATGCCAGCACGGCCAAAAACATCGGGCACCAGATCGCAAGGGAATTCATTCCATCCTCCCATTGATCCGCCATAGCATCATCGCCAGATTGGCAATATCCACTTCCTGCCCCTTGGCCAGCGGCACCGCAGCGCCTTGGGCAAGCATGGCATTCCATATCTTGATGCCTGATTCAGGCTTGTCCCAGCCGGTCCAGCCCTCATGCGCTTTCTGCGAGAGCTTCGCCTTCATGGCATCGGCAAATTCATCGACTGCCTCATCCAGGCGGGCTACTTCCTGCCGCACCCAATCGGGATCCGGGGCAATTTCCTGCCAGTTCTTGTCTATCACTGCATGACCTCCCTGAACCAACGTTGCTCTCATGCCAGATAACGGTAACGGGGTCACCGTCAAACGTCGTGTTGAAATAGTGCCGGCTCATATAACCTCGACTCAACCCAGCCGCGGCCTACAACGGTTCATTCAGAACATCGAGTAAGCGTGATTCGATCACCTCGCCATCCTGACTGACCACAATCTTCACTCTTGCCATTGCACCTGGCTGACCACGCCGCCCAAGCCTCATGGCCTTGAACTCGAACCCATGAAAACATCCCGAGCCCATCCCATGCCGACACGCATCTTCCGACACCGATAGCAGCACCGCTGCCATCATGTTTTCCTCGGGCTGGGTTGGATGTCTCATGAAGCCTCCTATTTCTGGGCAGGTAGTGCGGGGCCGGATGTCGTTGTCCGGTTCAACAGGAAAATCACCGTCGCCTCCCCGGATGAGCTCGCCGGGTAGGTCGACATGGACTCAACCCTCCAACCCTGGCCGTACAGGTCCGTCAGACTCGTCGTCCAGAATTTGCTGTAGCCGCGAGCATCCGGTTCGCCTTCGCACTTGAGGGTTCTGCCCTTGACGCTGACACCTCCGCCACCCGAATAGGTGTTGCACATCATCAGCTCGTGACTCTCAGCAGCAAATGCTGAGGTATTGAGCATGAGCGCTGATGAAAGCAGCAGAGAGGGGACTGTTCGCATCAAGCACCCACTTCCTGCGCTTTCGGCCTGAATTTCACTTCCTCCAGACGAGACAGCGACAGGTAGACATCGTCGGCATTGAGCTGCATCGTCTTCCGCACTTCGCCAGATTCCTTGTCTGTCCATTCCTGCTCGGCCAGGCGGCCGGCGACATGCACACGCGCCCCCTTGCGCAGATGCTGGGCAACATCCTCGCCGCGCTTGTCCCACACCGAAGCATTCATCCAGAACCCACCGGACTGCTCGAAACCGCCCTGACCATCCGGCTTGTATTCGTCGAAAAACACCCGAATCTCCGCGACCTTTCTGTCCTCGCCCTTGACCAGTACGGTCTTCAGCGTAGGGTTGTCGCCCAAATTGCCCGTGCCACGAAATTCATTGCTCATTGCCTCTTCTCCTTCGGTTGATTAAAAAGAACCCACGCCAGGGGGTGGCGTACCCACTTCATTGCTTCAATCCTCAATGATCAAGTTCCTGTGCCATGCGTATTGCCTTCCTGGTCACGACTTCCTTCGCATTCAGCAACCGCACTGCCGCATTGATCTCCTCAAACCAGTCCTGCTGTGACCGTGTCATTCGGCCCAGCGTGGGCTGGATGCTGTCCCATGTCAGGTGGACATGCTTCACGCCAAAGCTGCGCCACATCAGGAAGCGTTGCCCAGTTGATTTCCGGTGATGCAGATACACATACCAGGCATTGCCTGCGGCACTCTTCGAGTGCTCGGACAATTCCTCCATCTCGAACACGACCTTCCGGTAGTCACGATGGAGCCGCGCCAACCACTCATCCGCCCCCTTACCCTTAAAAGGCCTTTTATCCATCTGGATTGATGACAAACCACTCATAGGAGCGTGTTTTCCTGGCTCAGGTCACTTCCGGCCGCATCCACTTTCCCCTGCGCCACATCCACCAGCAATCGCATTTCTGCCTCGCTCACATCCGCCCGACGACGGCTATGTCGCGGTCGCACTTCACCGGTGAAGATCGGCTGCGGTACCTCACCGAATATCCCAACCGCTGCTTCAACCCGCTTCCTCGCTTCATCGCTGGCGCCAGGGAGAAAATCGCTCCTGGATAGCTGGCGCAACTCCTCACGGAGGAGATACTTCTGGTATGGCAAGGTGGACTCGAACAACGCCCGAATCCGCTTGGTCATCTGGTACAAGTCTTCCTTCCCTTCGATGTCGCCCAGCCGATTCTTCTGCACCATCGTCTTGACCACACGCGCATACCAGTCAAAGTCCAGGATCAAATCCACGATCATGTAACCGTAGGGACTGCGGAAACCCAGTTCCACTTCCACTGGCGCACGACTCTTCAATACGGACACGCGCAGGCCACGCGCCTGCAACTTGTCCAGATCGTCCTGGAAATGCTTTCCGGCATGCTCAAGCTGTCGGCGCAGTTCGCCGACACGATCCGTCACCTGCACCAGAATCCAGTCCGCATAGGGATTGTCATTGGCCGACAGGTTCCAGATTGACCGGAGCACTGCTGCAACCTTCTTCCCGCTGGTGATTCCGTAGCCGCGCGGGCTTTCATCACGCGTCCTGCCGATGAACAGTCGGTAGGCCTCCTTGGTATGGATTGCCATCACATCCGTCTCATCAGCAACGAGGCTGCCGATTGCCTTCAGTGCACGTGCCTCATGATCTGGAACGATCGGGTCAGCGTATTGGCGTTGCTGGCGATTCGCCTGTTCCTGCCGCAGGCGCTCTTCCCTTTCGAGCAGGTCCATGAAACGCTCCCAACGAGGATCCTTCTCGTCCGGTTCCTCCGCCTCGACCAAATCTTTCAGAGCATCTCGCTCTCCAGCAATGTCATACCCATCCTCGAACGGCGAATCCGCCGAGGTCGGGAACTTGATCTTCGATTTCGGTGTTGCCATCAAATGTCTCCGTCTATAGTCATCACTTCCTGCTGGCCACCCTGCGGCTGGCTGTTTCGGTGATGGCACTACCATCACCCCTTCCTGCTGCGCCACCCTGCGGTTGGCTGTTTCGGTGATGGCACTACCATCACCCTCACTTCCTGCTGCGCCACCTTGCGGCTGGCTGTTTCGGTGATGGCACTACCATCACCCCTTCCTGCTGCGCCACCTTGCGGCTGGCTGTTCCTGTGATGGCACTGCCATCACCCCTTCCTGCTGCGCCACCTTGCGGCTGGCTGTTCCTGTGATGGCACTGCCATCACCCACACTTCCTGCTGCGCCACCTTGCGGTTGCCTGTTCCTGTGATGGCACTGCCATCACCCACACTTCCTGTGGTCGTGGTTCTGGTCATTTCTTTCCCCAAATGCTCTGGCGCAGTTCGGTCAGCTTGATCCGAGCTGAGTCGCGGTTTGTCGCAACCGGTGTTTGTGGCTCAACGGTCAGGCGCTTTCGCTGTTCCAGTATTTCCTGCCGGCGCTTTCGATCTGCTTCAACCCGATGGGCATACTCCGGCTCAAATGCTCCTGCCTGTTGCCGGGTTTTCAGGGTTCGCAGATAGCCGATCGCGTTCTTGACGTGGCCGTCCTGCATCTGGCCTGCCAGCTCGTCGAGGATGATTTGAGGATTGGGGCTGCCGTGCAGAATCTGCCGTGCGGTCTGTTTTTCGCCGGGAAGCAGCTTGTCCGGATAGATCAGGTTTTCCAGATCAGCACTTGCTGGCGCAGTCCGGATGGTTTTGGGGAAATCGAATACGCCCACCCCCTCCAGGCTGGTATGGAGGGGGTGGTATGGAGTATTTATTTCCTTATTAGAGTGAGTTGCTGTTTCCGCAGAACTTGTTTCGCGGAAAGGTGAACTGTTGACTTGCGGTTCCGGCAACTCTTGTTTTACGGTTCCGGCAACTCTTGTTACGCGTTTTGAGCAACTCTTGTTTGTCGGATTCCGACAATCTAGTTTGTTGGATTCCGACAAACTGTGGAATTCATTGGCTTCCAGGCAGATTTTGGCCGGCAGCGTTTTTAACATAATCCGGGACAACAACTGGGATTGCATACGGCTTTCCCGCACCTCTTCCATCATGCCGGACTCGATCAGTTTGGCTCGGGCATTCATCAACATGCGACGCCCAAAATGGAGATGGATCAGTGATTGGCTGGTTGGGCTGCTGAACCAGCCTGCCTCGTCAACTTCGTTCCGGGATAATGTCTGCCGCAGCCGATTGAACAGGCTGGACATATAGAGACCCGCCAAGGCGCTGTCCGCCGCCCACGCGAAAGGAGCGTAGAACATCACCGGTTTACCGAGCAGCGTTTTCAGCACCCGGTCTTCCCATGACCAGGGACGGTAGGTGGTATTGGCATACTGGCACAACCTCAAAGCCAGATGGTCAAGATCGACCCTGAACCAGAGTTTGGCCGGCATGCCACGTCTTGATTCCTGCAAAATGCCGTCTTTTAAAAGCACTTTGCGAGACGTTTCAATTTCCCGGACGCTCAATCCGGCGACCTGCTTCCATTCCTTCGAGGTCTTCCAGAACCACCCTCCGCGATTGGGCTGCTTGTCCAGGACCACACGGGTCATGAACATTGCGTGTCCAAGCATCAGGGCGGCTTTGGGAGAACCCGTCAATTCGGCGAGGGACGGGTAATACGCCACGTAGCGGTTACCAAGCGCCGACAGGAGGTCTTTCACCCCCTGGGCCAGGTTTTCGTTCACCTGACTCGATTTGGCAGCTATGGCGTATGCGTGGGGCATCATCTGGTCCTAGATGACCTGCCCCCACTTGGCTTCTGCCTGATCCGATAGCAGCTCAAGAATGCGATCAATTCGAATCTTGAACCAAAGCTCGGCCGGCAAGCCCGCCCGCCGTTCAATCAGAACATCCAGCTCCCGCAGGATGCGGCGAGCCGTTTGCTGCTCGAAGCGGGTCAGTCCCGTTTCAGCCTTCCATTCATCCCCGCTCTTTCTGAACCAGCCTTCCGCGTCTTTCGGAAGACGGTCTATCATGTAGATCGCATAAGACAGGAACAGTGCTGCCACAGCGCTGCCTGTCAGACCCACATAGGCACGCTGGAACACGATTGGCTCGTCGAATATGTCCAGCAACATTGCTGGGCTGATCGTGTTGTAGACGGCCTGATCGTCTGTCGATGGATTCATTGGCAGACTGTCCGGAGGAGTGGCACGGCTTTTATTTCTGGCCATGGTGCTTCCTTGGGGGTTCGTTGAATTCATTGACGGTGGCATACAGCCCGTCGAGGGAATAGTTGATGAAAAACCCATGCAGAAGCATGATTTTTTCGCGGAGAGTGGTGATCTCGGGGTATTCCTCATTCATCCCGAACCAGCATTGGTGGATCAGATCGCGGACACTTTCATCAGGTAGCGCGACACGGCCGATTTTGCGGTCATTCTTGAGGAGCTTGCGGTAGGTCTGGATGACACGCGGGTCGGTCGACGGGAACAATTGGTTCAGCATCGACTGGCTGGCGCCATTCTGGATGCAATACACCAGATGCTCGGTTTCCTGCTTGCGACGAAACAGGGTTTCGATTCCGAGTTCGAAACCGCCCTCATCGATCGAGAAATGGATGTCGGGATGGCCTGATGAGGCCAGGTGCAGGATTTCATTGATGGCGAGACCTCGCAACCGATCCATGGACCGCGGACAAGCGCCCTTTTCCAGCAGGACGGCAAGGTCGCCACGCTCAAGCTGCTCGATCAAGTGCATCAGCAGCGAGGCTCTCAGCGTGTTGTCGGTGACGCGAACCATCATCATGATCGAGTCCCTCCACGAATGACCGAGAGCAACTCAAGGCACACGCCCGCAATAGGGTTGTCCGGGTTCAGCAGCCATGGAATCGGCAGAAACTCACCTTGGCCACCAATGTTGTGCTGGATGGCGAGCTCCAGGCCTCCCAGCGTTTCCTGACTGCCTTCTTCCAGGATCAAGGTGCGCCACTCATTGGGGTCGTCAAGGCCAGACCGGCACACGTCCGCTTCAAACTGCCCGCTTGCCATCGCAAGCACCCACCAGGCAGCCTGGCGGCTTTGCGCGTTCTCTTTCAAATCAAGTGGGCCATCCTTGGGGAAACCCATGCAATACCCCATGGGCATGTCGGGTGCAGGCTCATAGCATGAGCCGAGGCCAGCGGAGACAAGCACTTGCTGAATCAAGGTCATCAACCGGTCAGGCCCTCCACTCTCAGTTGAGATTGGGGGGAGACTGACTGTGGAATGAGGAGCCGGTGAACTCACTTTTTGGCTGCGCTCACCGGGTTCTGTAGCGGCCGGAATGGAGGGTGTGGCCGTCCCAGGCAATCGTGGAGCAAGAGCAATGGACTGTGACGATTTCCCCGGTTCCTGGCCAACAGACTCTGCTGTGGATTGAGTCTGGGGTTCAACCGGACACTGGGGCTTGCATATCCGCTGCAAACCTTCCAGTGTCATGTCAGGGAAGCGCTCCATGGCGGTGAGCAACTTGCCCATGTCCCTCCCATTCAATTCCAGTCGGGCAGACAAGTTGGCTTCGCATCGACCAAGAAACAGGTCAGCGGTAAACGCATGGCTATCTTCCAGAACCATGCCGGCTATGGTCTTTGCGGTTGGCGTGACCACCTCGGCGTAGAAAGCGCTTTCCTCGATGTCGTGATGATTAGCCAGCTTCAACAACAGGTTCAGGCGGGGCTGGATGGCTCTCACGGCTAAACCGGAAAGCCACGGGCCGACATCGGCAATTTTTTCGACTGCGAATCGGTACATGCTGAGTGTTCGCAGATCAGTCTGGAGGCCGAATTTCTTGATTTCGGCTTCAAACTCCCGGTGTGAGAGTGTTTTACGGCCCTCCTCTTCCATCTGCCGCTTTATTTCCAGCGTCCCGTTGGCACGATCCCAGAAGGTCATGTCGTTGCGCTGGGTGTTTTCGGCCATGTGGGCCAGCAGAACGGAAGCCTCGCCACGCCAGGCTTTGATGATGACGCGGGTTTCGCGAAACTTCGGATCTGCGGTTTCTTCCCACAACTCCCGGATGGCTTGCAGGCGGGTATTGCCACCCGCGTACAAGATGTAATGGGTTTCTCCCGGCCGCTTGGTGACGGTCAAGGGTTGGAGGATTCCGTTGACCCGGATGCTCTCCTTCAGCTCAGCGTAGGCTTCGTTGTTCGCCTTGCGGGGATTACGCTCATAGAAGTGGACGGTGGTTACGGGAAGACTCGCCCACGAATCATCCACTTCAGTGTCGTGCTTGAGGCCGCTCCCGCTGTTTGGCGCCGGCACGTTCAGGCTGTTGGACACCTCCAGTTTCAGGCGCTCCCGTACGGTCCGCTTTTCCGAATCGGACTTTGGGGTAAACCCATGCTTGGCAGCCAAGTCCACCATCTTGATTGAACTCGGGATGTTCATGAGTGGGGGCTTTTTCTTTCCGCCCGCCATCATGCTTCAGCTCCGTCACGGCCTATGTCTTGTGCTGCCTCCGATCCGGCGTAATGACCTGCGAGGCTCGGCACCAACTCCCAGAGGAGAGCGTGCATGGTTTCATAGGCAGATGGCATCGTGCCCTTGCGCGACGGTTCATGCCGGTGCGCAGGGATGCACAGGGTGGCCGATTCCTTGTAGGACTTAGCATCAGGAACTACCGTATCGAGGACCGTGACCCGTCCGCCAAGCTTGATAAAGTCCTGTCTGATCGACTCCGCGATAATTCTCGCGTCGGCAGTCCGGTCCTGCATCGAAATGACTGCTTTGACCGGCCCTACCCTGTATTTCGAGTTTGGTGAGGGCTCAAGCCGCGCCAGCAGTTCCATCGTGCCCGTTTTGAACTCACGAGCTGACAGAATTTCCGGCTTGATTGGAGAAATGATCTGCGTGGCAGCGAGTGCGGCGGTGTCCTGCAGTGGGCCTACGGTTCCCTGTGTGTCGATTAAGACGCAGTCGTAATAGTCTTCGGATACTGCGGGGGAATTCAGGGCATTGCCAAGGCGCTCGCCTCGATCAATACGATGCAGGAGCCAGGTTTGGAGACTGGCATCTGGATCATCCGACCGGATTACATCGAGCCCATCGATTACCGTCTGAGAGATGCAATCCTCTGTGACATACCCGGTGGTAATGACTTTTGTGAGCCCAAACGGAGCTTCGCGTTTTATACGGTAATATTTCGAGAGCGCTGGCTGCACATCGGCGTCGACAAGCAGAACTCTCAGCCCCATGTCCGCCATGAGTGCGCCAAGATTTGCTGCCAAAGTCGTCTTGCCGACCCCGCCCTTCGTACTCAGTACAGTGAACTTGATCATATCCCTCCCCAGGTTTAACGAGGGACATGGAGACAACCAGTCTGAATGCTGCGGAACCCGCAGCAGGCTTGAGTTTCGCGTTACTCAATAGAGTGCTATATCAGGACTTGCTAATATACATTATGCGAAGTGTATAAGAGGAGCGGAAAGAATTGCCCGTGTGATGTTCCCTTTTCTTAAGCACCTGCAAGACATGATTCCTTTCGCGCTTTGCCGTTTCTGGTCTTACTATGCAGACCGTCTGCACCTGCTGTAAAACTTGTTTGAAAAGATGAAGAACCCCGGTTCGCCAAATCCACAATGGAAAAACGTCCGATGAAACGGCGTGGCTTTCTGCTGGCTGCCTGTTGCGTACCCGTGCTGGGTCACGCAAGCCGGCAAGAACTGGTCTTCGTCGTGCATCCCTATGACACGCCGTCACGCATCTATGCGCGTTTTCGGCCACTCACGCTGTATCTGGGCGCGGAGCTGCAACGACCGATCAGGCTGGTGATCGCATCCACCTACGATGAGCAAATGGCCATGATCGCTGACGGCCGCGCCGATCTCACTTACATCGGGCCGACGCCCTACGTCCAGGTTCGTCAGCGCGCCCCGATTCGCATCCTGGCCGGTGAAGCCGAAAAAGGCCAGGCGTTCTATCAAAGCGCGATCGTGGTTCGTGCAACCAGCCTGATCAACTCGCTCGCAGATCTCAAAGGCAAGCGCGTGGCCTTTGGTGCTGCCATCTCGATGTCCAGCACGATTGCGCCGATGCTGATGCTGGCCCAGGCGGGGGTGAAGCTCAGCGACCTGGCCGGCTACGCCCAACTGGATCGTCATGAGCGTGTCGCGCTGTCGGTCGTTCACGACGATTTTGATGCGGGTGGGCTGCGCCTCGACATTGCACGGCAATATCTTTCCAGGGGCCTGAGAATCCTCGCCACCTCGCCCCCCCTGCCGCCGCACCTGATCGCCTGCGCAGCCGGTTTTCCGGAGGCGCTGGAAAGCCGTGTCCGCAATGCCCTGCTCAACCCGGGAGAATCCGGACTGCGTGCGTTCGAAGCCATGGGCGAATCCACCCGTTTCGTCCCCATCGACGATTCCCAGTATCACAGCGTGCGCCGCATGTTGCGCACGCTGGGCAAATGAAGCCGCGTTCGCTCACCTTCTGGCTCAGCGCCTATCTGGGGCTGGCTGGCCTGGTGCTCTCGCTGCTGCTCGGTACGGCCATGTGGCAAACGATGCGGCATCTGGTGGAGGCGGCCGAAACCGACAAGGCCCAGGCGCTGGTCAATCAGCTTGCGGCCGTGTCGGTCGATGCCGTGCTGATTCGCGACTATGGGGCGATCGAGCGCGCGGTCGATGAACTGGTCAGCCGCCGGGGCCTGGCTTATGTCGAGATCCGCCGCGACGACGACGTGGTGCTGGGTCAGGCCGGCACGGCCTCAGCATCCAACACCAGTTTTTCCGCCACCATGCTGGCGGCGGGCGAACCGCTTGGCCAGGTCATCGCCCAGTACGACAACTCTCCGGTGCAGGCCGCAGCCTGGCGCCTGGCCGCCTCGGCGGCAGCGGCGCTGGCGCTGTTTTCGCTGCTGACCTTCTGGCTGCTGCGCCGCCTGCTTGCCGCGCGCCTGGTGGCACCGCTCAAGAATCTGATCGCAAGCGTGGCGCCAGGCGAAACTCGCCACCTTATTCCTGACGACGCGCCGGCCGAAGTGCACGAACTGGCCCATGCGCTGACTGATTTGGAGACCCGCGTGCACGCGCACATTACCGCGCTGGAAGAATCCAACCAGGCCCACAACGATGCACTGCGGCGGTTGTGTGCCGAGCAACGGCTGGCCACGGTGGGCCAGATGGCGGGGGAAGTCGCGCACGAACTCAACACCCCGCTCGCCAATATCCTCGGCTACGCGCAGCTGGCGCAATCGCAGACTGCCGACGCCAGCGTGCGTGAACCGCTCGACGTCATCATCGAGCAGGCGCGTCGCGCCGGACAGATCGTGGGCGACATGCTTACCGTGGCGCGTGCACCTGCACTGACCAATCAGGCGGTCGACCTGGCCGAACTGGCCCGCGCGTTTTCGCGGCTGGTAGCGCCCCTGGCGCGGCGCCAGGGCATCCAGGTGGAGATCAGGAGCAACGCCCCCGCGCCCGCCTGGGCGGATGCCTCGCGCATCGAACAGATTCTGTTCAATCTCGTCACCAACGCCACCCAGGCCGGCGCGCGCCACATCACGCTCATCCCCACTGCAGGCGAACTCGACGTCATCGACGACGGACCCGGCGTGGCGCCCGAGATGCGCGACCGCCTGTTCGAACCCTTCGCCACCAGCAAACCACAAGGCCAGGGCACCGGGCTAGGGCTCGCCATCTGTCGCCGGCTCGCCGACGAAATGGGCGGCAGCCTCTCGCTGGCCGCAAGCGCGCCGGGGCACACCTGTTTTCGACTCACACTGCCGACCGCACCATGACGCCCATCCTCCTGATTGCAGAAGACGACGCCGCACTGGCCAAGCTGGCCGCGCGCGTGGCCGAAGAAGTCGGATTCAGCGTGGTCGTCCGCCACGACGGCGCCGCTGCCCGCAGCACCCTGGAAACCGATGTGCCCGATGCCCTGCTCACCGACCTGCGCCTGCCGGGCTGCGATGGCCTGGATTTGCTGCGGGCTTCGAAAACGCTGGACCCGCAGCGTCCGGTCCTGCTTATGACCGGCTACGCCACCCCGATGACCGCCATCGAGGCCTTCCGCCTGGGTGTATCCGACATCCTGCTCAAGCCATTCGACCTGGATGTGGCCCGGGCCGCGCTCGTTCGGCTCAAAAGCGTTTTCGACCAGAAGGCGCGTTTGCTGCAGCTCACCGAACAGGTTGCGCGCAGCCAGGACGCGGCCTATCTGGCCGCAAAGTCCCCTGCGATGCAGCACACGCTCGAACTCGCCGCGCAGGTCGCCGACAGTCTCTTGCCCGTGTTGCTCGAGGGCGAAACCGGTGTGGGCAAGGGCGTGCTGGCACGCCATATCCATGCCCTGTCACCACGAGCAGGCGGACCCTTCTTCACCCTGCATTGCGGCGCCTTGCCGCAAACCCTGCTGGAATCCGAATTGTTCGGCTATGAAAAAGGCGCATTCTCCGGCGCCACCGCACGTAAGCTCGGGCTGCTCGAACTGGCTGCGGGCGGCACCCTGTTCCTCGACGAAATCAACAGCACCAGCCTCGACGCGCAAACTCGGCTGCTGCAATTCATCCAGGACAAGCAAGTGTTCCGTATCGGCGGCGTCAAACCGGTCAAGGTCGACGTACGCCTGGTCTTCGCCTCCAACCAGTCGCTCAAGGACAGGGTGCGCGACGGTGGCTTCCGCGAAGACCTGTACTACCGTATCGCGGTGTTTCCCATCACCGTGCCGCCGCTGCGCGAACGTCGCGAAGACCTCGTGGATCTGGCCGGGTTTCTCCTGGCCCGAAGCGCGTTCGAAATGGGCCGACCGGCATTGCCGCTGGACGCGGATGCGCTGGCCCGCATCCAGGCCTATGCCTGGCCGGGCAACGTGCGCGAACTGGCCAACACGCTGCAGCGCGCACTGGTTCTGGCCCGGGGCGCGCTCATTCGCGCAGCCGACCTGCCGGCAGAATTGCACGATCGGCCCGGCGCGCCGGCCTGCCCCTGGGGTGAAACGGCCACTCTGGCCGAAGTCGAATCCGCCTGGATCAGGCAGGCGCTGGAACGCTGTGGCGGCAACCGCACCCAGGCCGCAAAAATGCTCGGGATCGATCCGTCCACGCTGTGGCGAAAACTCAAGGACAACGAGGCCTGACCCCTCTTGCATCTTGCAAGCCCCTTGCAAGATGCAAGAGGGGCCTTCGTTGCAGCGGAATATTTTCCCCTTGTTGTTCATGGGCTTAGCCAATTCAATCGGCTGGCACGCTCCCTGCTGATAGGAGTTCAGCTTCGGCTGAATTCACTCACAGAGGAGACATCGATGAAATACAAAGCTTTGAGCTTGGGCCTGACGCTCGTACTGGCCGCACCGCTGGCCTGGGGCGAAGCCAGTGTGGCGGATTACCGCGCCGCGCTGGCAGACAAGGACGCCAACCCTGGTTTCCTGGTGATCGACCAGGGAGAAATGCGCTTCAAGGAAAAACGCGGCCCCAAAAACGCCAGCCTGGAAAAATGTGACTTCGGCCTCGGCCCCGGCAAGCTGAAAGGCGCGTACGCCCAGTTGCCGCGTTATTTCAAGGACACCAAGCAGGTGCAGGATCTGGAATCGCGCGTGATGACCTGCATGATCAAGCTGCAGGGCTTCAACGAGGCGGAGATCAAGCAAAAGCTCTATGCCGACCAGCGCCAGAACGAGGACAACACCGTTCTGGAGTCCATCGTCGCCTATGTCGCCGCGCAGTCCGACGGCATGAAGATTAATCCGCCGATGAAGCATGCGGCCGAGAAGGAAGCCGTCAAGCTTGGCGAGGAAATGTTCTGGCGCCGCCATGGGCCGATGGACTTCTCCTGTGCAACCTGCCATGCCGAAGACGGCAAGCGCGTGCGCCTGCAGTCACTGGTCAACGTCTACAACGCCAAGGACACCCAGGCGACCATGACGACCTGGCCGACCTATCGCGTGTCGCACGGCGTGGTGCGCAACATGCAGCACCGCATGTGGGATTGCCACTGGCAGATGCGCACACCGGACATCGACTACGGCTCGCCTGCGACGGTTGCCCTGATTTCCTTCCTCACCAACCAGGCCAAGGGCGGCACACTCGACCTGCCCGGCATCAAGCGCTAATCGGAGGCCCCACATGAAAAACAAACTCATCATCGCCGCCCTGCTGGCTGTTGCCTTCAGCCCCGTGCAGGCAGACAGCAAGCTGGCCGCCAAGGTCGACAAACTGGTCGCCGACAGCTTCAAACCTGGCCCAGGTCAGGACATGTCGCGCCTGGTACAGGACGAAACCCAGAAAGTCTGCTCGGTCACCCGCGACAAACCCTCAGCCGAACAGGCGGCCGCCATCAATGCGCGTGAACAGGCCACCATCAAGTACCCCGACAACAACCAGTTGATGGGCGACTGGAAAAATGGCGAAAAGCTGGCCAAGGGCGGCTTCGGCATGCGCATCGGCAACATCGAGCCCGACAAGGTCGAGCGCCAGAAAGGCGGCAACGGCGGCAACTGCTACGCCTGCCACGCCATGGACCCGAAGGAAGTCGCGGCCGGCAACCTAGGCCCCAGCCTGACCGGCTATGGCGCCTCGCGCGGCGCCAGCGATGAAATCGTGAAGTACACCTACGACAAGCTCTACAACACCCAGGCCACGGTGGCATGTTCCAACATGCCGCGCATGGGGCATAACGGCATTCTGACGCCGGCCCAGATTGCCGACATCACCGCTTATCTGGTGTCGCCCGAATCCTCGTTGAACAAGAAATGAGTGTCGTTGCCGTCCTGAACGGCCTGCGTGTCGGACAGGCTCAGGCAGCAACCCTCCGCTCAACCTGAAATTTCGCAATTAATTGAATAGGAAGCCAACATGAACGCACTTCGTAGAAACGTATTGAAAGGCGCCGCAGGCGCCAGCGCCGTGGCAGTTGCCGTGGCCGCCGGCCTGCTGAAGCCGACCCAGGCAATGGCCGCCTGGAACAAGGCTGCATTCGAATCCAAGAACGT
>Ga0208244_100241_pt1 | contig 64695 bp, 37 predicted proteins | sample SubbioCR12Aug_5A_FD_184828 | JGI IMG/M metagenome (GOLD analysis project Ga0208244, IMG submission 184828) | Serpentinite rock and fluid subsurface biosphere microbial communities from McLaughlin Reserve, California, USA - CR12Aug_5A (SPAdes) | ecosystem: Environmental > Terrestrial > Deep... | reverse complement strand
GGCGGAGCGCGGGGCGCTGGCGGACGTGCGGCTGCGCGGCAAGGCGGAGGGGGCGGCGGCGGACATCCGCGAGGTGGAGGGAATGCTGACGCGGCCTTACGCACCGGTGACGGGACGGGTTGCGTGTGACGCGCGGACGTTGCCCGTGTTGGCGGAGACCGAGCTGGTGGTGGTCGGCGGCGGGACGGCCGGCGGGCCTGCGGGCGTGGCGGCGGTGCGCAACGGCACGAAGACGCTGGTGATCGAGCAGCTCTACAAGCTCGGCGGCGTGCAGACGGCGGGGATGATTTGCGGGTACTACTACGGCAACCAGCGCGGGTTCACGAAGGTGATCGACGACGAGGTCAAGGCGACCGGGCGCTACAAGTCGCAGGCCAAGGCGGAGTGGTACCGCGCGGCGACGCGCAAGGGCGGCGGCGAGGTGTGGTTCGGCTGCATGGTTGTCGGCGCGGTGGTGGAGGGGCGGCAGTTGCGCGGCGTGGTGGTGGTGACGCCGGACGGCGGGCGCGGCGTGGTGCTGGCCAAGGCGGTGATCGACGCCACGGGCAATTCGGACGTGGCCGCGGCGGCAGGCGAGGAGACCGAGTTCTATCGGACGGATGAGCTGATCGGTCAGGGCGTCGGCATGGCGGTGATCCGGCTGGGCGCGGGCGGGCACAACAACGATTTCTCGTTCGTGGACGACACGGACGCATCGGATCTCAGCTTTTTCGGTCTGCGGACGAGGCAGATGACCGAGGCGGGCTGGGACGTGTCGCAGCTGGTCAACTCGCGCGAGCGGCGGCGGCTGGTGGGCGTGTACCAGATGACGGCGCTGGATTTCATGACGGCGCGGACGTTCCCTGACACGGTGGTGCAGCACCGCAGCCGGTTCGACCTGCACGGCTGGGCGAGCGGGGATTTCTTCTGGACGAAGAACATTCGGACGATGAACCACGTGACGCTGGAGGCGAACGCGCCGTACCGGGCGTTGCTGCCGAAAACGCTGGACGGGCTGCTGGTGGTGGGTGTCGGCATGAGCGCCGACCGCGACGCGATGTCGATCCTGCGGATGCAGCCGGACTTGCAGAATCAGGGGTACGTGGCGGCGTATGCGGTGTATTTGGCGCTGAAGGAGGGGCGTGCGTTGCGGGATGTGCCGGTGAAGACGCTGCAGAAACACCTCGTCGAGGCCGGCGTGGTGCCGGAGACGGTGTTGACGGATGTGGATTCGTTCCCGATATCCGATTCGCAGTTGAAGCTCGCGTCGCATCACGTGATGTTCGGATACGAGGGACTGCCGTACATCTTCGCGGCGCCCGAGCGGGCGTTGCCGCACCTTCAGGACAAGTACCGCGAGCTTTCGACGCACAGCAGCGGACGGAGCCCGGAGGTGAGCCTCGTGTACGCGCACGTGCTGGCGGTGTTGGGCGACCCGGTGGGTGAAGACGAGCTGATCGGCTGGGTGCAGTCCAACGACTGGCACACCGCGTGGCAGGAGGGGCTGGGCTCCGGCGCGAACCGGATGGAGGCATACCTTCTGGCGCTGGGGCGCGCGGGGTCGAAGAAAGCGGTGCCTGTGCTGGCGGAGAAGATCATCGATCTGGCGGAAGGCAAGAAGCAGGTCTCGCCGAGCCGCTGCCGCATGGTGGCGCTGGTCAGCCAGATGCTGGGCGATCCCGCGCTCGCCGAGCCGCTGGCGCGGCTGCTGCAGGCGAAGGGGATCGGCGGCTATGCGATCAAGATGGGACCCGAGATCCCGCCTGTGCCGGGTTACGACAGCCGCAGCAACTACAGCCAACAGGAGAAGTCGAGTGTGCCACGTGAGATCAACATCGCGGCGGCGCTTTACCGCCTCGGCGACTTCGAGGGCAAGGGTGAGGCGGTCCTGAAGGCGTATGCCGACGATCCGCGCGGCTTCTATGCCCATTATGCGCGTCGGGTGCTTGCGGAACGGCGGTAGGGGGAAGGGCGTTTCCCAGAGCGAGGCATGGCTGCGGGGCCGATTCATAGAATGCCAGACACCCGGTCTCGTGTCCGTTCTGGGGCATGGATTGCACGGCAACGCGGTTTCCTGTGCCGAAAGGATGGCACGCTTGACTTATCAGGGCGGATTCAGTAATTTTAACCCCATTTATTGCCTATAATAGGTGAAGTCTATCAAGAAACGGTGACGGGCCTATGCGGTAATGGATGAAAATGAGGGCAGAAAAACCGATGGCAGCGACAAAAGCAAAAGCAAAGAAGCCTGTCTCCAGCAAGACAGCGGCAAAAAAAGGCACCAAGCCTGTTCCGGCAAGCGAGAAGTCCCGGAAGACCAAAGGCGTGCCGGAAGAAGCCGAAAGTCAGGAAGAGGACGCTGTCCATGTTGATGGTGATGTGGAAGTTACGGAGCCCACCGCCGATGAGCTTGAGTTTGACCCGGAAGAGTTAGTGCATCTCAGCTCGGCTGATGATGCCGTCGGTTTGCGTGTGTCAGACGATCTGGACGATTTGGACGCGGATATTGAAGAAGACCCGTATGAGGTCGAGATCGGGGCCTCTGAAATAGACGGGGGGATGGATTTCGATGTTGTCGAGGGTGCGGAGTTCAGCGTCGGGTATGAGCCGGATCTCGAGTTGGATGTCGATCGCGTGGCCGCCAAGGTTAAGCGCGAGGAACGCAGTGAGCGGATCAAAGGGCTCATCAAGAAGGCCGAGGCCCAGGGCGGTTATTTAACCTACGACGATATCAACGAGGCGTTGCCGACTGCGGTGATCAAGGACACGGACATCGAGTCGTATCTGGCGATTTTGCGCGGGATGGAGATTGAGATCATCGACGCCTCCGAGGTTGAGCGTTTCCGCATTGAGCATGAGCAGGAGGAGCAGCGCGGGCGTGGCAGCCGGATGGACTTTTTCGATGACCCGATCCGGATGTATCTGCACCAGATGGGGCAGGTGCCGCTGTTGACGCGCGAGCAGGAGGTTGAGATCTGCAAGCGGATCGAGCTGGCTGAGAGCAAAGAGCGGGAGATGTTCAACCAGTTCGCCTTTACGCCGCGGCTCTATCTGGAGTTGATTGACCGTCTGGAGACGGGGACGGAGCGGTTTGACCGGGTGGTGACTGACAAGTTTGTCGATAGCCGTGACGCCTACATGGAGGGGGTCGGGAAGATCAAGAAGAACCTCCATGCGGTGCAAAGCAAGATCCTGAAGGCGTATGAGGGCGTTCAGGCGTGTGGACGTGACGCGGCGAAAAAGAAGCGTGCGCTGAAAACGCTTGAAAAGGCGCGTCATGACCTGATTGGCGTGTTTCAGAGCTTGAATTTCAAACAGAAGATTTTGGAGAGCCTCTGCACGGAAGCGGATGAGAAAATCTACCGTCCCTACAAGTACCTGCTGAACGAGCAGGTCAAGCTGGGCAAGCAGCGGCAGACGAAGAAGCGTGACAACACCATGCAAGAGAACGCATCAAGGATTGCGTCGCTCGAGCTTGAGTTTGGCATGGATGCAGATGAGTTCCTCCGGAAATTTGAGGAACTCCGTGACGTGCTGCGTTCTGGGCAGAAAGCGCGGACCGAGATGGTCGAGGCGAATCTGCGTCTGGTGATCAGCATTGTCAAAAAATACATGAACCGCGGACTTTCTTTCCTCGACTTGATCCAAGAGGGGAACACTGGCCTTATGAAAGCCGTGGAGAAGTTTGAATACCGTCGTGGCTACAAGTTCAGCACCTATGCCACGTGGTGGATCCGGCAGGCTGCGACCCGGGCGATTGCAGACCAGGCCCGCACCATCCGTATCCCGGTTCACATGATCGAGACGATCAACAAGTTGCTGCGTGTGCAGAAGAAGCTTGTTCAGGAACTGGGACGCGAACCGACGCCGGAAGAGGCCGCCGAGGAAATGGACATTCCTGTCGAGCGTGTCCGCGCTGTCTACCGTATGGCCCAGCAGCCGATTTCGCTGCAAAGCCCGGTGGGGGATGGCGATGACGCGCACTTCGGCGACTTTATCGAGGACAAATCCGCAGAGAATCCTTCAGAAATGACGGCATACAGCATGCTGAAGGAGCGCCTGCAGGAGGTGTTGACGACCCTGACTGACCGTGAACGACAGGTGCTGGATTACCGTTTCGGGCTGACCGATGGGTATTCCCGCACGTTGGAGGAGGTCGGAAAGCAGTTCAATGTGACCCGTGAGCGTATCCGCCAGATCGAGGCCAAGGCGTTACGTAAGCTGCGTCACCCCACGCGACTGCGCAAGCTGGAGGGTTTCCTGGAAACACGCTGATGCGGGGAACGGCGCCTTTTCAGGTGCGCCGTTCTCGCGGGCCCAGTCACCGACCGGTTGTGTGATTCGGGTTGCAGTGTGACCTCTCCGGTGGAGTCGTGTGTAACAAAAAATGAGATGAATCAAGGAGGTTTCTTTTGTCTCAGTGCATGCTAACAAACCCGATGTACATTGGCATCGGTGCTGGCGTGGTCGGGCTCATCTTTGGGCTGGCCTTCGCAAAGTTCGGACGGCGCGGGGCGCGTTTCTCTGTGTCCGGTGATGACGGGGATTGCGTCGAGATTTATGTCGGGAACCTGAGTTACGACATGTCCGAGGCGCAGATGCGCAAGGAGTTCGAGAAGTACGGTGCGGTGAAGTCTGCCCGTATCATCACGAACCGGTTCAACCATAAGTCTAAGGGCTTTGGTTTCGTTGAGATGCCCAATCGGCCTGAGGCCGAGGCGGCGATCCGGGCGCTTCACGACAGGGATATCCTTGGGCGTAAGCTGCGCGTCAACGAAGCGAAGAACAAGTCGCGCGAGTAGTTAAGAGGCGTCCCGGAAACGGGACGCTTTTTCTTTCAGAAGCAGGATGGCACTTCATGAGCGGCTCAAGTTCAGATCGGACGATGCGCATCGATATCGACCCCGAGACGGTGGACAATTCTGCGGGACGGTCGGCCAGTCCGAGGACGCAACGTTCCGGCGGACGCACGTGGCGTACCTCGCATGTCCAGAGATGCACGCCGTTTTACAAGCTGCTGGAGAGCATTTATGACGCGGTTATCATCACGACCCGTCAGGGGAAGATTCTGGAGTGCAACGAGCGGGCATCCGAGTTCTTCCTTCTGACGCCCAGTGCGATGTACGGTCTCGATGTGATTACGCTGATCTCTGGCGCGACGGAGTCGCTGCTCGATACGATCAACAAGAACCTGGTCAGCAAGAAATACACATTGGTCGAGGCGCGGTGCAAGCGTTCGGACGGCACTTCCTTTGCGGCTGAGATCGCGGTCAACAAGGTCGATCTGGATGCGCAGGGGCAGCTCTGCTTTTTTGTGCGTGACGTCACGGTGCGGCATCAGGCTCAAAGCGCGTTGGAGGATGCTGTGGAGCGGCTGCAGGCGCATGACCGGGCGCGCATGGAGTTTGTCTCCAATGTTTCGCATGAGCTGAGGACACCGCTGACCTCGATGATCTATGCCGTCAACAACATGTTGCGTGGTGTTGTCGGCCCGATGCCAGAAAAAGCGCTGAATTATTTGGAGCGGTTGCAGTCGGATTCGCAACGCCTTCTGGCGACGGTCAATGACATTCTCGATTTGCGCCAGATCGAGTCGAAGACGCTGGTGCTGACGAAAAGCGTTGTGCCTCTGGGGCCGGTGGTCCGCGAAGGGGCGGAGACGTTGCAGGTGCAGGCCGATGCGAAGCGCATCGCCATAAATTTCGAGCTTGGTGAGCGGGAACTCTTTTGCTGGTGCGATGCGCAGAAAATCGAGCGCGTGGTGCTGAACATCATCGGAAACGCGGTTAAGTTCACGCCTGCCAACGGGACGATCACGATCAGGCTGGAGCAGCACGCCGAAAAGCCGAAAATGGCTTTGCTGACGGTGCGCGACACGGGGATGGGGATTCCCGCCGAGGTCTTGCCCAAGATCTCCCAGCGGTATTTCCGCGTCGGCGATCATGTGAGCGGGTCTGGGCTCGGATTGGCGATCTCGCGTGAAATCGTCGAATTGCATGGCGGCACGATGGAGTTTGCAAGTCCGGTTCCCGGGACGGATTGCGGGACGGCGGTCTACGTGAGTCTGCCGCTGGCGCCGAAGCCGACGGTTGTCGCCGTTTCACAGGATGCGGAGACGTTGGAGACGCTCAAGAAGCAGGTGATTGAAAAGGGATACGGCCTTTTCGCCACGGAGTCCGCGAAAGAGGCGTTGGACACCTGTTTCGCGAAGTTGCCTGCGGTTTTTGTCGTTGATCGGCGCATTGCAGACATGGATGTCCGCGATGTGATCTTGCAGCTCCGCGAAAATCCGAAGACCAAGCGGTTGCCTGTTATTGTGCTCGGTGTGGCGCATCTGGCGCGGAGTGAGGTCGAGCTTTACAGGCATTTCGGCATATTTTACTTCACGCTGCCGTGGCGGGAGGCGGCTTTCGCGCAAAGCCTCGCGATGGCGGTGCTCGGTAAATTGCGGTAGCTGGCCGGCGGGGCCGTCCTGCGCGGCGGGACGGGCGGGTAACGGGGCCTGTTTTTTGTGTGGGTTCATGCTTTTGCCGCGCGGGCAAGTGTGTTTTAATGGGACACATGACTGATATTAGCCTGCATCCCAAACGCGATTTTTCCGTGTTGCGGAGGCATCCGTGGATTTTTTCCGGTGCCGTCTGCGGTGCGGCCGAGACGCTTGTGCCGGGGGAGACGGTACGGGTGGTCTCATGTGACGGGACTGCTTTGGGTGTGGGCGCGTATTCGCCTTCCTCACAGATCCGCGTCCGCATGTGGTCGTTTGATCCTGACGCAAAGATCGATGCCGCATTTTTCGATACGCGTGTGGCACGAGCCGTTGGCGCACGGGCACTCTTCTTCGCGGAGGACAAGACGAACGCGTTCCGCCTCGTGAATGCGGAGGCCGACGGCCTACCCGGATTGATCGCGGACCGGTACGGCGATTGGATCGTCTGCCAGTTCACGGCGGCGGGCGCTGACCGTTGGAAAAGCGAGATCGTCGAAGCGTTACGTCGGTATGTGCCTTGCAGAGGGGTTTATGAGCGCTCGGACGTTGACGTGCGGGGGCAGGAGGGCCTTTTGCCCGCAACAGGTGTTCTTGCCGGTGAGGCACCGCCGGAGACGATTGAGATTGTCGAGCACGGATGCCGGTATCTCGTGGATGTCCGGGAGGGGCACAAAACGGGGTTTTACCTTGACCAGAGGGACAACCGCGGTCTGGTCAAGCGGTATGCGAACGGGTGTGACGTGCTGAATGCTTTTTCCTATACGGGCGGGTTCGGCATTGCGGCGGTGGCGGCGGGGGCGGCGTCCGTCACGCATGTGGACTTGTCCCAGCCCTCGTTGGAAATGGCAAAGACCAACACGGCGTTGAACACGTGTCATGTCGAGGAGTCGTCGTTCATTCAGGGGAGTGTTTTTGAGGTGCTCAGGAAGTTCCGCGACGAGGGGCGGTCGTTTGACCTTGTGGTGCTGGATCCGCCGAAGTTCGCGGAGTCGAAAGGTAGCCTGATGAAGGCTGCGCGGGGCTACAAGGACATCAATCTTCTGGGCATCAAGCTGCTGCGTCCGGGAGGTGTGCTCGCCACGTTCTCTTGTTCCGGGCTCATGACGCCGGAGTTGTTCCACAAGGTCGTGTCCGATGCGGCGGTGGACGCGCGCCGCGACCTTCAGGTGATCTCGCGTTTGCAGCAGGCCGAAGACCATCCGGAGGGACTCTGTTTCCCGGAGGGGCTCTATCTGAAAGGGTTGCTGTGTCGGGCATGGTAAAATACCTGCCGACATGCGTGATGGCTGTGCGTTGAATATGGGGGAGAGGGGGAGAAGATGAGAGCAGGATCGGGGCTTTTGTTGGCGTTGGGAATGGCTTCCGGGCTGGCGTACGGGGGTGGGGTTAAGCATCGGTTTCTTGCGTGCGATTACATGAACAGGGCGGTGCATTATGTGGACGAATCCGACGCCACGAAGAACTGGACGTTGACACTGCCTGAACTGGCCATGGATATGCAGTTGATCGGGGAGAATCTGCTGCTCTGCAACCGGTCAAAGGGGTATGACGTTTATGAGCTTTCCACGCGGCGGAAGGTGGACTCATTCCAGTCGGAGCTTATGAAGGACATCCGCTCCGTGCGGCGGCTGGAAGACGGGAGGACTTTTTTTGGCAGTCAGGGCGGGACGGTTTACGAGTTCGACGCGCAGCGGAATCTGACGGCGGCGTATGAGATGCCCCCGCAGGTCAAGTATGTTCGCATGATGCGGTTTGCCCCGAATGGAAACGTGCTGCTGGCTGCGGAGGACGGCGCGTACGAGGTGGCTCTGGAGAAAGGCGAGAAGCCGGCGGGGCGTGTAGTCCGCACGTTCGCGTTGCCACGTCCTCGCAATGCGTACATGGCGCTTTACGGGCCGGACGGGAACCTGTTGTTGTCCGGCGGGTATTCGAAAGGGTTCTACACGTTTGCGCCGGACGGTGCGCTTTTGAAGGACACCGTGTTTGTCCAGCCGGAAGGGCTGCACAACTACTTTTATGCCGGGTTTCAGGTTTTGAAGAACGGGAACATCGTGATGGCCAACTGGACGGGGCATAGTGAGAAGGATTTCAAGCCGGGGTGGAAGCTGATCGAGTTCGATCGGAATCACGATGTGGTTTGGACTTGGAACGAGGCGTACGGAGGGACGGTCAATCAGCTGATTGTGTTCGATGAGTAATGCGGGCGGGACGAGAGGGGGCGAGGGTGCGTTTGACGGTTGTCATACCTGTGTACAAGGAGCATCGGCGGCTTGAGGCGTCGATCCGGGCGGTGGCAGCGTTTGTCGCCTCGGAGAAGGATGTAGCGGTCGATGTTGTGTTTGTCGATGACGGGTCTCCTGACGACAGCGCGACGATCATCAACACGTTGCTTGCCGACAGGGATGATCCTTGCCTGCGGCTTTTGCGCTATCCGGTGAATCAGGGAAAAGGGTTTGCGGTTAAAACGGGGATGCTTGTCGCCGAGGGGGATCTTATCCTGATGTCGGACGCGGACTTGTCGACCCCGCTGGAGGATTGGCGGAAGCTCAAAGCGGCGATTGATGGTGGCGCCGACATTGCCTGCGGCTCGCGCGCGGTGGCAGGGGCGCACATCGGGAAGCCGCCGCCGCTGTTGCGCCAGATGCTCAGTCGCATTTTCAATCTGCTGGTGCGTGTTGCGGGGGTTCATGGGATAAGGGATACGCAGTGCGGGTTCAAGCTGTTCCGCGCCGAGGCGGCCAAAAAAATTTTTGGGCGGCTGAGGACGAAGCGGTTCGCCTTTGATGTGGAATTGATCGCGATGGCGCGGGATCTCGGATATCGGGTTGACGAGGTTCCGGTCAACTGGGATTATAGCGGGCATTCGACGGTGCGTGTGTTTTCCAGTGGCGGGAGGATGTTGCTGGATGTTTTCCTGCTGGCCGTGAGGCGGCTTGTTTTGGGGAAGTATAAACCATAAAAAGGAGGGTGACATGAAGAGGTGTCTATGGCTGGTCGGTCTGGTCGCTGTTGCGGGGGCATGGGCGCAGACGGTTGTTGAGGCCGAGAAGGCGTTGCCGCTGGTGCAGGATGTTGATGTCGTCGTGATCGGCGGGTCATCGGGGGCTGTCGCTGCCGCATGCAAGGCGGCGGAGGCAGGGGCGAAGGTCTTTCTGGTTTCCCCGCGTCCCTATTTGGGCGAGGACATGGCGGGGAAACTGAGGTTGTCGCTTGATGCCGATGACGACATGCGGTGTGCGCTGCAGCCGAAGATTTTCACAAAGACGTTCTCCCGCCCGCCGTCGCTGCCCTTTACCTACAAGGCGGACAAGAAGCCGTCGCCGCTGCACGATGACCCGAAGGGGGAGATGCTGTCGGACAACAGGTGGCGTGACGCCACCTCGCAGAGCGTGCAGTTCGATGGCCCCGTCACGATCACGGTAGACCTCGGGGGTGTGGTCGAGTTGGGGTCGTTTGTCGCGGCGGTCTTCCAGAGGGAGGGTGAAAAGGGATTTGTTACGGGGCTGATCCGTGTCGAGGCGAGTGCCGACAACACGACATGGGTGAAGGCCGGGGAAACCCATGATCGCGTGATGGAGGGGGATCAGGATTGCGCGATGATGACCATTCCGCTCAAAGGTCGGTACCGCTATCTCAGGGTTCATGCGGTTCTAGGCGAGGGGGTCTCGAGGCAACTGCTGGGCGAGTTTTTCATCTATCCGACGGAGAAAACGGACACGGGAAGTGCGCTGGCGGATCGGACGACCCCGCTGAAAGTGAAGCGGGCTTTGGACAAGGCGTTGTTGGAGGCCAACATTCCCTTCTTGACGGGTGCGCAGGCGACGGAGCCGATTGTGGACGAGAACGGGAAGGTCGCCGGTGTGGTGATCGCGAACCGGAGCGGCCGGCAGGTCATCAAGGCCAAGGTCGTGGTTGACGCGACGGAACGCGGCCTGATCGCGCGCGCGTCCGGCGGGGAAGCGACGCCTTTCCCGGCGGGCACCTACACGTTTCGGCGGATCGTCGTGGCGGGCGAGGCTCCGCGTGGTGAGGGCGTCCGGGTCAAGGAGCTTTTCGGCCTTTACAATGCGCGTGTGACCGGTGTCAAGCCGCCGAAGGGGATGCCGGACATGATCGAGGGCCGGATGTTCGAATGCGAGGTGGATATCCCGATGAAGGACGGCTCGGCGCGGTCGTTTGCCGAGGCAGAGCAGAAGGCCCGTGACCTGACGTTTGTCCCGACGCAGTTGGAGTCGGCTGACACGATGTTTTTTGTGCCGCCAGACCGGATCAAGGGCAAGGCGGCCTCGCAGGCGCCTTGGGCGGGTGTTGATGCCTTGGATTTGCAGGTGTTGCAGCCGGCGGGCGCCGACTATCTGTTTGTGCTCAGTCCGATGGCGGATATGTCACGGCAGGCGGCAGAGCAGATGATGAAGCCCGGGAACCTGATGGCTGTCGGTGAGCGGGTCGGTGCTGAGGCGGCCAAAATGGCGGCGCTGCGTCCGGCGGTGAAAACGGTCAAGGCGAAGGGCAGCGTGGGGGCTCCGCGTGCGAGGGCGACGATCGGGGAGCATCAGAATGAGTTTCCCGGTTATCTGGTGTCCGCAAGCGGGAAGGTGATCGCGGAGGCGCGTGAATTGCCTGTTTTGGCGGAGTGTGATGTGGTGGTGGCGGGAGCGGGCACCGGTGGTGCGCCTGCGGGCATTGCTGCCGCGCGTCAGGGGGCAAAGACGATTGTTTGCGAGTATATTTATCAGATGGGAGGGGTTCAGACGGACGGTCTGATCGGCCTGTACTACTGGGGCAACCGTGTCGGATTCACGAGTGAGATCGATGTCGGGGTCAAGGAGAAGGGCGTTGTTTTCTCGCAGTCGAAATCGGAATGGTATCGCAGCGAGAACCGTAAGGCGGGCGCGGAAGTCTGGTATGGCACGATGGTGAATGGTGTCGTCGTGGAGAACGGTCGGCTCACGGGCGTTCTGGTGCTGATGCCGGACGGGCAGCGGGGCGTTATCCGCTGTAAGGCTGCGATTGACGCGACGGGGAATGCTGAGCTTGCGGCGTTGGCGGGCGAGGAGACGGAGTTCATCACCTCGGCTGAACTGGCTTTGCAAGGGGTGGGGCAGACGCCGCGCAACATGGGTGCCAGCTACACGAACACCGATTTCGGTTTTCTCGATGACACGGACGCCGCGGACCTCTTTTTCTTCGCGCTGCGCTCGCGCTACAGCATGAGCGAGAATGTGTGGGATCAGGCACAGGTGATCAACAGCCGTGAGCGCCGCCGTCTGATCGGCGCAATCTACATTTCGCCGCTTGATGTTGTGAACGAGCGCACGTATCCGGATGTGGTGGTGCAACCGTTCAGCAACTTTGACTCGCACGGGCATACGGTGCATGAGCAATTCTTCATTGAGGATCCGGGGCACAAGGGGATGAAGGTGAACCTGCCCTATCGGGCGATGCTGCCCAAGAAACTGGACGGCTTGATCGTTGTCGGATTGGGCATCAGTGCGCACCGTGACGCGATGCCGATATTACGGATGCAGCCGGATGTTCAGAATCAGGGTTATGCGGCAGGGGTCGCTTCGGCCATGGCGATCAAGGCGGGCGTGACGCTTCGGAATGTGGACATGCGCGCGTTGCAGCGGCATTTGATCGACAAGAAGATCCTGCCCGAGGAGGTCCTCACGATGAAGGATTCCTTCCCGTTGCCCGCCGCGAAGTTTGCGGAGGCTGTCGTCTCGCTGACGAACAACTATGAGGGACTGGGTGTCGTGTTGGTGGATTATGGGCGCAGTGTTCCCTTGCTGAAGGCCGCGTTCCGTAAGGCGTCCGATCCTGATGCCCGCTTCAAATATGCGCATGTTCTGGGGATGATGGGGCATGCGGATGGAGAGGATCTGCTGATTGAGAAGGTCGGCGGAATGGAGTGGGACAAGGGGTGGAATTTCCGCGGTATGGGGCAGTTTAATCGGAGTGTGAGCTGGGTTGACAGTTATGTTATCGCGTTGGGCCGGGCCCGATCGAAAAAGGCGTTGCCGGTGCTTCTCGACAAAGCTCGCAGCCTGACGGTGGCCAACGAGTTCTCGCATTTCCGCGCGGTGTCGATGGCGCTTGAGGCGCTGGGCGACAAATCGGCGGCGCCCGTCTTGGGTGAACTGTTGGCGAAGCCCGGCGTTGCGGGGCACGCCATCAAGATGGGGCCGACGTTGCCGGTGATCCCCAATTACGCGAACACGGAGGGAGATAAGGAGCGCACGGCGACGTTGCGTGAATTGGCGGTTGCGCGTGCGCTTTTCCGGCTTGGCGATTATGAGGGGCGGGGCGAGGCGTCCCTGCGAGCTTACGCGGATGATCCGCGCGGCGCATATGCCAAGCACGCCAAGCTTGTTCTGGCCGGGAAGGACAAATAGGGGTCGGACGCCGAGAGCGGTTGTATTCGGGCGGGAAGGCGTCAGGGCCTTCCCGCCCTTTTTCTTCCATGCCGTCTGGTTTATTGTCTGGCTGGATTTTGATGATTGCCCTGAAATGGCGTTCAAAGTACACTGTCACCTTTTCTCTTGCGGTAGAATGTCTGGGAGACAAACGAGATGCTGACAGTAATGTTGAATGCGCTTTTGGGCCTTCTGATCTGTGCCGGGCTGGGACTGACTGGGGGGGCTATCTGGGGGTGGGCGGTTTTCTGGGGAGTATTAGCCTTTGTGGCGGGGCAGGGACTGGCCGGGTTTCTCATCCAGAAAAAGGTCAAGACGGCCATGGGGGGCGTCCAGAAGATTCTGGAGGATGGACAGCGACGGCTTCAGTTCAAGATCAACCAGTGGCAGATGCGCCCGCCGAGCAGCCCGAAACAGGCTCAAATGGAGTTGGAAAAAGAGCAGCGGGTGTTTGTCGAGCGGGCGATCGAAGAGTCGAAGGCGATTGAGAGGTTCAGCCGCTGGGCACCCTTGATGATGCGGCAGGTTGCTACAATGCGGGCGCAACTCTACTGGATGCTGAAGGATTTCAAGAAAGTCGATGAACTGCTGCCGAAGGCTTTGATTGTTGATCCGTTGATGGCCGCGATCAAGATCGCGCGCATGCATATGAGGGGCGAAAAGGACATCGATAAGGTGTTCAGGAAGTACACGGCCCGTGTGCGATATGGAGACGGAGCCTTGCTGTACGGGCTATATTCGTGGATTTTGGTTCAGAACAAAGATTTTGACGGGGCCCATAAGGTGCTGCTTCAGGCGTGTGACAAACTTGAGAATGAGACGATCAAGGCGAATCGTGACCATCTCGCCAACAATCGGCTGAGTCAGTTTTCAAACGCCGGGTTTGGCGAGCAGTGGTATGCGTTGCATCTTGAACAGCCGAAAGTCAAGATGCAGCGTCAGCCGCGCTACTCGGGGCGTCCGTTTTAGGTGTTCTCGGCGCGGGGCCGTCGAAATGTGTGGCGCAGGATGAAATGGAGTCATGAAGATAGCGATGGGACAATGTCTTGATAGGCTGGAGCTGTGCGGGCTGGAGGTCATGTGCGTCATCGGCGAGCGTCCTGAAGAGCGCGACATGGAGCAGACGCTTAAGGTCGATGTCTGTCTGGAATATGATATGTCGCGGGTGGTCGCGAGTGACGCGTTGTGTGACGCGGTTGATTATGCGGCGTTGGCGGAGAGGGTTAGGCGTGTTTTGCGGCAGGCGAAGTGCAGGATGATCGAATGTGCGGCAGAGCGCGTGGCAGAAGTCTGCATGGCTGAACCTCTTGTGTTGGCGGCGCGTGTGCGCGTCGAAAAGACGGGCGGGGTGCCGGGGATGCGTGCGGCAGCCGTGGAAATCAGGCGGCACCGGGAAGAGGCGGGGTCATGAGTCTTTGGCCGAAAAAGGCGTTTGTGCTTGCGGCGGGCTTGGGGACGAGGTTGCGTCCGCTGACGTTCGGATGCCCGAAACCGATGCTGCCCCTCTGGAATGTGCCGTTGCTGGAGCGCGTGCTGGCGCAGTTGGAGTCGTGGGGTGTCGAGGAGATCGCGGTAAACCTGCATTGGAGGCCCGAGACGGTGGAGCGGCACCTTACGTCGCGTGGCGGAAAAGCGCGGGTGAGGGTCTCGTTCGAGCCGGAAATATTGGGCACGGGAGGTGCGCTGAGGCCCGTGCGTGACTTTTTGAGTGACGCTCCTTTTTGGATGGTAAACGCGGACATTGTGGCGTCGCTCAAGCCGGATGATTTGGTCGACGCCTTTTCGTCTGGCGGGGGGCTGGCTTCCGCATGGCTGGAGCCAAAGAAAGGGCCTCGGACGGTCGAGGCGGACCGCAAAGGGCGAATCACCTGCTTTCGGAGCCCGACGCCTGGGGTGCCGGGGACTTTCACGTTTTGCGGCGTGCAGGTAGTGTCTCCGCGGGTATTCGAGTTTCTTCCGGAAAGCGGTTTCTGCACGATTGTTGCGGCGTATGAGGGGGCCATGCGGCAAGGGCTTTTGGTTGATGGCGTGGTCGTAAAGGGGAGCTACTGGAATGATGCGGGCACGCCGGAGGCGTATTTGCAGATCCACCGCGACCTTCAAGATGACGCGGCAGGGAAAGCGGAAGGGGAACGCAGACAGAATGCGTTTTTTTGTGTTTCGGAGGAGGCTTCGGTTGCTCCGAATGTGACGGGCTCCATGAGTGTTGTTTACGGGGCATCGGAGGTTCTGGGCGGAAGTGAACTGAAGAGATGTATCATTGGCGGCGGGCGTGTCGGCGGTAAGCTTAGCGGGGTCGTGTGCGTGGCCGCTTCTGAGGTCGAGGATGAAGTCTGCCCGGATGCGGTGCGAGCATTGGGGTGGCAGCCGAGGAAAACGGCTGCGGCATTTCTGGGCGCGCGCGGTTCAGATCGGTCGTTTTGGAGGCTGTATCATGGCGAGGAGTCCGCGATCTATGTGAGATACTCACTAGATCGTCCAGAGAACGGGCGTTATGCCGGGCACGCGCGTTTGCTGAAAGAGGCGGGCTTGCCGGTTCCGGTTGTCAAAGCCGACAGTCCCGAGCGGCGTTTTTTGGTGATGGAAGACTGGGGGGATTGTTCGCTACAGGAGAAAATGCGGTCTCGCAGTGACGCGGCGCTCTCGCTGTACCGCCCTGTGGTCGCCGCGCTGGCCGCGTTGCATACGCACGGGACATTGCAGGCCGAGGCGAGCGGGATTGAGCTTGAGCGGCCTTTCGATGAGGATTTGTACGGTTGGGAGCATGCTTTATTTGCCGAGCAGTTGCTCCAGAAGCGATTCGGGTATGAGGGGCTCCCGGAGGACGTTTCCGCCGAGCTTCGGGAGGTGTCGCGCCGGTTAATGACGTCGCGGCAGGTGTTGGTCCACCGCGATTTCCAGTCCAGCAACATTCTTTTCCGCGGGAAGGAGTTTGCCTTTATCGATTTTCAGGGGATGCGGTTGGGTTCGGCCGCATATGATCTGGCTTCTCTTTTGTGTGACCCATATGTTAAAATTTCAAGCAATTCACGTGAGAAATTGCTGGCGGAATATTCGCGGTGTTGCCCTGTCGGCGGGGAAGAAGCCGTTGGCCTTTTCAGTGAGGGGGCTGTCCAGCGCTTGGTTCAGGCGCTGGGGGCCTTTGGACGCTTGGCTTCTGTGGGGCAGACCGGATTTGTGCAGTATATCCTGCCTGCTTTAGAGCGTTTGCTGGAAGTGTCGGACATGTGCGGATGTGGCGCAATAGGAGGTTTGTCGGAAGACCTTATTGCAAGGGAGATAAGTCGCCAAGGTTGTTGACGGGCATATTGTCTACGCCTTGGCTGGAGTCACATGAAAAACATCATGCATCAATTTATCGCACGCGTGCGACGGGAAGCCCGCCAGAAACCGGCACACGTGACGCTTAAGTCGATGGGGCCAAGCCGCGTTTTCTACGGGTTTGACTGGGGAAGCGACACGTTTGTTTTTGAGAAAGAAGTCTGGAAACATTTGGAAGATCATCTTCCGATCCTGATCATGAGGAAGCAGGATCTCATCAAGGGCGCAAGCGGATATATCATGACGCTGACCACGGGAAACCACACGGTTGCCGCGATCCCGTTGCTATCTGGGAATTTCTGGAATTTAGGCCGCCTGCCGGCTTCGCAACGGAGCAAAATGTTGTCGGGCAGCGTGGTATGCGCGAATGTCGTGAATGGGGTGATCGAGATTTCCCAGCGGGATGTTCCCACGCCGCTGGTCACGGCGGCAGATGAGTGGCTCCAACGTGTTGGGTTCGCGCTCAATGAGGTGATTATGGTCGAGCGCAATGATTTGTCGCTCGAGTATTATCGTCGGCAGGGGCAAGAGTGGCGCATCAAGCCGCTGGCATGGACACGCCGCGAGATGGATATCGCATTGGGTGCGAGCCGGACGCGCATCAACACGTCGATCAGGTATTATCACAGTGCAAAAGGTGTCCATTTTCTCGCATATCCCGAGTTCAGCCGCTTTGCCGCGATGGCCACATCGGATTATCCGCAGTTTGTGGAGTGTTTGAGGGAACTCGTGTCGATCTTTGAGGGGGATGTGCGTTCCTGCATGCGGTCGCCGAAGTTTCATGGGCACCACGAGATTGAGCTGTTCGGGTTGCGGCGCGGCGAGGCGTTTGAGCGTGTTGTCCCCGAACTCGAAAAACTGATGGAAGGGATCGCTTTGCGGCGCATTGAGCAAGATGATGTGGCGGCGCGGATGCAGGCGATAACGGCCATGTTTAAGGCGTCTCTTGAGCGGCCCGAGCTTGCGGATGACAACAGCGATGACTTTGTCGAGACACTGTACATGCATCTCACGGGGGAAATCTATTATGGTTCGGGGGACTCGGTCGTCCCGGCGTTCGATGACCGGCGGACTGCGTTGCCGGGCGCGACGTTTAGGGGCGGGCGTCCTGACCTCCATCCCGGGGCTGATGACCGTACGCGGGTGTTGCTGGCGAATGTTGAGCAGATGATGAGTCAGGACGAGGTTGTGGAGTATGCGAATATCTACGAGGTCCGGTCTGCCAGCGATGCGACAAACAATTTGGCCGTGGGGGCTGGTGTCACCCGTGAAATCGTGTTCAAGACAAACCGCAGACCTCTGTGCACGAGTCTGATTGAAAAGCGGCTGGCGTTGAAGACCCCGGGCTATGGAAGTTATATGCTGGCGCGGGTACAGGCCTTCAAGGCATTGGGTGTCGGGTTTGGCGAGTATCGGCTCCTGATGCGGTTGGATAGCCGTGCCGGACGCGAAATGAATTATTTCATTCGCAATCGTTGCGCTGGGGAGCCGCTGGATGAGATCCCTCCCCGCATGTTTCAACGGGTCGGGGAGTTCGGGGGAAACGGGCAGGGGGATGACCCTGACGTGGTGTTGGAACTGGGAGCGTTGATGGGGGATGCCGCTGCCCAGAATCTGGCATTAAAGAAATACCTGCCTGATCCGGCTCGTTGCCGTTTTGGCGAGGGGAAGGAAATCTTCGAGTTCGGGTACGACATCAAGAGTAAGCGTGAAATGCCGATGCGCGTGATGTTGTGCTCGATCAGGGGGTGTTTCGGCTGGCCGGATACGTCGTACACTGAGAAAAACCTGAATCGTCTTTTTGATTTTTATTTCACGTGTTATGCGCAGGTCCTTTACCGATTCTGGCAGAAGCATCGTGAAGCGGTGGGTTTATCCGAGTTGTCGGAACGGTTCTTTGACGGCTTTGAGTTCAAGACTCGTGAGATGCACTGGAATTACTCGGTGCGGCGGGAACAGTTTGACGCCTTCGACCCTCAATTGCGCGCCGGTTATGCGTTCACAAAGAAATGGCATTTCGCGTTGTGGTCGCTTGACCGCCAGTTGCGTCGCATTGACACGTTGCGTGAACTTTTCGCCGAAAAGATACGCGCTGTTTCTGAGGCGTCAGGCTCGATTTAACTGTTCGAGTCGGTGAGTGCCATCGTCGCAGGAGTTTTTCATGATAATGTCGAAAGTTGCGGACAGTTTGACCCTCGCTTTTTCACCTGCGGCCAGAATCCGTCTGGCATATGCGGAGGTGACAGACTCCGCCCGCGAACTAGAGCGGAGCCATTTGTGCGGGCCGACGGCAGGATTAATTCAGGCCGAGGCCTTGGCGGGGGTGGCGCTGCTTGGGGTGGATATGGTTGAGCCGGATGAGACGGTGACCTTGCGTCTGCGTGTTTCCGGGGCAGTGGGTGGCGTGTTGGTGGAGGCTTGCGCGGATGGGGGCTTGCGTGGGTACACGCAGGTCAAGGTGATGAATGAGTTGGATGCCTGTGAGGAACTCGATGTGTCTTCCGCACTGGGCGAACAGGCGGAGGTGCAGATTGTGCGCTCTGTGCCTGGGAAGATATTGTCGAGTGCCTCTACGGATATCAGTCCGGCGTCAGTAATGAAGGGGATTGAACAGTATTTCCGGCAGTCGCTTCAGCGCCAGGTTCTCGTTCAGGTATCGGCGTTGGCTTATGGTGGTTTCTTGGACGGGGCTCGGGGCCTTATGGTCGAGTGCCTGCCGGATGCCGATCATGAGAAATTCGCGCGGGTGGCGAGGTTCTTCGAGGATGGCACCATCATCGAGTGCTTGGAATCTTCTCTTTCTTTTGCGGCACTTTGCCAGACGGTCGGGCTTGACGATTGCGTCTTTGAGAGACCCAAACCGTTGCGGTTCGCGTGCCGTTGTTCGGATGAAAGGGTTCTGGGAATGTTGGAGGGGGTCCCCTCCGCAGATTTGGAGTCTCTGATTTTAGAGGATCGTCCGGCTCAAATCTTTTGCCACATGTGCGGAAGGGGTTATCAAGTCCCTGTTGATCGCCTGCAGGATATTCTGAAACGGCGTGGCTAATATTTTCCCTCATGTGCCGCCGTCATGTTGCGTTGCTGGGCTAACGGCGATTATGCTATTATCCAAAATAAAGAATTTCGGGGGCTTTCATGCTTCGTTCGCGTGCGCATCAGTTATGTGTTTGGGGTTCGGCGGCATTAGCGGTTAGTGCGGCTGTGATTCTGTATGGGTTTGCCGTTTGGTTTGGCAATCTGAATCAGGACGAGGGGTGGTATCTATACGCTGCGCAATGTGTCGCATCCGGGCGGATGCCGTATCGCGATTTCTTTTTCACACAAGGGCCCGTTATGCCCTATGTTTACGGGGTGCTTTCAGGATTGTGGACTCCGCACGGGGTATTGGGCGGACGTTTGGTGACGGTTTTTTTCGGGATGGCCAGCTGCCTTCTTGCCGCAGGCCTGGCACGTCGTGCGGTTCCTTCGCCGCGTGCCGCAGAGGCAGGGGTGATCGCATTTGCCCTGACCGCGTGTAATCTCTACCATGTCTATTTCACGACGATACCGAAAACGTACGCCCTTGCTTCCTGTCTGTTGCTCGGCGGGTATCTTGTGCTGAGCCTCTGTTTGTCGCGGCGCAAAAAGACGCGGTCACATATGTCGTGCATGTGGGCCCTTCCGGCTGGGCTGCTGGTCGCCTTTGCGGCAGGCACGCGGCTTTCGCTGGGTGTGTTGTTGCCCGCTACCGTGTTGGCTCTGTTGATCAGTTACCGTAAAACGGGGGCTGCGTTTTTCTGGTTTGCGTTGGGTGGCGGCGTCGGTCTAGTGCTGGTATATGGGCCCTCTATTTTGACTGCGCGCGAACAGTTCTTGTTTAGTCAGAGTTTTCATGTGTCACGCGGCGGGCGCGATGTCTTTTTCATGATAGGGTCGCTTTCGCGCACGATCAGAGGGTATCTGCCGCTGTTTCTGGTTGGCGCGGCGCTTATGGTGTTCCGGGCTTTCCGGCGGTATGGCAGTCCGGTTGCGGACGATCCGTCGGGCGTTGTTTATAGGGGGGGCATATGGCCTTGGGTCTGGCTGCCGGCCTTCTTGGCTGTTTTTCTTGTTCAACTGGCCAGCCCGTATCCATACGACGATTATCAGGTTCCCGTGATGGGACTTCTGGCTGCGGCGTTGGCGGGATGGGTTGCCAACAGCACGTCGTCAGGGACGCTGCGCGGATGTCTGTGCCTTTTCTGGGTTGTGGTGACGCTGGCTGGCACCGTGGCGTCTCCCTTGGCTCAGGAGTGGATGGTTGTCAGGCAGGATCGTTTTTGGACAGTCCGAAAAGAAACAACGGATTTGGCTTTGCTTCGAATGACGGCGCGCGATATACGTGAGTTCGCGGAAGGGGAAGACGTGCTGTTGACACAGGACGTGTATCTTGCGGTTGAAAGTGGCATGCGTGTTCCGGATGGTTTGGAAATGGGGCCGTTCTCGTATTTCCCGGCACTTGATGATGAGGCTGCTGTGCGGAACCATGTGATGAACAAGGGGCGTTTGGTAGGGTTGCTTGAGAAGGCACCTTGTAGCATCGTGGCATACAGTGGTTACGGGTTTGCGGTTCGTTCGCCCGTGATGGATAGGATACCACAAGAGGATCGCCAGTTGTTTTTGAGTTTGTTGGGTCGCAATTACGACTGTGTGCAGGAGGTCCCCGACTTCGGGCAGAACTGCACGACGCTTCAGATTCTGAAGCGGAGGACCGCAGTCGGTGAGTCGGCCCCATAAGGCCAGCATGTCGGAACTATTAAAATCGATTAAGAGCCACCAGGATGTCAAAGCGCTTGCGGCGGGACAGTTGCCCGAGTTGGCTGGTGCTTTGCGGAAGGTTATCCTTGAGACCGTCAGCAAGACGGGGGGGCATCTCGCGTCCAATCTGGGTTCGGTTGAGTTGACGATCGCGTTGTTGCGGGTCTTCGCGCCGCCCGGTGACAAGATCATCTGGGATGTGGGGCATCAGGCGTATGCGTGGAAATTGCTGACGGGGCGTCTTGAGCGTTTTCACACGTTGCGGCAGCATGGAGGGATATCAGGCTTTCTGAAACCTGACGAAAGTCCGTGTGACGCCTTCGGGGCCGGGCATGCCGGCACAGCGTTATCTGCCGCGTTGGGCATGGCGGCAGCGCGAGACAGGAGCGGCGGCGATGAGGCGGTGATCGCGGTGATCGGCGACGCCTCGATGACGAACGGGATTTCGCTTGAAGCGCTGAATTGTCTTGATGATGTCGGCAGCAAGGTGATTGTTGTTCTCAACGACAATGAAATGTCGATCTCGGAGAATGTGGGGGCGCTTTCAAGACGTCTTGGGCGGATGCTGACGGATGTGCGATACAACCGCATCAAGACCGTTGCGGAGGCGGCGGGTCATCGGCTGCGTATGACGCCGTTACGCCGAGTCTATCACCGGATTGAACAAGCGATAAAGAGCCTTTGGCTTCGCAACGCATTTTTTGAGGAGTTCGGCTTACGTTATATCGGCCCGATTGATGGCCATGATTTCAGCGCATTGGCCAATGCGTTTTGTTCAGCGCACGAGTATAAAAAGTCGGTCGTAATTCACGTCGTGACGAAAAAGGGGCGCGGTTTCAAACCGGCAGAAGAGTGTCCGAGTCAATGGCATGGGGTCGGGGCCTTTGATTTGGAAAAGAAAGCTTTGGGCGGTGGTAAGCGCGGGTATTCGCAGGTGTTTGGTGAGACGTTGGCGAAATTGGCGGATCAAGACACATCAATCATGGCCATTACTGCCGCAATGTGCGATGGGACGGGGCTCGATCTGTTTGCGGCACGCCATCCAGACCGGTTTTTTGATGTCGGCATTTGTGAGTCTCATGCGGTGGTGTTTGCCGCCGGACTCGCGGCGTCAGGGTGCCGACCGGTTTTTGCCGTCTACTCAACATTTTTGCAACGTGCGGTGGACTGCGTGATGCATGACGTGTGCCTGCAGCGGTTACCCGTTGTTTTTTGTCTGGACCGAGCCGGGATTGTGGGGAACGATGGCCCGACCCACCATGGCATTTACGATATCCCGATGTTGCGGTGTCTGCCCAATCTGATAATTATGCAGCCGAAAGATTCGGTCGAGCTGGAGGCTATGCTGAAAACGGCGCTCATGCAGGACGGGCCGTCCGTGATCCGGTATCCCCGTGATCCGGGGCCGCCCGTCAGCAAGCCTGATGTTGTGGCCGCCCTGACTGTGGGCGAGTCCGAGTTGATTTCTGTGCAAAGCGATGTGCCATCGGTATGGATGTGGGCCCTTGGCGACATGATTCCGCTCGCAGGTGAGACGGCGGCGTGCCTCAAGAAGGCGGGGCTATGCGCGGGTGTTGTCAATGCGCGGTTCGTGAAACCGCTGGATTCAAAGCGTCTTTTGGAACAGGCTACGACTGCCCGCCTGATTGTGACTTTGGAAAATGGTGCGATTTCGGGGGGATTCGGGTCTGCCGTTAAGGAGGTGCTGTCGCAGAACGGCGTTGTGTGTCCGGTTTGCTCTTTTGGGTGGCCGGATGTGTTTGTTGGACAAGGGACGACTCGGCAGCTCATGGATGATTATGGTTTGGCACCCGAGCGGTTGGCAGAGCAGATCGTGAGGAATATCGGAGTTGCAACTGTTGCCTGAATAGGTGACAATCAAAACCACGTGTTATGAAAGAGTCTAACAAAGCGCATATTCATGGGGTTCCCGGAGAACACGCACGTGCTGTCGGCGTGATGCGTGCAGTGTGGCCACTGCTGTGTGCGCTTTTCGTGTGTGGTTTCTTTTCCGGGGCTCTTTTTTCGCGTGTTGGCCCGGGACTGGCCGGATTGGGGTTCTTGGTTGCCGGGCTGTTTCTGTTGTGGGCGGCACGTGACGGGATGAAGAGCATCGATGCCTATTTCAAAGGGGCTCGTGGCGAGGAACATGTGGCCGTCCAGTTGGGGACGTTGCCTAATGCGTTTCATGTGTTTCATGACTGCGTGTTTGCCGGGTGTGGTGTTGATCACGTTGTTGTGGGCCCCAGCGGGGTGTTCAGTGTCGAGACAAAGTGTTGGGCAGGAAAGGTGACGTGTGTGCAAGGGGACATGCGTGTCAACGGTATGTCGCCCAGTCGCCCGCCGTTGGCGCAAGCCCGCAGGGCCTCACAGGAGGTGAGTCGGTATTTGTTGGAAAAAATGGGGACGCCTCGGCCGTGTACGCCAGTGCTTTGCTTTGCAAGCGATACGTTTGAGACGGATGTTTCGCGTGTTGAGGATGTTATCGTCTGTAATGCGGCCGTGCTGCCTGACCTGATTGTTGCGAACGGTGGCCATCTGATGGCGAGTGAGATTGAGCAAATTGTGAAAATGATGGAGCCTTAAAAGTGGCCATAAAACGGATATTTTCTATGCGACGATCAGTTCTTTTTCTGTTGCTCTTGCTAGGGGGTGGAGGCTTCATTTCTGGGCAACCTGTGCCACAGGAGCACTATGGCGATATTGCGCAGAAAATCGCACGGATGCTCCCTTCGTATCACCTCTCCCAGCGTCCGCTGAATGACGAGATCTCTCAGAAAGCGTGGACAAACCTGCTGAACGCCTTCGACTTCGACAGAAGTTATTTTCTTCAGTCCGACATCCTTTCTTTCACAAATATGGTGTTCCAGATCGACGATGCCATCAAGTCGGGGGATGTGTCCTTCTCGTTTGAAGTGTATCGTGTATTCCGTGAGCGTATCGAACAACGATATGCGTTCGTGACGAATTTCCTGGCGCAAGAGTTTTCGGTGACAGAAGACGAGCGATACGTGTGGAAAAGGAAGGGGGTGCCATGGCCGGCGGATCAAGCGGAGCAGGATGAGTTGTGGCGAAAACGTATCAAGAATGAGTACCTTGTGCATGTGATCGGGCGGGAACTTGACCGTGCCTCGGCATCCAATGCTCTGAATTCCACCACAAACGCATTGCCGGAAATCTCTGCGACAGCGACAAACTCGCCCGTGCTGACACCTGTCGAGAGCATCTCAAAGCGATACAAGCAGTTCATGATTGTGATTCAAGATATGGACGAAGAGGCGATCCTGCAGCGTTATTTGAGTGCGGTTGCGATGGCCTACGATCCGCATTCAGATTACATGTCGCCGATGCGCAAAGAAGATTTTGATATCGACATGAATCTGTCATTGTGCGGCATTGGTGCCCAGTTGAGGTCAGAAGACGGTACGGCGATGATTATCGAGGTGATTCCAGGGGGGCCTGCTGATCGGGACAAGCGAGCCATAAGGTTGATGAAGAACGACCGTATCATCGGCGTTGGTCAGGGGGATGGCGCTATTGAAGATATTGTGCATTTGCCTTTGAACAAGGCTGTCCGCAAAATCCGAGGTGAGAAGGGGACGAAAGTCGTTCTGCGTGTGATCCCGGCATCGGATCCCAGCGGGGGAACCACAAAGATTGTAGACCTTATTCGCGATGAGGTTAAATTGGAGGAACAGGCGGCGACGGGACGGGTCGCCAGGGTAACGTTGGCTGACGGGGCGGAGCGGAAGATAGGCGTGATCCGCTTGCCGACGTTTTACGGGACGATGGATAAACGTCCCAATCAGCCCGGGTTCCGTAGCGCGACCGTCGATGTCGCAAAGTTGATTGCCGGATTCAACAGCGAGAATGTTTCGGGTCTCGTCCTTGACCTACGTAATAACGGGGGGGGATCGCTCCGTGAGGCGATCAGCCTTACGGGACTTTTTGTGCGGAGCGGCCCGGTTGTTCAGGTGCGAGAGGCGCGGCAGATTGTTGTATTGCCTGTCCCGAATATGGATTCCGCAATGGCATTCAGAAAACCGATGGTTGTGCTAATCAACCGGACATCGGCATCTGCATCCGAAATCGTGGCGGGCGCACTGCAGGATTATGGCCGGGCTGTGGTTGTGGGCGACTCGCAGTCCCACGGCAAAGGGACGGTTCAGACCGTTATGCCGCTCGGGGCCGAAAAATTCGGCTCTATGAAAGTCACGACCGCCAGTTTTTATCGGATCAACGGCGCATCGACACAGCGGAAAGGGATCAGTGCCGACATCGTGATTCCATCGACGCTCGATGTGGACGGGTTGGATATCGGGGAAGATAAACTTCCGGGAGCTTTGCCTTGGACTCAGGTAGAGGCCGCGCTTTATATTCCTGTCTCGGATGTGGCGAAGTTCGTTCCCCAGTTGAAAGAGTCTTCCGCACAGCGGTTGGCCAAGAATCCGAGATATGCGCGGTATTGTGCGCTTGTCCGGCATATTCAAGAGGTGAGCGAACGTAAAGAGGTTCCGCTCGAAATCAACACGCGCCGTAAGTTGATGAAAGCTGAAAATGAGATGCGTAAGCTAGAGGACGCGGCGAGCGAGATGATCACTAAAAACGACACGGAAGATGACGTGGTTTTGGACGAGGCATTCAGCATTTTATCTGACTTGATCGGCATTTCGGGTGGTGCGGATGTGCCGATGGAAACAGAAGGTGATTTGCGGACGCGTATGATGCGTATCTTTGGTCGAGACAGGTAGTGTCCCTGTTTTTTGGAGACCGATATGAAAATTCGATTTACAAAGATGCATGGCGCGGGGAACGATTTTGTTCTGATTGATGACCGGCAGGGTTTAGTCCCGTGGGAAGACCACTTTCTTATGGCGGCTTTGGCCGGTCGTAGGACGGGCATCGGGTGCGAGGGGGTTATTCTTGTTCAGCGATCTGACAAGGCGGATTTTCGGATGCGATTTCTGAATCCAGACGGGACAGAAGTTGAAATGTGCGGGAATGGGTCGCGTTGCGCTGCTGCTTTTGCCCATGCGATTGGGGCGAGTGGCAAGGCTCTGACGATGGAAACAATGTGTGGATTGGTTGATGCGCAGTTGACCGAGTCAGGTGTGTGCGTGTGGATGCCTGAGCCTGCGAAGAAAAATTACGGTGTGACGCTTAAAGTAGGCGACACGACCGTTCAAGGCGATTTCATAAACACCGGGGTGCCGCATTTTGTTGTTCAGGTTCCTAATGTCAGCACGGTGGATGTGCAAGGCTTGGGTGCCGCGTTGCGTTTACATGCCGCTTTTGCGCCGGATGGGGCAAATATTGATTTTGTGACGTTCCGGGCGCCAAATCGCATGACAATGCGGACTTATGAGCGAGGCGTCGAGGCTGAGTCTGGCGCATGCGGGACGGGGGCTGTCGCGTGTGCCGTTGTTGCGGTTGAGACGGCACAGTTCACCTTGCCAGCAAAAATCAAAACACCCTCAGGTTATGATCTGGTTGTTGATGGCGATTGGCGTCATCATAAATGCACGGGGCTGACGTTGACTGGTCCCGTGAAATTTGTTTTTACAGGTGAGATCGAACTCGATGACCTCGATTTGGGAGGGGAAGTCGAATAAGGGTTTCAGTTTTGAAAGAGGTTTTATGGAGCAAAAAAACACACGTAAGCGGACTCGTGACCGCCGAGTCGAGATGAGTGTTCAGGGGCTAAAGGATGACTATGCTTGGCATGTCCGCTACACTCAGGCAAAAGCATTGGCTGAAACAACTCCGCAAGATCAGTATACAGCGTTTGCCTACTGCGTGCGTGACCGCCTTATTGAGCGCTGGATTGAGACTCAGGCGGCATATCGCGATCAGAATGTCAAAAGGATCTATTATTTGTCTTTGGAGTTTCTGATCGGGCGTCTGCTTGGGAATAATGTGATCAATCTCAAGATGGATGCGATCTGCCGCGAGGCATTGGAAGCAGAGGGGCTCGATTGGCATTCGTTGCGCGATTTTGAGGTTGACGCGGGGCTTGGCAACGGGGGACTTGGGCGTTTGGCCGCATGTTTCTTGGATTCGATGTCGACTCTGAACCTTCCCGGAATGGGATATGGTTTACGTTATGACTATGGGATTTTCAAGCAAAAGATCGTCGATGGCCAGCAGGTGGAGGAGGCGGACCATTGGCTGAAGGATGGATATCCGTGGGAGGTCTCGCGTCCTGAGCACACGCAGGTTGTGCATTTCGGCGGCCGGGTCGAATGTATCACAAACGGACGAGTCGAGTGGCGGTGGGTCGAAACGGAGCATGTGCTTGGCGTGCCGCATGACCTGCCGATTGTCGGCTACAATGAAGCGGTTAATACGTTGCGTCTGTGGTCGGCTAAGGCTGACAATGAATTCCATCTTGATGATTTCAACAAGGGCTCGTATGTCGAGGCCGTTGAGTCGAAGGTCTTGGCGGAAAACTTGACGAAAGTGCTTTACCCGAACGACAATGTTTCCGCCGGTAAAGAATTGCGGCTGCGGCAGCAGTACTTCTTCATTGCGTGTTCGTTACAGGACATTCTTCGTCGGTTCAAGGTTAGAAACAGCGATTGGGCCTGTTTGCCCGATAAGATCTTTATCCAACTGAACGAGACGCATCCTGCGCTGATTATTCCCGAGATGATGCGGTTGTTGGTTGATTGTGAGCGGGTGGAGTGGAATACGGCTTGGGCTATTACACGTGCCTGTACCGGCTATACCAACCACACCATTCTTCCTGAGGCACTGGAAAAATGGAGTGTGCCTTTGATGGAGCGCTTGTTGCCGCGTCACATGCAGATTATCTATGAGATCAACGGAAGATTTCTGAAACAGGTGACGGCGTTGTGGCCAGGAGATGTCGCGCGTCTTGCGCGAATGAGTATCATCGATGAGCATGGCGAACGGTCAGTGAGGATGGCAAATCTTGCGATTGTCGGCACAAGTGCGGTGAATGGTGTGGCGCATCTGCACACGGAAATATTGAAAACGTCATTGTTTAAGGATTTTTATGAATTGTATCCGACGCATTTTTCAAACAAGACAAACGGAATCACGCAGCGGCGCTGGTTACTTAAGGCCAATCCGCGACTGGCGGCGTTAATCACGGACGCGATTGGTTCTGGGTGGATAACAGACCTTGACCAATTGAGGGCACTTGAGAACCGTTTGGATGACGTCTCGTTTCTTGACGCCTTCCGTAAGGTTAAACAGGCGAATAAGGATGCCCTTGCTAACTACATTCAGACAACGGTCGGGATATCGGTCTCTCCGCAGTCGATTTTTGATGTGCAAGTCAAGCGGTTGCATGAGTATAAGAGGCAATTGTTGTTGGCTTTGTACATCATTGTTTTGTACAACCGACTGATCGAAGACCCGTCTTATAGCCCGCATCCGCGCACGTTTATTTTTGCGGCAAAGGCCGCGCCCGGTTACACCATGGCTAAACTGATCATTCGGCTGATACACGGGATCGCTGATGTGGTGAATTTTAATCCGCGTGTCAAAGATCGATTGAGCGTTGTCTTCCTGCCGGATTATCGTGTCTCGCTTGCCGAGAAAATTATTCCTGCGGCGAATGTGAGCGAGCAGATATCGCTGGCGGGAACGGAAGCTTCCGGCACGGGCAATATGAAACTGATGCTTAACGGAGCTTTGACGCTCGGCACATTGGATGGCGCAAATGTCGAGATTCGCGAGGAAGTCGGAGACGATAACATTTTCATTTTTGGGCTGAAAACGGATCAAGTGCAGGAGTTGCGCCCGGTGTACTCGTCACGTGCGATTTATCATGCAGACCCTGAAATACGTCGTGCAATTGATATGATCCGGCGCAATGTCTTTTGCCTCTTGAGCCCAGGCCTGTTTGATCCGCTCATCCGTTCGTTGCTGGACTATAATGACTATTACATGCTATTGGCAGATCTCCGTGATTATGTGGAGACGCAAGATCGCGTTGAGGCGTTGTATTTGCAACCTTGTAAATGGGACCGCATGGCCCTTGTAAACGTTGCCCGTTCTGGACGGTTTTCCTCAGACCGGACGATTAAGGAGTATGCGCGAGACATCTGGCATGTGTCACCCGTGGCGTTGAATCATGAGTAAGTGAAAGGTGCTTAGATGAGCCGGGTTGCTTTAGTGACAGGAGGTGCGCGCGGCATTGGTTTTGGGATCGCGCTCGAGCTGGCGAAAGAGGGGTTTGCTCTTGTCATATGTGGCACGCGGTCTTCTGGCGAAGTTGCTGCGGCGGTAGATCAGTTGCGTGAATTTAGCGGCGACGTGGTGTACTGCCGAGCAGATATTTCATGCGGGGCTGATAGAGCGTCGCTGCTTTCGTTGGCTCGTGAGAAGTTCAATGCGTTGCACGTCCTGGTCAATAACGCGGGCGTTGCGCCTGCCCATAGGGCGGATATTCTTGTGGCCACAGAGGAGAGTTATGAGCGCGTTATGCGTGTGAATCTTCAGGGGCCGTATTTTCTGGCACAGGCGGCCGCAAACTGGATGGTAGAGCAACGGGCCGCAGATCCGGGGTATGCGGGGTGCATCATCAATATTGGCTCGGTATCGGCTGAGATGGCGTCCTTGAACAGGGGCGAGTATTGTGTTTCCAAGGCGGGGATGTCTATGATGACTCGTCTTTTTGCGGCCCGTCTGGGGGGCGAGGGAATCTCGGTTTTTGAGGTTCGGCCGGGGATTGTCGCGAGTGACATGACCGCGCAGGTCAAAGAAAAATATGACAAGAGGATAGCGGACTCGGAGCTTTTGATTCAAAAACGGTGGGGCGAACCGCATGATGTGGGGCGTGCGGTGGCTGTGCTGGCCCGTGGCGAGTTGCCGTATTCTACGGGGCAGGTTCTTTATGTGGATGGCGGGTTGTCCGTCCCCCGATTGTAACGCGGTGAGCGGATGGTCAGCATGTCGAATATACTGGCTCCTTTTTTTTCACGAGCGAAGGTAACCCGGACACATACGGTTGTTGTGGGGTCTGGCGCCGCAGGTCTGAATGCGGCGATTCAATTGAAGCGCAGGGGCATATCGGTGTCGATCGTTACGGAGGGGATCGCAAAGGGCTCCTCTTTTAATGCCGGCAGCGATAAGCAGACGTATTACAAGATGGGGCAGTGCGGTTCTGCTCGCGACTCGGTCTTGGATATGGCGGGTGCGTTGTTTTCTGCGGGGGGCATGCATGGCGATCTTGCTTTAACGGAAGCGGCCGTTTCCTTGCGTGCTTTTTATAATCTGGTGGCGCTAGGCGTCCCTTTCCCGCAAGACGCTTATGGACAGTTTCCCGGATACAAAACGGATCATGATCCGGCGCAGCGGGCAACATCAACCGGTCCGCATATGTCGCGTGATATGTGCAAGGCGCTGATGCGGGAAGTTCGGCGTCTTGGGATACCGGTTTACGTCGGGCATTCTGTTACGGATATTCTGGTCACAGGAGCGGGGCGAAATCGGCGGGCCTGTGGGGTTCTGGCCGTGCAGACGCGGGGCGGGTGGCATGCGTTTCAGGCGGACAACGTCGTTTTTGCAACGGGCGGATTTGGCGGGCTTTATTCGCAAAGTGCTTATCCGCAGGAACAACTTGGCGCAATCGGTGTTGCAATGGAGGCTGGTGCCTGCTCCCAGAATCTGGCGGAATCGCAGTTTGGGATGGCCTCTGTCCGTCCCCGGTGGAATGTTTCCGGAAGCTACATGCAGGTTGTTCCCCGTCTTTATTCAACGGCTCACGATGGGGTATCCGATGTGCGAGACTTTCTTGCCGACGCCTTTGTGTCCGTTCACGATGCCTACAGCATGTTGTTCCTGAAAGGATATCAGTGGCCATTTGATGTGCGGAAGGCGGTCACGGGGTCGTCACAGATCGACCTTCTGGTTCATCAGGAAACGGTGTGCAAGGGACGGCGGGTTTTTCTCGACTACAGGCAAAATGCGCCGGGCTTCAAACTAGCGTCTCTTTCAGCGGAAGCGTACACGTATCTCGCCTCATCAGGGGCAACACAGTCAACGCCCGTGAAACGCCTCCGCAAAATGAATCCGCGCGCATATGATTTCTACCATGGCCATGGGATCGACCTTGCCGTAGAACCCTTGGAGATCCGGGTTTGCGCTCAGCACAATAACGGCGGTCTTGCCGCTAATCATTGGTGGGAGTCGGTGAATTTGAGGCATTTCTTCCCTGTCGGGGAGGTGAATGGCTCACACGGAATTGGCCGGCCGGGCGGTGCGGCGCTGAACGCCGGGCAAGTTGGGGGGATTCGAGCCGCAGACTTCATTGCCGCTATGTACCCGGAAACGACAGCCTCTCATGAAGAATTTGCGCGCGCCCTGAAAACCGCGTTAGAGGAAAACGGGGCGTTTCTTGATCGATGTGTCCGTTCGACATGGACATGGCGAGACTGCCGGAGTGAGTTCCAGCGGCGCATGACGATGGCGGGGTCGCATTTGCGTTCGGCTGACGTGTTGTCGGCCGCATGTCGCGAAGCATCGGCACAAAACAAGCGATTGGGTTTAGAAGGGTGCCGTGTTGCCTCGGCCTCAGATGTAGTCCGTGTATTCGAGAACAGGCAGCTCTGCCTTGCCCATTATGTTTACTTGTCGGCACAAGCGTTTGTCGCAAACTCGGGTGCGGGCAGTCGCGGGTCTGGGTTGGTCGTTGATGCGGCAGGGGCGGTTGTTGCCGAAGACCCGAGATTCCGGCCGTTTGTTGCTGAGACGCGTGTGGGCGGGAATCCGAAACGGGCGCAACACCGATGGGTGGCGTGTCGGCCTATGCCAGACGGGGAATGCTGGTTTGAAACGATATGGGCGGAATTCAACCGGGGGGATATTTATTCCCGCCGGTAAGGGTTTTGGTTGCTGCGGCTATTGGGCATGATGTTTCGGATGCCAGATAGTCGCCTGTTGCCGCATAGGCCCGTGCGCGGCAGCCGCCGCAATCATTGCGTAGAGCGCATTTTCCACAGGCTCCCTTATAGTGGTCGGCCTGATTCAGTTCTTGAAAAACGCGGGACGATTGATAGGCCTTTTTGAAGTCTAAGCCGCTTGCTCGAAGGTCGCCGCTTGCCACATCAAGGAACCCGCAGGGCTGAAGTATGCCTGTGTGCGAAATGAACGCGAACCCACGTCCTCCCATGCAGCCGGATGGTCGTTTCCCAGATTGGCCCATGGTATTCCAGATACGCACGGCTTGCGGCGCACAGGTTTCGCGCACATGAATGGGCCCGGCTGTATCCATCTCGAAGGCCCAGCGTAAAACGGATTCAGTTTCATCTGGTGTCAGAGACAAGTCACTCAATGCTTTGCCTCTGCCGACAGGAACAAGAAAGAAGAGGTCAAGGGTGCTCGCGCCAAACCGCACTGCGGCTTCGCGTATAGCGGGCAGCTCATGCTTGTTGAGGCGCGAAACCGTTGTGTTAATTTGGAACGGCATGCCTATCTCGCGTGCGATGGCCATTGCGCGGGTCACATTGTCGAAGGCTCCGGGAACGCCCCTGAATTCGTCGTGCGCACGAGCCGTCGCGCCATCGAGGCTGAAACTGCATGCCATCACACCGGCGTTTTTTAGCCCGAGTAATGCGTCGCGTGTTACCAGCGTGCCACAGGGTGCCATAACCGAACGTAATCCCCGCGTTTTCGCGCCCTGAACCAAATCCAGAATGTCGGGGCGATACATGGGCTCGCCACCAGTCCATATGATCATCGGGCGGCCAAATGATGCAAGGGAGTCAAGTATCCGGAGGCATTCATCGGTGGACAGTTCGCCCTCGTAGCCGCAGTCACGGGCGCCGGCTCGGCAATGTTTACACGCCAACGGACATCGCCGCGTCACTTCCCACGCCACGATGCGAGGTCCGCCGGTCATGTCACTCGACGAATTTTTCTGATCTGACGGTTTGCCGGCGGCAGGCATAGGATGTGGGAGTGGTCTCATGTTCGAGTCAGTCGGCATTGCTGATTTCACTGTCGGTTAGGTAACACGCGGGGTCAACGCCCCAAATATCACCTGTCGCTGCTTCTGCCCGTGCGCGGAAGTTGCCGCCGCACACATCCAGAAAACGGCAGGTGGCGCAACGCCCAGTCACGTGCGCCTTTTTGTTTCTCAATAAGGAAAGAAGGGTGTTTTCTGCCGGCTTCCCCCAGATTTCGCTGAATTTCTTCTCGCGGACGTTTCCGACCGGCTGGTTTCGCCAGAACTGATCGGGGAAAACGGTCCCGTCCCAACTGATGCAGCCGATTCCGTTCCCCGTGCTGTTTCCCCCGTTCATACGCAGAAGGGTCATCACATCTTCAGCCCTCGGATTTTTTTCCCGCAACATGCGCAGATAAAGGTATGGACCGTCGCAGTGGTTGTCAACGGTCAGCACCTCAACGGGGAATCCGCGCGCATGCAGGCGTGCGGTGCGTTCTATGATCAGGTCAACTGTGGCTCGGCGCTGTTCCGGGGTTAGGTCGTGCGAGACGATTTCGGCCCCTCGTCCGCAATAAACCAGATGGTAGAGGCAGATCCGAGGAATGCGCTCTTGCTCCATCAGGTCAAAAATATGCGGGATCTCGTCGATGTTGTCGCGTGTCATCGTGACGCGCAATCCGACCTTGATACCCGCCTCTCGGCATGTCCGGATTCCGTTCAGTGTTTTCCGGAATGCGCCTGCGCATGCCCGGAAACGATCATGCACCGCTTCCATCCCGTCGATGCTGATTCCGACATAAGAAACACCGATCTTCTTGATTTCAGCGGCAAGCTGTGCGTCGATAAGTGTCCCGTTTGTTGAAAAGACGACGCGCAACCCTTTTGCCGCCGCGTGACTGGCCAGTGTAAGAATATCGGGGCGGACAAACGGCTCGCCCCCTGAAAAAAGCAACACGGGGCATCCGAAGGACGCCAGATCATCGATCACGGCGAGAGCTTCAGAGGTTGAGAGTTCAGATGGGTCTCCTTGGGTTGCCGCATAGCAGTGCGTGCATTTCAGGTTGCAACGCGATGTAACATTCCAGACAACCACAGGCTTCTTGTCTTCCGAAAACTGCAACAAGTGGCTGGGCAGTTGCGCTGATTTTCGCGCATACCGCAATGGGTCTGAGACTTCAACTTTTCCTAGGTACAGTTTTGAGATGCCAATCATTTTGTCTCCAGAGTCTTTTCGTGTGATCCTGATTATCAGCTTAATGGGGTAGAACCCGCAAGTCACTCGTTCTGATTGTTGTCGTTGGCGGCTTCGCTTGTCGGTTTTCTCACCTCGAAGACAACAGGGGCGGATGCGACGACGATTCCGTTGGTGAAGATTGCGCGGGCCCATATGCAATGTTCCCCATACCCAAGCCGTGACTGGGGCGGACCTTTCTCGATGGGTGCGCGGCAACTGGCCCCTTCCGTCTGTCCCAGTAATTTCGACCCCAGAAAAATGCCCAGCGAGTGCGCTCCTGTTCCTTTTTCTACCTCTGCCGATGCAGTCATAAATGTCGGGCTATCAAAAACCGCGCCACTAATCGGCTCTGATATCGTTACATCCGGCACAGGCAATCCGTCGCTGGAGAGTTCAATGTCAAAGCGGAACGTTTTTCCGTTAAAGCGTTTGTCTGCGGAGAAGGTCTTCACGGATAGGTCGAGGCGGCCTTTTGCATAGTCTTCACGTGCGGGGAAGATGCGTACAGGTATCCCTGCATAGTGCAAGGATGTGAGGTACACCTCCTCTGTCATGTGGCCATGCTGATAGACTTTTGCGCAGATGAGTGCCGCCGGACGCGGTTCAGCGAGAAAATCAAGCGTGAAACCGTTGCTGGGGGCCACACGTCGGTTACTCAGAACGATGCTGCCCTTCTCATGCTCGTTGAAATTTGCCAGAAAAGGGCGCGAGTCGTTTTTGCCGTCACTTGTTTTATCCTCGGATTGTGTGTTCGCCATAAAGGTCAGAAACATGTTTGGCGTATTGGTGATTGGTAATATGCGCACGGTTTGCTCGATGTCGAAATTTTCTGGCGTGAAGATCAGGGTTTCCTTTGACAACGCCACAACATTGGGGATATTCGCGGCGCAGAAAACGCGGACTTCCCGCGAGGGACGCTCCAGAAGCCGGATACTGGCGAACCCGGCGTTTTCTGTGCTGATGTGGTAATTGTCGCTGCGCAGCAAAAGCGTGTTTGCGGCGGCGGAAAGCGTTGCAAGTTGGGTTATGGTGTCGTGCCCGATACGTGCGCATGTCTCGTGGTAGCCGCGGGGATGGTCGGCGTTCAGCGAACGGGGCTTCGGCTTTTCGGTTGGGGGTTGGTATCGGCCTGTTCTGACGGTGCTGATCATGTTTGCCAGCATGTAGGCCAGCCAATCATTCGACCGCGTCTGTTCTGTCAATTCAGTTAATTTCGCGTCAGTTTGCTGTGCGCGTGCCCAGGCAATCTGATACGGGATGAAAATGAGGCCATTGTTCTTTGCGAAATCGTATCCGCTAAGCAGGAGGGGCTCCATTTGTCTCAACGTCGATTCGCCAGACAGGTCGCCCTCCGGGTTTCGCACGAAAACGGTTGCGCAGGGCGGAGGGATGTTTGTTTGTGCTTTTCCGGTGGACGAATAAGCGGTCTCATCGCGATAAAAGCCCATCTGCTGCATGTCGCCAAAGACGAGATCGAAAGGCACCGAGTGCCGGTCAAAGCCGAAGTGATACCAGTCGTTTGGACTTTTCCAGAATACGTTATGGTTTGCCGCATCAAAGACATAGAGGAGGTTCTGCCGCAGGGCATCATCTTCAGCCGGTGTCATCGAATAAAGGTAGATTTCTTTTGTGACATGCGGCTCGATGCGCACCGTTCCCGAGAACGCTCCGGCATAATGACGCTTGGCACGTGCCTTGTCGATCGCCTCACGGGCGGAGAGCACGAGTGCTTCTGCGGTAGGTTTTGTCGTCCAGTACGTTTCCAGCGCATTGCGCGGAAACCGACTATTGGTGAGCTGGCAATACAGCGTTGCCGCCGCCAGAAAAGCGTTTGCGCGAATCTTGACCGAAGAGTCGCCTGATATCCGGTTGCGCGACAACGCTTCCTGCCACCCGAACGCGGCGGGGATGACGTCGATGCCGCATCCATCTGCAACGCGATAGACCGTGTCGGCTACCGCGTTTACACGTGTGTCGCGAATGGAGTTGCCCGGCTTAACAAGGAGCATCAGCGCCACCTCGGTCTTTTTTTTGCGTGCGGCTTGGGAGATGGCACGCACGCCTTCAAAAAAGAATTCGGGGTAATTTCTGATTATGTCTTCGTGCTCGGCCAGTATGATGTGGTCAAACTGGCCAGCCAGAAGCTCTGCCCTCGCTGAACGTGAGTCTGGGTGATACCACCACCCCATGAGGGTCTTGTTCTGTGTTACGGCCTCATGGACAACGCGTGCCGGCTTACCGGGTTTTGACGCTTTGACAATGAGTTCCAGATCGGTGCAGATTGCGGCGGCGTCGATCCCCCCTGCCTGAAGTGGCGTTGAGAGGATGGCCAACCGGATGAGGCCATCTCTGTTCGCGTCCAGATCTACCGCAAACGAGCGGAGAAGGGCTACACCGGATAAAAGAGCACATGTCGCGAGTTGCCGGAATGTCGTCATCGTGCTCCTGTCGCGGCGAGTCGTGCGGCCGTCGTCGACTTGCCCTTCGTCCCGATCAACCGGAGCAAAACAGTTTCCAGAAGGAACATTTCAGGGATGGAGGTGGACACGAGCTTCTCGCGCAAGTCCAGAATCCTGTAGCGCGCCACGCGCAGTTCTTGCAGGGAATAGTTCAGCGCGTGGGGAAGCCTTTTTTTCAGGGTCCATGCGTTCATGGTCTTCGGGTTTACCGGCAGGGTGTCGAGCAGCACTGCGGCTTCAGGTGGCAGTGCATTTTGCCAGCCACATGCGCCGCCCGTGCCGCCATAAACCCATTTGCGGTCATAAGCCTCGCGCAAAACAAGCAACTCGCGTATGTTTTTCTCCAGCATCGCGGACAGCATGATGCCGATGCCCTTTTGGCCGCTTAAACGGCTCAACGTCCTTGCCGCGTTGGCGGCGTTCCTTTCGCCGAACGCATCTAGCAGATCCCACGCCTCGGCCTCTTTTCCGATCGACGTGATTTCCCGGACATCTCCGGCCGTCACTTTGCGGTTGCCGACATACAGCGCCAATTTCTCGATTTCCTGCGCCAGGAGCCGTGTCTCAAAACCGACTCGGTTGAGGAATTCCGTGCGGGCCTCCTCTTCCATGGACAGACCCGCCTTTTCGAGAAGTGACTGCAGGCGTTTCCCCGCGCTTTTTTCCAATTCCCATTTTTTCTGGCCGCTGCCGAAATCAACGATCTCGCCAAGTTTCTGCTCTTCAAGTTTCTGGCAGGTCTTGAAAAATACGGACGTTCGCAGCACTTTAACGGCCGATATGATCAACGACTGCCCCTCTGGGATGCCGCTCTTCAAGATGCCCGTCAACTTCTCCACGGCGGACTTAGCCGCGGCGGTTTCCGAAACGCGCCCCCCGCCTGTAAGGAACGTCGCGTCTTTCAGCCACGTGACCTTTCCCGCGCCGAAGAACCCCGGCGTTTGGATGGATTCGATGCAGGCGTCCACCGTTTTGCTGGCCTCATCGGCTGTGTCGCGGCGTCCGTCGATCGTTTCAAGGCCAAAGTCTCGGTCGGATTGCGGCACCAGTCGGTTGACAAGCTCGCGGGCCGCTTGAGCGACCAGATAGTCGTCGTCGCCGCAAATAAGATGTAATCCGCCATTCATTGTTTCCGATTTTACATGAGCTGGGGGGCGGATTGCGAGACGTATCCACTTTTTCGCGTTTTGGATTGCTGGGTGACGGTAACGGCCCGTTTCCCAAAACGGAGTCGGCGTGTGACGTCGCGCATGGTTGTTCGCTCGGGTTGTGGGCTTGCATAAGTCAAAGCGAGCCGTCATAATACGGCCTTCATTTTTTCTGAAACAAGGAGAGAGTCTGATGCGCACGAAAATTGTTGCCGGCAACTGGAAGATGAACAAGAAGGCGTCTGAGGCTGCCGCGTTGATCGAGGGAATTAAAAAAGAGGTTGAGGGTGTCACCAAGGTTGAGGTCGTGGTGTGCCCGCCGTTCACGGACTTGAAGGATGCCGCCGCCGCATGCGCGGGGTCGAACGTGGCGCTGGGCGCGCAGAACGTGCATTGGGAGGCCTCCGGCGCGTTCACTGGCGAGATTTCGGCCGAGATGCTGAAGGAACTGGGCGTGAAGTATGTGATCGTCGGCCACAGCGAGCGCCGCCAGTATTTCGGCGAGACCGACGAGACGGTCAACAAGCGCACCAAGGCCGCGTTGGCGGCAGGGCTGATTCCGATCGTCTGCGTCGGCGAGACGTTGGCCGAGCGCGACGCGGGGCAGATGGAACAGGTCGTCGTGCGGCAGACCAAGGCGGGGCTGGCCGACCTTGGCGGGGGACTCGCCGAGGTTGTTGTCGCATACGAGCCGGTTTGGGCAATCGGCACGGGGCGCACGGCAACTCCCGCGCAGGCGCAGGAGGTTCACGCGCTGATCCGCCGCACGCTGGCCGAGATTTCCAGTGGCGACATCGCCAACGGCATCCGCATCCAGTATGGCGGCAGCATGAAGCCCGATAACGCGCAGGAGCTGATGAGCCAGCCTGACATCGACGGCGGCCTGATCGGCGGGGCGGCACTCAAGGCCGACTCCTTCGCGGCGATCGTCAAGGCGGGGGTCTGAGCGGGGCGTTATTTGAGCACAGGAGCGTAAACATGAAGATTGAACTCAAGCAGAACTGCAAGTATTCGTTGCTGGTGCCCACGAGCATGGGTATCCGGATCACGCCGATGAACGGCCAGCCGGTGCACACGGGGGGCGCGTTCATGATGCAGGCGACCAGCGCCGAGACGAACGTGGCGAGTGTTGCGGCGTATCTGGGGTTGCCGGTGAAGGTGCTGACGACATTTGTGAAGGGCAGCCCGATCGCGCAACTCATCAAGGACAACCTGCGCTGCCGCCACATGGACTATGAGGGTGTCGAGGTCGCGCAAGGCGGCCCGTGGGGTTATCGCCATCAGATCAACATCGCGGACAGCGGGTTTGGCTCGCGCGGGCCGCGCGTGTGGAATGACCGCGCCGGCGAGGTGGGGCGGACGCTGAACGTGAAGGATTTCGATCTCGACCGCATTTTCGGCAAAGAGGGCGTGCAGATCGTCCACCTGTCTGGGCTGATCGGGGCGTTGTCGCCGGAGACGAGCACGTTCTGTCTGGAGCTGGCGCGTGCGGCCAAGAAGCACGGGACGAAGATTTCTTTCGACCTGAACTACCGCGCGTCGTTCTGGAAGGGCCGTGAGAAGGAGCTTTCGGCCATTTTCGGAGAGATCGCGAGCGTTTCGGACATCCTTGTGGGCAACGAGGAGGACTTCCAGCTTTGCCTCGGCGTGCAAGGGCCTGAGGCGGGCGGCAAGGACATCAAGGCCAAGATCGACGGCTTCAAGGGGATGATCGAGCGCGTGAAGAAGGCATACCCGAACGCGCAGACCTACGGGACGACACTGCGTGAGGTGGAGGACGCGAACAACCACCTGTGGGGAGCGCTGCTGGCTGCGGGCGACGAGTGGCACGTGGTGGAGCCGCGCAAGATCACGGTGATGGACCGAATCGGCGGTGGCGACGGGTTCGTCGGCGGCATGCTTTACGCGATCCTCAAGGGCTGGGAGCCGGAGAAGTGGATACAGTTCGGCTGGGCGACTGGCGCGTTGGCGACGACGATGCTGGTGGATTACGCCCTGCCTGCCGATGAGGATCAGGTCTGGAGCGTGTGGAAAGGCAACGCCCGCGTGCAGCGGTAAGCGGGCTTCGGCTGGTTTTCGAAGCGATACGGAGGCGCCAAGCGTTACGCTTGGCGCCTTTTTCGTGTCTGCCGTCGATGTCAGTCCGGTTGCGGGGGTAGGCGTAAGATAAATCGCTTGTTGCGGCGTGGCGGGTCGTGTATTGTTTCTGCAACGTTGGCTGTGCGTTTGGGATGATGCGTGTAGTCAGTTTGCGGTGTCGGGTATGTCAGAGAAACACTTCAAAGTCGCGGTTTTTGTCGAAACGTCGCGCGGTTATGGCCGAGCGCTGTGTGAGGGCATCGCGGATTTTGCACAGGCCAACGGACACTGGGTTTTCGAGGGGGGGGGAGAGTCGTGGGAGGCCGGTTTGCATGAGCTGCCGCCGGATATCAACGGTGTGATCGCGCGCATACCGGGGCCCAAGATGGCGCAGTCGCTGGCGCGTCTTAAAGTCCCTGTCGTCGATCTCTACCGCTGGGAGGAGTACGAGGGGATTACTTCGGTCGATGCCGACCATACGGCGATCGGGCGCATGGCGGCGGAGTGGTTCCTTGAGCGGCGGTTCAGGAACTTCGCGTTTTGCGGCTATACGAGCGCGCGTTTTTCGGATGTTCGCGGCGCGGCGTTCAAGGCGGGAGTGGAGGCAGGCGGGTTTTCGTGCGCCGTTTACAGCGAGATGGCATATGACGCCGACTATCTGGGCAAGATGATCCTTCAGGCTGAGAGTTACGGGGAACCGCCTGACCACGACCGTATCGCCGCGTGGCTGAAGTCGCTGCCGCGCCCGACGGCGCTTTTCTGCTGTCATGACATCAGGGCCTATCAGGTGGCGGTCGTGTGCAAGGAGTTGGGAATCCGGGTGCCGCATGAGGTGGCGATCATGGGGGTGGACAACGACCGCATCCTTTGCGGTTTTTCCGATCCGATGCTGACGAGCATCGATCCCGACGCCCGTCAGATCGGCCATACGGGTGCGCGTCTTCTGTATGAGCGGATGACCCGACGGGGTCGGAGGGCGACCCACGTGTGCGTCCCGCCGAGGCAGATCGTTGAGCGGGCTTCAACCGAGATTGATCCTGTTGAGCCGCAGTGGCTTTCCGAGGCGTTGCGCTACATCCGTAAGGAGATCCCTGCCGGGCTGAACGCCGAGGAGGTGATTCGGCATGTGGGGCTTTCCCACACGCAGGTGGAACGTGCCTTCGTGAAGGTGCTCGGGAACACGATCCATCAGGAGATCGCCCGCCTTCGGATGCGCGAGGCGTGCCGCCTGCTGGCCGAGACGGATTTTTCTGCGGCAGAGGTCGGCAAGCGGGCCGGTTTCTCGTCCGCCCAGTATTTCAACCGGCTTTTCCATGCGCACAGCGGGTTGACGCCCCTCGAATACCGCCGCAAGAATGCGAAGCACGGTGGTGCCGTTGGCTTTGCGAAAAATGCAATATAAGTTGCAACAAGTACAATAGACGCTGGGCGGGCCTCTCCTTTACGCTTGAGATGACTATGGGACACGGATGTTTCCCGGTACCGGACGTCGGGTATGGTGACGTTTCATCTTAAGCTGGGCAAAGGGGTGCAGAGACAGGACACCCTGTGGCCTGCAAAAAGAGGACAAACAATGAGCGCGACAAGGAAGGGTGTGTTGGCGGTGGCAGCGGTGTGCGGGCTGCTGACGTGTGCGCGGGTTGCCGGGGGGGCGAGCGCGACGTGGTTGGGGACGGCCGACGGGACGTGGGCCACGGAGTCGAACTGGAGCGCGGCGCCGGTGCCCGGAGCGGGAGACACCGCGACCTTCAGCGGCGCGGGGAACGGAAACACGGCGATCAGCCTCGGGGGCGGGGTCTCCGTCGGAAAACTGGTGTTTGACACGGCGGAGGCGGCGGCCTATACGGTCGGTACAGGGGGTGCCGGGGCTCAGACGCTGACTCTGGGGACGGCGGGCGACGTCGTCGCAATGGGGCCGACTGTGGCGGCGGCGCAACGGCTTGACGCGAATCTGGCGCTCGCGACGACCGGCACCTATACGCTCACCAACGCGAGCACGGCGGCATTGACGGTTGCGGGCGGGATCAGCACGACCTCGTCGGGGATCAAGGTCTTGTCGGTCATGGGAGAGGGCGATACGACGGTGAGCGGTGCCATCACGGCAGGGACGGGGACGATGAACCTCCTCAAGGCCGGAAGCGGCACACTGACGTTGAGCGGCGGCGGGGTGTTCAGCGGGAACGGGGTCAACTGTTACCTGCCGGGATCGGTTTGGGTGCCTGCCAATCTGAGGCAGGGGCACACGCGTTTCGCGGGCGGGACTTACACCTTCGGCGGGGGCGAGTTTGTACTTGGCGGCGTGCTTGTCAATGGGGGAGCGGGCAACGATGTCGCCTGCACGCTGGACGGGGCGGCCTTCAGCGGAATCAGTTGGATGAGCGTCGGCCGCGGCAATGGCACGGGGGCGGTTTCCTCGGATCTGGTGCTGACCAACGCGGCGTCCCTCACCGCCTCGAATTGCAGCGCGGGGTATAACGGGAACAACGCGGCAAATATGCCGAGGGGTTCCGTCACGATGGCCGGCGGTTCAACTCTCGCCCTCAACGGAGGTTTCCTGCTGGCGGAATCGGTCGGGTCGGTTTTCGCTATGACGCTGGACGGCGGCTCGCAACTGGTCAATCCTTCGACGACAGTCAAGCATATCGGCCAATATGGAACGGGCACGATGACGATTGACGGCGGCAGCACGGTGCAGTTCGGCAACGCAATCACGTACGTTGGCTACCGGACGGGCACGGGCGTACTGAACGTGGTCAACGGCACTTTCAGCAACGCGGGGGAGCTTCGCGTGGGCGGCTCTGACGTGAACGGCACCGCGTACAATGCCAAGGGCACGCTCACGGTTTCCGGCGGCACGGTCTCGCTGGGTGCGCTGACGCTCGCGCGGGGCAACAACAACCAGAACACGGTTTCCGGCGAGGCAACGGTGAGCGGAGGGACGCTTGTCTGTACAAACGACCTCGTACTCGGTTACGCGGGATTCAATAATCTCGGGAAGTTGACGGTGAGTGGTGGTATCGTGAATATCGGCCCGGCTGCGAGCAAGTGGCTGCAGGTGGGGGTATATGATACGAGCAAGGGGCAGGTCAACATCGTCGGTGGGGCACTGAAGCTGCTGAACAACTCGGCGATCAAGATGAGTCGGCAAGCGGGGACGGGCTCGAATGTGATCACGCAAGACGGTGGAGACGTGACCTTTTTCAGCGATGCGGGGACGACGGTGGGGGGGACGGGCGATCTGGACTTGCAGTACATCGGAACCGCCGCGAGCACCAACACGTATCACCTGAACGGCGGCGTGTTGACGGTCCCGAAAATCTTTTGCACGGCGGCGACCGGGACGCGGGTCTTCAATTTCAACGGCGGGACGCTCAAGGCGGCTGTATCCGGCACGGCGTTCCTGAACCTCGGCAGCGGCGCGGCCCGCGCGAATGTGCGCGACGGCGGCGCGGTGATCGATTCGAACGGGAAGGATATCACGGTCGTCCAAGCGCTGTTGCACAGCAACATCGAGGGGGATGCGGTGACGGACGGCGGACTGACGAAAAGGGGCGCCGGTGTCTTGACGCTGACGGGGGCGAGCGCGTACACCGGCCCGACGGTTGTGGAGGCTGGAACGCTTCTGCTGAGCGGTAGCGGGGCGGTCAACGGCAGCAGCGGATTCGAGGTCAACGGCGCGGGTGCCAAATTGTTGTATCGCAGCTCAACCGTGCTGACGCCGCCGATTATGGTCACCCAGGGCACGTTAGACGGCATGGGGACGGCGGGAGCGGTGACGGTCGGCAACGGGACCGGAGGCGTGCTGGCCAATGGCGATGGTACGTCGGAGGCGTTGTCTGTCGGTTCGCTGACGTTCCAAGGGGTGGCCGCAGTGAGCCTTCGCGTTGACGGGGACAATCCGGGGCTGGTCGTTTCCGGCGCGCTCGCGACGACGCCCGCCAACGGGAAGGTCACGGTGAATGTCGTTGCCGGCCCAGTGTGGCAGAACGGCGGCACCTACAGGCTCATTCAGTACGGGAGCTATGGCGGGGATGTTGACGCCTTTGAGCTGGGTTCTGTTGCCGGGCTTGGCGCACGGCAGTCCGCTGAACTCGGGGTGGACAGCGTCAACGGGTTCATCACGCTGACGGTTTCGGGCGAGACGCTCCGTTGGACGGGCGAGACGAACGCGAAATGGGCCGTGGACGCGGAATTGTTGAACTGGCGTTTGGCGGAAGCGGGCACGGTGACCGCGTTTATGGCCAACGATCTTGTGTTGTTCGACGATCAGGCGACAGGCTCGACAACGGTGGACATTTCCGACGCGGATGTGAGCCCTGCGGCGGTCGTGTTCAGCAACAGTGCGAAGGACTACACGATCAGCAGCGGCGGCGGGTATGGCATCGCGTCCGGCACACTCGTCAAGAACGGCAGCGGCATGCTTTCCATCAACACGGCGAACACCTACGGCGGCGGGACGGCGGTCAACGGAGGCAGCGTGACGCTGGGCACCGGCAGTGCGCTCGGCACCGGCGCGGTGTCGCTGAACGGGGGCACGCTGGACATCAACGGGCAGAGCGTGGGCAACGCGATCGGTCTGAACGGCGGTCTTCTGGTCGGCAACGGCACGTTGGGCGGCAGTCTTTCGGGGACCGGCGGCATCGCGAAGACGACGTCCGGCACACTCACGCTTGCGGCGGGTGGCAGCTATTCCGGCGGCACCTTGCTGAGCGCGGGGACGCTGGCTGTGACGGCCAACTACGCGTTGGGGGGCGGGCCGCTGATCCTCGCGGGAGGCACGCTACAGTTCACAGGAGATGTGGCACTGACGAACGACATTGTCGCGCAGAATGCGACGACTGTCGCGGTGGCGATCTCCGGTGGCAGCGTGGATCTGTTCGGCAACCTTTCGGGCAGCGGCACGATCAACGCGAACGTTGGCGGATCGGTCTATTGCGGCGCGAGGTTGCGGGGCGACAACAGCGGGTATTCGGGCACCATCACGATGGGAGGTAACAGCTATGCCCGCCACAAGTTCTATTCCCCGAACGCGGGCAGCTCGAACGCATTCTGGACGATCAACGGCGCGGACTCAGGTTCCTTCGTTGGCTTCCCGAATCCCTCCACGATCTACTTGGGGGCCCTTGGGGGTAACGCCAACATGCGTGGTGGGTTTGCCGGGCTTACCGTGGAGATCGGGGCGCTGAATCAGGACAGCACGTTCAGCGGCAATTTCCAGAGTGCGGCGCTCACGCTCCGCAAGATCGGCGCGGGGACGCTGACGCTTTCGGGGTCGGTCGCCTACACCGGGCCGACGGAGGTCAACGGAGGCGTTCTTTCCGTCACCGGGACAATTCCGGGGGGCGGCACGATGAACGTCAACACCAACGCCAAATTGGCAGGCACAGGCACGGTCGGCAGCGCGGTCATCGTGAACGCCGGAGGACGTGTCGCGCCCGGAACGGCGGGGATCGGCACGCTGACCGTCGGCAGCCTGACCCTTGCGCAGGGAGGGGGCCTCGCGTTCGATCTCGGTGCGGCAGACGCGAGCGACAAGGTGGTGACGTCCGGGGCGCTCACATTGGACGGACTGTCCTTAGCGGACTGTGTGTTCACGGCGGCGGCGGGATTCGGTAACGGCACGTATGTTCTGGTCGATGCGGCCAGCGTCACAGGCTCGTTGGGGGCGACGGTCAGCGGACGGCTGCCGTCCGGCAAGCGCGGCAAGCTCGTGGTCGATGCGGAGAACGGGGATCTGCTGCTTGAGGTGACGAACATGGGGACGATGGTGCGGCTCCAATAGCGGCAGTCGGCGGGGGCGCGTCGTCAGGACGCGCCCCCGCATCGCATATCAGGATGAGGGGGAAGGGGGAGAGATGAACCGTTTCACGTTTTCCATGTTTTTCGGGTTTTTCGTTGCCGCGGCACCTTTGCTGGGGGAGGCCGTTGTCACGGTCAGCGTCGGGGCGCGGTCGAAGCAGATCAGCCGCGACCTTTTCGGAATATTCTTTGAGGACATCAACTACGCGGCGGACGGCGGGCTCTACGCGGAGCTGGTACAGAACCGCTCGTTCGAGTACACGCCCGGCGACAACAAGCGGTGGCACGCCTTGACGGCTTGGGAACAGGTGCGGCGCGGTGGCGGAGCAGGCCGGGTGGAGGTGCGCAGTCAGGAGCCGATCCATGCCAATAACCCGAACTATGCGGTGCTCGCGGTCGAACGCGCGGGGGAAGGCGTGGGATTTGCGAACGCGGGGTTCGACGGCATCCCGCTCAAGGCAGGCGAAAAATACGACGTGTCGCTTTTCGCGCGGCGGCTGGCAGGCGAGCCGGTGGCGTTGGCGGCGCGGCTGGAACGCAAAGACGGGCGCGTGCTGGCGGAAACCGCCTTTTCTGTAGTGAGCGAGGCTTGGGGCAAGCATGTGGCGACGCTTTGCCCGCAGGAAGACGAGCCGGATGCTCGGCTTGTCGTCTTGGCGCGGAGTGTCGGGACGGTCGCGCTGGATATGGTCTCGCTCTTTCCGCAGGCGACGTTCCGCAACCGCCCGAACGGATTGCGCGCCGACCTCGCGCAAGTCATCGCCGACCTTAAGCCGCGTTTCGTGCGCTTTCCCGGCGGCTGCCTCGCGCACGGGGACGGCCTCGACAACATCTACCGCTGGAAGGACACGATCGGGCCGGTGGAGCGGCGCAAGGCGCAGCGCAACATCTGGCGCTATCACCAGACGCTCGGTCTGGGGTATTTCGAGTACTTCCAGTTCTGCGAGGATATCGGCGCGAAACCCCTGCCTGTGGTGGCGGCGGGCGTCTGCTGTCAGAACGCGGGACATTACATTCCCGGTGCGCCGAAGGGGCAGCAGGGCATCCCGATGGACGAGATGGCGGCGTATGTGCAGGAGGTGCTGGATCTGATCGAATATGCCAACGGCCCGGTGACCTCCGCGTGGGGTGCGAGGCGGGCGGCAGACGGACATCCCGAACCGTTCGGGCTTGCGTATCTCGGCGTCGGAAACGAAGACCAGATCTCGCAGGGATTCAAAGAACGCTTCAAGATGATCCACGACGCCGTGCGGGCGAAGCATCCCGAGATCACGGTGGTCGGCACGGCCGGGCCGTTGCCAGACGGGCGCGACTTCGAGGAGGGATGGGCCCTTGCCCGTCAGGAGAAGATCCCTCTGGTGGATGAGCACTACTACCGTTCGCCGGAATGGTTCTGGGACAATCTGGGGCGCTACGACCGTTACGACCGCTCCGGTCCGGCGGTGTATGTCGGCGAGTATGCCGCGCACGAGAAAGACCGCCGGAACACGCTGCGCTCGGCGTTGTCGGAGGCGGCCTGTCTGATCGCGCTGGAGCGCAACGGAGACATTGTGCGCCTCTCCTCTTACGCGCCGCTGCTGGCGAGGCAGGGCAACACGCAGTGGCGTCCTGACCTGATCTACTTCGACAACCGCACGGTCACGCCGAGCGTCAACTACTACGTGCAGCAGCTCTTCAGCCTGCACGCGGGGGAGACCTGCCACGAGGTGCAGGTGTCGGAGGGGGCGGCGCGCAAGACGCTCGCCGTTTCCGCCGTGGGCGAATCCGCAGAGGGGGATCTCATTCTCAAGCTCGTCAACGGCGCGGACACCCCGGTGACGGTGCGGTTCGACGTGTCGGCGGCAGGCGCGTTCGGCGCGGCGGCGGAGTGCGTGGTTCTGAGCGGCGACCCGCTGGCGGAGAACGTGTTCGGGCAGGCGCCTGCCGTCGTGCCGAGGCCTTCGGAGGTCGAGGCAGGAGCGGTCTTCGAGTACACGTCGCCGCGTCACGCGCTGACGGTGATCCGCCTGAAACGTGCGCGCGACGGCAGGGCCGCGGCGGGGAATCGCGTCGCGCTGCATCCTGTGCGTCTGCCGTCCGTGACGCTCGGCGGTTTCTGGAGACAGCAGGCCAAGCTTCAGATTGAGAAGTGGCTGCCGCATTGCGTGCGGCAGATGGAGGCGGGGGGCGCGGGCGGAGAACTGCTGAATCTGGTGGAAACGGCCAAGGCGCTCAGGGGCGAGCCACATGCGGCGTTCCGCGGGTTGCCGTGGGCAGACGCCTATGTCTACAATGTGGCGGAGGCGATCTGTCTGGCGCTGGAGATCGATCCCGCAGGGGACGCCACGCTGGCGGCGGCGCAGGAGACGCTACGCGGCACGCTGGAGGCGTGGATCCCAGTGATTCTGGCGGCGCAGGAGAAGGACGGCTACATCCATTCGTTCCATGCGCTGAAGAAGCAGCCGCGTTTCACCTCCATCGACGACCACGAGTTTTATGTGATGGGCTACCTGCTCGAACTGGGTGTCGCGCACGTCCGGCTGACGGGCGGCAGGGATCGCCGCCTTTACGACGCGGCGGTGCGTTGCGCCGATCTGCTATGCGCGACGTTCGGGCCTGAACCGAAGCGGACGTGGAAGAACGGCCACGCCGGGCTCGAATACGCGCTCTGCCGTCTCGCGGGGGCGGTGGACGAGATCGACGGCGCGGGCAAAGGCGAGAAATATGTCGCGCTGGCGCGGCATTTCCTCGACCACCAGCACGAGATCCGCCCGAACGTCTACAACCAGTCGGAAAAACCCGCCGTGGAGATGCGCGAGGCGGCGGGCCACGCGGTGCGGGCGACCTACTTCTACACGGCGATGGCGGACATCGCGTTGCTTCAGGGCGATTCGGCCTACCGGGAAGCGGTCGATGCGATCTGGGCTAACGCGATCCACAAGAAGCACTACCTCACGGGCGGCGTCGGTGCGCGGCATAAGGGCGAGTCGTTCGGCGGCGATTACGAATTGCCCAACGACGGCTACTGCGAATCATGCGCGGGCTGCGGGCTCAGTTTTTGGGCCGAGCGAATGGGACGGCTTCACGCGGACGCGCGTTACGCGGACGTGCAGGAGCGGGTTCTCTACAACAACGTGCTGGGGGCGGTCGAGCTGAGCGGCACGAATTTCTTCTACCAGAACCCGCCCGCTTCCGGCGAACCTCGCCATCCGTGGCATGCCTGCCCTTGCTGTGTCGGCAATGTTCCGCGCACGTTGCTCGCGCTCAAAGACCTGATGTATGCGGTGAGCGCGGCACGCGACACGCTCCATGTGAACCACTATGCCGAGAGCGAAGGCGTCGTTCCTGCTGTGGCAGGCGGGGCCGTGCGCGTGCGCCAAGAGACCCGCTACCCGTGGGACGGCGAAGTCCGTTTCACCCTTGCGCCGGAGACGCCTGCTGATTTCACCCTTGCTCTGCGCATTCCTGACCGTGCGGAAAGTGCGCTTTACCGCGTGGAGCCGGATCTCGGCGGCGCGTTCCTCGTGAGCGTCAACGGCAAGGTGTGCTCCGTGCCGGCCGTGAAGGGGTATGCGCGCGTGCGGCGCGTGTGGCAGGCGGGCGACCGCGTGACCTTGGTGCTGCCGCTGCCGGTGCAGCGGGTTCGGTGCGATGAGCGCGTGGCCGCGAACCGCGGGCGGGTGGCGGTGCAACGCGGCCCTGTGGTCTTCAGCTTCGAGGATGTCGATCACGCATGGCCGGTGAAGGACGGCACGCTTGCGCGCGACGCGGGATTGAAGGCGGTCTGGCGGGATGATCTGCTGGGCGGCATGATGACGGTGGAGGGTGGCGGCTGGATCGGTGTGCCGAACTATGCGCGGCTTAACAGGGGAGGCTGGTCGCAGGTCTGGCTGCTGGAAGGCGGCGCCGCTGGCGGCCATGTGAGGGCGGCACAATGAGACTGCAATGTGTCATTTTCTCAGTTGGCCTTTTGGCCGTGACCTCGCTCCGTGGCGAGTCCGCGCCCAATCCGGATGACAAGCCCGCCTTTGCGGAGCCTCCGGCGGGGTTCGATGTGAAGCGCACGGATATCCCCTGCGGCAAACTGGAGATGGTCGAGTACGTTTCGGGAACTGTCGGCGTGACGCGGAAGATGCTCGTTTACACGCCGCCCGGATATTCCGGGGAGAGGAAATATCCTGTGCTCTATCTGTTGCACGGGATCGGAGGTGACGAAACGGAGTGGCAGCGATACGCGCAGCCGGAGCGGCTTATCGACAACCTGAGTGCCGAAGGCAAGGCCGTGCCGATGATTATCGTGATGCCGAACGGGCGGGCGCAGAAAAATGACCGTGCTGCGGGGGACGCGCTTGCCTCCGCGCCCGCTTTCGCGGTTTTCGAACGTGATTTGATCGATGACGTCATTCCCGCGATCGAGTCGCGCTACAGCACGCGCGCCGGGCGCGAGAGCCGCGCCTTGGCAGGTTTGTCGATGGGGGGAGGGCAAGCGCTCAACTTCGGGCTGACGCACCTCGATCTTTTCGGATGGGTCGGAAGTTTTTCACCGTCTCCGAACACAAAGTCGCCGTCCGAGCTGATTCCGGACCCTGAGACGATACGGCAACGGCTGAAGCTGCTCTATCTCTCTTGCGGCAGTCGCGATGAACTGTTCCATGTCAGCCGGAACGTGCATGACTATCTCGTGGAAAAGGATGTCCCGCACGTCTGGCACGTGGACGGGAACGGACACGATCCGGCGCACTGGAAGACGAGCCTTTATCACTTTGTCCAGATGCTCTTCCGGTGAGACGGGCGCGGCGGCGTGAGTTGCGATATGTGCAATTGTGATTTCAATAATTCCAATTGCCAGTTAGAAACGGAAAAGTTAAAGTCGGAAACATGAAAACGATGATAGTGAAACATCGAAATGCTGGAAGCGGTTGCGGTGGCCTCGGCATGCTCACGTCTTTGGTATGCGGCGTCGTGCTGTCCGCCGCGACATCCTATTCGGAGACCTACGTCTTCAGCTTTTTCCGGGACAACGGACAGACAGGCGTCTTTCTGGCGACCAGCGAGGACGCGTTGAACTGGCGTGAGGTGAACGGCGGCAGGCCCGTGATCATCCCGCAGGTGGGCGGGCGGCTGATGCGCGACCCGAGCATCTGCCGGGGGCCGGAAGGCGCGTACCACATGGTCTGGACGACTTCGTGGACGGACAAGGGCTTCGGTGTGGCGCATTCGACGAACCTGCTCGACTGGTCTGAGCAGCGCTTCGTGCCCGTGAACGAGGACGAGCCTAAGGCGCGCAACACGTGGGCCCCTGAAATCTTCTACGACGATGCGACGGGACAGTACGTGGTGATCTGGGCGACGACGATCGAAGGGCTTTTCCCCGAGACGCAGGCGAAGAAGGAGAGCGGCTACAATCACCGCATGTATGCGGCGACGACGCGCGACTTCGAGACGTGGACGCCGAGACGGCTTTTCTACGACGGCGGCTTCAATGTCATCGACGCGTTCCTTTTCCGCCATGAGGGGCGCTACGGGATGGTCGTGAAAGACGAGACGGTGGAGCCCGCGCCGCAGAAGAACCTGCGGGTGGTGTGGTCTGAGGGCGGCGTCATGGGGCCGTGGGGCAAGCCCGGCCCGGCGTTCACGGACAACCGCGTGTCGTGGGCCGAGGGCCCCGCCGTGATTCAAGTCGGCGACCGCTGGCTGGTCTACTACGACAAATACAACAAGCGCGATTACGCGGCAGTCGAGACGCGCGATTTCGTGACGTTCGCGCCCGTCGAGGTCAGGTTACCCAAGGGCATTAAGCACGGGACGATCGTGAAGGTCGATGCGGCCACCGCACGCGGCCTTGAGGCGAACGACCGGCGTGTCGAATGGAATCCCGTGATCCCCGACACGGTCGCCGATCCGACGGTGGTGAACTTCGACGGCACGTACTACCTGTACGCCACGACGGATGTGGATCAGGAGCTGCGCGTGTCGGGCATCCCGGTCGTCTGGAAATCCGATGACCTGCTGAACTGGTCATTCGAGGGGTCGCTCATGCCGGATCTGGACTGGACGGCACCTGACCGCAAGTACTGGGCTCCGGGGCGCGTCCTGCGGCGCAAGGAGAACGGCGCGTGGCGGTATTACCTGTTCTTCACGTGCGAGGGGCCGACGTATGTGGCTGTGGCGGACCGGCCGGAGGGGCCGTTCACGCTCGCGAACGGAACGAACGACGAGATCGGGCGCGACAAGGCGAAGGGCGTCGTGCCGGACATCGACGGGTGCCCGTTCGTGGATGACGACGGCAAGGCGTACATTTTCTGGCGGAAGCGGCAGGCGGCGCGACTGCGGGACGACTGGCGCGGGATCGAGGGCGGGGCGGTGGCGCTGAAGACGCGGTGCGGCGCGTATTCCGAGGGGCCGTTCATGATCAAGCGCGGCGGCATCTACTACTACTTCTACACGCTTGCGGGGAACGCCGACTACCGTAACGCGTACATGATGAGTGCGGTCTCGCCGCTGGGGCCGTTCACGACGCCGGATGAGGATGTGGTCGTGCGCTCGGATCTCGCGGGCGGCGTCTGGGGGCCGGGGCACGGGTTCGCGTTCGACGCGCCGGGGAAGGACGAGTGGTATTTCGCCTATCTGGAGTACGGCATGGGCGGCACGACGCGGCAGGTCTTCATCGACCGGATGTTATTCAACGCCGACGGAACGGTCGCGCCGGTGAAGGTCTCGCGTCAGGGGATCGGGCCGCGCGCGGCGGTGCGCGACGCGGCGGATTTGGCGGCCTTCGCGGAGGTGGCGGTGTCGAGCGAGCGTCCGGTGCGTGTGGCCAAGGCCCGCCTCGCGCCATGCGGGTATCCGGGCGACACGCCGAAGGGGGCGGAACTGCTGCGCGCGGAGTCGTATACCGGCGCGAACGCCACGGACGGCAGCAACGGCACGCGCTGGTGGGCGGACGCGAAGGACAAGAGCCCGTGGTTGCGTGTGGATCTCGGGAGCGTGCGGGAGGTGGGGCGGTGCGAGATGGCCTTCATCTTCCCGACGCGCGGACATGCGTGGACGCTTGAGAGATCCGAGGACGGGAATGTCTGGACCGTGTGCGGGCAGCAGCAACAGCCTGCGGCGCGTTCGCCGCACGTGACGGAAGGTGTCGGACGGGCGCGTTACTTGCGCGTGTCGGTTCTCGCGGGTGAGGCTGGGCTTTGGTTTTTCAGGGCGTTCGAAAAATAGGAGGGACGGGTATGACGATCATGGCTCCATTGGACTGGGTGGTGGTGCTCGGGTATTTCGCGGTTTTGGCCGCAGTGGTTATCTTCACCCGCCGCAAGCAGGACACGTCGGAGGATTTCTTCCTCGGCGGGCGCAGTGTGGGGTGGCTGGCGATCGGCGCGTCGATCTTCGCGGCGAACATCGGCTCGGAGCATGTGATCGGGCTGGCGGGGCAGGGTGCGCGTACGGGGCTCAGCATGGCGCATTGGGAGTTTCACGCATGGGTGCTGATTCTGATGGCGTGGGTTTTCCTGCCGTTTTATTACACCTCCGGCGTGCAGACGATGCCGGAGTTTCTGGAGCGGCGGTTCGGTGCGCGGGCGCGGTGGATTCTGTCGCTGGTGTCGCTGGCGGCGTACGTGCTGACGAAGATATCGGTCACCGTCTTCGCGGGTGCGCTGTTCTTCGAGGTGATGTTGCCGGAGCTGTCCGTGACGGTGGCAGGCCACACGGTCAGCTCGTTTTGGATCGGGGCGTTCACGACGGTGACGCTGGCGGGCGTCTACGCCTCGTTCGGCGGGCTGCTGGCGGTGGTGTACACGGATCTCGTGCAGTCGGGGATCATTCTGGCGGGTTCGCTTTCGGTGACCTGCTTCGCGCTCGCCGGACTGGGGAGGACGTTGCCGGGCGGCGGCATCGGTGAGGGATGGGGCGTGCTCAAGGCGACGCTCAAGAGCTCGCCGGAGGTGGTCGAGGCCTTCTCACTGTGGCACCCGCTCTCGCACGCGACGTTGCCGTGGCTCGGGGTGGTGGTCGCGTCGATCACGGTGGGCGTGTGGTACTGGTGCACGGATCAGTTCATCATCCAGCGCACGCTGGCGGCCCGCAACCTGACGCAGGCGCGGCGCGGCGCGATCTGGGGCGGCTTCCTCAAGCTGACGCCGGTGTTCATTTTCCTCGTGCCCGGTATGTTGGGGTACGCGATGCACCAGCACGGGATCATCGCCATCCCGTTGGACAAAGCGGGCGTGATCGAGAGCGACAAGGTGTTCCCGACGCTGGTGACATCGCTCCTGCCGACGGGATTCCGCGGGCTGGTGGTGGCCGGGCTGGTGGCGGCGCTGATGAGTTCGCTGGCGAGCCTCTTCAATTCGGTGGCGACGCTGTTCACGGTGGACGTGTACAAGAAGCTCCACGCGGGGGTTTCTGAGCGCTGGCTGGTGCACATCGGGCGGCTGACGACGTGCGTGATGACCGCGCTGGGACTGATCTGGGTGCCGATCATGAAGGCGGTTTCCGGCGGCGGGCTCTACCAGTACATCCAGTCGGTACAGAGTTTCCTCGCGCCGCCGATCGTGGCGGTGTTTCTGCTCGGGCTGTTCTGGCGGCGGTGCAATCTGCGCGGGGCGGTGTGGGGACTCTCGCTGGGCTTTGTGACGGGCATGGCCAAGTTGACGGTCAACGCCTTTTTCCGTACGGGCGATCCCGGCACACTGATGTACCGGGTCGCGAACTTTCAGGACTTTTACTTCTCAGGAATTCTGCTCGCTTTCAGCCTTGCGGTGGTGGCGGCGGCGTCCTTGACCGCGCCCGCGCCGGATCGCGGGGCGATCGGCGGGCTCTGCTTCAGCACGTTGGACGAGACCTACCGACGCGAAAACCGCGCGAGCTGGGGCAAAGCCGATGTCATCGCGTCCTGCGTGGTCGTCGGGCTGGTGCTGTTGGCGTACGCCTATTTCTGGACGTGGCTGAAATAAAGATCGGGAAACAAAAAGGGGGATGACATGAAGAAGACGTTGGTTTCACTCGCCGCCGTGTTGACTGGCGCGGCATTTGCGCAGCAGCCGTTGCAGCTCACCATTCGGGCTGATCGGCTGGGACATGCGATCCCGAAAACGTTGTACGGGATCTTTTTCGAGGACATCAACTACGCGGCGGACGGCGGGATCTATCCCGAGCTGATCGCGAACCGCGGTTTCGACTGGCGCACGCGCGAGCCGGAGGGGTGGACGCGCGAGTGGCGCGGCGAGGCGATGGGGCGTGTCTCGCTGCAGGGCGGCTGGCCGCTGCATCCGAACACTTTCCAGTATCTGCGCGTCGAGTGCTACGCGCCGGGCGAGGGCGCGGGCGTGGCGAACGCGGGTTTTGGGGGAATCGCCGTAAAGCAGGGCGCGAAATACGACCTCTCCTTTTATGCGCGGCCGCACGCGGACTACGCGGGCGGGCTGACGGTGCGGCTGGAGGGGGCAGATAGAAAGGCGTTGGCGACATACCGCATCGAGAAGAATGCGTGGCGCAACAAGGCATCGGGCGCTAAGTCTGTGTCGCTCCTCGATCCGCCTCAGCCGCCGGAGTGGGCGCGGTATGAGGCGGTCTTCACACCCTCGGAGACGGTTACGGATGGGCAGCTCGTGATCCTGCTCGACGCGGTCGGCACGGTCGATCTCGAACTGGTGTCGCTCTATCCGCAGGACACGTTCAAGGGTCGCAAAAACGGGATGCGCAAAGACTTGATGGAGATGTTGGCGGAAATGAAACCGGCGACCTTGCGTTTCCCCGGCGGCTGCGTGGTGGAGGGGTATGACTTCGACACGCTTTACCACTGGAAACGGACGGTCGGGCCGATCGAGCGCCGCGCCATCAACCATAACCGCTGGGGCTACTGGCAGACGCACGGGTTGGGGTATTTCGAGTATTTCCAGATGGCGGAGGATCTGGGGGCGGAGCCGCTGCCGATCCTCGCCGCAGGCATGACGTGCCAGTTCCGCAAGCCGCTGGAGTGCATTCCGCTGGACAGTCTCGGCATCGTGATTCAGGACGCGCTCGACCTGATCGAGTTCGCGAACGGCTCGCCCGAGACCCCGTGGGGCAAGGTGCGCGCCGAGATGGGGCATCCCGCGCCCTTCAACCTCAAGTATCTCGGGATCGGCAACGAAAACTGGGACAACCTCTTCCTCGATCGCTACGAGCGCATCGCCAAGGCGGTCAAGGCGAAGCATCCTGAGATCACGCTCATCTCGTCCGCCGGGGCGGCGCCCGACGGGCCGATGTTCGAACTGGCGTGGAAGCGCCTGCCCGAGATGAAGGCCGAGCTGGTGGACGAGCACTACTACAAGCCGCCGGAGTGGTTTCTGGCGCAGGCGAACCGGTACGACACCTACGACCGCAACGGGCCGAAGGTGTACGTCGGCGAGTACGCCTGCCACACGCGTGACCGCAAAAACAATCTGCTGGCCGCGCTGGCCGAGGCGGCGGCGATGACGGGGTTCGAGCGCAACTCCGATGTGGTCAAGATGGCTGCGTACGCGCCGCTCTTCAACAAGATCGGCAACACGCAGTGGAACGTCGATCTCATCTGGTTCGACAACGTGAACGCATTCGGCACGCCGTCGTATCATGTCCAAAAGCTGTTCATGACGCACCTGCCGGATGTGCTGCTCCCGGCGGAACTGCCCGCGAACGAGGTGCCGCTGCCGCCTGCCGGGACGGTCGGGCTGCACACGTGGTACACGGCGGCGGAGTTCAAGGATATCCGTGTCACGCGCGGCGGCGAGACGCTCTATGCGTTCGATCCGGGCGCGGGCCTGAAGGGTTGGTCCAAGGCCAAGCAGGGCGAGTGGTCGGTGCGGGACGGGGCCTTGCGTCAGACTGATGAGACGGCGCAGGACACGGTCACCAGTTTCATCGACGGCGCGGCGTGGCGCGATTACACGCTGGAACTCAAGGCCCGTAAACTCTCGGGCAAAGAGGGGTTCATCATTCGTTTCAGGGATCGGCGGCACGGCAGCTTGCACGTGAATCTGGGTGGCTGGGGCAACAAGGAGCATGGCCTTGAGCTGGGTGGCCAGAACCCGATCACCCGCAAGCCCGGCTCGATCGCGACAGGGCGTTGGTATGACATCAAGGTGCAGCTTGAGGGCGAGCGCGTCAAGGTGTGGCTGGACGGCGAGGCGCTGTTCGATCAGGTGATCGCGAACGAGTCGGTGCAGCGGGTCTATGCGGTGGCAGGGCGTGACACGGCGGCGGGAGAGATCGTCGTCAAGGCGGTCAATCCGCACGCCGAGGCGCAGCCGGTGACACTGTCGCTGGCTGGCGCGAACGTGGCGGCGCAGCACGCGCGGCGCATCACCCTGACGGGTGCCCCGGATGATGTCAACACGATGGAGGCTCCCGCGCGCGTGGCGCCGAAAGAAGACACGGTTGCGGTTGCGGGCGCGGTCACGCGGATCACGTTGCCGCCGCACTCGCTGACCCTGCTCCGTGTGAAGGCGGAGTAAACGGAAAACGGAGTAAGGCTTTTGAGGAGAACCTGATGAGAAAGTATGCAATCGGTTTGGATTACGGCACGAACTCGTGTCGCTCGTTGATCGTGAACCTCGAAACGGGTGCGGAGGTCGCCTCGCACGTTTACAACTACCCGTCCGGTCAGTTGGGCGTGCTGGTCGATCCGCGTGACCCGAATGTGGCGCGGCAGAGCCCTGCGGATTACCGGGCGGGGCTGATCGAGATCGTGGTGCAGGGGCTCGCGAAGGCAAGGGCAGCCGACGCCGGCTTTTCGGCGGAACAGGTTGTGGGTATCGGCGTGGACACGACCGGCTCGACGCCGATACCGGTCAACCGCGCAGGCACGCCGCTGGCGCTGCTGCCGGAGTTCGCTGGCAACCTGAACGCGCAGGCGTGGCTGTGGAAAGATCACACCAGCCATGCCGAGGCGGCGGAGATCACGGCATTGGCGCGCGAGTTGCGTCCCGAATATCTGGCGAAGTGTGGCGGGACCTATTCCTCCGAGTGGTTCTGGGCAAAGGTGCTGCGGTGCAAGCGGGTCGCGCCGGAAGTGTTCGAGGCCGCGTTCAGCTTCGTGGAGATGTGCGATTGGATACCGGCCTTGCTGACGGGCATCGAAGACCCTCTGACGCTCAAACGGGGCGTCTGCGCGGCAGGGCACAAGGCGCTTTACGCAAAGGCGTGGGGCGGCCTGCCGGACAAGGCGTTTCTGGGCAGGCTCGACCCGGCGCTGGCGGATCTGCGCGACAGGCTGTATGAGACGGCATATACGGCGGACGTGAAGGCAGGCGGGCTGTGTCCGGCGTGGGCGAAGGTGCTCGGGCTCCGTGAGGGCATCGCGGTGGCGGTCGGGGCGTTCGACGCGCACATGGGCGCGGTCGGCGCGGGGTGCGCGGGCGGCAAGCTGGCGAAGATCCTCGGGACCAGCACGTGTGACCTGATGGTGGCGAAGAACGGCCAGCCGCTTCGTGACATCCCCGGCGTGTGCGGCATCGTGGACGGTTCGGTGATTCCGGGATACTACGGGATCGAGGCGGGGCAGTCGGCGGTGGGCGACATTTTCCTGTGGTTCGTTAATCATCTGGTGCCGGAGTCATACGGCGCGACGCCGGGCGCGAAGTTCGCGGCGCTGGACGAGCGGGCCTCCGCGTTGAAGCCCGGCGAGAGCGGGCTGCTGGCGCTCGACTGGAACAACGGCAACCGTTGCGTGCTGACCGACGTGAGACTTTCGGGGCTGGTTCTGGGGCAGACGTTGCACACGTCCGCCGCCGAGCTGTACCGCGCGCTGGTCGAGGCGACGGCGTTCGGCGCGCGGATGATCGTTGACCGCGTGCGGGAGTACGGCGTGCCGGTCGAGCAGGTCATCACCTGCGGCGGCCTCGCGGTGAAGAGCCCGTTCCTGATGCAGGTCTACGCGGACATTCTCGGCATGCCGATGGCGGTGGCGGCCTCGGATCAGACGTGTGCGTTGGGCGCGGCGCTTTTCGGCGCGGTGGCGGCAGGCGCGTTCGCGGATGTCGAGGAGGCGCAACGGAAGGTCTGCCGCGTCCGCGAGCGGGTGTATCAGCCGATTCCTGAGAATGTCGCGGTGTACGCCGAGCTGTTCCGGCTTTATCGGCAGGTCCACGACGGGTTCGGAACGGCGGCATGGAGCGGCAGCATGGCGAATGTGATGAAAGAGCTGATCGCGATACGGGAGCGGCAGCGGTGATCGATAGAATCGACGGAATCGAATGATTCGATTCACGCGATTCCGTCGAGGAGACAATATGCTAGAAGAACTTAAGAAGACGGTCTGCGCGGCCAATCTGGAACTGGTCCGGCAAGGGCTGGTGACGCTGACGTGGGGCAACGTCAGCGGCATCGACCGCGCGGGCGGTCTAATGGTCATCAAACCCAGTGGCGTGGCATACGACCAATTGACGCCCGACGCGATGGTGGTGACGGATCTCGACGGGCGGGTGGCAGAGGGGCGCTACGCGCCGTCGTCCGACACGCCGACGCATCTCCGCCTGTACCGCGCGTTCCCCGAGGTCGGCGGCATCGTCCACACGCACAGCACATACGCCACGGCGTTCGCGCAGGCGGGCCGCGAGATCCCGTGCCTCGGCACGACGCACGCGGACTATTTCCGCGGCGCGGTGCCTGTGGCGCGGCTGCCGACGGAGGCAGAGGTGGTCGGCGGGTACGAGCGTAACATCGGCGAAGTGATCGCGGAGCGTTTCCATGGCCTTGATCCATGCGCCGTGCCGGGCGTGCTGGCGGCAGGGCACGGGCCGTTCACGTGGGGGCCCGACCCGCTGAAGGCGGTGGCGAACGCGGTCGCGTTGGAGGCGGTGGCGAAGATGGCGTTCCTGACGTTCGGGTTGTCGCCGCAGGTGGCGTCGTTGCCGGAATATCTTTGTGACAAGCATTTCGGGCGCAAGCACGGTCCGGATGCGTATTACGGACAGAAATCGGAGTAATCCAGAAAGAGGAGTCAGATGAAACTTGTCAATACCCCCGAAGTCAAGATCGGCGTGGTCGGTGTGTCGCGGGATTGTTTTCCCGCGAGTTTGACGCAGCGGCGGCTGGACGCGTTGATGGCGGAACTGAAGAAACGCAAGGTGGATGCCGTGGCGTCCACGGTGATCGTCGAGAACGAGGCACAGGCGCTGGCGGCATGCGACGAGCTGGTCGCAGCCGGGTGCAACGCGGCGGTCGCGTATCTGGGCAACTTCGGTCCCGAGGCGCCGACGACGCTTTTCCTGCAGGAATTTCCCGGGCCGGTGATGGCCTGCGCGGCGGCGGAGGAGAACAAGGCGGTGCTGGCGGCGGACCGCGGCGACGCGCTGTGCGGGCTGCTGAACTGCTCGTACAATATCGGCCTGCGGCGGCTGGACGTCCACATACCCGAGTACCCGGTGGGGCTGCCCAGAGAACTGGCCGCGAAGATCGGCGATTTCGTGGCGGTCGCCCGCGTGGTGGTCGGCGTGGCGAACCTCAAGGTGTTCGGCTTCGGTCCGCGCCCGCAGGATTTCTATGCGTGCAACGCGCCGATCCAGCCGCTTTACGATCTCGGCGCGACGGTGATGGAAAATTCCGAGTTGGATCTGCTGGCGGCGTTCAAGCGTGCGGCGGGGCAGAAGGCGGCGATCAAGGCGATCGCGGCGGACATGGCGAAGGAGTTGAAAGGCTGCTGCCGCTGGCCGGAGCTGTTGCCCAAGCTGGCGCAGTACGAGCTGACGCTGATGAACTTTTTCGAGGAGAACCTCGGCGCGTCCTCGTACGGCGTTTTCGCCAACAAGTGCTGGCCCGCTTTCGAGGAGGCGTTCGGGTTTGTGCCGTGCTACGTGAACAGCCGTCTCGCAGGACGCGGCATCCCGGTGGCGTGCGAGGTGGATCTGTACGGGGCGGTCTCGGAGTACATGCTCCAGTGTGCGACGGGCTTGCCTGCCACGCTGCTGGACATCAACAACTCGGTGCCAGCGGATGTGGTCAAGGGCAAGGATCTGAAGGGCGTCGCGGCCAAAGACCTTTTCATGGGATTCCACTGCGGCAACACGTGCAGCTCGTGCATGAAGAGCTGTTCGATGAAGTTTCAGCTCATCATGAATCGGCTGATGGAAGGCGGCAAGGAGCCGGACATCACGCGCGGCACGCTGGAGGGGCAGCTCAAGCCCGGCCCCGCCACGATGTTCCGGCTGCAGGGGAATGCGGACGGCGAGCTGCTCAGCTATATCGCGGAAGGCGCGTTTCTGGACATCGATCCGTGCTCGTTCGGCGGCATCGGGATTGTGGGCATCCGCGACTTCGCGCGGTTCTACCGCCACGTGCTGATCGGCAAGCGTTTCCCGCATCACGGCGGGTTCGGTTTCGCCAAGGCGGGGCAGGCCCTTTTCGAGGCGCTGAAACTGCTGGGCGTGGAGGACATCAACACGCCGCTGCCGGAGGGGATGCGGTATCCCGGAGAGAACCCTTTCGCGTGACGGGGGCGGCTATTCCGGCGGCACGTCTTCGGGGGGTGCCGTCCGGCCTTCCCTGAAGCGCCAGCGGTAGATTGCCGCCAGCGTGAAGACGGTCAGTCCGAACACGCGGATGGGGATGGCGTACCAGCCGTTGACGAGCCCGAGAAGGTTTTGCTGGGCTGCGAGAGAGACGAGCAGGACGACGCCGATCCATGTGCAGGCGTGTCGGATGACGAACGGGAGCGCCAGCATGATGGCCAGCATGTAGAAGACGTCGGCATAGGCGGCGCGGATCGGCAGCGCGTATTCGACGATGTTGACCGCCGCGACGCCGGTGAGGCAGAAGAGCCTGTCGGCATCGGCGAGGCGGCAGGTGTCTGGGCGGCGGCGGAACGGACAGGGCGCGACGAGGAGCGTCAGCGCGGTGGCGAGCGCCAGAACGGCGGCCTTGCCGAGTGCGAGGCTTTGGTTGACCGAGATCGGCAGCGCGTCGAAGGCGGGCCGGAACACGCGGATCAGCCCCGCGAAAGTGGTGTTGATCGAGGGCAGGGCGGCCATGACGTTCTTGCCGGAGATCTCGAAGGCTTGCGGCGGAGGCGTGTCCTTGGCCCATTCGGCGATGACCGCGTGATCCACGGCGAAGAGCTGGTATTTGCGGGATATCCAGACGAAGCTTTCGAAGCCTTGCCAGCCGAAAACCCACAGGGCCAGCAGGCCTGTGACGAGTCCTGAGACGCAGATGCCTGCCAGCAGCCGCCACCTGAAGCAGAGCGCGAACGGGAGCGCGATGAAGATCATGGTGGGGCGCATGGCGATGGCGACTCCGAGGAATAGCCCGGCGACGAAGTCGCGTTTTGTGCAGAGGAGGTGGTAAAAAGAGGCGGCGATCAGCGCGACGGTGAAGATGTAGTATTGGCCGCGCTCGACGTGGAGTCGCCAGAAGGCGGATGCGGAGAAAAAGAAAAGGATGAGCGCGACCGCGATGGCGCGGTGCTGGCCGTCTTTGACTGTCCGGGCGAGCAGCATGAGGGAGACGAGGAAGGCCAGCCATTCCAGAATCCCGCTCGCGTAGCGCGCGGTGGCGCACTCCAGAAGACCCAGCGGCATGTAAAACAGCAGGAGGCAGGGCGAGAAACAGCCGCCGTTTGTGAGGCGGGGGACGCCTTTGAAATAGCGCGTGTGGAGATCCTCCGAGATGCCGTTCAGCCACCACCCGTCCGTGAGGCGGTAGGGGTCGAGGCCGAAGAACCCGCAGCGGGCCTGCACGTAGCGGATGACGAAATCGCTGCCTTCGAAGTTGATGAGGTCTGTCAGCGAAACGAGGATGCCTGCGGCGAGGACGGCCAGCGACGCGCCGAGAAAAACGTTTTGCCAGAAGGAGAGTTCCGCCGTGTCGATGCCGAAAAGACGTTTGAGAAGTGTACGTGTCATAAGGGGCTCTTTTTGTGGGTCTGCGACGGTTTCAGGAGGTTGCGCAATGAACAATAGTATAGGCAATTCCCCCGGTGAAATGGTACAGTAAAAGCAAATCTGGAAGGACAAATGCGCGTGATCAGGAAATGGATGGGAGCGGGCGGTTTCGGTGCCTTCGGGCTGGCGTTGTTTGCGGTCAACGTGGTGTTCGTTTTCTGGGGGACGCTGTCGAAGTACGGCGCGTTGGTGGCTCCGGATTCGATGCCCTTCTTCGCTTACGCCTACCGCACGCTGATGTTTGAGGGGCTGTTGACCGGACAGAGTTTCACGCCGCACACGCTCTACTGGCTCCTGCTCAACCCGCTTTACGCGCATGAGCTGACGTACATCCTCGACACGCTGGTGCTGACGCTCGGCGGCGTCTATTACCTGCGCGGCAGGCGGGCGCACCCGCTGGCGGCATGGGCGGGCGGGCTGGCGCTGGGTTTCAGCGGCTACACGTTCACGCTGTTCTGCGCGGGGCATCGCGGCTACTTCCACATGTTCTCTTGCGCGGTGTGGGCGTTCGGGCTGATCGCACGCGGCTTCGAGACGCGGCGGCTGATTTACTTCGCTTTGTTCGGGCTTGTCTTGGCTTGGGGCATCCCTTACCAGCCGGACGTGCTGTTGCTGGTGGGCGGGCTCGCTGCGGCGTATGTGCTGTGGCTGACGTTTCGCACCGGGGTGGCGCAGGGTGAGCGTGCGGGTGTCTGGCGGCAGATGGTTGCCGTGTGGCCGCGTTTCCTCGTGTCGGTTGCGGTCATCGTGCTGGCAGGATGGGGCGGGATACGTTGGGCCGTGACCTCGCAGTTCGAAGGGCGCGAGAAGCACTTCGACCGGGCGATGGGGCGCGAGGGATCCCAAGCCGGCGCGGTCGCGGAACAAACCGAGGCCGAGAAGTTGGAGCGCTGGATTTTTGCGACGAGTTGGAGCATGCCGCCCGAGGACGTCATCGAGTTCCTTGTTCCGGGGGTGTTCGGGAACGAGTCGATGCAGGGGGATTATCCTTATTGGGGTCGTTTGGGGCGTCCGCACGAGTCGGTTTTCCAGAAGGGACGCGTGATGCCGAACTACCGGCAGCACACGGTCTATGTGGGGGTGGTCACGCTGCTTTTTGCTTTTCTGGCGGTTGTGGCGCATGTCGCGGGGCGCAAGGCTGGCGGTCGGCAGGCAGGGGATGGCGGCGGGGCCGATCGGGGCGATATCCCGTTCTGGTGCGCTATGGCGGTGTTTTGCCTGTTTCTGGCGATGGGACGGTACACGCCGGTGTACCGCCTGTTCTACGCGATCCCGTATATGGGGTACATCCGGGCCCCGGTCAAATTCGTCCACCTCGCCGAGGTCGCCTTCGCCTTTCTCGCGGGGTTCGGGATGGACGCCTTTCTGAGGCAGGAGAGTGCCGCCATCCGTCGGCGGTTCGCGTGGGCGGCTTCTGGCCTGATCCTTGTGCTGGCGGTCGGCGGGTTGGTCGCTGTTGTCGCCAAGCCGATGGCACTGCGGCATATCGCGGAACTCGGGATGGGGCCTCTGGCGGAACGGTTGGCGGGATACACGTTGCGCAACGTCATGCGCGCGGTTTTCGTGGTGTCCGGTGTGGCAGGCGTCGCGTGGTTTGCGGTGAGGAGGGGCGTGCGCGGCGGGGTGGTGGCCGGTTGCGGCATGGCGCTGTTGGCGCTGCTGGTTTTGGATCAGGGCGTGGTTGCCCGCCGCTACGTGCGGGTGATCGACGTGAGGCCCCTTTACATTGAGAATGCGATCGTGAAGGCCATCAAAAAACACGCGGGCGGGGAAACCGCCAATGTCGTCAGCTATGCGACGCCCAACATGTTTGGTCAGGATTGGTTCAGTACGGCGCTGACGATGAACGGCGTCCGCAACCTGATGCCGGGCTCGGATGAGATGGAGCAACCATACGGGCGTTTGTTTGCGGGCATGCAGCAGGAGCCGGTCCGGCTGTGGCAGGTGTTGAATGCGCAGTTTGTGATCGCGCCGCGCAAGGGGCTCGACGGTCTGCTTAGGGCGGGGATCTTACGGAGGGTGATGGACTTCGAGTTGGGGGCCGGTGTGGTGCGTCAGGTTGAGACGGCAGGGGAAAAGACCCTGACGCTCGCGGCGGTGGCAGGGCAGACGGCGGGCGCACGGGCTTTGACCGCATGGGGGGGGGGCGTGGCGGCGGACGCGCAGATTCAGAACGCAGGAAGGACTGCGGGGGTCGTCA
>Ga0208244_100240_pt1 | contig 64937 bp, 69 predicted proteins | sample SubbioCR12Aug_5A_FD_184828 | JGI IMG/M metagenome (GOLD analysis project Ga0208244, IMG submission 184828) | Serpentinite rock and fluid subsurface biosphere microbial communities from McLaughlin Reserve, California, USA - CR12Aug_5A (SPAdes) | ecosystem: Environmental > Terrestrial > Deep... | reverse complement strand
ATCCGGCTTCGCCATTTGCCCTATACGGGGCGATCAGAACATGATTCGATCTCTAATATCCCCTCGGTTCCTATTTTAGAGCAGCTTCACCACTTATGTCTCTGTCCAGTTTTTCCCGGCCAGCTCTCAGTTGAACGTAAAGTTGCTTTGATACCCTATGTTCTTTCCTATGTTCCATTCCGAAATATCTCCTTCTCCCTGTTTTTTGGATCGTATCTATCCCTTAAGCAACTCCTGGTGGAAAAGGGTAATTCGTTCCTATTAATATTTATATAAGTCTAATGCTTTATCTATCCTGCGTATGAAATTTTCCAGAAGAAAAGGGTTGAAGGCACGCGATTTATCTTTCTGCATAATGGCAAGTATTTCCCTGACCTCTAACCCCTTCCTATATGGTCTTGTGCTCCTTAAAGCATCAAAACAGTCAGATATTGATACAACTTGACTACAAATATGTTGATTTTTAAACATATTAAGCTGTGGATATCCTTGACCATCGTATTTTAAATGATGTTCAAATGCTACAATTGTAACGATAGGGGGCAGCCCTCTTATTGAAGACAAAAATCGTGCTCCATATATTGGATGGAGTTTAATCACTGCCCACTCTTTCTCGTCAAGAACACCCCTTTTACCCAGCGTTTCCCCTGAAATAAATAACTTCCCTATGTCATGGAGAAGTCCTGCAATACCTATATCCCGCAAAAACATGTTTTCTTTTACACCTAAAGTTTTCATCTGGAACATTGATAATACCGACACGTTAGTTGCATGAATATAGGAATATTCTTCCCGGGATTTAGCATGGCTTAATAGCTTGAGTACATTCACTTTTTTTCTGAAAGCAGACAAGAAATTTCCCATAACCTGGTTTATTCTCGGAACGCTGGTTTGTTGAGCAGATAAAACATCTTTGTATATTTCTTTTACAATTTCCGTCTGCTGGGAAAGGAAGCCCAAGATATCATCACCGTCAAAATTGTCTTCAGTCTGTGCTTCTGCAAGTTGAATATCAATAATACCTGTCTTGATATTAGGGAATGCAGGCATTTTTTTGTCTATTTCCAGTATTTCTGAAATAAATTGCCTTATTTCTTCAAAAGTCACATTTGGCAAAAATTCAATTCGGGAAAGGCCTTTTCTCTTCATGCGTTTTTTAAGATTATCAAATTGAAGTCCAAGTTCTTTGAACGATGTTTTGTTGATGATAAGATCATCCTCAATAAGCATTATCTCAACCTTTTCCGATACCTTAAGCAGATTTTCCAGTATTTTTAGTGATTTTCTGGAAAATTCATCAACTGAAGGATGATCTTTTGAATAAAGTGAATAATTCGACATAGCAGACACAAGTGAAGAGATGAAATTTTTGACCAAAACCATTTACTGTTTCCTCATTCTAGTTAAACGGAATGATTCATTCCTTATATATTCATTACTGGATTTCAGGCCAGTCTCTATAATATCTTCAATATCTTTATAAGGATAATTTTTCAAAGTTTTGTATATCTCTAATTTAAGGTTTTCTGCTTCGCTTTTAAAAAATATGAATTTTTTCCTGAAGATTATTTCTCTGAAAGCATCCAGGGAACGCAAGTCCCCTATGTTTCCTAGGGCTTGGATGACTGCAATCTTCTGTGATAAAGTGGTTTTGTTAATCGCCTTTTTCCTGAGAATCTGGATAAGATCGGGGACAGCATCTTTTATCCTGTACGCACTCAATAGTGATATGGCTTGTTCGCTTTCCGCTTGCGTTCCTGACCGGAGATATTCCTGTATTCTCTCAAGCCCAAAACGATCCTCCAGACTGAGGAGGCATTTGATTGCCTCAAGGCTTACTTTAGGGTTTTCATGCCGGCAGTATGGTCTCACATACAGGATTATTTGCTCATTTTTACATCCAGTCAACAAGTAAAGCATGTTTCTTTTCACGAACCATCTTGAATCATTGAGGCGGCTTAAAGCTTCGGGAACTATAGCATCTCCATATTGCCTGATCAAACTCATCAGTAAACTTCGGAAACTCTGCGATTCCTCATTCATAAGTGCATCGATAAGAAATGGAATAATCATCTCGCCATAATCTTCACAAAGTTGCCATGCTTCATCCCTTGACTGTCTTCCCATAATTTTAAGAGAATCTATGAAGGCTGTTAGAAACTCTGGGGTAGAATAATACTGGAGAGATTCTGACGTTATGTCAGTAAACTTGTTCTTTTGCAAATTTAATTTCAAGAGCTTTCTGATTCGCAGAATCTGTTCATATTGCCCTGTCAACATAAACTGCGCTGTCCATTCCTTTAGATTTTGAATTAATTGAAGATATTCTGTTGGGGAGATTAGCTCCGACGACATGATTTCAAGAATTACATGATTAAAGGTCTTATCGATAAAATCATCATTAATTTCTCTTTTTAAATCAGGCAAGCTTATTGACAATATTTCTGACGAATCAAATTCCAGAATCTGCTTGATTTCCTTCTGATATTCATCGCTCACAGAAGTTTCAAATGAATCCGATAGGGCTTGTTTCATATCACTCTTCGATTGAATATCTGCCATATCAGAGGGCAAGAAAATATCGTCCACAAGCAGATTTTCACCAATAGTGAACTGTTCTGCCGCCTGCGGTTCCAATTTCAATACTACCGCAAGAAGATTTCTCAGGTTTTCTGGTATATCTATTTTTCTTGATCGTATTTCATCAAACAATTCCATGATTAACTCTGCAGATATGTTCTGGAATACCCTGTCACTTACAAGAATATCCTTTGAGAGAGTCTCAGTCACCATGGAAAGCAACTCTTCCTGCATGTCTGATGGCAATTCATCGATTGAAGCAAGAAGCTTTTTTATCTCTTTATTTGTTAACGCCTTCTGAAAAAACTTTTTTATATAAAGAGAAAGAATATTTTTAGAAGATATATTACTAATCCTGTGCTTCCCCAGCTTAGTTAATAGGTCTGTAAAGGTATCAAGAGGAATATCGTCTAATTCTTCAGAAATCTCTTCGAATCTCAATTTTCCATTGACAATACCTATGATATAGGTTTCCCATAAGTTTTCCTGAGTCATTTCTGCTGAAGTTTTTCCCTCTTCAAAGGAAAATGCCCCATAATCTAAACATCCTACCTTGATATTGGATAAATCATATTGATTCAAACTTTCACGAATTCCTTCACTCGATAAATCTTTTCTCTGTATGGATATTAGGCGTTGAAAATTATACAGCTGATCTAATGTCAGCCCCGGAGAAAAATGTATATATGCTATGCCCAATCTTCTGAGATGCTGGGCGAATTGCCTAAAGATATGGTTTTTCCTATCCAGAGGATGGGTATCAATAACAAAGGTTTCTCTCCCGACAACAAGAGTAATTCCTGGTCTGAGTTGAAATATTTCCTGTAATACACCATAGACTCGATTCAATGAATTGTGCACAGCTGGATGCTCTCTTGGGTATACTGCAATCGCTCTGCTGGAAACCTTCACCTCAGTGATGAATTTTTCTATCAAACTTAAATCAGGAAGAATTGTACCGTCTATTTCAGTCATCTTACTTGTTGTTTCCAAATGATTCATAATTTACTTATTTTATCTTTGTTTAACATACAATATTTTTATAGAATCTATCTCAAAATTCCTTTTCCCCATCGCTTCGCTCCCGATCCTCATTCCCGCGCATCCGTCTTACGTATTGACGGAGGGAATCCATGCTTTTCAGGGCTTTAAATGGCCCCCCGCTTTCGCGAGGGTCACGGACTCTTGGAATTACCTATTTTGAGATAGGTTATAGTGAACCCTTCCCTTTTTAACAACTATTTACTATTATCAATCATAGTCATTTATACACAAAAAACAATCCTACCCGGGTAGGGCATAACACTTTTATTAGATTCAGTCAGAATACGCAGCCCTTTCTTATTGATTTTCTATGGTAAAATCCTTTTGCTGATAACAGGAAAAAACACTTCAGAAGGGATTAAGCCAGGATTAAAATCTTGCAGGGCTTTGTTTTCCATGCGAACGCTTTCGATCTATGAAAATGGCGAGCCGATTGTAAAAGGAAACATCGAACCGGAAATAAAACTTTCTGCAATCGTATAATCTGGAAAGAACGCGGAAACAAGTTCTTTCTTACTTTACCACTTAAACGGCATGCCCTCGGTCTTTGTCACCATCCATTTTGTCCTCTCTTTTTCGAGGGTGAAGGTCAGGTGGACCGGGTTCGGCAGGTCGCCGAGGATATATCCTGTATCAGTCCCCATAGTAGCAACAACCCTCAAATCCATCTCTGCCTTTGCAGTCTTGTCTGAAACCGTTATCTTCAGACTCTCATACTCGATTGTTATATCGGACATCTGCTGGAAGACACGCTTCAGCGACTCCTTTATATAGAGGTAATTGAAACCGTATTCATCGGTATAGTTGAATGAGACCTTTGACATGGCAGCATCGATGTCTTCCTTTTCTATTGCCTGAGAGCCCTCCCTGAAGAGCTTTTTTATCCTGCTCTCATCAGAAGGCCAGACAAGGTAAATAACAAGAGGAGTGATCAAAAGAACACATAAAAAAAATATGGTCTTCCTGCTCATTATAGTCCCCTTTCTTCCGTTGCATACATTATTCCAGAGGCTGTGACATCAAGCAACTTCTCAAGATTCTGCAAGCTTATACTAAGAGGAGGCATTATTACGATGACGTTTCCGAGAGGTCTGATGAAAACTCCTTTGTCCCTTGCCTGATAGGCAACTTTCCAGCCCATCTTCTCGGCCCAATCATATGATTCCTTTGTTTTTTTATCCCTTACCAATTCCACACCCGCCATCAGTCCAGCCTGTCTGACATCACCCACATGGGGTCTTGCCAGCATTTCCTGAAGCCATCGCCCGAGTACAGCTATTTTTTCTTTGATATTATCGAGCACGCTTTCCTTTTCAAACAATTCCATACAGGCCAGGGCTGCGGCACAGGCAAGGGGGTTACCTGTATATGAGTGCCCGTGGAAAAATGTCTTCAGATCCTGAAACTCTCCAAGAAAAGCGTTATATATATCGTCTGTTGCAAGTGTTACAGCAAGGGGCATGTAACCACCTGTTATCCCTTTCGAAAGACACATGATATCAGGCACAACCTGCTCATGTTCACATGCGAACATCCTGCCTGTACGTCCGAAGCCTGTTGCAACTTCATCGGCTATCATAATAATATCGTATTTGCTGCATAACTCCCTGACTCCTTTCAGATATCCCGGGGGAGAAGTGATCATTCCGCCAGCGGCCTGGATAATAGGCTCGATGATCAATCCGGCTATTTCTCCGGAATGAGCATACAGCAGCTTATCCATCTCTGCGAGACAGGCGAGTCCGCAGTCGCCGGATTTCTCACCCAGTTCACAACGGTAACAATATGGAGATGGAGCCTTATATGTCTTGAACAAGAGGGGACCGAACGCCTCATGGAAAATATCCACGCCTCCAACGCTCACTGCGCCTATGGTGTCGCCGTGGTAACCGTTGTTAAGACAGACGAAGGCGTTTCTTCCATCAACGCCTCTGTTCTTCCAGAACTGGAATGCCATCTTAAGCCCTGCCTCAACTGCAGTCGACCCGTTATCTGAGTAAAATACCTTTGATAGAGATGAAGGGTAGAACGATGCATCGAGAAGATGTATAAGTTTCCCGGCAAGTCTGACAGCCGGGACATTGCTCAGTCCGAGCATGGTGCTGTGTGCAATCCTGTCAATCTGGGCTTTTATCGCTTCGTCTATCTCCTTCTTTCTGTGTCCGAATATATTGACCCAGAGAGAAGAGACGCCGTCGAGATACCATCTGCCGTAAATGTCTTTTATGAAACAGTCCCTGCCCTCCGAAATGATGACAGGCATCTCCTCACGCCACTCCTTCATCTGTGTGAAAGGATGCCAGATATACTTTTTATCGAGTTCTTCCATACATACGTTTTCATCCTGAATTTCCATCTTCTGCTCCCTCTTCATATCTGCTATTAATATTCTCTCTATTCCGGAATAATCTTTTATAACTGAACTGTCAAGGTATCCGGCGTCTGCCGCCATTTTTTTAACCGCATCCGCCTGTCCGGCTCCCACCTCGAACAGCAGCGCCCCGCCCTCATCCAAATAATTTCGTGCTTCAGGAATAATCGCCCTGTAATAATCGAGACCGTCTTCGCCGCCATCCAGTGCGCCAACCGGCTCCCATTCCCTTATATCAGGCTGAAGGCCGGCAATATCAGAACTTCTGATATAAGGAGGGTTTGCGGTGATCAGATCAAACGCGGGGCGCAAGCCGTAATCCCACCTCAGTTTTTGGACCGGTTCGAACAGCGACCCCTGCAGGAAGGTCACATTTTTTGTTCCGTTGATTTCCGCATTCTCTCCCGCATATTTTATCGCAATCTCCGATATGTCCGTACCGAATACATCTGAATCAGGGAATGCTTTGGCAAGAGCAATCGCAATAGCGCCGCTTCCGGTGCATAAGTCAAGAAATCTGAATTTTATATCACCGGATTTGAGATTTGAAATTAATTTTATAGCTTCTTCCACCAGAAGTTCGGTTTCGGGCCGGGGAATAAGAATACCGTGCCCCACCTTGATTGTTAATCCATGGAAATCCGTCTGACCGAATATATACTGAAGGGGCTCTCTTATTTTTCTCCTCTGCAGTATTTCATCGATTTTCCGGAGGATGCTTTCAGAAAGCAAAGGATTATCCCTGTAGAGCGTTACACGGTCTTTTTCCAGACAGAAAGAGAGTATTAGCTCAGCCTCCCTGCGGGCGTCATCTATGCCAAAGCTTTCGAGCATATAAGCCGAACTGCCCAGTTTTTCCAACGCTTTCATATATCTTTTATACCATAAGCTGCTTTTACAGATACACCAGTGAAAGTTGATTACTGAGGGGATGACAATCTTACTTCTTTCCCTTTCTTAAGGTAGGAGTGAGACGGGGGACTTAACGTATTGTCATATTTATTTTATTCCGTGCGGGCATGTGGGCAGCAAAAGCTGTCCGGCAGTTCCTTTGCAGGCGGTTATATATCCGTATACCTGCACGTTTGTATTCCGTACAATTGAATGTTATCAGCCCCGAATTCTGCGTTGGAGAGGTTTTGATGTTCATATGGCTGCATGACTCCGGTCAAAAACAGTTTTAGGGTAAATATGGAATCCCTTATGCCGTCACAATCAGAACAAATCCGATAAACATCAATAATGCACCCGATAATCTCTGCCTGATATGCTTTTCTTTAAAAAGGAGATAACCGTAAACGATACCGATTAGCAGGCTCATCCTTTTCAGGGATATCATATAGGCCACTTTTGTAAGGCTGATTGCAATCATATGTGAGACTATCATTACGGCGTATAGTATACCCGGAGCTATGAGTACCAGAAACCTCCGTTCCCCTGCAAAACGCCTGATATCCAATCTGCCAGACCAAAGGGCGATAGGAGTAAATACAATAGTAACCGCTACAAAATATAGCGCCCCGAAAAAAAGCGGAGAGGAATGTTCAATAGCCATTTTCCCCAGAGACGAAGTAACGCTGTAGATAATTGCAACCGCTATCATGAACAACGATCCCTTATCTCTCCCGACAGCAAGAAAAGGCTCCAACAATCCCTTCCTGACTTCGTGAAGGTTCAATATGTAGCTGCCGGCAGCGATTAGAAAAATCCCAACCCCTCCCTGCAAAGACACTTTTTCGCCTAAAACAATATAAGAGACAAAAATCAAAAAAACAGGCGTAAGTGACAGGAAAGGCAGCGTAAGGCTGAGTGGAGAGCTTTTCAGGGCCTTTATATATAGCACCAATGCTATTAATTCAAGAGGCAATGAAAGACAGAAAGCCGCATAAAATGGCATATCGAGGTCCGGGACAGGAATAATCACCAGAAGCCCGACGAGCAGAGGCAGACAAAACAGCAGCCTGAATAATGCAACCAGGTATTCGTCGCTCCTCTCGAGAGCTTTCTTGGCAAGCGCATCGCTCGTTGCAAGCGAAAATGCAGAAATCATTGATAACAATACCCACAATTCATCCATAAACAATAGCAATGCAAATGCAGATTTTTTTAAAATTAATCAAAAGCTGCTAACTCATGACATCTCAAATATCCAAGGGAAAATCAACAACCCTATTCCTCTTTATGAAGTCTCGCGAGTCTGAATTCCATCAGTGCCATCTTCTGGCTCAACTCTTTATTTCTGCTCTTTAAATCCGACACGACGATCGAGAAGTAGAGCATGACAAAAGCCAGAAGAAGAACAACTACAATGAAGGCCAGTGCAGGCGGATAACTGATGCCCAGTCCAAAGGCAAGAGGGTCTATCAGCTGATCAGCGAACGAGCTCAGGATCAGACCCAACCCCGCCAGCAACCATACGATTGACAGCTCCTCTCTCAATCTCTTCCTCCTGACAAGTTCAAAGATTGTCATAAAAAGTATAACTCCGCAGACAAAAATGAATAGCCGGGTGCCGAAAGTCATGGTTCTTTCTCCTCCTTTCTCATCAACACAACTGCAATAGACAGAAACATCCTTATTACGTAAATTACGGGCCTTAGCCCACCGTGCATCGACTTGCCCCGTTTCTCTCTCATTTTCACCGGCGCCTCCGCAAGTTTAAATCTTTTTTTATGCATGGCAATAATCATGTTAGCGTCAGGATAATCTAGCGGATAGTTGTCACCCTGCGAGAGGTAGGAAAAAATCCCTCTTTTGAGCAACTGGAAGCCCGATGTCGGATCGCTGAAGGTCGTTCCGGTAAAAAAGCGGGTGATTGCAGAGAAAAGCCTCACCCCCATTTTTCTGAATACGCCCATCTGGTAGGTGCCTTCTATGAAACGTGAACCTATAACAACATCGGCGCCCTCCCGTCTCATGGTATCTATAAGAGCAATTACAGAGTCCGGCGAATGCTGTCCGTCCCCGTCAAAGGTGATCACAAATTCGTATCCAAAATCTCTTGCGAAGAGAAAGCCGGTCTGTATTGCCCCGCCGTATCCGATATTAAAAGGAAGATCCAGCACCATTATTTCTTCGCGCCTGCAAATCGCTGAGGTCTCATCTGAAGAACCGTCATTTACGACAAGGATGTCAGCAGGCAGGTCAATTTCCCCGAGTCCTCTCAGAACGCCGGCAATATTTTTTTCTTCATTATAAGCAGGTATGACAATCAAATAGGGATTCATTACTCTACTGTCTTTTTAAGGTCATAGGTCATTATCGTATGCTATTATAGCAGCACAGGACACTATGGTAAATTCATTAGGGGAAGCCAGGGAGATTTTCAGATACCGGGAGCTGCTCCGGAACCTCGTATTAAGGGATATCAAGAAGAGATACAAGCGCTCCGCCCTCGGATTTCTCTGGGTTATGCTTGATCCTCTTCTGATGCTGCTTGTTTTTTATGTAATATTCTCGGGACTATTTGGAAAATCCATAGGGCAATATTCAGCCTACGTTATGTCGGGAATTATCATGTGGCAGTTTTTTTCGCAGGGGACAAAAGTCGCTTCACTGGCATTTCTTCAGAACCGCAATCTGATAAACAAGATAGCCCTGCCTAAAGCCATATTCCCCCTCTCTATCGTCGCTTCTTCGCTGGTGCATTTCATCTTTTCACTCGTTCCTCTCTTCATTATCATCCTGTCTTCAGGCACAAAGATAGGCATTAATCTCGCGCTGCTCCCGTATGTGGTAGGCATTGTTTTTATTTTTTCTCTCGGCCTGGCGCTGACCGTTTCAACTCTGGCGGTTTTTTTCCATGACGTGGTATATATTTATGATGTCCTGCTGCTGGGATGGATGTATCTCTCAGCGATATTTTATCCGGTCTCCATTCTTCCCGGAAAACTTCAGGCCCTAATTTCGCTCAACCCTCTCTATCACTTTATAAGTCTTTTCAGAGCCAGTCTTTATGACACTGCATACCTGACGGCAGAGCATATGGTTTTGGGTTCAGTCTTTGCTTTGCTTTCTTTACTTACGGGATGGGCAATTTATTACACCAACAGGGAGAGGATAATATTTTACCTGTAATAATTGGATAGCCTCATGATAATTCTTGAGGGAGTATCAGTCAAATACAGAATTGTTGAAGAGCGCAGAAGATCATTTCAGGCGCACCTGATCAATTATTTGAAAGGGAAAAGGTTAGTAAAGCACACGCTGTGGGCGCTCAGTAATATATCAGTAGATATAGGTGAAGGAGAGTCCCTGGGTCTCATCGGTTCCAATGGCGCAGGCAAAAGCACTTTACTTAAGGTTGTCTCCGGTGTGATAAAGCCCGCTGACGGTCTGGTAACAGTTAAGGGTAAGATCGCTCCTTTGATCGAACTGGCTGCAGGTTTCGATGACGAACTCAGCGGATGCGAGAATATTTTCTTAAATGCTTCGATTCTCGGTTTTTCGAAGAGGGAGATAGAGGAGCGATTTGATAAAATCGTAGATTTTTCCGAGCTGAGAGATTTTATCGATACCCCTCTCAAAAATTACTCATCCGGAATGATTGCCCGGCTGGCTTTTTCCATTGCGACTGAAGTCGATCCCGACATACTCATAATTGACGAAGTTCTCGCTGTCGGAGACGCGCATTTCAAGCAGAAGAGCAAGGAAAGAATTCTGGAGTTCAGGAGTCGGGGGGTTACCATACTTTTTGTCTCGCACGATATGGAGCAGGTCAGCAATCTTTGCAATAGGGTTGTATGGCTTGATCATGGGAAGATAATTATGACGGGCAAGACAAATGAGGTTATTCAAGAGTACGAAGCTTATCAATCCGGGAGGAAAAAGGATGAGAATCCTTCATCTCCTTTACGAAAGCAAGGGTGATCCATTTGGCACAGGGGGGATCGGTACCCGCGCATACGAAATTTACGGGCGTTTGCGGGAGCGCCACGACATAACGTTTTTATGCAAGAAGTATCAGGGTGCCGATGACAGAGAAATTGAAGGCATACTGCACATCTTCGCGGGGACAGAAAACAGTAGTCTATCAAAAACTCTGCTGTCATATGCATACCATGCATCAAAATTCATCAAACTGCACGGGCATGAATATGATATTATAGTCGAAGATTTTTCTCCCGCAATCCCGACTTTTTATCAATTTTTTTTAAACAGGCCCGTTGTTCTTCAGATACAGGGATATACGGGCAGATTATATTTCAGAAAATATAATCCTTTTTCCGCCGCGGTTCTTTTCGTGATCGAGATGTTAAAACCGGGTTTTTATGATAATTTCATATTCGTAAATTCTGATACTGTCAAAAAATATCGGGGTGTTGGTGCAAAGCGCATAGCTATTATTTCGAACGGGATATCGACCGAATTGCTCACTCTGCCAAATGGTAATGAGGAATATATCCTTTTTCTGGGGAGGATAGACTTATATTGCAAGGGACTTGATATACTTCTTGATGCATTCAGGATTTTTCATAAATCATTCCCCGGAATAAGACTTGTTATAGCCGGAGACGGAAGAGACATGGAAAGATTCAAATCTATGCTGATGAAATTACCCGAAGAAACAAGAAATAATATAGTCTTGCCGGGGTGGGTTTCTGATGATGAAAAACTCAAGGCATTCAGTAAGGCATTATTTGTCATATTTCCCTCAAGACATGAGGTGCAGCCCATAGCAGCCCTCGAGGCTATGGGTAGCGGAAAGGCGGTGATAGCGAGCTCCATACCGGAATTCAGATTTGTAAAAGATATTGGCGCGGGACTGGAATTCAAGGCAGGAGATGCGCTTTCCCTTGCCCGTGCAATGGAGGACATGATGATAACCAACGGGAGGAAGGATATGGGAAACAGAGGTCGCGAGTGGGTAAAAATTTTCATTTGGGATACAATAGCAATTCAATACGAAGAATTTCTGTGCAGGGTTGCAAAAAAGCGTGATTAAGTCCCAATCCCATTCCTGGACCGGAGAAAATAAACATACTGTCAGTAAACTGTTTGGAGACTTTTCAGGTTGAAGATTCTCCAACTAATCTATGAAAGCCCCGGGAGTCCTTTCGGATTCGGCGGAGCGGGTGTGAGAGCCTGCGAGATTTACAGCAGGTTGAAAGACAGGCACGATATAACCTTCCTTTGTATGAAGTACCCCGGCGCTGAAGACACAGAGATTCAGGGGTTGAAATATATCTTCGGAGGAACCGAAAGCCCGAATCTTACAAAAAGCGTTTTAGCTTATACGGTTAAGACAATGCAATTTGTAAGGAATTACGGTGGCGACTTTGACATTATAGTTGAGAACTTTTTACCCATGACACCTTTTTTCGCAAAGTTTTTCACCAGTACGCCGGTAATTCTGCAGGTTCAGGGAGTTATGGAAAGACACTCCCTTAAAAAATTCAGTCCCCTCTATTTTATCCCGATTTATCCTGTTGAGAGATTTTATCCACTCCTGTATGATAGATTTATTTTTGTATCAGATGTGACAAAGAAAAAGGTTATGGCGGGACGCAAGGGGAAATTAATGATAGCGCCTGTCATATCAAACGGGATCGGAAGCGAACTGCTTAAAACCACGCCTGAGGATAGGGAATATATACTTTTTTTCAGTCGGTTAGATATTTATACAAAAGGCTTGGATCTGTTAATAGATGCCTTTGAGATGATAAGTCCGGAATATCCCTATCTGCGGTTAATACTTGCGGGGTACGAATTTGACAGGTACGCTGAACTCATGTCGGGGAGGCCGTCTCGCCTCAGGGAAAAGATCGAATATGCGGGTTTTGTTACGGGCGATGAAAAGGTGCAGCTCCTTTCAGGTGCCAAAATGTTTGTTCTGCCGTCCCGGCACGAATCTTTGCCAATAAGCATTCTTGAGGCTGCTGCATGTGGAAAACCTGTGATCGTGAGTGATATTCCGGAACTCGCCTTTGTCAGCAGGGAGGGATTCGGTTTTAGTTTTCGCTCTGGTTCGGCAAAGGGGCTTTCGGATAAAATGAGACTACTGTTGGAAGACAAAAAGCAAAGAGATGACGCGGGGAGGAGAGGCAGGGAATTTGCCGCTCAGTTCCTTTGGGACAATATTGCCATACAATTTGAAGACGTGTTAAAACATGTTGTGGCGAATTCCTTTCGGGTAGTCGGATGAAGGCGGCAATGGGCATGAAGAACCAGCCTAAAAGAGAAAAGGATACAATGATTTCTAAAATAAACAAGACCAAATACCTGCTGATTATTTTCCTTTCCTCCATAGGGATTTTGACATTTCTGGCATACTACAGATCCCTGCACGCCCATTAATTTTTGACGATGTTATTTATATAAGTTCCTCAATGCTCAAGAATCTTCCGGACTATATCTCCTTGCACGCACGTTCTCTTGCAAACCTCTCATTTGCCATGAATTACCAACTTTCCGGGATGAATCTTGCTGCATTCAGAATCACAAATATACTTTTTCATATAATTTCCGGCCTGCTTGCGTTCTTTCTTACCCGTATCACATTAGGCCTTCCTTACATTAGGAATCGATACGGCAAGTTTAACGACCCGGGAACACCTTTATATGTCTCTCTTGGTGTGGCAACGCTTTTTTTGCTTCACCCTATTCAGACTTCGGCGGTGAATTATATAACACAGAGAATGGCAATAATGGCCGTGATGTTTTCATTCGCAGGCATAATCCTTTATGTTAAAGCCGCCTTAACTTATGGAAAACAGGCTTTATTCTCGTATGGCCTTTCGCTTATCTGCTTCATTCTTGCAATATTTTAGAAAGAAAATGCGGTTATGGTTCTCCCTGTGCTTATGCTTTATGACTATTGCTTTATATCTTCATTCAGGTGGAGTGAGTTCAGAAAAAGGTTTATCCCTATAGCTGTTTTTTTTGTGATTTTGGGAGCGACTGTAGCCTATTATTTTAATGCGTGGCAATTTGTCGCGAAGATTATTATAAGCTTCTTAAATCCTTATCAGCCCCTGGAGACTTATGCATGGTCTGGAATGGACATCAATTGGACCCCCCTTGAATATATTATGACGGAGTTGAGGATTGTGTCACGCTATATCTTCCTTATCAACTTTCCCCTGCCGTCTTATATGGTATTTGATTATTCCAATACATATCTTGTATCAACAAGTCTTTTAAATCCGATTACTAGAATATTTTCCCCGCTTTTCCTCTTAACAGTTCTTTTCCTGTCACTTAGGTATTTTAAAAAGATACCGCTCATCGCTTTCGGTATATTGTGGTATCTGATAACCATTTCCCTTGAGAGTTTTATAGCACTTGGACTGGACCCTTATTTCGAACATAGAAACTACCTGCCGGGTTACGGTCTTTTTTTGCTTCGGCTTCCCTGTTTATTTATGCGGATAAACCTGGCGTAAAAATCAATAAAGTGGCTATTATTCTTGTAATTGCACTTCTTTTGTCGGCTATGACTTTCACAAGAAACGGTATCTGGAGAGAAGGCATGTTTCTTTGGGAAAATTCTATCGCGAAATCCCCCAACAACGCAAGGGCGCGCGTAAATCTGGGGGTTGCTTATAACCTTAAAGGCTGGCCGGACAGGGCTATCGAGCAGTTCGAGATCGCCCTTAGATTAAAACCTGATGCGGCCGATATCCATAACAACATCGGCATTGCTTATTCAAAAAAGGGATGGTTTGATAATGCCGTCGGGGAACACCACGCTGCATTGAAATTGAATCCGGATTACTACGATGCACATTATAATATAGGACTCGCTTTTTTCAGGATGGGAGATACAGATAAAGCCATTGAAGACTACAAGGCCGCCCTTGGAATTAAACCTGATCTGGCCAGCGCCCACGTCAATCTTGGCATTGCTTACGGATCGAAGGGTTCAATGGATGATGCAATCGAACACTTCATGACTGCAATCTCTCTGGAGCCTGACTTTGACGAGGCTTATAATAATCTGGGAATAGCCTATGCAAGGCTGGGTTCACTCGATAAAGCGATTAAACAGTGTGAGACTGCCGTCAGGTTAGAGCCTGATTATAAAAAAGGCCCGAGAAAATCTGGAGATTCTTAAGAAAAAAGGGCGATATGCAGAAGCGGAGCGACTGAACATCAGCTGCGAAAAGGGTATTGTTATCTCGTAAATTTGTCCGCCATCTGTTTCCGCTGCCAGGACAAAGTTTTCGACAGACCGTGGAAAGGCAATTGCCAAAGAGAAACTCCCCATATCTTCTGTAAGAATGCCGGGAACCCTGCCATTTTGGAGGGTAAGCACACATTGCCCTTCAGACGTGAATGCTGACACCAAAGATCCAGCATGGCTGTCCATGGCGTTGGAGGGTTGACTGCAATCCTGTATTCCATGCGTTCAATTCCCGGCACATATATATCCTTAAGTCTCTTCAAGGCGTCCAAAGCAATCGGAGCATCAAAAGTTTCCTTTAAATAATTCAGGGTGTCCTGCAAAGGCAGGATTAAATGTCGCTTCTGAGCCTGCTCTATAAGCCTGTTCCAGTCAATTCCGTCCGGGGCTTTGTTCAGAAGCATGATCGCGTCAGCAACCCAGCGAAACGGCGGTGTAATGTTCCAATGTGCGCCGTGCACGCAGATATGGAGCAGTTGATCGGTCAGGCATAATACACGCGCCGGAACGTTGTGGATTGCCGTATGTTCTGCTTTTTCCCAGAAATCGTCGTCAGCATGGGAGTCCCGGCATTGCGAAAAGATATGCCAGTGCAGGTCAAATTGTCTTCCATCCCTGTCTTCAAACCCGTGCGAGTAGCTCACTGTTATGTATTTCTCATCGGGTTCGAAATCCACGGGTTGCCACCCGAGTTTCCGCAGCAGGCGAACTGCGGGGACAGCCTGTTCCGCAGGGACAAGCACATCGAAGTCATTCATGGGCCGGAGACCATAATCCCCGTAACAGAGCAGGATGAGAGCAGCGCCTTTGAGAAACATACTGTCGATGCCCGCATCATTAAAAGATCGGAGAAGACCTGCTATAGTATGGAAAAGCATATGATTCTTATACCATGTCAGCCTGTAGACGCCCTTCAGTTTCATCAAAATGGGATCCTTAACTCCAAGGCTGTTGAGATTTCGGTATAACAGCGGAAGGAGGCGGTAAGATCCCGGGTCAAGCTTTTCGATGTCGTCAATATCGACGTGCGATCTCCATTCATTCCATGCACTGCCGGCCTTGTCGTTACCCAAAAGAGCAGCTTTCAGCAGGAGTTCCTGATCCGGCAGAGGCCAGAAGCAGCCGTCTTTTTTTCCTATAGCATTCATGATGTTTTCCGATAATATATTACGCGGTTTTCATTTACACTCTCAAACCACGCGTCTGATAAATAAAGGTCTTTTATCAGGATAGATATACCAGAAGAGCATCTCCTTTGAGAGGTTCCGGGGCAAAAACGGCAGTAATATAAAAAACCCGCTGATAACAATCTTCTTCAGGATGGAAATTTCGCACTCCTTCCAGACGGCATCGATACCGCTTTTGATAAGTCTTGACAGACGCTCATCCTTAACAAGATTATGTTCGGGGCTTATCATGAAAAGAGCAATCTTCTTTGCAACTTTGATCGTGCAATTGAAGTCGGCATTAAGATTTAACCTTTCGGCTGATCCTAAGATCAAAGCTTCACATCTATTTCTAAAGATAATTTCCTCCTCAAGTCTTTCAGTTTCGGATTTATATTTTATAATTGACGAAGCATTGGAGCCGTGCACTCTATAATATCCAAGAGTTTTTTCGATTGCGCCTATCTTTCCGTAGAACACCACCTGGGCATGCAGAAAAGCATCCGGGCATAAACGCCAGTTTTCCTCCGGAACAGGCAACACTTCCAGGAGGAATTCGCGTGAATATGCATTCCCGCTTGTGGGAGGAGTGCGGTAAATGCCCTGCTTCAGAATAATCGGTTTTAAATCACCAGACGGAAGCCTATATCCGGCCGGAGGTATAAAAGTATTCAGGAGAATCCCTTCTGCATCCATCCACTGGAGACGGTAATGAACTTTGGAAATGTCCGGATGCCAGACCCTGACAACCTCTTCAACCGCATCAGGACAAAGCCTGTCATCTGAATCGAGAAATATTATTATATCTCCCTTGCTTACGGAAAACCCGGCATTGAAGGCCGACGCCTGTCCGCCGTTTTCTTTAAATATCGGCGTAATCCGGCTTCCGTAGGAAGTGATGATCTCGCGCGAATTATCGGTTGAGCCGTCGTCAACAACAATGACTTCCGTGTTGCCGCAGGTCTGGTTCAGAGCGCTGTCAATGGCATCCCTCAGGAACCTTGCATAGTTATAGCTCGTTATTATAATGCTCACAAATGGCATATTTTTTCACTGGACATAATTGCTGCCGGATGGCAAAAACATATTAATAAATCCTAGCGCCGCAGAGAGAACGTTATACATCAAAACAATAACAGCCATAGGTTTGTGCTTCATTAATTCATCCTTTTTCAGCACAGACTATAAATCTCTCTCATCATTCTGCATTTTGCGCCGCCGGTCGAGGGAAGCCTTCAGTATTTGTGCATACTCAGGACGTAAATTGCGTTCACGAATGCCGGTATTGTTTGCATGGATCCTCCTTAACACAAGAACTTCATCCAGCATGATGCTTTTAAGGCCTTTTTCCATCGCCCTCGAATACCAGTCAATAAAGTCCCCCAGCTTCCATCTTGTGTCAAAAATCCCGACGCGAAAAAAAGAATCCCGTCTGATAAGCATGCAGCCTTTAAAAAAACCTCGCATACCCGTCGAAGAAATCCTGATCTTTTTCCTCTGATCCTCATTGAGGTCAGAGCTGTAAAACTGCTTCACATGTCCGAATACTATATCTGCATCGGGGTTATTATCAAAGGCTGCCATCTGATGCATTAATTTATCTTCCCTCCAGAGGTCATCATGATCGAGGAAAGAGAGAAAGCTTCCTTTTGATAACTCCACGCCTTTGTTCAGAGCGGCTCCCAGTCCGCCGTTATCCTGGTAAAAGTATCGCAGTTGTGAAGAAAAGCTCTTTGCTATGGCACTGCTGCCATCTGTAGAACCATCGTCTATTACAATGAGTTCAAACGACCTGTAGGTCTGACAGACCACACTTTCAATGGCCTCGCGCAGATATTTTTCACCGTTAAATACCGGAACAATAACGCTAACCGAGGGACGTTTATCGCTCAACGAAAATGACTTTATGCCCGAATCTTTCTCTTGATCCATGCGATAACCCAATCCTTCCTGTAATAATACGAATATAGCATGTACTTCGTAAGACCTTCGTTTTTTAATATCCTGTAATGTGTTTTGATCATTCTTCTCAAATAGTCTATGAATCCGGGCTTTGGTCTCAATAAAATCTCAGCCATTTCACGTATTGTTTTGCTCTCTGCATATAGAGCCAACTTCCTGATTTCTTTCTTTTTCCATAATCTGCGGCTGTATTTCTCAAAATCATCCGTGCCGGCCTTCACGCCTATCGAACTGATAGCCTGAATATTTTCCTCAGCCTCCCGCATGGTATTCATGGAAGGTATGACAACATCACAGGGCGAATTCTGCATACACCACAAAAGATGCCGTTGGGCAGGGTTAAGAGACAGATTGTCCCCAATTCGACTTTCACCGGTTATCGGTTCGAAAACGCTGATCCTTTTCCCCCACTGCAATGGAGCACAATCCCAGCAAAATATTTTCATAAGTACAATGCCGACGTCGTGCTCCTCAGCAACCGGAAACAGCTCTTCATTAGCCTGCTGAAACTTCCAATTAAAGCGTATCACGAGATAGTCAAGTATATCAGTCTCTCTGATGATTTTGCTGATCATTGGGAAGAGACTTATTGTGTGGCAACTGAGACCGATATTATGAACAAGTTCCTCTTCCTTGAGTCTGTTCAATGTTTCACAAGCCGAAATAATCTCTGCATAAGTTGCCTCACCATCACCAACACTGTTGACTAACAAAGGTGCATGCGAATAGCCCAAAATATCTAGTCTTGATTCAATTTCATGGCGCAGATTATGACGCCACTGGGATTCTGAGATACAGCCTGTATTAATGGAAACCACAACATTCTCCTTGATATTTGCACGCCTGAAGGAATCAGATAACAGTTCTACCTCTTGTATCCATGTCGTATCAAAATAATTTAAGCCCGAGGCTACGAGATGATGAACAAGTTGGGAACGGGCCTCAGGAGACATGAAACAATCGGGACCGCTGCCGACAGGGTAAGTGTGTCCCCCGAGTCCAAGCACATTCACTTGAAATCCGGTTCGACCAAGTCTTCGCACAACTTTTCCTGAATCTTTTGCAGTCCGTACTATACCGGCTGGTTTTTTTTTCTGATCCACTTGAGGACTTGCCCCTTTCTGTAAAAATAGGAGTATAGAAAGTACTTCTTAAGTCCTTCATATTTCAATATTCGATAGTGTGCTCTGGCAGTCCGCTGCAGTATTTCTTTCAGACTTGGTTTTGATACGGGCTTTGGAATTCTTGTCCTCTTAATCAGAATAGGGATTTGACCTGAATCTCGTGTCAACACATTGGCGGATATTAATGACAGCCAGAGGGTGAATTCCGCAGTCAAATCCATATCTGCGTTAACCAGTCCCGGCTGATTTCTTCTTCCGAACACCCAACTGCCATCTGTTCTTTGTCTGCTCATAATGCCTTTCGCGACATGCAATGCAATGTCGCGATATCTTGTCTCACCGGTAATTCGGTAAATCATTGCACATCCCCATCCTGCCTTACCGCTTGAATAGCCGTCCCAGGGATCAATACAACTTTGTTGAAAATTAAAATACCATTTTGCCAGGTCAAGATATCGGGTATCATTGGCCGCATCCGCCAGCTGAACGAGAAAAGCAAAAGGCAGCCCCATGGCGAACATGCACTGGTCTGTTTTCTTGGTGTCGACAATCCGCAGGAAGGCATCAGTGTCGTTTTCAGGATCAGTAAACAGAAGTCCGTCAGCTGTGATCGCAGTGAAAAAGCGGTCATTCGATGCAGGCTGCAATTCTATCATACGAGCAAGATAGCCAGCCACACGCAGGGCTGATTCAAACCTGCCCGCTGCAAGACAGGCAATGCCGGCAATGCTTGAAGATGTCGTATCGGCCATCTGTTTTCCGCCTTCCTCCGTAAGCCGCGAATAAAATCCTCCGCGGAGTGCGTCCTGCTGTGTAAGCAAAAAGGAGACCGCTGGAACAGCGACCCGGTAGCAACCTGCGAGCATGCTCCCTACGATGAAGTAAGAGTTGATGTAAGGATAGTGAGCCCTGACATGCCACGGATGTCCACGAGGCAGGAAATCGCCTTCCGGCGTAAAAAAAGTCCGGCTGACATAAGCCAGAGAGCGGTTTGCCGAAGCAGCATGGCCAGTTACTGCCAATGCCCAGGAAGACTTATAGAAAGCATCCGCTTTAGGATCACTCAGGCCTTTCCAGCTTCCATCCGGATTCTGATGTTGCATAAGCCATCTGCTGCCTGCAAGGGCGCGTTCCCAAATTTGGGTTGGGTTTAGCGGTTTTGACATCTGATTCAGTCTTTTGCCTGTTCTTCTGATGAAGCAGAAAGCCTGCTGGCGGATTCCTCCCTGAAACAGGAGAGATTGGTCAGAGACTTAGCCTGGCCGTGGTTTTCCTGCCTCCGTCTGTCGAGTGATTTTTTGAGCATCCTGATAAAATAATGATTGCCTAATGATTGCTGATTTGTCATATTCTGCTCATGCCGCCGGTACAGATGCACTACTTCTTTGTGAACTGCCATTTTTATGCCGGACTCCCTGGCTCGCATGAACCAGTCCCAATCGTCACTGTAACGTTGCCCTTCATCAAAAAGACCGATTTTGTCGAAAACAGATTTTCTGAAAAGCGTGCAATTCATGCTCATGGCAAGAACAGGCTCTCCCCATTCCTTAAATACGCGCGTGCCGTCAACTGAACCCGACAGCATCATAATCTGTGTATAGCCCAGAACGATCTCTACAGTTGGAGAAATTCTTAAAATTCCAACCTGTCGTCTAATCTTATCCTTGCTCCAAAGGTCGTCGACGTCCAAAAAAGCAATGACGTCACCGCGGGCCATCTCTACTCCCCGGTTACGGGTTGCGGGCAACCCACTGTTGGGCTGATAGTGATAACGTACTTCCTTTTTAAAGCCGGCAGCAATTTCCCTTGTGTTGTCGGTTGAGCCGTCGTCCACGATAATGATCTCTAACGGTTCATACTCCTGCTGGCGAATGCTCTGAAAAGCATCCTTTAAAAAAGCCTCCCCGTTGTAAACGGGGATTATGACGCTTACGAAAAATGTAGGCGCTGACATGCTACCGCCCACCGAACATCTGTATCGGTTCTATTTGCATTCGCATTTAATGCTTTCTCCTGTCAGGGCGCTCACCCTCCTGAGAGTCCTTAGAAAGTTCCATACCCTTTTCAGGATAGTTCAGATTCGGAAAAGGAGCAACAAGCCCCCCTCCGTCTTGCCTGCGTCGGTCGAGTGATTTTTTCAGGGCTTTTATAAAATATCTGTCCTTTGTGGCCGAATCAAGGGTCATATTAAAATCGTGCCTGCGATAAAACAGCGTTACCACCGGCAAAATGATCATTGAGATACCCATCTCCCTGGCCCTCATAAACCAGTCGGTATCTTCACCGTAATAAAGTGCTTCATCAAAAAAGCCAACTTTTTCAAATACTGATTTTCTAAAAACTCCCGCACCTAATAACAGGGCGCAAAAAGGATCATGCCATTTTTCAAATTTTGCCTGCCCCTTTTTACCCGACTGCAACTTCATGGGCTGGCTCAGGCCCAAAACTATTTCCAGTGAAGGTTCGTCTGCCATACGCGCAAGCTGAAAAGAAAGTTTATCGTCGCTCCAAAGATCATCAACATCCAGGAATCCTATAACGTCTCCGGAGGCCATTTGCAGTCCTTTATTGCGGGCTGCCCCCGGACCACGGTTTTCCTGAAACGCGTAAATGATATCTCTTGCATAGTCCATCGCAACAGTTTCCGTAGCATCCATAGAGCCGTCATTTACTACGATTATCTCAAGTGGACGATAGTTCTGAGCAAGCACATTCTCGATTGCTTCACCGAGGTATCGTTCTCCGTTATATGCAGGAATAATTACGCTCACAAGTTTACTGTTTCCCATAGGAAACTCCTGATATTTTCCGGCGCTGGCGAACAATTGATTGCCTTATTACTGTCATTAACTCCCTTTTATGCACCCTGACATTAGATGAAAGATTATTGTGGTGGATGCGTTTATAGAGCAGAACCTCAGGTACAATAAACATAGGTATTTTGCAGGCATTGGCCCTCGTAAACCATTCCGCATCGCATGCAATACTGAATTCTGTTCCGAACAACCCGGCAATATAGAACGCCGACCTTCGCGCAATCAACGTGCCCGGGGTACGACCTATATGTACTTGTTCCAGGAACTTCTTCGTATATCTGGACCCCGGGATATAGCCCGGTTCGACAAACAATTTAACCCACGCGTTGACATACTGAATTTGAGGGTTTTGAATGAGATAATCAACCTGAATACGGAGTTTATATGGTGTCCAAAGGTCATCAGCGTCAAGAAAAGCAATTAAATCTCCCCGGGCCGCTTTTATGCCCGTATTACGTGCATTTGCCAAACCCTGTCCTGCCTGATAGATGTAGTTGATTGATTTGTAAGATTGAACGATTGCAGCAGTATGGTCAACTGACTGTCCATCAATAACAATAATCTCAAAAGGATGATAATTCTGTTCTAAAATACTCTCCAGTGCAGAACGTATGTAGCGTTCACCGTCAGAAACAACGACTATAACACTTACGAGTGGACTATCCATGCTCTGTATGTTTTTGCTCGATTGCTTTCTCTATGAAGGCGCTATCTCTAAAGACATTTTTCAGGCATTTCCGTGTCTCAACACACATTGTAGAACCACACAGTGAATCAATCCTTGAGAGAAGCTGGAGTACAGAATGTTTCCATGTCCAGCTTTTTCGTGCCCGCAAAGCGCCTCTAACCCCTTTTCTCAGGATCTCCGCAGGTGAGTTATACACTTCTCGCATGATTTCCTGAAGGTGATTCTTATCCGGCTCAAGCAGGAAACCTGCTTTCTCAAGTTGGTGGCCATAAACCTTCTTAAGTGCCCGTTTTTCCGCGTCGATAAGCCAACCCACCTCTTCATCTGCAAAATCATCTGTAGCTCCGCCGCGGGTTACGATTACCGGGAGACCGCTGGACATCGCCTCAAGAGTCGGCAGGGAAAATCCTTCACCCCGATAAGATGAAACAAAAACATCGCAGGCCCGATAAAGCTTTGCCATCTGCTCCTCGTTCAATTCATCCTCAAGATAAAGGATTTCCGGCATGTCCTCCTGATTCTGAAATCTCCTTATGAGATCCTGTGCCGTTTGTCCCTTGTAAAGCGAGTTCACCCCAAGATCTTTAATAACCAGGCAGACATCGTCTTTAGAGGTGAATGCCCGGGAATAACTCTCAAGCAGGATATCAATGCCCTTACGGTAAAGGGTTCCTCCGACAAAGAGGAACCTGAAGCGCTTATTTGTCTGAAGCCTCAACGCTTCCCCAATTGGAGAAAAAAGATCAGGGTCTGCACCGTTGGTTATGATATGGACTTTGGACGGGTCCAGGCCGGACGAGATAAAGGCATTGCGGGAAAAATGCGTCGGAGTCCAGATTTCATCGGCCAAGCTGAAGGTCTCTGCATAAAATTTTGGGATTGCAGAATATTCCCAGGGATGCATGATAACCCATTTAGCTTTGCCAGGCGGAGTTCGCCGGGGAGGCCATTGATGACGCACCCATATATGGGGCCGCTTTGTGCGATCACGTATCGAAAGTCCCTTGTTTCGGATATCATACTCATGGAGTCTTTCAAATTTTTGATTTCCCGCAATGGAGAATTGATCCGGTTCATAGGGAACGATGGTCAGCTCTGCAACTCCGGAATCAATAATACCTGAGCATATTTCCCGATTTACGAGAGAAAGGGAATGCACTGCAAATTGGGTGCCTTCCCAGAAGATATGCACCTGTTTCCGCAAATCGACGGTTTCATCAGTGTTAATAACCTTATGAACAACCCGGTGTCTGAGTACCTCCTGATTCATTGCGTCCGTTGCCCCTCCGGTCGCTGCACTATGGCGTCTATTTCTGACGTTGTATTTCCAGCCTCACACGGAAATGGCCAGCATACATATCCCCTGTAACCCTTGCACCGCTTCCACCAGCCTGTGAGCCAGTTTGTCACTCCATCCACTGCAGAGCGTATGGGGAAAGCGATACTTAGAAGGAAACTCGCCCCGCGGGCTGTGATCGCATAACATGTTGATCCGCGTCCTTCATTATACCCCTCCCAGACATAGTTGCTCACCCTTTTTCTTCCGGGATCGTTATGTGTCCCTGATCCTATGGGACTATGACTATGAAAGTGAATAATGTCCCAATCGCCGGGAACTTCAGTCATAAACTGGTCTACTATGACATTGGCGTCTTTCTTCCATAAAATATCATCTTCACATATCAGAGCTGTTTTGAGCCGGCGTTCGACGAGTAATCTCCAGGCGCTGACGTGGCTTAAATAGCAGCCGACTTCACCGGCCGTCAGATTTCGGTTGAGATGCTTGTCCCACTGGAGCATACCCTGAGCCTTCATCAGCTCAAGGTCGAGAGTGCGCCCATCTACTGCCTGGATTATCTCAGCATTGGCCAATTCCAGCTTTTTCGACTGAAAAAGAAACAGGGCTCTGCGTTTTCCTGACCGGGGCATATTCAGAACAAAAATCCGGTCGAAGTGATTATTTATCATGTTATCTGCCGTTTCATAGAAAGCGATCCTTTTCCACAAGCTGAAGAAGCTCTTTCTCCATGTGTGCGAAAATCATTCCCCAGTCGTAGCGCTCCTCTGCAAGCCTCCGGCCATTTTCCCGCAGGGTATTTGATAAGAAAGTATCATCGATCACCTGCAGCACAGCATCAGCAAACGATTCGGCGTCATCGCGGATCAGAATGTGTCGTCCGTCCGTGAGAGATAATCCTTCACATCCAAGGCTTGTGGACACCACAGGCAAACCCATTGCGAAAGAATCAAGGATCTTCAGGCGTGTCCCTCCTCCCAAACGCAGCGGCACTACAGTAAGACAGCACTTAGAAGCCACTTCACGCATGCTTTCAGGGTTCGCAACCACCTCGACACGGAAATCTTTCGCTAACATCATGATAGACTTCGGCGGCTGTCGCCCTGCTATACAGAGAGAAATTCCCGGGTCTTTTCTCCAGATGAACGGCATTATGGATTTAACAAGATACATCGCTCCATCAGTATTGGGATAATAGTCCATTGTCCCCATAAATAATATTTTGCGGGACTTACCCGCAGGGATCAGATCAATCGTTTCCGTGTTTACGCCATTTTCAATCACGATTGTCCGTCCGTAAGGACATCGCTTGTCCATTTCCTGTCTATCTTTCTCGCTTACCGTAATTCTCATAGGGAATAAGCGCCACATTTTATTTTCGAATTGCACCATAAGCATCCAGGTAGCCTTCCAGAAAGCCCTGTCTTTTCTTAAACCGAATATCTTCTCCTCTGCAACATTTGGGATGTCAGCATACTGCCGGAATATACTTGACTCGATGTTGTGTTCATGAAGAACAGTACAGAAAGGCAGCAGGTCGTGATAGTGCGACATGAAAATAAAATCGATAATTGCTGCATCAAAATTGGTTGATTTTATTTCTTGGAGCGTTTTTATCATTTCGGTTGTTTTAAATGTTCTTACAGGCCAGGGCAGCTCCTGCAAATCCGTGTAATCATGTTTCTGCGGATGTCTTACTGCAATCACTTGGTTACAGCAGCTTTCGATTGACTTTTGCATTCTATACTCTTCCTCAGTGAAGGCGTTATACACAACAGTAAGATTATGCCGTTTGCCGAAGTAGCTGATCAGTTCCCACTGCCGTATGCGTCCACCCGAATTAGGCGGGTACGGTGAAAAGGGTGATAGCATTAAAATTTTCATAAAACTTTACGCCTTGCCTGTTATAACAAATGTAATGTCATATGCGGGCATCTTTTCATAAAGATTCTATCGCTCTTTAAGCAATCCTGCTATGACTTCTGGAATCCGGGCTAGGTCTGTGCCGAGTTCGAGGTGATAGCAGGGTACCTGATGAACAAGACGGTGCATAATCTGAAGAGACGACCGTCCTGCTCTCGCGAGTTGTGACATGGTACTCAAGGCAAGTGCACTTAACGCCTCCATTGGCGATGCCGGACTCAGGCGTGTTTCATTTTTCCCCGCGATGCACGGCAGTAGAATCGCACGAACAGGAAATCCTTTCACTATTTTTGCTGCTACAAAAGGATATAGAAAAAAAACAGCCTTTTCTGAATCGATGCGGTCGAGATTGCTTATCGTTGACAGTATATGGGGAACCCTCTGCATGTTATCTGCGTTCAGCTTTGCAGAACTGTATATACAATACACATATGGTTCCGGATCGGTCGAAACCAGGCAATAATCATCACTGACATACACTAAATCAGAGGCGAGACAGGTCAGTGCCGTGGTTGATTTACCCGATCCCCCTTTCCCCGCGAGCAACACACCGCCATGAGGATAACCTACTGCACCGCTGTGTACAAATTGAAACCCGAATTCATTCATCCACCAGTGAAAGATGGTGCGCAGCGGAGCGCTTGACTCATAGCTTGGAAGAATACGCGCATTATGCGTCCAGTAAAGAGCCACTCCTCGCTGCCTGTCAAGTATGCTCAGTGCGTTGGCATCCCAGTTGTAAGAGGTATATATCCGGGAATCAGAAAATCCCCTTACGTCCCCGCGCCTTGTGTAAATGTCTTTAAAGTTACCCTCTGAACCAAGAACCGCCAACCCTAACCATGGAGGCGGAGGCATATTTGTATCAGTTGAAACATCATCCCATACGCATACAGTCAGAGAAGATTGCTCATCTGATTGTGTTGACAGATGCTCCAGTGCAGGCGTAATAATGGGTGACAAACCGGACCCGGCAAATCGCAATGTAACGTTTTCACCGCAGATAGTATATTTGCGCTCTTTAACACCGGCAAAATCTGCTGCCATTTTGAAAATACCATAGGTCTTTTCAAAAAATGCAAAGAGATCCACGTGGACTTTTTCAAATGGAGGCTCAGGATTCCTCGTCGTTTCAGTGGCCATTCTCAGGCATCGTCTTTTTTTACATTAGGCCAGCCGGTATCGTCAACTTCGTGGATCGGGTCCAGCAATAGCAGATCCTGCATGTCGCTGTACTTTTGAAGGTTAGGAGCTTTAAAATCCGAACGCACTCCTGCCGGCGTACTTCTGACGGGGGTTTCATTTGCAGATTCACTCTCAACAGTCCCGGGTTCAAGAGGAACAATAAGCGTTTCCTTAAGCAAATCGTTCATAAAAAGACGGACGTCGCGATCGATTTCCTCCCGTTCTCCGGTATACCGGCAGGCAATATCATCAATAATATGGTCCACCGGGAAACCTTTTCCGACAGAATCCCAGATATCAGCCCCGATTGCATCGAGACTATAATAATTCCCGGTATCAAGATTAACGATTACCGTTTCTCCGTCAATAGTTTCGTAGATTACCTTCGGGCTGTTAATCCTGAAATGTGCTCTGAGGTTATGCATTATTTATTCCTTAAGTTATTAGAATTTTTATAACTCTAGCAATATTATCAGTTTTTTGTCACTTAACACAAGGTTTGAAAATCTTTAATTCCCGTAAATTCCATGCGCCTTCATCGACAGTAAACCTAATAATTCATATGTTATCTAATATTTTTTTAAACCTTTAGCGTATCTCTTGACATGACACTATTGATGTGATATATATGAAGTCAAATAATGTATTATATGAATTATATCGATTTAAGTGCTTAATTTATAAGAACGTTAGCGTTAGGTTAAGTCGTTGTATAAACAAGGTATTATTTAAGAAAGGGGGTTTTTATGAGCATTATTACGCGCAGAGACTTCTTGAGGTACTCCGGGGTCGCTGCAGCCGGCTTGACGTTAAGCCATTTGGGGTTCGACATGTCGCCCATACAGGCTTATGCAGCGGAGCTGCGGACCGAACTTCGGATCAAAGGCGCCAAGGAAACACCCACTGTATGTTGTTATTGTTCGGTAGGGTGCGGCATCCTGGTGTCCACAGACAGTAAAGGCAAGGTGATTAACGCCGAGGGTGACCCTGATCACCCAATCAGCGAGGGCGCACTTTGTCCGAAGGGTGCGTCCACATACCAGATTGCTGTTAATGAGAACAGGCTCACCAAAGTACGCTACCGCGCACCTAACAGCGACAAATGGAAAGAGGTGAGCTGGGAATGGGCCATGAACAAGATAGCGGCCAACATAAAGAAGAGCCGCGATAAGAGCTTCACTGAAAAGAATGCAGACGGCAAGGTTGTGAACAGGACCAACGGCATCGCCTCAGTAGGCAGTGCGGCGCTCGACAATGAGGAGTGCTGGCTGTATCAGAAGATGCTGAGGGCTCTCGGCCTCGTCTATATCGAACACCAGGCCCGAATATGACACAGCGCCACTGTAGCGGCTCTGGCAGAGTCGTTCGGACGCGGCGCAATGACGAACCATTACATTGATTTCCGAAATGCTGATGTAATACTGAATATGGGCAGCAATGTTGCGGAGAACCATCCCGTCTCCTTCAAGTGGATTCAGGCAGCCCGGGACAAGGGCTCCACATTCATTCACGTAGATCCAAGATTTACGCGTACATCTGCAAAGGCTGATATCTATGCCAGACTCCGTTCGGGTACGGATATTGCCTTCCTCGGAGGTATGATCAAGTATATTCTCGACAACAATCTCTATGACGAATTTTATCTGAAAAACTATACAAACGCTTCTTTCATCGTAAATCCAAAATTCAGCTTTGACGATGGCCTTTTTTCGGGATATGACCCCAACAAAAGGTCCTATGACCAGTCGACCTGGGCAATCGAAAAAGACGAGAGCGGCATCCCGAAGAGGGACATGAAATTGCAGGATGAGAGATGCGTGCTGCAGCTTCTTAAGAAGCATTATTCCCGTTACACCTTCGAAAAAGTAACCTCTATCACCGGAACGCCCCAGGCGGACCTTGAAAAGGTTTACAGCGTCTATGCGTCAACGGGAAAACCTGACAAGGCAGGCACAGTCCTCTATGCCATGGGTTGGACCCAGCATACAGTCGGTGTCCAGAATATCCGAGCGATGTCAATTATCCAGTCGCTTCTCGGTAACATGGGCATAGCCGGCGGTGGAGTAAATGCATTACGGGGCGAATCCAATGTCCAGGGTTCTACTGACCAGGCATTGCTCTTCCATATCATACCCGGATATCTTCCCACTCCCCGGGCCCAGTGGACCACTCTGGAAGACTACAATAAAACTACACCCTCTTCAAAGGACCCCAGAAGCGTTAACTGGTGGAAGAATCGTCCGAAATATGTTGCAAGCCTTCTGAAGTCATTTTATGGGGAAAAGGCGAACAAAGAGAACGATTTTGGATACGCCTGGCTTCCGAAGCTTGATCCCACGCAGGACGCCTCGTGGCTGAACCTGTTCGATCATATGTCCAAAGGGGACTTCACCGGCTTTTTTGCGTGGGGGATGAACCCGGCCTGTTCCGGCGCAAATACCACCAAGGTCCGCCAGGCATTGGCAAAGCTGGAATGGATGGTCAATGTCAATTTATTCGATAACGAAACAGGCTCCTTCTGGAAGGGTCCCGGCATGGACCCGAAAAAGATAAAGACCGAGGTATTCATGCTTCCGGCCGCAGCCTTTCTGGAAAAAGAGGGAAGTATAAGCAACAGCGGCCGATGGATGCAATGGCGCTGGAAGACAACCAACCCTCCGGGAGATGCATTGCCCGACGGCGATGTCATCTATGAATTATTCAAAAAGGTTCAGGCTCTCTATAAAAAAGGTGAGTGCGTATTCCCTGATCCGATACTGAATATGAAATGGGATTATGAGACCGACGGACATTTTGATATCCATAAAGTTGCAAAAGAAATTAACGGCTATTTTCTTGAAGATATACAGGAGCATCCCGTAGACAAGAAAGACTACAAAAAAGGCACCCTTGTCCCGAGTTTTGTATTCCTCCTGGATGACGGGAGGACATCCTGCGGCAACTGGATATATTCGGCAAGTTACACTGAGGCAGGCAATATGGCTGCGCGCAGAAAGAAGACGGACCCGACAGGATTGGGGCTATATCCTGAATGGTCATGGACTTGGCCCGTAAACAGGAGAATCATTTACAACCGGGCATCTGTTGATCTGGAAGGCAAACCGCGTGATCCCTCAAGGGCTCTGCTGAAATGGGATGCAGAAAACAAGAAATGGGCCGGCGACATTCCCGACGGACCTGCTCCTCCCATGGGCACGGAAGGGGTATTGCCGTTTATTATGAAGCCGGACGGGGTAGCTTCACTCTTCGGGCCCGGCTTGAAGGACGGTCCATTCCCGGAGCATTATGAACCGCTCGAATGCCCGATCGAGAAGAACATCATGTCCAACCAGAGGATTAACCCGGTAGTCAGAATATTCGAAGGCGGGCTTGATACATTTGCAACATGCGATCCCAGATATCCGTTTGTATGCACCACATACCGTGTTACAGAACATTGGCAGACAGGTGTACTGACACGCTGGCTGCCATGGCTTCTTGAAGCAGAACCACAGATGTTCTGCGAGATGAGTCATGAACTGGCCAGGCTTAGGGGTATCGAAAATGGTGATAAAGTTATTGTTGAGTCGCCCAGGGATAAAATATGGGCTATCGCCATTGTAACGGTGCGATTAAAACCTTTTGTAATCGCAGGGCAGACAGTGCATCTGGTCGGGATTCCCTGGCACTTCGGATGGATGCATTCAAAAGAATCCGGAGTAAGCGCAAACAGACTCACCCCAACAGTCGGGGATCCGAACACAATGATACCCGAGAGCAAGGCTTTCATGGTAAACGTTACGAAGGCTTCAAAAGAACCGGCCAAAAAAGCCGGGAAAGCATAGGGAGGTGATATAAAATGGCTGATAAATCCTTTTTCATAGATACAACGAAATGTACGGCATGCCGGGGATGCCAGATAGCATGCAAACAGTGGAATATGAACCCGGGGACAAAGACTGTTCAGAGGGGAAGCCATCAGAACCCCGAAGACCTCTCGTATTATACATTCAAGCTTGTCCGGTTCAGTGAGCTGGAAGTAGATGGAAAGCCGCGCTGGTATTTCTTCCCCGACCAGTGCCGCCACTGCATACAGCCGCCCTGCTGGATCATAGCTGAATCAATCGGAGTCAAAGCCATAAGCAAAGATGCGTCTACCGGCGCGGTTCTGTATGATCCCAAAGTGAAAGTAACTGCCGATCAGTTTAAGCAGATAAGAAGTGCCTGCCCGTGGGATATCCCGCGCTGGGATGAAAAGACACAGGGGATGGCGAAATGCACGATGTGTTTTGACAGGATTAAAGAGGGTCTCCTTCCCGCATGCGTCAAAACCTGCCCTACCGGAACAATGAACTTCGGCGACAGGGAGAAGATGCTCGAGATGGCACAGCAGAGATTGAGGGAAGTGAGTGCCATTTATCCCAAAGCACAGCTTCTGAACCATGATTTTCACAGGGCCATATTCCTTGTAATCGATGAGCCCGACAGGTACCACAAATTTGCTTCTGCCGATACTACTATAATTGGTGCATTAGGGAACTTAATAAACGCAGAAAAAGTTTCTGCGTTGGCCGGTTAATTTTTTTCCAGGATTATCGAAAGGCTTGTTTCGAGACAATCGAAGCAAGCCTTTTATTTGAAACAACAAGGGAGCACGATATTGCAATGAAATATTCAATCGATGATATGAAAAAGCGGATAGAGCAACTGAGGCAAGAGCGTCCCTTATATGCTGAAGTCATTGATTTATATGAAAAGATAAGAGAAGAACAGGCTTTGGCAAGCCCGTCCATATCCGTCAATCACCTGACTGTCGGAGAAAAATTACGTACACTGGAGGCAAAAGAAGGTTTTCCATTAATAGGGAAGGAAGATTTTGTCCTGGACATCCCTTCTTCCGTTGCATTGTTCGAATCAATATGCCATATCGCTAAAAATGCGAATGAGAAGATGCATACAAACATTCTTGCTCTGGAAGAAGCTCTTTCAATCAATGCACTTAACCTGAAGGAATTGCTGAAAAGGCATTTCGATCAGTCTTTTATGGATAAAACCGCAGAAGAGTTTGATATCGACAAAACAATCCTGACGTTCCTGGTTCACTCGGGCATTCAACCTTCACTTGAAGCAAATGTCGGCAGATTAAAGGATCAGGTAGACCATAAAAACTGGCTTAAAGGATACTGCCCCATTTGCGGTTCTCTGCCGCAGATATCCGAATTGAATGGAGAAGGAAAACGTCATTTGCTCTGTTCCTTTTGCGGCTTAAGGTGGCCTGTTGAGCGCCTGAAATGTCCGTTCTGTGAAAACAGCGAACACGATAAACTGCATTATCTCTACGCAGAAGGCCAGGAATCCTGCAGAATAGACTTATGCGACAACTGCAATCATTACATCAAAACCGTAGATTCCCGCAAGCTGGTCTTCGAACCGGATTTGGAACTTGAGGATATCACCACTTTACACCTGGATATACTCGCCACGGATAAAGGATATAAGAGAATTGCACATAGCCTATGGGTGGTTTAAATGAAAAGATAATAGAATATAGATCCATGAACTACGATGATCTGATTTTTTTTCAGGACTGGTTTACTGACTACTGCAGGTCTTTCTATTCTGACAATGGAGAGGATCAGCGGAACTATCTGCTTAAGGAAAAGCATACATTTAATGTATGCAGAAATATGGAAATGATCACCGGGGAACTCTTGCTCGGTGAGGAGCAAAGATTGCTTGCCTTGACAATCGCACTTTTCCATGACATCGGCCGATTTCCACAGTATGCCCGTTTTAAGACTTTCAGAGACAGCGACTCGATCAACCACGGAGCACTCGGGGCGGCGACATTGAAAGAGGAAAAAATAACGGAGAAACTGGCTTCAGGTGAGCGGGAAATTATTTTGAAAGCTGTCAGATTCCATAATGCCTTTTCTCTACAGAAAAATGAAAGCGAAGAAACAATTTTTTTCACCCGGTTGGTCAGGGATGCTGACAAGCTTGATATATGGCGGGTATTCCTTGATTATTATGATACGCCTCACGAATACAGGGCATCTGCGGTTGGTCTGGGACTCCCTGATGTCCCTGAATATACGCAAAGAATTCTACCAGACATGTATGACAAAAAGATCATACGCCTCGTCGATCTGAAGACCCTCAATGATTTCAAACTCCTCCAGCTCTCCTGGATATTTGATCTGAATTTCAGGCCTTCGTTCCGATTGCTGAAAAAGGGAGATTACATAGAAAGGATCGCTGCATCCCTGCCTCAGACTGATGAGATAAAAAATATTACCGCGTTCCTCAAGTCTTATGTGCGGCAGGAATTGGAAAAGAGATGACAACTGTCATGGTGAGCCCGTCGAACCATCCCCCTTTAGTCCGCCTCAGTCGGTATTACTCATAACTTTCTTTAGACTTCAAACTCTTTTTCATTTCTTTATCAAATATGTAAAGCAATCTATCAACGGTTTCAATTTCGATGCTCTTTTTGGAGCACTGTCCGATGTTAGTATATGGAGCAAGAACAGTTTGCTTGCCATTTTTGATTTTCACCTTCTCTATTTCTAAGCCTTTCTCCTTTTGACCGGCAGCATCAGGGAAATGTAGTAGTGTCTTGTTTCTTGCATAATCTCATATCCATTTATTCCCACCCTGCTTATCGTTGAGTAATGTATCCCAATATAGCGGGCAACCTCTTTCTGGCTGTATCCATATCTTGAATAACCTGAAGTATTGCTGCTCTGACGTCGTATATCCATGCCATAATTCCATTTTACGGGTTAACGCCTCAAATGTACCGTGGCGAAACGCCATCCGCACGAGTGCTTATGCGCTCTTTTGGTGCTGTGAAGCATACCAATCTATGAGCCGACGAATCATCTTCTGATATGACGTATGCTGCTCTTTTGCTTTTTTCTTAAAAAATTCTATGCTCGATTTATTGAGGGAAATTGTAATCTTGACGTTATCTTCTTTCAATGCCAGCTCTTCCGGCTTAGGAAGAAAATCCTTGATGATCCTCAGTTCACCCATTGGTTCTTCAGTATATTTTATTTTTGTCTTCATATATCCTCCTTCCTTTTCTCCAATATCCGGCGCCATAAATACGGATAATATTGCCACGATAGGTAAATCTTACAGTTATAATTCCTTCTCCGACACCTCCAATGCAATAAAATCTACGCTCCTGCCCGCTATGTGAGACATCTTCGACTATCACACGGCGAGGGTCAAGGAAGGCTTGTTGAGCAACGGCAAACGGGACATTATGCTTTGTCTGATTTTCTAAATCCTTTGATTCATCCCATTCAAAATGGACTTTAGCCATAAATAAATATACTACAGAGATGGTTTATTAGGCAATATAATAATATGGGTGAAAATATGGAATTAATTGAACATAACATTTACTTCTATGCTGATATTTGATCTGAATTTCAGGCCTTCGTTCCGATTGCTGAAAAAGGGAGATTACATAGAAAGTATCGCTGCATCCCTGCCTCAGACTGATGAGATAAAAAATATTGCCGCGTTCCCAAAGTGTTATGTGCGGCAGAAATTGAATAAGGCTTAACCTTAATTATTTGCCGGCAAATATATGAAAATTGGGGTGGGTTAATCGTAGCTCAATTGCTTGATTACCATACTATCAATTTGTTCTTTAATTGATTCAAGAATAGATATTGGAAAATGTGAATGTGAATACTCACTTTCTTTTTTTGATAATATGTTCACTAACCGCATTCCCGTTAAAGCGACTTTAACGTTTATATTTCCCGAAAGGTCATAATCCATAACGTAAAATGTCATATTTAATTTGATTGTGCCCTTGATCGTTCCATTTTTCTGCTCTGTACCCGTAAAACTTAATTTCTTTATTTCAACGTACACATCGGTTTCACGTTCCTCCGTAAGCGCATCCGAGAAATATGCGGCAACATCAGCAGGGTTCAAGTTTACGTTAAATTTTTTCTTATTCTGGATCCAGGTTCCCTTCATGTCGGTCATATCAAAGGACCCGTCACTATAAAATGTCAATTCATCTTGAAATGCTTCTCTCACAATTTGAGATTTATGCCCTTTGATATTCACCTTAACTGTCATATTCCCCTGGACACCCCATGAGCCCTCTACAGATGCCCAAACAAATCCGGAAAATGCAAAGATCGAAACTAAAACAATTGCACTACTCAGAACTTTTTTTAACATCATTATTCCTCCTTTTGCACGCATATCAACTTTTTATCGGAATCATAATTAGAGTCTGTGTATAAAGTAAGAATTAAGTTGTCCGTCATTCCCCGACTCGATCGGGGAATCCAGCCCGTCGACAAGCTGAGGGTGACAAGAATGTCATGGTGAGCCTGTCGAACCATGGATCCCCCGGTCATCCGTCTTAAGTATCGACGGACGTAGGATGACAGAACACTACTTTATACACAGACACTAATTAATGTACATACTAATAAAAGAAGACACGGGTTTCAGAAAAATGCCTACCCGCTCTTCGTCTGGAACTCGACTATCTTTGATTCCTCTTTTGTCATGGCGGATCTGCCGTCGAAGATTCCGCCTTCAATAATCGTAAGTTTGCCCGTATGTACGTCCCCATACACCTGACCCTTGGATTTAATTTCGACAATCTCCTTGGCCATGAGACTCCCTTCGATCCTGCCGCCGACAACAATTCCCCTTGCTGTAATGTCTCCCTTCAGAGACGCCTTTTCGCCGATTATTAACCAGTCGGCAGTCACATTGCCCTCCATTGTTCCATCGATCCTAAGGGTCCCCTTTGTGTTAATATCTCCTTTAAATACAGAATTAGCGCCTATCAGCGATTCGAGTTTCTCCGTATTTCGGTTAAACATTTATGCCCCCTTTTTCATGTAAGTAATAGGGTTAACTGGTTTACCATCCTTCCATATCTCATAATGGACATGAGGCCCGGTGGAGTTTCCTGTAGATCCTGCGTAGCTTATTACGTCGCCTCTTTTAACCTTCTGGCCGACCTTAACGTTGAGCTTCCTGTTGTGGGCGTAAAATGTGGAAAAGCCATGACCGTGCTCCAGAACAACCAGGTTTCCGCTGCCGCCACTCCAGCCGGAAAAGCTCACAATGCCGTCAGCGGTGGCCTTTACAGAATTTCCGGGTGTAGTCGAAATATCGATGCCCGAATGAAAATCGTACCTGCCGCTTCTCGGGTGCTGCCTGTTTCCATATGGTGATGAAATATCGCCTCTGACCGGAAACCCCCTCGGAGTGGCGACATATATGTCTCTCTCAATTTTTAAATATTCTCTTATTTCTCCAACGCTTTCGATTGTTAACCTAATCTGTTGCTTTAAAGATTCAATATCAATCGAACCGCTGTCAGAAGTATCTACATTCTCAAGGACTTTCTCCCTGGAACCAAGTGAAAACAGATTTCTGAACTCGGTCTCGGCCTTCTTGAGGGCTGATATTGTGGCATTGAGCTCCGTGAACTCCTGCGTATAATAATTCAATTTTTCTTCCATTTTGTAATACTCAAATGAATCCACTGCTATCAAAAAAACATAAAAAATGCCCATACAACAGAGTATCATGGAAGATATAATTCCTATAAACGGGACTTTGAAACTGACAGGGCTGGTCTTGCTGTGGGGAACCAACATTATTGTAATTGGAGTGAATACCTTCTTCAATATTCTCTTAATCCTATGAATATCGAACACCTTTGCCTCCTTTCCCGGCATTGCCTATTATATAAGCGTCATATCCCGATTTATGCAGCAACGATAAAGCCTCGGCGGATTTATTTCCGGCCACTACAATAACATACCCTATTCCCATATTAAAAGTTTTCACCATATCATCAGGAGGCACCTTGCCGGCTTTTTCGATCAGGGCAAATATCCCCGGGACAGGCCACGACCCTTGTTTTATATCCGCATATATACCTTTGGGCAATATTCTCACAAGGTTTCCGGGAACGCCTCCGCCCGTGATATGAGCCATGCCTTTTACCGCTATCCTGTCTTTTAATGCATTGAAAGCCTTAACATATAATTTTGTAGGTTTGAGAAGTTCCTTTCCGAGTGTAGTGCCGATTTCAGGGATACGGGCATCGGTACGCATTCTTCTGCGGCCAAAAAAAACGCTTCTTACAAGTGAGTATCCATTGCTGTGCAGACCATTCGATGCAATCCCGATGATAGAATCTCCGGCTTTAATGCTGCTTCCGTCGATAATCTTTCTCCTGTCCACGATCCCTACTGCGAAACCCGACAGGTCATATTCATTTCCTGAATAAAATCCGGGCATTTCCGCAGTTTCACCCCCGATAAGGGAACAGCCCGCCTCCCTACAGCCCTTAACGATCCCCTTTATCACCTCAGCAGCCTTTTCAGGCCTGAGTTTCCCTGTTGCAAAATAGTCAAGGAAGAATAATGGTTCTGCGCCGCTTGTCAGCACATCATTCACACACATGGCAACAAGATCTATCCCCACAGTATCGTGCCTGTCGAGCATGAAGGCGATTTTCAGTTTTGTACCGACGCCGTCCGTCCCGCTAACTAGCACAGGGTTTTTATATTTTTTCAGATCGATTTTAAAAAGTGCGCCGAAAGAGCCGATATCGGTGAGGACTTCAGGTCTGAATGTCGTCCTTACCATAGGAGAGATAAGATTCACGAACCTCTCTCCCTCATCGATATCAACACCCGCCTTCTTATAGGTAAGTTTTTTCATATTTTCTTACAACGGGGAGGTGTCAAAAACTACTCTATTTTGCACAAAAAAGGTATTTAGGGCAAGTTTTTTCTTACAGGTTTTCACTTTTAAAAACATGTTCATAAATACGCCTTATACGCAGAGCTACTTTTATCCTGCCACAGATCTGAAAGTGCCATTTTCTCGACAGACTCCGGCCCGCTTTGCTAATATTAAACATAATGGAACCTTGCTTAATAAAAAAGGTAATAAAAATAGCAGGCTCTTCTTCAGAAGAAACCGAAGACATTGTTGCCACAGAAAGACAGATACTGATATCTGTTAATGGCAAAAGAGTTCTGAGTCTTTATTGCACACCCACAATGATCAAAGAATTTGTGGTAGGGTTTTTCCTGGATGAAGGAATCATAAAAGGTCATTTTTGTGCTGACTCCATAACGATCGAGCGCGGGGATGGAACGGATATTTATGTCAATATCACTGCAGACGGAGAGGTATCAACCGAAGGAATGGTTAGAACTACCGGCTGTATAGGAGGTATTACATTTGACAGAAAGGAATATAGAATAGCTTCCGACAGCTTTTATATTGCCTCTAATAAATTAAAGGCAATATTCAGGGAATTCAATCGCAAAGCAATACTTTTCAAGGCAACCGGTTGTATGCACAGCGCTGCAATCTCTAATGGAGAAAAAATTCTGGTCGTTGCCGAAGATATAGGAAGACATAATGCCGTTGATAAGGTAATAGGCCACTGTATAATTGAAAATATTCCTTTAGAGAATAAAATGATGCTGGTCAGCGGCAGGCTATCGTCGGAGATTGTTTCAAAGTGTGCGCGGTGGGGAGTCCCTGTCGTTGTAAGCAGGACTTCACCAACAAGCTATGCAGTCGATATTGCCGAGAAGGCGAATATTACCCTGATTGGATTTGTCAGGGGAGACCGATTAAATATATATGCGAACGCACAGAGAATTATTGTTTGAGCTTTTTTCTTACCCGGCATCGAGTCTATTTTTGCGCTGTGATACAGGCTGAAAAAACCATATTCTCGACGCCTTCGCCGAAATTCCAGCCTTTGATGATAGCGTCACTTTTTTCCTTATCCCTGATTACTATGTCCTTGAAACCTGTTTTCTGAAGCATCGCTTTTAGTTCCTCCAAGGGAACTGCACCTGTTATTCAGCCGCTGTAAGCGGCCTCATTTTGTTTTATTGAATCTGAGAACTCACCTTTTTTGAGGATATCCGATATTGCAAGTCTCCCTCCCCGCTTTAATACCCTGAACGCCTCCTGAAAGACAGTCTGTTTATTGGGAGAAAGGTTGATTACACAGTTCGATATGATCACATCGACCGAATCATCATCTGCCGGAAGGTGTTCAATGTCTCCGTGCCTGAATTCGACATTTTGGATTCCAAGACTTATTGCATTATCTTTAGCCTTTTTCACCATTTCAGGTGTCATATCGATGCCTATAACATATCCGTTCTTTCCCACTTTCATTGCGGAAAGAAAGGCGTCGAATCCGGCGCCGCTGCCAAGATCGAGGACAGTCTCCCCTTCCTTCAGTTCTGCTATTGCCAGAGGGTTCCCGCATCCAAGGCCAAGGTTTGCCTCGCCGAGGCCCAGTTTCAGTTCTTCTTCTGAGTATCCTATGAGCTTGCCTGTTTCCATAAGGTTCACAGGCTTCATCTCCGGCGAGCAACAGGTCGCAGGCATCGCACAGCATGAGCCCTGCGATGCAATATTGGAGTACGTTTTCATAACAGGCTGCTTCAGTTTCGCTTTATCCGTATTCAATCCAGTTCTCCTTTTCTATACTTATAATTCGTCATGCCCGAAGTTCTAAGGCGGGAATAACCGCCAACCTGTGTCGTACAATTATGAGACTCTTTATAAAGCTCCTTTGCCTCCTTCAGCTTAAGAAGCACGGTTGGAAGTAATGTATTCTCAAACGATCTCAAAAATATACGCCAGGGCGTAGTAAATGCCGACCAGTATAAAAATGACGCCGGTTGCCTTTTTTGTATAAAACTCAGCCTTTGCGATCCTGTTGTAAAGGTTGCTTACATGCCCTGCGCCTGCTGCCACAAGGAATGCAAAGAGCAGGACCGGAAGGCCCGTTCCCAGACCGTATATCATCGGCAGAGCTATTCCTGACTGTGCTTTAACCGCTATTGGAATAAGCCCACCAAAGAAAAGGGCGGCAGACACCGGGCAGAAGGCCAGCGCAAACAGAATGCCAAGGATGAATGAACCGAAGGCGCCTTTTTCGATGAGTCTCTTTGCGAGATTTTCGGATACCGAGGGAAGAGGCAAGTATATACGCAACAAGTCAAGAAGTATCATACCGATGAGGATCAGTGCGATTCCGAGAAGTTTATTTATGTATCTCTGGAGAAAATCCGATAGTATCGGGATATCTACCAAAGCCTTGACGATGAGAACACCGAGAACAATATATGTGAGACTCCTTCCGAGCGTATAAAGGATTCCGGAAAGGAAAACGACATTCTTCTGAGTAATCCGGTGTGAAATGTACGATACGGCAGCGATATTCGTTGCCAGGGGACATGGGCTGACCGATGTAAGAATCCCAAGCCATATCGCCGTCACAAGAAAAATGCCCTCCATTTATCCGGGCTCCTTCAGGAACTGTTCAACCTCATCCTTAACATACTGAAAGAATCTCTCCTTGTCCCTGACAAGCTTCCAGACATCGGCAAGATTCTTCCATTTTATCTCTTTGCCGTCTGTCTCCAAAGAAAGGACAAGGGATCTGGTAAAAAGCTGATAGTGCTGTATAAAGTGCTTATTATCAGGCTCTTCAACATTTATATGCCGAAATTCGAGTCTTCCATTCCCGAGTTCTTCTGCAAAATACTTCTGAATAGCCTCATGGGAATATTCTTCGATATTGCGGCATGTGGAGCACCTGAACGTTCCGTGGAAATAATACGCGATTACTCTGGAATTTTGAGCTTTGACCTCAGTCAGAGGTAAAGGGGCTTTTTCCTTGGGCTTTGTCGCGGGTTCGCTCTGGGTGCGGTTCTCCGGTGCAGGTACAGATTCGCCGGATACCTGCACTGTATCAACTTTTGTTGCTGTTAGGTCAGAAGTAATGCTATCACTCCTGGGAGAGAATTCCTTATACACGAGAACCGCCAGACTCAGAGCAACAAAAATGAAGAGCAGACTTTTAATCAACTTTTTGATATCCAATTTGCAACCTCCTTAAGGTTAAAAGTCTGTTTATAAACCCTAATTCTGACTTATAATCCGTCATTCCCCGACTTGATCGGGGAATCCACCCTTCGACAGGCTCAGGGTGACAAGTGTCATGGTGATCCGTCAATACTTAAGACGGATGTCGAACCATGGATTGACCGATCATCCGTCTTACTTATTGACGGACGGACAATGACAAAATAAGACTTTATAAACAGACACCGTTTATTCAACCACCGCTCCGAAAATTATTCCTGAAATGGTTGCCATAACTATAACAAGACATACAAAGACGACGGTCTTCTGAGTCCCGATGGCACGCTGTATCACCAGCATGTTGGGCAGACTCAATGCAGGACCCGCAAGCAGCAGCGCCAGCGCAGGGCCTTTTCCCATACCGGAGCCAATAAGACCCTGAAGTATCGGCACCTCTGTCAGTGTAGCAAAGTACATAAATGCTCCCACAATAGAGGAGAAGAAATTTGCAAAAAGCGAATTCCCTCCAACCAGAGATGCTACATACTGTGACGGGATAATCCCCTCATGCCCGACCCTTCCGAGCAGAAAACCGGCTGCGAGGACACCGCCGAGCAGAAGAGGCAATATCTGCAGGGCAAGAACCCAGGATTGCTGCGTCCATTCTTTCAGTTCATCTTTGCTGAACCATTTAATAAGCATTACTGCCAAAGAAACACCAAAGAAACCTGTAACCCACCACCTGTATTGATAGATCAGCCACCACAGATTATGGCTTTCTTCTGCAGGTTTTCCCCAGTTAGCAAAGACGAGGATTGCTACCATCGAAAAGAAATAGGGGATTGTTTTACCCATAGAACGGGCCTCGCCGGCATTACTGAAATCGAAGTCTGCTCCATCATGCCGCGACCTCTCCTCTTTAAGGAATATCAGATGCATGATAAGTCCGATTACGACACTGAAAACAATCGCTCCCACAGCTCGGGCAAGTCCCAATTCCCAACCCAGTATCCGTGCAGTAAGTATAATCGCAAGTACGTTTATTGCAGGGCCCGAGTAAAGGAATGTGATGGCAGGACCAAGTCCGGCGCCCCTCTGATAGATACCCATGAACAGGGGGAGTATCGTACATGAGCAGACCGCCAGTATCGAACCTGAGACAGAGGCGACCGAATAGGAGAGAAACTTGTTCGCCTTCGCTCCGAAATATTTCATAACCGAAGCCTGACTGACAAATACCACGATGGCGCCCGCTATGAAGAAAGCCGGAATGAGACAGAGCAGGACGTGCTCCTGCGCATACCATTTGGTCAAAGCAAGCGCTTCGTTAACCGCATTGGTAAAACGAACATTTTCGACCGGCAGAAAGTAACAGAGAAGAAATATTGCTAGTACAATAATAAATTTATAACGTTCTTTCATTATAAAGGCTTTGTGCTTTCTATCTTGCAATAACGGTCAGTAAAGTATTTCCTCTGAAAATAGAGTGAAACATGCACCAACCCGATCAATACGGGAACCTCAACCAGAGGACCTATAACGGTTGCAAATGCAGCGCCTGAATTGATCCCGAAGACTGCCACTGCAACAGCAATGGCAAGCTCGAAATCATTGGAAGAAGCTGTAAAACTCAGCGTTGCTGATTTCTGATAGTCGGCGCCTATTTTCTTTGCGATATAAAAAGTAATAAGGAACATAAAAATAAAATAAATGAACATCGGCATGGCAACCCTGACTACATCCAAAGGAAGTTTGATAATGTATTCTCCCTTCAGGGAAAACATGACGATAATAGTGAAAAGCAGAGCGATTAGAGTTATCGGACTTATCCGGGGAATGAATTTTTCATGATACCACTGCTTGCCTTTCGACCTGACAAGTGTGAACCGGGTTATTATGCCTGCGAGGAATGGTATACCAAGGTATATGAATACGCTCTTTGCAATTTCTACGATTGTAACGTCAACGACGACTCCGTGAAGACCGAACAGGGGGGGAAGCTTTGTGATGAATATCCATGCGTACACCGGATAGGTCAGGACCTGAAAAAGCGCATTGAACGCGACTAGCCCGGCAACGTAATCGGGGTCACCACAGGCAAGGTCGTTCCAGACAAGCACCATCGCAATACAGCGGGCAAGTCCTACAAGAATAACGCCGACCATATAGTCGGGATAATTATGAAGAAAGATTACAGCAAGAACAAACATTACTATCGGCCCGACTATCCAGTTCTGAATAAGACTTATGCCCAGAATCTTATAATTGCTGAATACCTTCGGCAGTTCCTCATAGCGTACTTTTGCCAGTGGCGGATACATCATCAGGATCAATCCAATTGCTATGGGAATGTTGGTCGTGCCGACCTGGAAAATATTCCAGAAATCGGTAATCTTAGGATAGAGATATCCTGCACCAACCCCTGCAGCCATTGCCATGAATATCCACAGGGTGAGAAATCTGTCAAGAAATGAAAGTTTTTTTACAACGTCACCCATTCTGCACCCCTCTATCTTTTCCCGGACAGCATACCGCCCTGTTGGAGAGGGTCACAACATTAGACTTCTGTTTTTTCCTTTTTAAGAAATCCGACAACCTTCTTTTATCCTCCAGGACCGCTTCGGAAGAAATCCTCTCCAGCGCCGACAGCAGCATAAACCTCCTGAACATGTCCTCATCATTAATACTGTAATGTACCCATTTACCCTGCTTCCTGTCCTTTATAAGTCCTGCTTCCTTCAGCGTGCTAAGGTGAAAGGATACTTTTGGCTGGATCGTATCAAGCGCAGCCACAATGTCACAGACGCAGAGCTCTCCATGTTCAAGCAGCTTGACAATTCTGAGCCTCGTTTCCTCTGAAAGCGCCTTGAAAATATTTAGCACCTCCTGCACAGCTAAATCTCTTCCTTTATGAGAGATTTCACTTTTTCGATATCCGGCAAGGGTTTACCTTTATGTCTGAGCTTCCCATTGATCATCAGTGCAGGGGTTGACATGGTATGCTTCATGATTTCAAACATATCGGTAATCTTTTCCACCTTTGCATCGATACCTAGTTCAGCAACCGCCTTTTTTACAGTCTCCTCCAGCATATGACAATTGGGACAGCCCGGGCCTAATACTTTTATTTCCATCGCCACTCCTCCTCTATTTCATGATTAATTTTCTGAAGGTTTCCCTGGACTGGAAGTTTATCGTCAGCATTCTAATAAATCATGATTTATGTATTGTATACCTTGAATATATGCCTAGTCTTTTAATCTGAACAGAACGCCTATGGTATTCCGCCTATATGGTTTCAGCATAGTTCCCTCACTTTTGATAATATATAAATATTTATTTATGAATGTCAAGAGCCGTAACATAATGCCTTTGTTTTGCTAAAATAGTTGTAATGCCAGTTATCCTTGTTACTAACGACGACGGGGTTCACTCTCCCGGCCTGATTTCCCTTTTCAATGCGATGAAAAAGCTGGGGAATGCATTTATAGTCGCACCGGACAGGGAAAGGAGCGCTGTCAGCCATGCCCTGACCATGCACAGGCCCATCAGGGCCGAGAAACTCAGGAAAAATGTTTATAGTTTGAACGGCACGCCGACGGACTGCGTTGCGATAGGAGTCAATAAAATCCTTCCCGAAAAACCGGTTTTCGTTGTTTCCGGCATCAACAGAGGGGCTAATCTCGGAGATGATCTGACCTATTCCGGCACGGTCTCTGCGGCAATGGAGAGCACTATAATGGGGATCCCGTCTTTTGCAGTATCATTATCAATAAAGAAGAAATCTTTATCCAGCCGCAGCTATGTTACGGCGGCACAGGTTGCACTCGATATCGGCAGATACATACTTGAGCACTCGCTTCCATATGACACTCTCCTGAACGTTAATGTGCCGGACGTGCCTGCAAAAAGCATCAGGGGATTCATACTTTCAAGGCAGGGCAAGCGTATCTATGACGATTCGATAAAGGAGACTTTCGATCCGCATGGGGAGAAATACTACTGGATCGGAGGAGGCAAACCATACTGGGAACGCGGAGAGAATACCGATATTCAGGCTGTTCATGATAATTATGTGTCAATAACACCCATTCATCTCGACCTCACAAATTATGAGGCGTTAACATTCCTGAAGAAAAGATTCAAGATTTCTTTTTAAGATGAAACAATATGACGTCATAATCGTCGGTGCAGGTCCCGGCGGCATATTCGCTGCCCTCGAACTGTTGAAACAAAAAAAGGATATACGCGTTCTAATCATCGATAAGGGCAAAGACATCGACAAGAGGGTATGCCCCATGGCGATACGGGAAATATCCTGCGCAGCCTGCCCGGAGTGTGCCCTTCTTAGCGGATGGGGAGGGGCCGGCGCTTACAGTGACGGGAAACTTACCTTAAGTCCGGAAATCGGAGGCTCTCTTTCCCGGTATATTGATGAAAGCGCCCTTAAATCCCTTATCGGATATGTTGATGGCATATACGTCGCGTCGGGGGCGCCCGATGAACTCTATGGCGGAAATGAGGAGGAGATCTCCCGCCTTGCAGCCCTTGCATCTGAAAACCACCTTCATCTTGTACCTTCAAAGATTCGTCACATCGGCACCGACAAGTGCAGGGTCGTGCTGAAGAATATTCGGGAAATGCTGTCGAACAATATAGATGTCATATTCAATGCAGAAGTTGAAAAGATTGTTACAGCCAGAAAATGCGCGGTCGGCGTAAGACTCAGGGACGGTTCAAAGATATATTCCGCTTTTGTCATAGTCGCGCCGGGCCGTGAGGGCTCAAGGTGGCTTGAAAAAGAATCAAGGCGCCTGCGACTGACGCTTCTGCAGAACCCGGTCGATATAGGCGTTCGTGTAGAAGTACCCGCTCACATATTTGAACCTGTTACAAAGATAACATATGAGCCGAAACTGGTTTTCCAATCAGAAAAGTTCAATGACAGGGTAAGGACCTTCTGTGTCAATCCCTACGGAGAGGTCGTAAAGGAATATCTGAAAGGCATATGGACTGTAAACGGGCACAGCTATTCCGGAAGGAGATCTTTGAATACAAACTTCGCCCTGCTGGTCAGCACATTTTTTACAGAGCCGTTTGACGAGCCCATACTCTACGGCAGCTACCTTGCAGGTCTGGCCAACCTTCTTGGCAAGGGCGTAATAGTCCAGCGCCTCGGAGACCTCCGGAGCGGAAGGCGCTCAACCCCTGAAAGGATATCCACGGGCGGGGTAAAGCCCACCCTTATCGATTCAACCCCGGGAGACCTCAGCTTTGTGCTGCCCTATCGTTACCTGTGTGATATTCTGGAGATGCTTGAAGCCCTTGATAGGATAGCACCAGGGTTGAATTCGGAACATACGCTGCTCTACGGGGTTGAAGTTAAATTCTACTCAATGCTTCCGAAGCTGACGGAATCACTCGAAACCGAAATAAAAAATCTTTTTGCAGCCGGTGACGGCGCGGGGGTCAGCAGGGGACTCATACAGGCGTCGGTTTCAGGAGTGATAGTTGCAAGGGAAGTCGCAGGTAGGCTTTCCGCATAACAGTTATGGATTTCAGTTCAGCGCGAGAATACATGGTCAATTCACAGCTTATCCCGAGAGGTATTAAGGACCAGCGGGTACTCGAAACAATGAGAAAAGTCCCCCGCCATCTCTTCGTAGGGGAATCATTTCAGCACAGGGCATATGATGACATGGCTCTGTCGATCGGAGAAGGCCAGACAATTTCGCAGCCTTATATGGTTGCAGTAATGACTGAACTGCTCCGGCTAAAAGGGGATGAGAAGGTTCTTGAAATCGGCACCGGATCAGGCTATCAGGCGGCGATCATTGCAGAACTCGCTAAAGAAGTATTCACGGTAGAACGGTTAGCTTTTCTTGCCGAACAGGCAAAAGAACGCTTCGTTTCCCTCGGATACGTTAACATTCATGTGAAATTTTCAGACGGAACCGTTGGATGGACCGAAGAAGCGCCATTTGACAGGATAATTATAACTGCAGGAAGTCCCCAAATACCAAAGCCCTTATTGCAGCAGTTATCCGATCACGGTATACTCGTTGCGCCTGTAGGAGACCGTTTTTCACAGAGGCTTATACGTGTAACAAAGACTAAAGACAAGGTTATTGAGGAATATCATACGCCGTGCGTATTTGTACCTCTAATCGGCGAATACGGCTGGAAAAAAGACGGGTTCTGAGGGAATCAGCCCTTTAACTGTCTTTTGATATCACGCCCCAGACGTTCATAAATAGCCCTTCCCTCTCGGCCCAACTCCCTGCCTCCGAACCGGTGCTCTTCATAAATCTTAATGAATTCAATGATATTCGTGTCCACTCCCAAACGCATCGCCTCTTTCATTACACCGGACGGCGTTGAAGAAGGCGTAATGTATGCGCCTCTCTTTCTCAACAGGTTTTTCAGACTGACATAGCGGCCGGTTATTAAATTATAGCGCCTTAAACGTATGCTTCTCACGATTAAGAGAATTGATAATCCGGTCACCATAAATGCAACAATGTATAAAAGACCCACGTTCCCCGGGAAGCGCAGAGCAGGTATTGAAGGCAGAGGGAATGGCATCGATAGCGCCCTGATTATTTTTTTCTGGTCTTTCGGGCTGAATGCCACTACATATCTGTTCCAGTTCATCCTCAACATATCAAGAAACTGCGAAAACTGAGAATGCACATCTGCAGTCCCAGGTGGTGTGGGGTCATACAAATGCCATTTGTCGTTGATCGAAGCTTCAACCCATGAATGTGCATTGCTTTGTCTGACCGTAATATATCCGCCGTATTCGTTGAACTCTCCGCCGGTATATCCGGTAACTATCCTTGCCGGAACGCCGACGGACCTGAGCATCAATACCATTGCAGTGGCATAATGTTCACAATACCCTCTCCGTGAGTTGAAAAGGAAATACTCTATAGGGCTCACTCCGGGCGGGGCTTCGGATCGGCTGAGGGAATATGCATAATTCTCCCTGAGATATTTTTCGATCGCCCCGGCCTTATCCATATGCGTGTCCTTCGTCAGAGCAATTTCCTGCGCAAGCCGCAATATTTTTTCAACTCCGTCGGGCAACTGCAGATATTTATCTGAAAATTCTTCAAATGCCGGCATGTCCCTTATACTGTAAACGGTATAATTGAATCTTCTCCCTTTCTTTGCCGGCAGGTAAAGCGATCCCGACCCATCCGCAAAAAGCGCCCTTCCCGGTGCATCGAGTGCAGCGATCTCCGGCAATCCGAAAATGACATCCGTATCTATAGGCTCCGCAAAAATCGTCTGTACTATCGCATTTTCTTCATCGAATGAACGAATATAGAATCTGTTATCAGTCTCATAAGCCCTGTAAATATTTTCTCTCTGCTCTCCGGTATCCTTCCATGAGACTCCGTCAAAATAATCCAGAGAAATTCCCCTCCAATAATAAGGGCCTTTGGAATATGCTTTCATCTCAATACGCATCACGACCGTAGGGTCAAGTATAATATCGCCAAAAGAACCGAAATCTACCTTCTCGGTAAAACCTACGGTTTTGATACTCTTTTGATGAGCTTTCCCCCATAAACCTCCGGCCATTCTCGGCATAGATACGAAAAAAAAAGCGGTGATCAGAAGAGTCACGACTGATATGAATACGACCGGTTTTTTCAAGCCGGTGTTTGAAGTCGTCCCCTCCCGAATGAAGTGGGAAAAAACCATTGCCGTTACAAAGGCGATAAGGAAGAATATGAATATTGCTCCGTAGACGATCGAATGGGTAAGTTCTGATGCCACTATCAACTGGAGAAGAGACATGAAATACACCTGCAAGTGGTCCCAGGGGTCCCTCAGGTCAAAACTCTTAATCGCCTGGAACGCTATTGTAAGATGCGCCACGGCAAGAAAATAATCGTTAGATATGATCAGTGAGTCGACCGAAAATACAAGGAGTGTTATGAGTGAAAAACCGCTTACTGCCAGTTTGGGCGCCTGCGGCATACCTTTAAGGAACCTGAAATATCCCGGCAGGATGCCTATCCCCGGCAAAGACATGAGCATGTTGATTTCACCGGTTATTATGAGACTTGTGCAGCCTGTAAACGCCAGCAGGAAAGTAAGCAACTTATAGATCTGCAGCATATATCACCATATCGCTTGCGGGAATAAATCTGTTTAACGGGGAATCCCCTGAATTGAGTATCAGTATGACGAAACCCTCGGGTGCGGTCTCTGCTGAAAAAGGACATTCCCATGAATTCTGAGCGGATATGGCAGCGAGAACATCCAGAATCTTATATAGTTGATCCTTTCCGCTGCCGAAAGGTATCACTTTTCTGCAGGTAACGAGCCTTACATAGTAATCCTCATTAAGGAATCTGTCACTGACAGAGGCTGCAAAAGATATACTGTCTTCGAAAGCAGTATGGTCACGGGGCATCAGGTTGTCAAGAACCACTGTCAGTTTTCTAGCCTCTTCCGCCGCATATTCGGTCACCATCAATGTCGATGTCTTGGCGGATGCCTTCCAGTGAATCCGCCTGCGGTCATCACCATGCCTGAACTCTCTTATAAGACTGAACTCATCGCCTCTCCCGGCCCACAAAAGATCTGGTGAACTTCCATCCTTCACAATCTCCTGAACAATTTTTTCCGTTTCCTTAATCTCGGGATAAACAACTACCTGGCTGCGTATTGAGCACAATATCCGTTTTAGAAAAAATATAAATGGAAAACTCGACTCGATCAGAAATTCTCCATACCCGTAAACCCCTCTCCTTCTGAAAATAACGGATATAGACTCAGAGACATCCGAACCAGGCGGAATTTTGGGGAAATATGCCTTCCCGCTGATTTTTTCCGGCATCAGGACTTTTATTGAATAAGAAGGGATTCTGCTCTTTTCGTTCGAAACTGAGACCTCGAGGTTGGCCGGAGTTTTCGCAAATACCGGCCCGCTCTGGAACACCCTCAACTGCAGGCCCCGCATGTTAATCCTCAGGATTATAATAGAAATTGCGATTATCGCGAGCATCATGCAGAAGATAAGATATATGAGGTTATTTCCCGTATTGAATGCTGCGATACCTGTCAGCAATGCAGCAAGAAAAAAACGTTTACCTTCCCTGCTTACTCTCATAGGGGGACAGGGATTCTGTCAAGTATCTCCTCGATAACTTTCTCGGCATCAGTAATATACGTCCGGGTCTTGAGGATAATTCTATGGCCGAGTACCAGGGCAGCAGGTTCTTTTATATCAGACGGCTTGACATAACGCCTGCCTTCGAAATATGCGTGCGCCTTTGCAACCTTCAGCATAAACTGCGCTCCCCTTGGGCTTACGCCAAGCCTTATCTTATCGTTACTTCTGGTTTCGTTGACAATGGCAATAAGGTAATCGACGAGGCTGCCGTCAACAATTACATCATCGACTTCTTTCTGCATTTTGATCAGTTGCGCAGCAGAAATAACTGGCTTCATTCTCTCGATAACTTCGACACTCGACTGTTCAAGAATTACTTCCTTCTCATAGCCCTGCGCCGGATAACCCAGTTTAAGGTGCATCATGAATCTGTCCAGCTGGCTCTCAGGAAGAGGAAAAGTACCGTGGTATTCCGCAGGGTTTTGAGTTGCAATAACCATAAAAGGCTCCGGGAGGGTATATGTCCTCTTTTCCACAGAGACCCTTCGCTCATTCATCGCCTCCAGCAGGGCCGACTGTGTTTTAGGATTTGTGCGGTTAATCTCGTCGGCAAGCACGAAGTTCGTGAATATCGGTCCCGGTTTGAACTCGAATTCCCTGCTCTCCGGGTTATAGATGTTCACGCCGATGATATCCGTCGGTAAAAGGTCGCTTGTAAACTGTATACGCTGGAAAGAACAATTTACAGCCCTGGCAATCGTAAACGCCAAGGTGGTCTTGCCCACTCCGGGTATGTCCTCTATAAGCAGGTGCCCTTTTCCCAGAAGGGTCACGACCGCCATTCTGACGGCGCTGCTTTTCCCCTTAATTACAGACTCTATCCGTTCCTGCAGCGCCTTGAGAGGTTCATTGGGCATATAATTACTTTATCCGATTACGGAGCTTATCTCAAGCACGGTCATGGAGCCAATATAAGGCAGATATGTTGAAAAACCTTTCAGTTCGATTCAGGTCCGGATTCGGGCATCAATACATAATGTCTGCGTTGGAGAGTTTCTGATGCGCATCTGCATGGCCGTTTCCGGACAAGAGCATTTTTCGGGTTGACAGGCTTCCGGCAGGCAATTATTATAGAGTTCACTTCATCGCAGGGACATGATCCCGTGCGGCATGACGGAGGAGAAGGCATGACAAAACCCTGGGGAGGGAGATTCAGGCAAAAAACTTCAAAGATTGTGGAATCGTTTACCGAATCGATTTCATTCGACCGCCGCCTCTGGAAACACGACATCGAGGGAAGCATTGCGCATGCGAGGATGCTCGGCAGACAGGGTATAATCACAAAAAAAGAGTCCGAAAAGATAATAAAGGGACTAGGCAGGATAGCTCAGGAATTCGCGTCCGGCAGTTTTGTTTTCAGGGACGAGCTGGAAGATATACATATGAATATCGAATCTGCGCTTATGCAGAAGATCGGTGATACCGGAGGAAAACTCCATACAGCCCGGTCAAGAAACGACCAGGTCTCTCTTGACCTCAGGCTTTACATCAGAGCAGAAGCAAAGGAAATCATATCTCTGCTCGGACAATTCCGGAAGGCGCTTATCAAAATTGCAGCCCGCCATCTCAGGACCCTGATGCCCGGGTATACACACTTGCAGAGAGCGCAGCCTGTGCTGCTTTCCCACCATCTTCTTGCATATGCCGAGATGTTTCAGAGGGATGCAGAAAGACTTTGCGATGCGCTTAAAAGGATAAACCAGCTGCCTCTGGGGTCATGCGCCCTGGCCGGCACTACCCTTCCGATAGACAGGGACTACGTCGCTAAACTCCTCGGATTTAATGGCGTATCCCTTAACAGCATCGACGCTGTGTCGGACAGGGATTTCGCAATAGAATTCCTTGCAGACTGCGCTATGCTTATCATGCATCTTTCAAGACTCGCCGAGGAGCTGGTTTTGTGGTCGACTGAAGAGTTCAGATTCATAGAACTTCCTGACGCTTTTACTACCGGATCGAGCATAATGCCGCAGAAAAAGAATCCCGACGTTGCAGAACTCGTCAGGGGAAAGGCGGGAAGAGTCTATGGTCATCTTGTATCGCTTCTGACTGTCATGAAAGGTCTCCCCCTTTCATACAACAGGGACATGCAGGAGGATAAATTTCCCGTATTCGACACTGTCGATACGATAAAATCCTGCCTGACGGTTCTGAATGAGATGTTGCCCGGTATTGCCTTTAATAAAGAAAGGATGAAGACGACCGCGGGTGAGGCCTTTTCGACCGCGACTGACATCGCTGAATATCTCGTAAAAAAAGGATTGCCTTTCAGGAAGGCACACGAAATTACCGGCAGGATCGTCCTCTACTGTATCACTGAGAAAAAGGGGCTTGAAGAGCTGTCTCTTAAAGAAATTAAGGCTTTTTCTCCCTTGTTTGCAGCTGACGTATTTTCCTGCCTGAAGGCAGAAGAATCCATAAAAAATAAAAAATCCTCCGGCAGCACATCAGTTGACGAGGTTAGGAAACAGATTAACAGACTTCGGAAGACAAAAAAATGCATATAGAAAAAAAATGTGGCCTTTTTGCCTTTTTCTTTCTGCTTTCTGCTTTTTGCTGCATTTTTTCCGCTTGCGGCAAAAAGGGAGAGCCAACGCTTAAATCTTACGAAAAACCTCCACCCCCATCATCGCTCAGTGCCGTTCACAGGGAATCGGAGATTCTATTCACATGGTCTTTCGCGAAGGGTAGGGAGTCTTTTATAAAGGGATTTCATCTGCTGAAGTCGTCTGGTGAAGAATTCCAAGAGATCGCCTTTCTCGATAATAATATCCGTTCATACGCCGATACAGTTTTTTCAGCAGGGGATGAGTATCGATATAAGATGATCTCACAAAATTTAAAGGGCATTTTCAGCAATGAATCGAATGTGTTAGTCATAAAACCATTAACTACCCCGGCCCCACCTGAGAATCTGTCCTTAAAAGTGGGCCACGATTCTTTGACGCTCTCATGGGAAAGCGCAGGCAACGGGATGCTGTATAATGTCTATAAAAGTGAAAAATCCGGATCATACCCGCTCTCTCCTTTTACAAAAGAACCGCTTAAAGAGACCTTTTTTGAAGACGGTATTAATATTGGTAAGACTTTTTACTATACGGTCAGGAGCCTTCCTGGAGGAGAATTCCGGCATGAAGGCGCTTCATCAATCGAAATAAAAGTCGACCCCCATTTTTTTTTACCATACCCTCCCGGGAATCTGCAGGCAGTTCCGACAGAGGAAAGTGTTTATCTGATCTGGAAGGAATCACCCGAAGAGTGGGTGACCGGTTACAAGGTCTACAGGGAAAACGACAGTGAAGGATTCAGACTGATTGGGGAGACAGCAACACCGTCGTTTTTCGATAAGGGTAAAGCCTCCACCCCGAGGAGTTACCGGGTAACCGCTTCGGGGCCTTCAAAAGAAAGTCCACCTGCGGAAATAACCGGTGTAATTTATACGGAGCCGAAGTAGGGAATTACTCAGCAGCCGTTTTACAAAAACAACCCTTCAGGCTATATCATCGCATAGGATATCTTTTTCTGAAGTCGTTGATCTTAAGCCTGTACTCCTTTATCATCTTTTCTATCTCTTTTTTCCTACGGCCGGCCCTCGGTTTTAGCATTTCATGCCAGTAGATCAAAAAAACCTTGAAAAAGAAGAACAGGAGGAAAGCAAACCATTTTTTATAATCATCCGGGCTTTTTTCAAAATCGAAATATTGAGCGTATAATCTCTTCTCTTTTTTGTCCATGAAGTATTTGTGGAATATACCCTCCGGATCTGCATGTGAAAATTTGCTGCATATATCATAAATCTCCAGAAGCCCCGCTGCCAGTGGAAATACCTTCTGATTATTCCTGACTGTCGCCTTTATATTCCTGAACTGGTTATCCGTCATCGAAGATTTATCGCCTTTATCCAGATAGATTTCAGCCCTGTCAGGGTTCTTCAGAAGATAGTAGGCTGTAAAAGTACTGTCCAGCGCAGCCCTCAGACAACGAAAGGACTGCGTTTTGTGAAGCCTCAGAAAAGAAGACATGCCGGTATAATATTCCTGATGTGAAATCAGATACAGGAATGCAGGAATCATGATATTTTCATCAGAGGGAAGAGAAATACCCAGACAGGAATTAAAGAGATTATCCAGATCGAGGACCAGGTTGTAATCATCTCCCAGAATTGCAACGGTCTTTGAAAAATTATCTTCCTCGACCTCAAGAAAATGCTCGAAACCCTCAAGAAACTTTATATCCATATATTTTCTATTTTATAAAACAGTTGAAGGGAATTGATAGTGTGCCGACAGACAATAAACAGAGGCTGTGTATAAACTCAGATTTAAGCATCATGTGATTCCACGACTTGATCGGGGAATCCAGCCCTTCGACAAGCTCAGGGTGACAGTAACATCATGGTGATCCGTCAATACTTAAGACGGATGTCGAACCATGGATTGTCCGGTCATCCGTCTTACGTATTGACGGACGGACAATGACAAAACGCGAGTATACAGATACGCTAAATAACGCTTCCCGTATGACCAAGGTATGTCATGAATTCGTGTTCGAAATTATCACTAAGGACATTCTTCCCTATTGCCTGCCGTATCTCCCCTAAACTCCAGAACCTGATTTCATCAATCTCTTCCCGGTTGAATGCGAATTCCCCGCTGCATAAACAGCGGAATGTAGCCACAAGTTCCGTCTCATACTGATTGCTATGCACATATGAATACAGGTATTCGGGCTTATATCCCAAGACACCAAGTTCTTCGTGCATCTCCCTCATGGACGAAGAAAGCAGGTCCTCTCCAATTCCGACATGCCCGCCGACCGAGGTATCCCATTTGCCGGGAGCAACATCTTTGTTCTGCGAGCGTTTCTGCAACAGAAGATCTCCTGCCGGATTAAAAACCAGCACATGCACCACCCTGTGGAGGAGTGACGGGTTGCCATGGATTTCCGACCTCGGCGCAGAACCGATAACCTCACCCTTGTAGTTGACTATTTCCAGAAGCTCTTCGCTATCCATCTCACCAAAGAGGGGCATTCACGGGATGATCAACCTGCTAAAAAATTATACCCTTTACATCCGCTTCCGGAACAGGGCCGTAAATTGTCAGAGAAAAATATTCTTTCAATATTATCTTTTCAGCAAGCTCTTTCACCTGCTGCAGAGTTATCGAATCGATTTCTTTCATAACCTCTTCAGGGGAAAAATATCCGCCGTAATAAATTTCCTGCCGCGCTATATTGTTCATGCGGCTGCTTGTGGATTCAAGTCCAAGAACAATATTACCCTTCAACTGGTTCTTTGCACGCTGCAGTTCCCTTTCGGTAACAGTATCCTTAAGGCTATGGATTTCCCTGAGGATCAACTCTATTACTTCCTGTACCTTCTTTCTGCTGACACCTGCGTATACACCCCACATTCCGGTATCGAGATAGGACGATACATAAGAGTAGATGGAATAGGCAAGTCCGCGCTTCTCTCTTATCTCCTGAAAGAGACGGGAACTCACCCCGGATCCGAAAATCGTATTGAGTGTAAAAAGAGTGTAACGCTCTCTGCTGGCCTGCGGAATCCCTTTCAGTGCGAGCACCAGATGCGCTTCGGAAAGTTGCTTGCCGAAGACTGCGATCCTGCTCTTGTATTCCGGGGGACTGCACTTATCGGGCTCGGAACCCTTCCGCAGATGAACGAAATGTTTATTAAGCGTGGATATGAGTTGTTCGTGTTCAAAGTTGCCGGCACATGCCGCTATGGTATCTCTTGTACCATAGTATTTTCTTATATGGGACAGCAGGTCTTCTTTGGCGAACGACCGGATTGTTTCCCTCTTTCCGAGAACCGACTGCCCGAGATCGGAATCACCCCATATAGTCCGGTTCGAAAGATCATGGATATAGTCATCCGGGGTATCTTCGATCATTTTTATCTCTTCTTTTATGATCTTTTTCTCTTTTTCTATATCCTCTTCAGGAAATGTTGAATTCAGGAAGATATCAGACAACAATTCCAGGCCTCTTTCAAGATATTCGTCCAGGACTTTTATATAAAACGTCGTTGTTTCCCTCGAAGTAAAGGCGTTCAACTCCCCCCCCAGCGAATCGATCTCAATGGCTATATCCTTCGCAGAGCGCTTCTTAGTACCTTTAAAAAACATGTGCTCAAGAAAATGGGATATACCGTTTTTTTCCGGAGGTTCATATCTGGATCCCACCTTTACCCATATACCGATCACGACAGATCTCATATTTTTCACGGTTTCCATAACAACAGGCATGCCGTTGGTAAGATTTTCTTTTATAAACACTATTCAGATCTCCTCATTGACTTAATATCGTTAATCATGATTCAGGCAAATAAAAAAGGGGGTAGTAAATACCCCCTTTTTGCCGGCATTTTTAGCCATACCTTATCTTTCCCGCTCTGTATCCTGTTCCCTCATAGCCTCTTTTCTGGAAAGACGTATCCTGCCCATCTTGTCTATCTCTATCACTTTAACGTCAACCTCATCACCTTCATTTACCTCATCAGTAACTTTCGCAATCCTCTTTTCTGATATCTGGGATATGTGGAGAAGGCCTTCGGTGCCCGGCATGATCTCCACAAACGCACCAAAATCGAGGACCCTCTTCACCTTTCCACGGTATATCTTACCGAGTTCGGCCTCGGCAATTATACTGTTGATAATCTCAATCGCTTTCTGTGCAGATTCTCCGTCAGCCGATGAAATGTTGATCAAACCCGAGTCTTCTATGTCGATCTTCACGCCGGTCTGCTCAACAATACTCCGAATGACTTTGCCGCCCGTACCGATGACGTCACGAATCTTATCCTGCCTTATCTGCATAGTGTAAATCCGCGGGGCATATTGGGCAAGATTCTCGTGGGGATTACTGATCGTCTCGCTCATTTTTCCGAGGATATGAAGTCTTCCCTGGCGGGCCTGCTCCAGCGCCTTTTCCATAATCTCGCGGGATATGCCGCCTATCTTGGTATCAAGCTGGAACGCTGTAATACCTTTGTCAGTTCCGGTAACCTTGAAATCCATATCGCCAAGATGATCTTCAAGCCCCAGAATATCAGTCAGGACAACGACTTTATCCCCCTCTTTTATCAAACCCATGGCTATTCCGGCCACATGGGTCCTAACCGGAACCCCCGCATCCATAAGGGCAAGCGACCCGCCGCAAACCGTTGCCATTGAAGACGAGCCGTTGGATTCGAGGATATCCGAAACTATTCTTATCGTATAGGGAAACTCGGTCTTCGGTGGTATTACAGACTTCAACGCACGCTCTGCGAGCATACCATGTCCTATTTCACGCCTTCCGGGAGACCTGAGCGGTTTTACTTCACCGACGCTGAAAGGAGGGAAATTATAATGCAGCATGAATGTCTTGTATGATTCTCCATCCAGAGAATCTATTTTCTGCTCATCGTCGGAAGTTCCAAGGGTAACAACTGCAAGGCACTGTGTTTCGCCTCTGATAAAAAGAGCCGACCCGTGAGTTCTCGGAAGAATACCGATTTCCGAACTTATATTTCTGATTTCATTGGGCGCCCTTCCGTCAGCGCGTCTGTTCTCATTCAATATCATTCCCCTCACAAGCTCTTTCTCTATATCATTGAACACCGAAGAGATTTCCATGGTTTTATCTTCTTCATCTGTTACCAGTTCGTCTATAACCTCTTTCAGTATCTTATCGAGGGCATCCTGCCTCCGCATCTTATCCGGAATGGTAATAGCAGTCTTTATACTTTCGAGCGAAAGCCCTGTAACCTTGCCCTTCAATACTTCGTCCACAACAGGAGGTTCGACTGTCCTTTTTTCTTTTCCCGCCAGGGACCGGAATTCATTCTGGACTGCGCAGATCCGCCTGATCTCCTCATGGGCTATGTCAAGGGCTGCAAGCAGGTCATTTTCAGAAATCTCCTGAGCTTCACCCTCCACCATTATCACTGCCTCAGCTGTGCCAGCAACAATAAGGTTCAGGTCGCATTCTTCCACCTCGCGGGAATCAGGGTTAATGACAAAAGAACCGGCGATTCTGCCTATACGTACAGCTCCCACAGGTTCCTTGAAGGGGATATCCGAAATTGTAAGGGCGGCTGAAACAGTTATTATTCCGAGGATGTCGGCAATATTTTCTTCACCATATGAAAGCACATTAGCTATGCCCTGTGTCTCACAGTAAAACCCCTTTGGGAAAAGTGGCCTGATAGGCCTGTCAATAAGACGGGAGGTTAGTATCTCTTTTTCAGATGGTCTTCCCTCACGTTTGAAGAAACCGCCTGGGATTTTGCCGGCTGAATATGCCTTTTCCTGATAATCAACCGTAAGCGGGAAAAAATCCAGCCCTTTTCTTGGGCTCTTATCAGATACAGCAGTCGCGAGAACGACTGTATCGCCGTATTGTGCTACAACTGCTCCGTCAGCCTGTTTTGCAATTTTGCCTGTCTCAAAAAAAAGTTTCTTGCCACGGATTTCGATCTCAATTTTTTTCATTATTTCCTTATTTCCAAACGCTCAATAACCTTTTCGTAGCGAGCTTTGTCCGATTTTTTAAGATAATCAAGCAGTTTTCTTCTCTGGCTGACGAGCTTCAGAAGACCCCTCCTTGAATGATGGTCCTTCTGATGTATCTTGAAGTGCTCAGTAAGATAATTGATCCTTGTGCTCAATATGGCTATCTGCACCTCGGGAGAACCTGTATCATTTTCATGCAATTTATAGTCGCTTATAATAACCTGCTTTTTTTCTTTTACAATCGCCATCTATTAACCACCTTTCAAAAAATTGATAAGTTTTACGATACCATAGAACTCTCTATCCTGTAAAGAAGTAATACCGCACAAAAAAGCAGGGCAGGCAACGGCCTGCCCTGTCAAAAAATGCTTCAGTATTAAACAGTTGACCTGCTCAAGTCCTTTTTTGCCTTTTCCTTCAATACAGCCTGTGCAGCTGCGAGACGGGCGATAGGAACCCTGTACGGGGAACAACTGACGTAATCGAGTCCTATTTTATGGCAAAACTCAACTGATTTCGGGTCTCCGCCGTGCTCACCGCATATTCCCATCTTCATCTTCTTTTTGGCTTTTCTGCCTTTATCCACGCCCATTTTCATAAGCAGTCCCGTCCCGTTCAGGTCAAGGGTAACAAAAGGGTCGTTTTCGAGGATTCCCATCTCAACGTAATAAGGAAGGAATCTTCCGGCATCGTCTCTTGAAAGACCGAAAGTCGTCTGTGTTAGATCGTTCGTACCGAAGGAATAGAAATCCGCCTGCGCTGCTATTTCGTCCGCTGTTATAGCTGCCCTGGGAAGTTCAATCATTGTTCCCACGGTATAATTGACCTTTATCTTGTAATTCTTCTGAACTTCTTCACAGACGCTTACCGTAAGCTCCCTCATCATCTTGAGTTCATTGACATGCCCCACCAGCGGGATCATTATCTCGGGTATAACCCTGATCTTCTTCTTTGCAAGCTCACATGCAGCCTCCATTATCGCCTTGACCTGCATCTCATAGATTTCAGGATAAGTCACGCCGAGCCTGCATCCCCTGTGTCCGAGCATGGGGTTGAACTCTTCGAGGGCTTTGTTTCTCGTCTTCAGTTTTTCGAAAGGAACTTCCATGGAGTGTGCAAGTAGACGCAGCTCTTCATCGGTATGGGGAAGGAATTCGTGGAGAGGAGGGTCGAGAAGCCTTATGGTAACCGGCAGGCCCTTCATAACCCCGAAAATCTCTTTAAAATCGCTTTTCTGGAAAGGCAGAATCTTTGCAAGCGCCTTTTTTCTGCCCGCGGTATCGTCGGAAAGTATCATTTCCCTGACAGCGCTTATCCTCTCGGGCGCAAAGAACATATGCTCCGTCCTGCACAGACCTATACCCTCGGCTCCGAACTTTCTTGCAACTATTGAGTCAGCAGATGTATCGGAATTAGCCCTCACACCAAGCTTTCTGAACTCGTCCACCCACTTCATGAACGTGCCGAAATCACCGGTCAGTTCCGGCGTCATCAGCTGCGCCTGACCCAAGATAACCTCACCCGTCGTGCCATTGAGGGTTATATATTCGCCTTCCCTGATCACATGGTCATTAACGGTAAAATATTTCTGGACTTCGCTGATATTTATTGCACCGCATCCAGCCACACAGCATTTGCCCATACCCCTTGCGACAACAGCGGCATGGGATGTCATGCCTCCCCTAGCAGTCAGAATACCCTGTGCGGCGTTCATCCCGCCGATGTCCTCGGGCGAGGTTTCGGCCCTGACAAGAATTACCTTTTCACCCAGGTCAGCAGCCCTCTCTGCATCCTCGGCGGTAAATACCACCTGTCCTACTGCTGCTCCGGGTGACGCAGGCAGTCCCTTTGCAATCACCTTTATACTGGCCCTGGGGTCGATCATCGGATGCAGCAGCTGGTCAAGCTGCTGGGGATCGATCCTCAAAATAGCCGTCTTTTTATCTATCAGCTTCTCTTTCACCATATCAATGGCTATTTTAAGAGCAGCAGCAGCGGTTCTTTTGCCGACTCTCGTCTGGAGCATATATAGTTTGCCATCCTGCACGGTGAATTCGATATCGAGCATGTCTTTATAATGCTTTTCGAGCTTCCTGTATATGGCGTTAAGCTCGCGATAGGCCTTAGGAAGTCGCTTCCTTAACTCATCTATTTTCAGAGGAGTCCTTATACCGGCCACCACATCTTCTCCCTGTGCGTTTATCAGGCATTCTGCGAAAAATTTATTCCGGCCGGTGGACGGATCTCTTGTAAAACCTACCCCGGTGCCGGAGTTTTCTCCAAGGTTTCCGAATACCATCGACTGAACGTTGCATGCAGTGCCAAGGTTGTCGGGTATATCGTTCAATTTCCTGTATTTAACTGCCCTCTCACCAAACCATGAGCCGAACACAGCATTAACAGCCTTCTTCAGCTGATCCAATGGGTCATCCGGAAAATCTTCTCCTGTACTTATCCTGTATATAACCCTGAATTCCGCAACAAGCTTTTTCAGGTCTTCCGCCGCAAGGTCGGTATCCAGCCGTACATTTCTCCTCTGTTTCATCTCATCGAGGGCTTTTTCGAACTTCTGCCTGTCTATCCCCATAACAATGCTGCCGAACATCGTTATGAGTCTCCTGTAAGCATCATGGACAAACCTTTCATTCCCGGTTTTCTTCATCAATGCGTTCATGGTCGTCTCGTTAAGACCCAGGTTAAGCACCGTATCCATCATGCCGGGCATCGAGAATTTTGCTCCCGAGCGGACAGAGAGCAGAAGAGGATTGACAGGGTCGCCCAATTTCATACCCATGCTCTTTTCAACTTTCTTCAGGTTATCGAGCATCTGCTCCCACAATCCGGGTGGATACTTCTTTCCGGCATTGAAATACTCGTTGCACGCCTCTGTGGTGATGGTAAAACCGGATGGGACAGGTATCCTGAGATTTGTCATCTCAGCAAGGCCTGCGCCTTTTCCTCCGAGAAGGTCTTTCATGTCGCCTCTTCCGTCAGCCTTTCCCCCTCCAAAAAAGTAAACGTATTTCCTGCCTACTTTCTTCGCCATAAAAGTACCCTCCAAGTGATGATTTTTATGTAATAGGATACTCTACAAAAACAATAAATTCAATCCGCAAAACTGCAAAAATTAAATTCCTTGACATATAATTTCAAGTAAAAGAAAATATAATAAAAGAGAGATATTACTGAAAATTTTTTCTGATTGGAGAAAGGGCATGAAGAAAAGACTTATAAGTTGCCTTATAATCTGTGTAGCCGTCTTTCTTTCAGCGCGGGGTATCGATGCTGCAGGCAAGATACCGGATAGAAATGATGTATTCCCTGAAATTAACCTGCCTGAACCTGCAAAAACTTATGAAAAGGACTACCTTGGAATTCCGGAAAAGGGCTCTTTTTTGTTGTCACATATAAAAGCGGATATAGTTATCGTGGAGATTTTCAGCATGTACTGCCCTTACTGTCAAAAAGACGCTCCGGGCGTGAACGAGCTTTTCCGGATGATCAGTGAGAATCCGGATATTAAAGAAAAAATCAAGATTATCGGTATCGGAGCAGGCAATACCCCTTTCGAAGTAGATGTATTCAGAAAACAGTACGATATCCGGTTCCCTCTTTTTCCGGACGAATCTTTTTCCATACACAAGGCAGTCGGAGAAGTACGTACACCATATTTTTTTGTCATAAGGATGAACCCGGGCGGAAGCTCCAAAGTCGTATATTCCAGGGTGGGAAGCATCGGGGAGCCGGATGAGTTCCTGCAGTCGATCATTCGGGAATCAGGTCTGTAACAGGAGATTAATTATGTTTATTGGACGGCTAAGATTTTCTTTTATCTCGATAATGATCGTGATCTTATTTGCAGCAATTACCCATGCTGCTTCTGAACAGTTTAAAGGCAAGATATATGATACAGGTATTCTGAAACCCTTTGACAGCAAGACAGGGCTCAAGGCCGGTATGACAGCTCCAACTTTTACCCTTCCCTCCGTAAAAGGAGAGAAAATATCCCTTGCTCAGTACCGGGGCAAAAAGAATGTGGTTCTATCCTTTGTTCCTGCCGCCTGGACGCCTGTGTGTTCCGATCAATGGCCTGGATACAACATTACGAGGGACCTTTTCGACAGAAACGACGCAGTGCTGCTGGGAATCTCGGTCGACAACCTGCCGACGCTGCATGCCTGGACAGCAGAGATGGGTGACCTCTGGTTCCCCGTGCTTTCGGATTTCTGGCCGCACGGAGCAGTCTCAAAAAAATATGGTATTCTGCGCTCCGATGGAGTCTCCGAGAGGGCACTCTTCGTCATAGACAAAAAAGGGATTATCCGTTATATAGATGTGCACGATATCAACAAGAGACCGGCTCTTGAAGTCTTAATCAAAGAACTTGAGAAACTTCAGAAATAGTATTGTCATTTTCCTTTTCATTGCTTGCTTCCTTTCAGGTTCCCAGCCTTTTGAGGCCTACTCCATAACAGAGCCGATCTCGAAGGGTGCGAGGTTTCCGGATATAATATTTGCGGAAACATTATCTAAAGAGGCCCGCACCTATCTTGATACACAGAAGAAAAGCAATTTCTCTATTAAAGACACAAAGGGAGATATCTACATTATCGAGGTTTTCAGCACCTATTGCACAAGCTGTCCGAAAAATATTCAGCTCCTTAATTCAGTATATTCACTGATTGCTGAGGACCCGGTGCTCAAAGGTAAAGTGAAGGTGCTGGCAATCGCCGTCGGCAACAATCAGAATGAGGTAAAGACTTATAACAGGGAGTACAAGGTCTTATACCCCGTGCTGACCGATTACCGTTTTACCGCACACAAGGCATTGGGAAATCCCTATGTGCCTTTTACCGTATTTGCAAAGAAGGATTCCAAAGGCAGAATTATGGTTGCCGACACACATCGTGGGCTATTTGATTCGAAAGAAGAGATTATGGAAATTATCAGGGAACTCATTAAATAAAGATTTTTCGATCCGGCACGTCTTCCCCTTGAAAACAGGGTATAATTGTCATATGCTTAACAATATAATGCCAGCTAAAAAATACGGAGGTTACCATGAAACGATGTGCAACAATAATAGGTCTTCTTGTTCTCTGCTTCGGCTGCGCCACACTTAATGTTACTCATGACTACGACCCCGAGTTTGATTTCTCCCGGGTGGAAACATATGACTGGATGCCCATACCCGAAAAATCCCAGTACAATGAACTGACGGTAAAGCACATTAAAATGGCGGTTAACAGGGAACTGGGTGCAAAGGGCCTGAGGATGACCTCCGAAAATCCGCAGATGCTAATAGCCATTCACGGCGGAAAGGAGAGAAGGGTGGACGTGCAGGAGTGGGGCTATGCTTATGACGACCGCAACTATCAATCCTGGGGCACATGGCACCGCAGGGATCCTTTCCTGACGCCGGGCGGGACTGACCGAATTGAATACAGGCGGGGAACCGATACCTATGAATACGATGTTGGAACTCTCATCATAGATTTTGTGGATGCACAAAAGAAATCCCTCATATGGAGGGGCACAGCATCCGGCGTCGTGGACCCGGGCAAAACCGCCGAGCAGGTAAACGAGTCGGTCCGGAGATTACTCGAAAACTTTCCGCCCGCAGTGAAAAAATAACCTTAATGTTGCAGAAAAAGCTTATATTAAGGTCGTCATTGACCCGAAAATGGGTTCCAGGGTGTCTTTCCAGCGGCGATCCGCTACTCGTAGAGAGAGAAACCACCAAAGCCTATTCCGTCATTCCCGCGCACAGGCTGTGTCACAATTGGCAAGTTGATATAATAGACGGTAGTACAAGTAGGAAGGGAGAAGAACAGTTGGCATATAAGAGAGGGAACAGAGAACAGCTAACAATGTTGCCGCCTACGATAGAGGAATATGTAGGGGAAGATGATCCTATAAGGGCATATGATGCCTTTGTGGAAGCGCTTAATTTGGAAGAATTAGGGATAGAGGTTGAAGAGGATAAAGTAGGCAATTCTGCTTATGATCCCAAGGTAATGTTGAAGCTTTTGGTATATGGGTA
>Ga0208244_100239_pt1 | contig 64974 bp, 67 predicted proteins | sample SubbioCR12Aug_5A_FD_184828 | JGI IMG/M metagenome (GOLD analysis project Ga0208244, IMG submission 184828) | Serpentinite rock and fluid subsurface biosphere microbial communities from McLaughlin Reserve, California, USA - CR12Aug_5A (SPAdes) | ecosystem: Environmental > Terrestrial > Deep... | reverse complement strand
ATATGTTTGAGCACTGGAAACAGGGCTTTTTGCCATAGTCTTTATCATGAAGAGCCGTATGAATCGAGAGGTTCACGTACGGTTCTGTGAGAGGTTTGGGGGTGAAATTCCCCCTTACCTACTCGACTTCTTTCTGTCGTCCTGTGATATGCTTTTTACTCGTTTGTTTTTGATTAATATTCTAAAATATGGGCATTTACCATCTATTGATAAGTCTTTGTCATCGTTTCCTTTCCTGAATTTAATTAGTTCAAATTGGTCAGGATTAAATTTATGTAGAAATGTAATTGGAACTCCTATGTGTCCATCATAGTCAAATGGAATGTCTTCTGTTTTATCAACGTTTATGCCGTTATAATTGTCGTATTTTGGAAACTCATCTTCGTGTCCAAAATATTTTTTTTGTTAGCTCAATATCTTCGTGTCTCTTGAAGTTGTCCAAGTTTGTCAACCTTGTTGATAGGTTCTTTTTAGCCATCTTATTGTTTCTATTTTCTTGCAAATTTAGTCATTATGGTCGTCTTTTAAGCTTGCAGGCAACACCTATATATACGAAATCTAAACTAATTAACTCAAAATCAATATGAAAGCAGACAATATTTTAAAGATTTATGAGCAAAAGTTTAAATATTTCAATTATTCTCAAAGAACGATTGAAATATATACTCATTATGTATCAAAGTTTTTGGTAGATACTGACAAATATCCGCAGCATATTACATCTGACGATTTTCAGGCATACTTGAGTAATTATAAGTTTTCGTCTGTAGCGCAGCAAAATCAAATTATTAATGCCATAAAGTTTTTATACGAAAAGGTTATTAATAAAAAATATAAAAAGGTTGACTTTTCAAGGCCACGATCCGAAAAGAAGTTGCCTGTTATTATTGATAAAACAGAATTGCTGCATAAAATTTATGTTAAAACCTGAAAAAGCCGGCAAAATTGTCGGCTTTTTTTGTTTGGTTGCCAAAATGGGAAATCGTGGGACTATGGGACTGCTCTTTTATACTCTTTTTTATTATACTATTAATTTATATTAAAAATTATAGGAAATTAGAAAATAAATATATAAAATATTGATATTTAATTATTTAAAATTTCCTGAAACTTCCCAGAGCTTCCCCACAAAGCATTTTTTTCCTGAAAGTGCAATTTATATAAGTAAAATATATATGTTAATAAAACCAAAATAGGAAGGCTGGGGAAGGATTTCCCAAACTAATACACTGATAATCAATATTTTTCCCCATTTCCTGAAATTCCTGTAAAAAAAAACTTTTTTAAATTTTCCCGACTATTTCAGAAAGATAATTCCATAACATACAATTAAATGATTGTGGTAATATTTATTATTTGTAATTTTATGCTGTTTTTTCACTTAAAAATCAATTATATGTACGAAAAAAGAGAGATAATGTCTGCAACCGAACTAGCAAATCGTTATGGTTTCAGGATTCATAAGGATTTTATTCTGTATATAAAAGAGTATTTTCCGGATTGCATTCAAGAATTGGAAGTAATTGGGTGGCAAGAAAATAATAAAAAGCTCTATTTGCCCATACTAATTGAAATAATTGAAAAATATTTAGGAAAACCCAAATATAAAAAGGTTACTCCTCACGAATTAGCACGAATATACGGCTATTCAAGGTTTGAATATCTTCGACCTTACTTCGATAAATACGATTCCTTAAGATCCGAACTCGAAAACATGGGTTGGAAATACGGAATCAAATATTTTATACCCATGTGGATAGAAATTGTGGTCAGACATCTTGGAACTCCGAAAAAAATTGATGAAATTATAATTAAAGACTAATGAATTATTTCGAAAATGCTTCCGATATTAACTCTTTAAGGTCCGAATATAAAAGATTATCTAAAGAATTGCACCCTGATGTAGGTGGTTGCGAAGAAAAATTTAAGGAAATGCAGGCGCAATACCTTAAAATGCTTAAAAATTTTCAAAAACCCGACACTCCAGACCTTCAAATCATAAAAGAATACATCATTAAAGGCATAGATCACCCTCTTTTCGATGATATTATACTACCATACATACTAAAAGGCAAGGAAAAAGCTTCTACTATCTTGTCAAATCACAAAAATTTAATCAATTTCTTTGTAAAAGATGAAGTTGAAAGAGAGTTTTGGTACGAATTCATTAAAGAAAACATTGAAAATCTCGATGTAAAACAACTTCTCAGGAAAATTCTAAGCTAATTTCCGTAAAATTTCCGTAAATTTTGTAAAAAACAACACTAATAATCTGATAATTAGTGTTTTTAACTGCTTTACCTAAAGTTTAACTTCATTATAAGTCAACTTTTTAGATAATTACTCATAAACTATTGACAATATCAATGATACCAATAGTTACAGAGTTTTTTGTCCCTGCTTTTTTTGGAATTTTGTTGCAGAATTTTCAACAGAAAAGAAAAGCGTATGCACAAACCAATCTTTTTAACGATTTTCGGCGCACTAGGAGCATTTTTAGCATATAAGCTATACACACTTCGCCAATTCGGTAACAATTCAGCAGTAAACATCTCACTTGGTCGCAAACCCGACATCATAAACCTTGATCTTATCACATACGGAACTCTCAGGCTTTGGATAGATGTTGAAGTAATAAACCCTCAAAGGCAAACCTTTCAAGCTACTCATCCCTATGTTTTAGTATTTAATGCAGCCGGAACAAGAATTGGAAACTCAATTGCTGCACCCTCAATGATACATAAGATTGAGCCAGGTCGAAACATCATTAAGGATATCGAAATCAGAGTCCCTGTAAAAGAACTTATTGATACTTCTAACGCTGTTCAGATACTTGCAGCAATAGCAGACATCATAATGAATTCTTCATTCACGTCTGTACAAAAAACAAGAGAAGTCTATAAGGTTGTATTAAGCGCAATTAAAGGAAAGTCTTACCTAACAAGAACCTCATTTGCTATTGATGGTGTGGTTGTTAACGAACAATACACAATTACATTCTAATGATAGCCTCTTTCAACAACATATCGCCCCTGGGAGTTGTAGCCAACTCAAAAAGACAAATAAATCAAGGTCCGGAATACAATTATTTCTTTGCAGGCGCAACTTATACCGATCCTATTCTCCATAAAACAATGGACATCGACAAAACCCTTGAATTTATGGCGAAAATAGTTGTTGAATATAACCACGAAACAAAAAAAATAGCAGATCTCCTCTATAATCCGGATGTTTATCAGTTTTCTAAAAATATTTGGCATTTCGTATATCAAAACATTCAATACGGACCGGACAAACCAAATATCGAGCAGCTTAGAAGCCCCAAAAGAACATGGGCAGACAGGCATAAGGGCGTTGATTGCGACTGTATGAGTATTTTCATAAGCAGCATTCTCACTAACAAAAATATTCCTCACTATTTCAGAATTACAAAATATGGCCGTGGGTGGCAGCATGTGTATGTGGTTGTACCCCACAAAGGAAAAGAAATCATTATAGATACTGTAATGGATTCTTTCGATTCTGAAAAACCATACACCGAAAAAAAAGACTTCAACCCATGGACAGGCAAGCCCCTAAATGGATTAGGAGATATTTCACAATTAAACCAATTAAGTAACACTAAAACAACCGTAACCATGATCGATTGGATTAAAGCTAACCCTGTAACTACAACAGCTATAGGCATTATCGGAATAGCGTTGGGATATGTCGTATTTGACCAACTAAAGAAAAAGAAAAAACCCCTCAGTGGTAATAAATCCGGTAGAAAGAAACTAAAGTAAAACCTTCATTTTACTGATTAAACACAATTATTTATTAACCCAAAACAACAACAAAAAATGGCACAAACACGCAACACGGCAAGCCGTACCAGACGTAAAGTTGTCAACAAAGCAAGAAAAGGTTTTTCTGCAAGCGAAATGCTTAAAGACGCACAAACCCCTTTGCTTTTTGGCTTAGGTATGTTTGCCGGAAAGGTCGTTAATGACCTTCTTCACAAAGGTAGCGAAATGGCAGGCCTTGGAAATACACCAGACGGCCAAAAAGCTACAAATCTAATTAAGCCCGCTATCCTTATTGTAGGCGGATTGGCAATTCCTCAATTAGTTAATAATAAGTATGCAAAACCTCTAGGTGCAGGCATCGCACTTTTTGGCGGTTTTCAGGCTATTAAAAGCTACTTAGGAAAAGATGTTCTTTCTGGACTTGGTTTAGACAAAAGAATCGTCCTTCCTTCTCTCATTAGAGGATTTGGACTTGAAAATACAGCTTCTAACAGGATTGAAAGAGTAATTGCACATCCTCCGGTAACGGAAATGCCTGCAACTGCTACTGCTACAATCCGATAACTAAAACAACCTAACCCACAACAAACAAAACGAAACTATCAAAAACAATTACTAATCAAAAAAAAAAGAGAAATGAACTCAACACTAAGAAAAACAGCTCGTCAAGAATTTATTGACAGATTACACGAAATTGCCGATTCTGATTTAAGGCGAAAAATTCAACCGCCTGCAGGACAAACTCCATTAGAACAAGTTACCGATCAAGCACTATTTAGTGCAAAAAAAATCAGTGATGTAACCTTTACAGACGCTATTTTTAAAAGCGATGACTCAAAAGTAGATGGTTTGAGAAACGTTGCCTTGGCAAAAACTCCAACCGGAAAATACTTTTTAGTAAATAAGCTTGTTTTGCAATCAAAAGCTAGTGCTGAACTTGCAGACGCAGTATTTACCGATCTTGCAACAGATGTAATGCAGGGCGAAATCGAAATTACAGTTGACAAAAAAGCAGTTGTATCTCGTATGCCTATTAGCGCATTATTCCCAGAAGTTGACGGAAATGGTAAATGGACTGGCGTAACATTCCTTGATAACCCAAAAATGTTACCTCCTGACAAAGACATTATTGTACGTATGTGGTTCCCTAAAGCATTAGCTGCAAACACTTGCATTAAGCTTGCCTTGGTTGGATGTGCAAACGACAATAATTAATAACCACCTTTCTTTCTTCATTTCAAAAGCTTGTGCCTTTTGCCCAAAGGCACGTTAGGCACAAGCTTATTTTAAATTAATCAAACGAAAGGAAAAAAAATGATACAGTTATTATCAGGCATAGAAGGCATTGGCGATCTTGCCAAACAAAATATAAAATTTGACCGTGTACTTGTAAATGTTGCCAACACAAGCCCTGTTAGATTCTCTCAAAATACTGAAAGAAGCATAACAAAGGTTGTTGGAATTGCTATATCAGGTACAAACGATGAAGCTATTGATAAGTCTTTATTGGATTTGTATATTGGCGCAAATGAAATATTTCCGAGAGATTTTCCTGCTAAACTAATACGCAGTGGGCAAGAAGTTGCTCCAAATCAAAGATATTTCATCTTTAATCGTGCTATTGATGTTAAATCATCTGAAATAAAAGGCACATACACAAACACTGTAAACGGTGTAGAATATCAGATTTCTATTTACTTATTAGGATTTACCGACATATAACATGAAAATCATAACAGAAAAAATAACAATTACCGAAAACGGTGAGATCATATCAGGAGCAATAAAAATTACTGATTTTTCTCGTCTAAATGCTTTGGCAGCAATCCCTTTATATAATAATGAGGATAATGTAAATAAAGTATTAGCTAGTATTAGTGTTTCGGCAAATCACATTGATGATAGCCCTGTTATGATGGAAATTGTTTCTGACGGAAATAACCAACGGAAAGTAGAACCCTTATATTTTTTCAAAGATATTGTACCAGGCACAAACATCAATTTTCAGGTAATGGATTTGGAGTTGGCCGGCGAAGATAAATACCCATACGACATTATTATAATCTTTTATTGCGAATAAATATGACAACACTAGATTTTGCAAAACAAAAAATGCTCGAAGCCTCTATAAAGCATTATCAAGTTGATACTATACTTGTGAGTATTCCGGCTAATCAAGGTCGAGTGTTTGGCGACAACAATGACTTCTATTTTAGTGCAAATATGTTTTCTCAGGGGGTTGTATCCGGCACAATTCAAACAGCCAATATGTTATTACCTCTAAGCCCTGAAATAGTTAATTCGCAAATTGCAAAAATTAAGGCCTTTAAGGGATCAATGAAAATTTTTAACAAAGGAGATCATCCCTTATTTATCGAATTTTTGCGAGTAAGCCCTCTTTCTATTTTCTATTCAAGAGAGCATTAAGAAAATTGAAGAAACAATATCAAAACCAACAATTAATGAAGAAAGGAAGTAAGATATGTTGCAACAAATTGATGAAAAAATAAAACCCTTTATCGAGAATCAGCTTCGCAACTATGAAGCAATGGACTCAATCAACAAACAATACTCAGTTGTAGTATATTCTCAGGTGCCAAACATGGAAACACCAATGAGGCACGGAATACCAACTTCGGGGGCGCACGAAATACGCAAAAACGTACAACATGCTATTGCTTTTCAGCCCTTGAAAATTATGTTTTACGAATACGACAAAAAAAACCCACAAGACCTAAGCAAGCCTTCTGACATTATTACTATCACTATCAAGCAACCAGAACCAATACAACCCCCACAAACGCCAGGCAACAACACCCCATACGGTGGCTTGGCAGGGGTTGTAAATGGGGAAATGCTTCCGATTCCGGCAATGGAAGAAAGAATCAAAAACCTAATGGAAAAGCTTGAAGAACAAAAAAAGCTAAATGATGAGCTCGAAACTGAGTTGGTTGGCTACGAAAAAAAGCTTCAAGAAAACGAAAACAAAAAACATGAAGTTTGGGAAAGAATTGCAAGCATTGGCGCACCCATATTGCAGGGGTTTATGGCCAAAGGTACAGCAGGTGTTAGCGGTCAATTGGGCGAAGCTCCAAATAATGTTGTGAAAAGTTCTGTTATTTCAGCAGACGAACCTATTGGACAAATAAACGAATATCTTCAATCTCTAACAGAAGAAGAATTTCAAAAAGTGTATAGTGTAATCCAATATTTAAGTGAATCTCCTGAAAATATAGAACTAATCAGCGATCTAATAAAAGAAAAAGAAAGGACAGGAATATGACAGACACAAAAAAATATACACTAAAGTTCGATGTTTCATGTGATAGCAAAGAGCAGGCAGACAGACTTAGCAACTGCATTGACGCCATCATAAAAAACATTGACTTAAAGCTTATCGAGGAAATTAATCCCGAAAGCGTGGGCAAATTAATAGGCAATGCCTGTAAGTCGCCCTTCCAAATTAAAATGGCTTTAAAATTTCTGAAATAATGAATTTTCAAGATAACATATACGAAGATTTTGAATTTGAGGTAAATATTTACCCCCCAGGCATATCTGCAGAGAAAATTGCAGCGTATGAAGCCAATCAAATTGTTGATTTCGACATGCGCACATATAATTACCTAGCAGTTATTGCCGGTCTTTTGCAGCGTGCAAAAAACAAGGGAGTGAATATTGATATTGAACTCTCAAAAGCGCAAAATATCTTCAATAAGGTTAGTCAGAGGCAAAAAGAACTTGCCCAAACCAATATGTTTAAAATATCATATTCAGAACATGATAATCAGTTAAAATCATTCGCAAACAATGTTTCAAATCAGAACTATCTTGGAGCAGTAGTAACAATATTTGGGGTTGCAATAGCTGTAAAATATATAATTGCAGCAGTAATAGTAGCAACCGCAGTAATTACAACAGCTACTATATACTATCTCCAAAACAGGACCACAGACGCACAAAACGAGTTTAACCAAAGCAAAAAGGTTATAAGAGATATTCTTGATAAACTTGATGAAAAAGATAGAGAAACCCTTGTAGCCGAAATAAACTCTCAACTAAATGCAGCATACCGCAGGGGCAAAATACGTCAGTGGTGGGCTATTTATGGCAGCCTTCTGAGAACCGGAGCATATATCGTTGGCGGATTTTTACTTGCTGTTTATGTATTGCCTAAAGCTATTAAAGCAGTTAAAAACACTAAACAAATTGCGAAATGATTTTAAATAATAAAAACGTTTTTGTTGTAATGCACCCAAATAATCCCAATTATTTGATAAATGGGAGTTTTGGCCCTGCTGACAATATTAAATATTTTACTCTTGAAAAACACGGCCTCAATGTAGGCGATAGAGTATCTATTAGGGTTGCAAAAGCAGATCATGGTAAGTATAGCAAGTATAATACAAGCAGCACAAGAGTAATATCAACACCTTCTCAATCAGAGTTTGTAGCTGAACAAACCGGCTTTATAGGCCATGCTTCCGGATATTGGCATAAGGTAGAAGGACAATCCAAAGCAGCTATTTTTATTGCCGGTGCTGCAATACTTGCATTCTTTTTATTCCGTAAAAAGCTACTTAGTCTTAAACCTTAAAACTTCGAAACAATGATATTTCAAAAAAATCCACAGGGCAACATAATCGTTACCGACAGCAAAGGGACTATCCGCAACTTTAATCCCAAGCTTAATGTTTTGCCACATCCAACAAATAATAACCTCATAATCATTACCGCAAGCACTAAGGGAGATAGCTTTTCAACCGATTTTTCTTTTGATTGGAGAGATATTCCTAATCCTCCTTTTGTGTCACGAAATGAGGCTATAACATACCTTACTAATCATTTTTTTAGCAATGTTATTGCTAGGGCAATGGAAGTCCCTACTTGTGTTGATGAAAGAGAAGATTGCATTTATATCGGCTATGCACTACATGGTACTAATTCGGTCTTTGAAAAGAGATTTCAGATTAAAAAAATTGTGTTTATCAATGCAAGCGAAATGGTAACTCTCTACGCAGAAGGTTGTTTGCTTTACAATAAGGCATGGGCTGAAAGAGAAGATTATAATTATCTTTTTGCCGGAGCTTTGTCGAATGTAACACTAATTCAAATTAAAGAGGAATTTGAGGATAAATTAGTAGCCGCCAATGAAGCTAAAACTCTTAATCTACTAGGAAAAGGCTACGAACTGAACCCAAACATCAGCACATTAATAAATAATTTTGCAACTTATATAGAAAGTACAGATGGCTCAATTCAACAATATAGTATTGAAGCAGGCTTTATTCTTAGAGTATTAGCCGAAAATAATATACATATTGACAATTATCAGGTTACAAGCGACAACACTTATATTCAAGGTTATAATTTGGGAAATTATGGTTTGAATATTGACAATGAAGCCAAAACAATTTACATAAAAACATGGGAAATTGAAGTTGTTGATTTTAACATCAATCTTGCGGACTACATTCAAGGGGTTGACGATTTACAGCAGACATACGAGAATGTTCACAATGAGGAGCAAAATTCTGTAAGAGTTATTTCAAGTTCTGGCAATGAAGAAGATTTGTATGAATTATCTTGGCACTCAAACAATGTAGATATACAAGTTACAGAAATAGGCGAACCCTTTATTAATAATGTGAATCTTGAAAACAAATCTATATATCTTGACGAACAAATAACATTCCAACAATTTGCTGAAAATATTAACCAATGGATAGAATCAACCGATAGCATTCCGCAGACATACCTCTTTTTGCCACCAGACGAGGGTATTACTGGTATATTAAAAGTAACAGCAGCAAATCAGCACACTGAGAGAGAATATGATGTGCATTTAGGCATAGGTTAATAAAACGATAATAATATGAACGGATATATTTTCAACCCTTTAACGGGAGCATTTGATAGAAAAACAGGAGAAGTAAAGCGAGATGTTTATTCTCCCGACTTCGGCTTTTTATACAATTACTATGCAGCCACACACCCAAAACTTCCCGCAAGTGGTTGGAGATTGCCAACATTGTCGGAATATGAAGCAATGATTCAGGCTCACAGCGAATCGGGGAATGTACCTGAACAATTCATGACAAGCAACCCTAACTATTGGCAAGCAGGTTTTTTGCCAAAAACCAATGAACTAAATTTTTCAGTCAAAGGGGCAGGAAGTAGGTACAATATATTTGATAATCTGAAAACAGGTGCTTTGTTATGGCTGAAAGATGATGATGATATACCTTATTATTGTTGGTTTGCGATTAATAATAATGTTGGCTTATATGATGCGACAACAGAAGAATATGCCGGTGCCTCAATCAGGCTAATCAGAGAACTTGAATATATTGCGCCCAATGGCACAATAGTTAAAAGTGGATATACAGGCAATGATGGGAAAAAATACGATTGTGTAGTGATTGAAAATCGTTTGTGGCTGCTTGATAATTTGGCAGAAACGCAGTATTCTAATGGCTCTCTAATAAGGGTTGTTGAAGATAATGATGAGTGGAAAAACATTTCAAGCGACAAGAATGCAGAAGCATTTATAAAATTGGGCGATGATTCTAAACTTAAAGTTATCGGAATTGGCGATTTAGAGGGAGAAAATGGAAATGGAGTTAAAATAATTATTGAAAGAACAAACAATGATACAGAACTAAACTCTATAACTTATGACAATCAGACTAAAGAACTACTAATACAGTTTGATTCTGATACTTTTGGTATGCCTGTCGACATCTATTCAGACCTCGTTGAAAATTTAATAATTGTCAATTATTCAAATCTTTTTGATACTGATTTATTAGATGTATCTCTTGTTGATGATGGCATATATATTCTTAGCGGTGGCTATTCAGGTATGCCCTTATCTGCATCTGCAAGATGTAGCTATAATAATGATGATTACATTGGTGCTAAAAGGCATACCAACACTATGTTATTTGAGTTTTTATCTCAAGAAGCTTACAACACTTTACTTGAAAATAATGAGATTAATGATAACACGCTATATTTTATAATAAATGCAAATGACTAAGATTATATCAGCATATACATTATCATTCGGTAAAAAGCTTATTTCAAAGGTCTTTTTCGGCAAAAGAAATATCTATAAATCTGATAATGATTTAATCTTAGTATATGAGGGTATTATGATTGCTGGTCGGGATACTGCAGGAACTAAATACGGCTACAACAAAGATATTATAGGTTTTGGCAGCATTAATCCAGATATATTTCGGCTCGGAAGGTACATTATGCAAACAACTTCACAGTTTATTATAAGCACTAATTATGGTAACATAACAAAGATAGAAGTAAATGGCATTAAGTATAACAATGAACAACAGTTGCCCAAGATAATCTTTAAGGTAGGATATTCATATAATATTAAGCTATACGAAAGGAGGGGTTATATAAATATTGAAGAAATAGGAGAAAATGCCGAGTTGAATTCAAAAAAATAAAGAATGACAACAAAACAATTTATAATGCAGTTATCAGACGACTTACAAGCTTTGAATCGGGAACAACAAAAGCTCAGAAAACTATTTGAAGAAGAAAGCAGAAACAATTATGAGCAAAATCTAAAGATAATGAATGAAATTTTAGAGATTAAAATAATGCAGAAAGACAAGATTCGTCATTGTGAAGCTGTGAATGTAGATTTCAGTAAAAAAATTGCTGAAAATACAGCAGAACTAAGCAAATGCGCTAAAGGAGATTTGCTTGATATCACTTGGTCTTTCCTTCGTAAAGATTGGAAAAAAGCAGCAATTATATTATCTATAATCAATATAAGAAGCATATTCGATGTAATTCGAGAAATAATAACCCTAATCATTAATTAACCACAAACAAAAACCATGAAAAAACAACTTTTAATCACAGGAATACTTGCAGCAATAGCGGGCTATTGGCTTGCAAAAGAAAAATACCACACACTAACAATTAACTCTGACGAGGGTGGCGATGTAGTTGCCGGATTTGGAAATACGGCAACCGGCAGCCAAAAAGTAAAACCAGGCACAACACATGTAGTTGTTGCAACCCCTTCAAGCGGATATGAGTTTGTTGGTTGGAGAAACATTTTTGATATAATAGAAAGCACTCAGGCAAACTATTCATTTGTTATGCCAAATAGAGATGTAAATCTTACGGCTGTTTTCAAAATCAGGGAATACAACGTTAATGTAAATACTGAAATAGAGGGATCACCTATAAAATAAAAAGATGAAAAAAACAGTATTAATAATACTAGGGGCTACAGCCGTTTCAATTATCTCAATATTATTATATAAGATATTTTTGAAGTCAAACGAAAATCAGCAAAACAATACCAATGAAACAGATTCTAGCTTCATGGTTAGCCGAAATATTATTCAAAACCCTAAAATAATGAACAATCTAAATTAAAAAATTATGAGAAACGTATTATTGGCTATAATAGCAGCCGGAGCAGCTTTCTTTGTTTACAAAAAGTTTCAAACTGCAAAAGATCCTGACGATAATAATTACAACCCTGACGACATTCAAACAGAAAAACTGTTTGAAGTTGTAATAAAAACAGAAACAGTCAATGGACTAGGAAGGACTCTCGATTCATTTATCAGAGGGGTTGGTAATATTGTAGAAGGAGCAAATCGAGTAAAGCCAAATACTCCACACACAGTAATTGCAACTGCTTCAAAAGGATATGGGTTTGTTGGTTGGAAAGACAACACAACAGGCGCATTCATTAGCACTAACCGTAAGTATGAGTTTTCTATGCCAAATAGAGATGTGCTGCTTACGGCCGTCTTTTCAACAGTAACAGTTGATGAAACACCAATTAAAATTGCTCCACCGGCAGGCAAAGATCCTGTTCAAGACATTTATGATTCAGTTTATTCTCCAAACGACAGTATATCTGAAATAAATCAACAAGAGGAGCAAGCTCTTATCAAAGAATCATCAACAAAACAAGCAATGTTGATTGAAGAAAAACAAGCAATGTTGATTGAAGAACAAAAATTACTAGAAAGCGATTGGCCACAAACAGTTGATTACAACGATGGGGCAAAATGGTAAAAACAAGCGATATGGGCAGAATTGATGACTTAATTAGAAACGGTACAGGCTATTCAAGCAAGAATTTTGCTCTTGTTTTGGGTATCCTTACCGTTTTTATTACAGCTATATCAATAATAGCCCTATTGTTTGTTGATATGTTTTCTCCTAGACTATCTATCTCATCAGACATGGTTGCAATGGCGCAACTAATACTAGCACTTGATGTTTTGGTGGGTTGGTTCTTTTGGCAAAAAGTAAGATCGGAAAAGTACGAATTTAACAACAAGAAAAATGAATAAAAAAGCCTTAATTATTGATGACGGACACGGGAAAAACACCCTTGACAAATCATCCCCAATTTTTCTAGTTGAAACAAAAATTGGCGATAAAACCATTCCTGCAGGCGGAAGATTCAGGGAGAATACTTTTAATATGGCCGTAGCTGACTATCTTAATGATATTGCTAAAGAAAACGGCATTCCAACAGCTTTAACGGCCCCCGAACATGAAGATATTGTTTTAGTAGAACGTGCAAAAAGACAACAGCAAGCATTCTTCATCTTTAAAAAACAAGGATTATTTCCAATTTCGATATCTATACACGCCAACGACCATTTGCCCAACGGAGAAAGAATATTTAACTCCGCAAATGGCATAGAAACATTTTACAAACAAGCGTATGATAATCAACCTAGTGATTGGCACAGGCAAAGCAAGGAACTAGCCTTTTTTGTTCAACATCAGGCTTTAAAGGTTCGAAATCAAAGAAATAGAAGGGTAGAGCCTGCAAATTTTTATGTGCTGAGAAACTTTCACGGACCGGCTGTTTTATTTGAATCCGGTTTTATGACCAATACAAAAGAACTCGAATATCTTGCTTCAATTCAATATCAAAAAGAAATTGCAGAAGCTTTGTTTGATGGCATTATAAACTTTTACAAAAGCATATTTATATGAAAAAATTAAAAAACACTATTGATAGCTTCGTCAGTATTTTAAGAATATTGGCATTATTGTTTTTTATGTTTGTGATTATTGCTACAGTTGTGAAGCTTACCAATTTAAAAAACGAAAACTCCCAACTCATTAATGCTTTACAAAACAAAAAAGTTGAATTTGGTATTATTGTTAATTCTCTTGGAGATACAATTGCTATTCAAAAACAAACAATTGTAAGCCAAAAAGCAGCAATAGAATCAGGCCTTATTGACAGAGAGGAGCTCAGGGCTAATAACATTAAGCACCTACAAACAATTGTAAAAGCAGAAGAAAGGATCACTAATTTACAGCAAATCATTGCGGGTTGGGTTAATATTGATGATAATATTGTTGAAAATCCCGACAGCATAGACCTAGAGCAATACATCAAAGTACCTAGAGCATTTTCTTACAAAGATGAATGGATGAAGATAATGGGCTTGGTTGACAAACAAGGGGTTATTTTTTCTCAAAATGATATTGAAATAATCTCCAAACCTTCAATCATTATAGGTAAAAGAAATAAATATGATAGCCGGCTTATTAACTTTTTTTCAACTCCGGATCCGGTTGTAATTTATAAAAACGAAAATCCATATTTTCAGCTTATAAGCCTTGAAAACATTGTTATTCAAAATCCTGAAAAATGGTATCAAAAAAAAATTACTTGGTTCATTTTTGGAGCAGCAACACTTGAAATTCTAAGACAAATAATTATAAAAAGCATAATATCAGAATCATGCCAACACTCGGATACAGAAATAATAATCCAGGCAACCTAAAAAGGGACACAAATTCAACGCCATACAAAGGCGAAATTGTACCCCCAAAAGAGCCACCTTTTAGGTGGTTTGAATCTATGGAGCATGGCTATAGGGCAATGTATCATTTGCTCATTATCAGGTATCTAATGGATTGGCGATTAAATACGCTTGAAAAAATCCTTTACAAATATGCTCCCCCTTTTGAAAACGACACAGAGGCATATATTAATTATGTATCTGACAGATTAGGAATTGCAAGAAACGCTCTTATTAGCATTAATAATGAAACACTTTTGTTTGAACTAGGGCTTGCTATAAGCCGATATGAAAATGGAATTGAGCCTACAAGAAGTCAGGCACTCGCCGGCTTTAATATGCTTAAAAACGACATTTTATTAGATTTTGAAGGCATTATGAACGAAGCTAATCCCAAAGACAGCCGTAATGCATTAATTATAATTGGTAGCAGCATTTTGTTGTTATCAGTCTTTTTATTAGGAAAAAAATCAAAAAACACTAAAGAAAAACAACCATGGTAAAGAAAATAATTATAGGTGCTATTATTGCGCTTGGACTAGCAGGGTTGTCTTTTGTTGCATTTAGCAAAAAAGAAGATGACGAAAATTCAAATAATAATAATGATTCCGGCAGTGGTGGTAGCGGTGGCAGTGGCAACCAAAGCCTTGATGAATTTTTACAAATTACCTCTGGTGGTGATAATAATTTCGTGGCCGCAAGCACTCCAAAATATAAAATTACAGTTAAACAAAAGCCCGAAGCTACGGCAGGAACATCTATTATTGCTGATTGTCCTGGTGCAATGGTATCTTGGGCACCTCATTTACTTCTTTCTCCGGCCCTAAGATGTAGAAGAACAAAAATAAAGGTTGGCGATGTTATAAGAGTACACAAGAAAGAGGGAACAAGGGTTGTGATAGATAAACATGCAGTTGTAATGCAGCTTCCATATACTTCAACAGTTATGGTAAATAGACAATTGTGGGGTGGCACAAACCTTGAAATAAAACCTGACGCTAGAATAATTCCACCATGGATTATACACCCTCAAAGGCTGTATGACGCTAGAATACCTAGTGTATTCGTTGAACATGTTGGAAATGTAAAAGACATAAGCAAGGTAACAACTCAGTGGGGATCATATACTTCAGATCCTCTAATGAGCTCACGCACTTTTGCGCCCGACAAAGTAGAAGATTGGTACAAAGACGCATTCAAAATATAAAATAAAATTAAAATGGTTCAGGAATACATAAATAGAGTGCGAGGATTTTTGCTCTCAACGAAAGCTGATAAGCGAATTATTGATAAGTTGGCGGCCGAACATGGTTTACAATATCCAACTATCATCAAGGAGTTTACAGAACTTGCTATTGTGCTTGAATGCAGAGATGTTGTAAAAAATAATAGGGATAAGGGTTTGCAGTGGGTTTACAATCATATATTGTCAATTTACAAAAATCAAGTTAATCTATCACACCGTACTTCTCAATCTATAATGTTACAGCAATATTCAACACCGGCACCAATTGCATATTTGGCAGGGGAGTATATTTTGAACAAAATAACAAACGATTATCTGGGAAGCATTAAGCGTGGCGGTAGGTTTACAAAAAATCACTTTACATTAACAAAACATAAGGCAGAAACACCAACAAAACCCGAATATCAAATATTAGAGCCATCAGCCGGAAACGGATTACTTACCATTTGTTTTAAGCCGGAAAATGTTTTTGTAAATGAAATTGACGATTTAAGGCATAATAACCTAAAATCACAGCCATTTATGGGAGTTAGCAAGGTTGACGCTACAAGAAACATTGCACTTGAAATGAATTGGAGTGAGTTGTTTGACGGAGTTATTACTAATCCACCATTTGGCACTCTTGAAAGGGAAAGAAGTCTGAGAATAATTGACAGCAACGGCAAAGAATTAGCGGTTTACAATGTTAAACACTTGGATCACATTATGGCTATACATGCACTAGACTGCATGAAAGACAACGGAGCTGCTGCAATTATAATTGGCGGACACACTAATTATGATAAGAGAGGGAGAATCCAAGCCGGAAAAAACAGGGCATTTCTTTCCTATTTATACCATTATTATAATGTAGATGATGTAATTAACATTGACGGAAGCCTTTATTCTCGCCAAGGCACAAGCTTTGATGTTAGGCTTATTCTCATTTCAGGTCGCAAAGAAAAACCAGGCGGTTTTCCACCAATGAAAAATGACGATGTAAAACCAATAGAAAGTTTTGAGGATTTATTTGATAGGGTTACAGTTAATTTCACAAACGTAAACACAGCACAAAAAAGGCAAGACGAAGCCATTTTAAATTATAAAGGGGAAATATGGCAAAGGCAACTAAATGAAGTATTACAAAGCGAAGCAGCGAATTTGGTATTTTCAAAAACATACCCCAAATGGATTTCTGATAATGTTGACTTTAAGGTTATAGACAAGCGAACAGGAAAACAATATTCACATTATAATATAATTGCAGCCGATAAGCAGGGCATTTATGCGTATGGAAAAATGGCACATAAAAAAATAGTAGAAAAAGCATTGCAAGATGGAAAAAATGTTCCTTTTCTTGTTTTAATGGACTATCACGAATTGTCTATGAAACAAGCTTATGAATTAGGCATTAAGGCCTTTAGTCAAGGAATTATAGCTGTGCCGGTCAGAGATAAGCAATTGATGGAATTAATTGCTGATATTCCGGTTGGTTACTCAGAAAAAATATTTAAACAATGGTATAAAGGTTGGACTTTTGCAAATCTTAAAGAGCCTGTTGTTTCTTCTGCTGAACAAAAACCACAATCCCGATTTTCTAAAACAGTAGAAATAAGTAGGGATAAGATTATGCTTCGCCATGAAGAAAAATTAAAACCCGAAAGCTACATAAGCAAAAGCCAAAGGAACGATGAGCCTGATTTATTTAGTCAACAGGAAACTCAAAATAATGATATCGAACTAGCAGAAGCAGAGGCGGAAGCTATGTTGATGGAATTAGAGTTATTGCAGATGGAAACGAGCCTTAAAGGAGTAGATGAAAAATTTCAAATCAAAGCAACCTTTGACTTGATCCCAACAAAATACTTTGATGATTTTGATCATGCTAAAACAATTTTGCAAAACTATATTAATGAGGAGTGGAGCAGCTTTGCCAAAATCGAAAAAATTAAGGAAGAAGATGGATATTATGTTAGATATGGTGGTATTACCCCTGATGGAGAAGAAGATTCTATATATATAAGCGTGGAAAAGGTTGAGTTAACAAAAGTTGAAAAAATTATTTCAGAATTAGAGGCATTAAAAATTAGAGTTAAAAAATCTAATTCTACTGATTCTATTTATATTCCTTTTGAATTTGAAAACTACACTCAGATTAGGGTTAGTGATCATGATGCAAATGTACTATCAAGATTTAACACAAACTTTGAGGTTGATATTTCAAGCATTCAAGAGCCGGAAGAATTTGCAGAAGCGGTATATGATGCAATTACATTCGGAGAAACACAAAAACTATTAGGGTATCAATTTAACTAAAAATCCAAATTATTATGAAAACAAAAAAAACAACAACAAAGAAGCGCAAGGCAACCCCTGTACAACTTAAAGCACTTACCAAAGGCAGGGCAGCACTTAAAGCGAAAAGAAAAACCGGCACAGCAACTAAAAAGAAAAAAACACTTTCCGGCACCAAAACAACAAAGACCGCAAAGTTTTATGCATTTGATAATAAACATAAAAGACGTTCTTTAGCTGCTAAAACATTAGCGCAAGCAAAAAGAGAAGCGATTAAAAGGGATTTCCCAAACTTTTTCAGCGAGGATTGGGATAAAACAACCTATTATGTAAATAGATATCCATTTCTTCATCAAGAAGACATGCCAATAACAGATAAACTTAAATATTCAAGTTGGAAAGGCAGAGTAATCCAGAGATTTGGGAAAAAAGTAAAGTAAAAAATATTAAAACAATTATTAATCCCATATACCATGAAACAATACGCCATCCTAACCAGAATCTTTAAAATAGACGGACAATCCGGCTTATTCCTTTGTGTAAACACACTAAGCGATGATAAGCTTAATGTAAAAGGAATTCATTATATAAAAGTGAATAAAGAAGGAAAGTTTAACCCAAAAGAAGAATGGAGCTACATTGGCGGAAAAGACTTAGCCAAAATTCAAGTTTATGAGGATTTGTCCGGACCGTATTTTCCTGGCGCAACATTACCTGTCAGACCTCTTGATACAATGGTTCCGGATTCAATGGATTTTGAGATTCATTCGGCAGTAGCAACCCTTAAAGAAACAGTTGGAAGCATAAACAGCTATGTAAGAACAAAGCTAAAATATGCGTCTGATGAAGAAATGGCAAAAGCATTGGGTGCTGAACAGGTTGATGCTATTGCAATGGGTATTTATAACATTGAAGAAAAAGGGCAAAGCTTAATAATAGGGGATCAAACAGGAATAGGAAAAGGCAGAGTAGCGGCCGGCATAATTAGATATGGCGCACTAAATGGTAAAAAACCAATATTTGTGACCGAAAAACCTAACTTATTTTCGGATATGTATAGGGATTTAACTGATATCGGCAACTCTAAACTCGTTCCTTTTATAATGAATAATAAAGAAGCAAAAACCCTAATTAAAGACTATGATGGAAATGTAATTTATGAGCCACCGGCAAAAAATATTCAGGATAAAATAATCAATTCGCAAAAACTTCCTGCAGAGTATGATTATATAATGGCTACATACTCGCAGTTTTCGAGTGAAAAACCAACAGCCAAACAAGCATTTTTAAGTGCATTAAGCAATGGTAATATATTAATACTTGACGAAAGTCATAATGCCGGCGGAAATCTTGAAATATCAAACACTGCTAGATTCTTTTATAATTGCGTTGAAAACAGTCAGGGTTGTGTATTCCTTTCAGCCACATTTGCAAAAAGGCCTGATAATATGCCGCTTTATGCAATGAAAACAGCTATGAGCGAGGCAAGCATGAGCAATAATGATTTAGTTGCTGCAATTCAAAAAGGAGGCGTTGCACTCCAAGAAGTATTAGCTTCAAACCTTGTAGCAGAAGGGCAAATGATACGCAGAGAACGTTCGTTTGAGGGAATAGAAGTAAATTATATAACTCTTGACGTAAATGGCGCAAAAAACTATGGAGTTCCAAACAAGGAAGAAGAACATAAGGCTATTGCCGATAATATTACAGGCGTTCTTAGAAAAATCATATCCTTTCAAGAAGACCATATTTCGGCTATAGTCAGTGACATGGACGAAGGAATGAAAGGAGAACAGGGAGAAGTTGCAGAAAGGCAAGGAACAAAAAATCTAGGAGTTGACAATCCCCCATATTTTTCTAAACTATTTAATGTTATTAATCAAATGCTTTTCTCAATAAAAGCCGAAGCCGTAGCAGATAGAGCAATTGCTAGGTTAAGAGAGGGCAAAAAGCCTGTTATTGCTTTTTCTAGCACAATGGCTGCATTTCTTGAGCAAATGGAAAATGAAGCCGGAGATATAATAGCAGATGGCGGTACCGTAAATACTGACTTTAGCGAAGTTTTAAGAAAAGGACTTGAGGGTGTATTGCGAATATCAATAACTGATGGCTATGGAAAATCAGAGAAAAAACAAATAAATATTGCAGACCTAAAGCCCGAAGGCCAGGCAATATATTATCAGATTCTTAATCAAATAAAAAATATTTCTACCGGAATTAGTATAAGTCCGATTGATGTTATTAAAAACAAGCTTCAAAGAGCAGGTTTTTCAGTTGCCGAAGTTACCGGAAGAAAACTAGAAGTTCAACTTGAGCAAAACTCAATGAAAGGTCTTGTTTTAAGACGTAAAAAGGAAAATACAAATGATGCTTTTCGCCGCTTTAATAATAATGAAGTTGATGTTTTGATGATAAATCAATCAGGAAGTACAGGAGCTTCTGCTCATGCTGTTCCAACTCCATTAGTACCAAAGGAGAATGTAAAGCAAAGATGCATGATCATGTTACAGGCAGAGCTTGACATTAATAGAGAAGTGCAAAAAAGGGGACGGATAAACCGTACAGGTCAAATTATTAAACCTGTTTACGATTATGTTTATTCTGCCATCCCTGCTGAAAAAAGATTTGCTATGATGTTGCAAAAAAAGCTTAAAAGCCTTGACGCAAATACTACATCAAACCAAAAGAATAGCGAAGAATTAATGAAATCCGATGATTTTCTTAATAAGTATGGAGATAAAATAGTTGTTGCATTTTTGCAAGAAGAAGAAAATTGGGAGTTTAACACAGCTATAGGCGATCCATTAGGCTTAGATGATTCTGATTCAGAAAAAGAAGTCAATGTAGAAAATGCAGCACACAGGGTTTCAGGTAGAGTTGCTGTTTTGCCAACGTCCGAACAAGAGCGTTTTTATAATGAAATACTATCAAGATATACAGACCTGGTTAAATATCTAATAGATACAGGAGAATATGATTTAGAGGTTGAAAGTTTAGATTTACAGGCTGAAACTATTGATAGAAAAATTGCGGTTGCCGGACAAAAAGGGGGAAAATCATCATTTGCAGGGAATACATACCTTGAGGAATGTATGATAAACAATTTAAAACAGCCTTTTTCTAAAACAGAGCTTGTAAATAGCATTGCCCTTTCTCTTAATAATAGAACATCTGAAGATATTCAGGCAGAACAAAAAGCTGAAATCGAGTTATATTTTAAAGGCAAATATGAAAAAGATGTTGCAAATGAACAAACTAGGTGGAGCTTAATCAGAAAGAATATTACCAATGAAGCTAAGTATAAAAAACTAACGACAGACAAAGAAAAGAGAGGTTATATCCAAAATAGAAAAGCAGAAATTGATCAGTCCGAAGAAAAATCAATTCAAAACATAAAGGAAAAAGCCAATAATAATTTTAAGTATTTAATGAAATATGTAAACTACTTTACAATTGGAAAGCCTTTAATATTTCCATATCAAGAAATGGATTATAAAGCTGTTTTTTTAGGGTTTAGTATTGATAAAAACAAGCCTAATCCTTATGCTCCAAGTGCTATAAAAGCTAAAATAGCAATATCAAACAGTTTGAAAGTAATTCAGTTTGCACTTTCAGGAGAGCAGGGAGATAAGCTTGCAGCCATAATTGGGAGCACAGAATCTGCCGACAATAGCGAAGTAAGAAGTATTATAGAAGATTGGACTTTGCATTGCGAAGCATCTTCTGCTACTCGAAAAAAAGCATTTATTTATACAAATAATGTATTGCAAGCATTTAGCGTAGCTTCTTCCGGGAAACTTATAAGTTATACAACTATTGGCGGAGATGTTAAAAAAGGGATAATAATGCCCGATGGTTGGAAACAAGAAACTGTAAGAGGTTCAACCCGAACCGTTGTTCCGTTAACATCTGCCATAAGGGTAATTATGGGGCTTATGGATGGTCAGGTAGTTATAACGTCTAACAATGTGACTATTATGCGGACATATAAAGGATATAGACTTATTACTAATAGCATGAGCGTTCAAAAATTTGGTTGGTTACTCAAAAATGAAGAATTATTGAAGTATATAACCAATTACGGAGGCTTTCAGAAACAAAGTTCTGCATGGATAGGAGATTTTGATGTTGAAAATTTAAAGTCGGTTGTAAATATTATTTATAACATCACAAAGGCTACAGTTGAGCTTAGTGATTCGCAAGTTGAAATAATTGCATCTGAGTTGGAAGATGACAGCACTGATTATAATAAAACAGAAGTATTTCCAAGGCTTTTAGAACTTGAAATAAAGCTTTTCAAGTTACTAAAAAATGAAAATATATCATTTTCAGGATTAGGACTGCCGGCAAATGCACTTGAGGCCTTTGAAATTCTTAAAAAATCATATCCTATTCAGCCGAAAAATGAGAACGAAAAGAAAATTACACAAATGATTAAAGAGGTTGCTGTTATTACAGATAACTTCTCTAATCCAACTGTAATTGGCATTAATAGGGTAGATGTTAAAAGCATGTTGGAAAAAGAAAAAATTACGCCTGGTGAATGGCTTGCCAAAAATAAAACTTTACGCAGAAGTGAATCTGATGTAATTGAATGGCTTGCAGAAACAGTCCAAAAAATGCTAAACAAAACAAACAGAATTGATGAAAGAAAGGATATTGAACTAGCAGAAGCAGAGGCGGAAGCTATGTTGATGGAGCTTGAGCTACTTAATTTGTAAAACATTTAACCACAAAATAAATAAACTAAAAAACTATGATAACAGTAAAAAATTATAACGAAAATGGGGATCTTATTAATAAGATTATTAAAAATAATCCCGGATTAAAATCAATTAGCGAAAGGTACAATAACATTGCTCCCTTATATGCTCAAAGCTCAAAAGTGAGTAACGTAATTGATATGTACATTGCAAAACTAAACGAACTATCTTCAAAAATTGAGAATAAACGAGAGCCTATTGTATCTCCAAAAGAAGCGAAAACACAGGTATCCCGTAAATCCCGCAAACTATCCCGTAAATCCCAAAATGTTAAAAAAGACGATTCAGCAAAAAAGGCAACTAAGACAAAAGGCAAAAAAGCAGAAAAACCAGACGTTCAAAAAGAACGCTATGGCACCTTCCATAAAAAACTTCCAATCGAAGTATCATATATTCGTAGGTACATGGTGTTTGACGGCAAACAAGTAAGCAAGAATGATATTGTTGCTCTTTTAACCAAAATTGAAGCCGATAATGCAAAAGGTTTGTTTTCGGTTAAAGACGGAAATTTCGGCAAAGAGGTTAAGCATATTCATGGCGAATTAACCAAAATAGTTGGAGGCAACAACGGAAGCAGTTTTGTTTTTAGCCTTGACAAAAAAGATAAAGAATTGCTTAAAAAGTTTACATTTATTTTGGAGCAAAACAAAGTAGATACCAACGTTCAGTTTATTGCTAGATTTATGAATATCTACAAAAAGAACGACAAAGTAAATGCGCAAAAACTACTGAAACAAATTGAAAATGCTCAAAAATCAGGCAAGATACAAAGCTCTGATGACCTTTCACAGAACATTAAGCAAATATCACTCGCTTTAAAAGCATTTATAAATGGGAAGTCCTTGGAAATCCCGAAAACAGAGCTTAAAGGTTTGGCAGGCATAGAGGAATGTGCCATGTGCTTACCTAAAAGCAATGTGCAAGGCTTGGGTTCTTTGCCAATTATTCCATTTGCAACCACAACTGCAGCCATTGTTGCAGCGAATGAAATAAAAGAGGAAATACACAAAACACTGATTCAAAAAAGCAATCCGGAAATTGTATCTTCCGAAGCCCTTGTTAATATGAATTTTAAAACAATGAATATTGGAGAGCCTTATCGTAGTTTTATGGGAGATCCTTCTGAAAACTTCAAAATGTTAATATTCGGTCCGCCCAAACACGGAAAAAGTACATTTGCTATAATGCTTGCAAACTATCTCGCAAAGCACCACGGAAATGTTTTATACGTAGGTATTGAAGAAAAATTTGGATATACTCTTTCTGAAAAAATTGAAAGACTACAAGCGGTTCATCCGGCGTTGGATATTGCCGAAAATGTGCCTTCCAACCTGGATAAGTATCAGTTTATTTTTGTTGATTCTATATCTAGGGCCAAAATGAGTGCTGAAGATGTAAGAAACCTTTTCAACAAATATCCAAACAAAGCCTTTGCTTTAGTTACGCATGTCACAAAAGACGGACAGCACAGGGGCAGCATGGAATTGCAGCATGATGTTGATATTATTGTAGAAGTTGTAGAAGGAGTTGCAAAGCAAAGCGGCAGATTTGCAACGTCTGGACAAATGAAAGTCATGGATTGGCTTGATGATAAGCCACAAACAGAGGAAGCAATCATATGATTTACAAACGTAAATAATTATGAACGCAGCAACTTTACTTATTTTAGCTGGTTCTATTGCAGGGGCTTTAAGCTTGTTGGAAAAACCTTTCGGTGCTTCTGGTATTTATAATAATCAGAACAAAGAAAAGATACCAGGCTATGTAATAGCTATTCTAAAAACGATAGATGTTTCTATGGGAAATGCCGGCAGGGATTCATTAGTAGAGTATGCAAACTTTATTTGGCAGTATTATGATCTAAACACTCTCCAATTTAAACCCAATGCACCGGAAACACGTTGGAAAAGAGGACTAAAAGAAGAAGTGCTAAACTCTCACTCATTTTTTATTCCTTTCAAAATGGCTTTTGAAATTGAGGATAAAATTAAAAATCCAAACAGCGTCAACAATTCCATTTTATTAAATAAAGCAATAAATCATTTGGCATATAGACCACAACCAGAAGATATTTTCCAAAATTATAGTGTTAGAAAACAACGATTCTACGAAATATGTCACTTTATTCTTCAAAACTATAATTATAAATTTAACAGAATTATTTGGAATGATAGCGGCCAAATAGAAAAAGTTGATTATTCTACAAGTTGGAAAAAAGGAATTACAATTCCTGATTACCCCTTTTTCAATCCACCAACAACAATAGAAGATTTAATATATGCGTTTTCGGCATTAGTACAAACAGGCAACTCCCTCGATGAAGGTGGGGAAGGGGTTATTTCATATTTACTTATGGCACAAAATCTTTATGACGAGTTTTTCCATTTGTTTTTATATCTTGACAATCCTGAATGGGAGCCTAGTTATTTGAGTAAGCCTGTTGTTTTTCCAAATTTTAAAAGTGATATTGCTTTTAATCATGACATTCCTGACTTAAATAGCAATATAGCACCATATTGGGCTAAGTATTTTGCCATTGAAGATGACCAAACAGCTATGAATATTCAAGGAATAATAAAGGACATTGTAGCCTCAATCAGACCTTTCTCCAAAGATGTTTTTACAATGTATAAGAATACAGCAAAGCCCCCAAGGGTGATTTATAACGGGAATAGGCTATATTTGGAGCAAATTATTAGTACACTTAATAAATATGCATTCTTTAATCCTTACAAGGTATATGCGCAAAACTTTATTGAATCACCTGTATATGAAAATTTTACAATATCAACCACATGGGGCGATTGGACTATAAGCCAATGGCAAACGGCAGGCAAGCTCCCATTTGTGCCTTGTTCTATGGAATACTTAAATAATCAAATAAAAGCGGCTGAGAAATTTAATTCAGAAGGCCATAATTTTAAATTCTTACCGGCGTTTCCTTTATTTAACTTTCCCGTAAATATCCCATCAGGAACAACACAAGAAAAAATAATCGAGAGAAACACTATTCTATCAAGGCGAAAATATTTTAAATGGTACTTTAAACACAATTAGTAATTAACAAAAACCTAAGCAAATGAAAACACAAAAAAACGAAACACAAAAAAACAAAATGCTTCAATATATTTTAATGGGCGTAGCAGCAGTAGGGGGCATTTTTTTATTATCATCTTTCTCTAGCGGACCAGAAACATCAGGTTCTGTAGGAAAAATTCCTTCTCCTCCTGTTAGTCCGGACGGAAGCAATCCAAACGAGCAACCAACTTTCGGTTTTAATCCAGGAAATGAAAGAGATTATTGGAAATATTTAGAGTATATAGGATATACCGCAGGGGCAATATTGATCATTTATGGAGCATATAAAGATTGGAAAACCGAAAGGGAAATAAAAGAGGGAAAAGAAAAAATAGTGGCTGCCCTAGGCCCCGGACTTAATTGGAATGTAGGTTTTGAAAATAAAGGTTTTTTTAGCCAGCCGGGTAATTGGGGACTTTCGCAAGGTGGTGTTCAGTGGGGTCTTAATTCAGGGGGTGCTTTTAAAATTAGCTTTAATAACAATATAGGGGTTGGCAATTTTAACAGCTACTTAGCTTCAAATAATTTTAGTTCTTCTTCATTTACAAGTTTGTTTTCAAGTAACAATTTCAACTTTTCTACGGCAAATTTATTTAGTTCAAATGGAAATTGGAACTTTACAAATTCTGTAGGCAATTGGATATAAAATGAAAAAAATCAATGTTTTTTTATCAGTTGCTGCAATTGCGGGCATTGGGGTTGCGTGGTTTTTAAAACCACGCAACCCCTCAAATGTTTCTGATATTGAAATTACAGAAGATGTAAAATATCACATTACCAAAAACCAAACCTTTGGAGAGAATTGCATTGGAGCAATGATTTTTGGAGATTTATATACAATAAAATCCCGAACAATGCGCTTAATGAATGCTGCTGTTGGCGATTATATTCGTGTTTATAGATTTTTTGAGTATTTTGATTATAACACATTTTCCAAAAAAAATCTAATTATTGATAAATTTGCTGTTATAACAGAGGCAAATGGAGATTTATTCAAAGTAAACAGACCTCTTTGGGCCGGACATAATAATGAAAATAATCCTAGTCTTAGAACACATACGCCAGAACACTCAACGCCACAATCAATAAGTGATCCTTCAATATTTCATATTAAAGTTGCTCACTTAGGATATAAAAACATATAAGTATTATTCAAAATAAATTTTAAACCTTTAAAGCAATTTAAAGGTTTTTTATTATATTTGAAAAAGTTAAATTTTATAGATATGAAAAAGCTGCTAGTTATAATTATTATAACTTTTTATTTTTTAATCCCTACCAATGCGAATAATAATAGATTTGATGTAAATCTCAATTTTGGATTAGGACATGGTGTTAATTATGGCAACAACGGACTAAGAGGACAAATTTCTTTTCCTATTGACAAGCAAGGTTTTTTTCAGGTCGGCTTTGTTAGCGGTATTGGAATGGCTATTAATTATGGTAAACCTTTTTATTCCTATGGTTGGAAAATATTCGCTTCCAACTTCTTTTTTAATTACCAGAGAGGCGATCTAGTGTTATTTAAACAAGATAATACTTATTTTCCTGGAGATGGAATTTCATTATCAATAGGTTGGGAACTTACATTTCGAAGTATTGTGTTATTATTTTTAGACGACACTCTATTGTCAAACAGACTTGGACTATCTTCATCAATTGGTAGGGCTTTTATTGATTATCCATCTGTAGTTAAAGGACAAATCCATTATATAGGTGAATTTGGGATAACATATAGATTGTTTTAACTCATCAACTCTAGTGAATAAGTGTTTTAGACACCCATGGCGCATAAATAATCTGCAAATTATCTACAAAACGCTAGATATCCCTTCCTTCATCCATACACTAAAAAAACAATCAAATATTTGTTTATGCAATCAAATATTAGCACGAAATTTGTATTAACTTTGTTTAGCGATATAAATATTTATGTATATTTATATCGCTAAACAAACGTATAATCATGATTATTTTTCTGACTAAAACATATCGGGAGAGCAAACGTGTGAAAGTCCTTAGTTGTCAATCTATCCAATTTTTATTGTATAGTTTGTGTTGCGGTGACTCCCCCTATTTATTCACCAAAATTTTTTCAACATGCAACACAAAAATTTTGACACACCAAGCCTTGTTTCGCTAGGCGACACAAGAGCAAACAAATTCCTTAACAAGCATTTTAGCCTTATGCTCGAAATCAATCCTAATATGTCGGAGCTTAAAGAAACTCTGGCAGATTTTTACATTGATAGCATAATAGGGCAAGAAAACGAAGATCAGCGATTACTTGTAAACAAAGCACGTATTTACATTGCTATTAACAAATTAATTACTGATTATGAATCGCTGCAGTTTGGGGAAAAGTAAAAATAAATTATCTCATCATTTTTAGAGATTATTTTATTACTTTTGTAACCATCAAATGTTTTTAAAACATCGTTGTGGGCAAGCAACAACCGAAAAACCTGCACTTCACTGTGTAAGTTTTTTTTATTCCAATATTTTACTATTTTTACAAAAACAAAATCCATATCACATGAAAACAAAACTTTTTATTTTTTTGATAGCTATTGCACTGCTTTCTTGCACAAAAGAAGTTGAACCTGAACCTGAACCTGAACCGGCTCCATTGCCTGTTGCTAACTTTATTATTTCAGGTGCCAATGAATTTGCACCAAGCGTCATATCTTTTACAAATCAATCAGTAAATGCCGAAACGTATAATTGGGATTTCGGCGACGGAACTTCATCTCAAAGCGTAAATGCAGTAAAATTGTATTCTGAGGGTGGTTTATATAATGTTACTCTTACTGCATATAATGCAGATATGGCGCAAAGCGTTATTAGTAAAACATTATATGTAAAGCCTAAACCAACTCGTTTGAAGCTAAACAAAATAACACTAACCGGAATGCCATTTACCAATTCACAGGGAGCAGGGTGGGACAGCAATTCTGGGCCGGATGTTTATTTTGAAATTTTCACAGGTGGTGGAACAAGCATATACAAATCTGACATTCGTTGGGATATTTTACCAAGTTACTTACCAATAAACTTTACAGAATATTTTCCAATATCTTTTTCTGATTTTACACATACATATGCCATTAAGCTATTTGATTACGACTGGCCATCATCAGATGATTATATTGGTGGTTATACTTTTAAAATAATTGATTGGATGCCTTCGAGTGGTCTATATTTAACCGAATTAGATTTTTATAATTATACATCACAGCTTCGTTTTACGCTTTATGTGGAATGGTTAGAGTAGCGATATTCACTAAATATTTAAAGCCCAAATGACAAATCCAAACGTAATAGCCATAGCAAGAAAGAGAATTGGCGAATACTTTTCTCTTTTAATGATAGAAAAAAATGTAAGCCTTAAAGAAATAGAAAAGGGGAGCGGAGTTCAAGAATCTATTATTACAGATATTTTACTAGGCAACGAGTATAGCATAAATAGCTTTATTGCTTTAGCCGGATATTTTATATTCACTTAGAACTTAGCGAAAAAACAGCAGAAAACAGCAATATTAAGTTTATGGGAAGTATAGGGAAAAGCTAAAGTTTCAAATCCGTTTTTATTAGCTTCAATTCTTGCAAAAGCAACTTATGATTAAGGTTATACTCCTTAAGCGCACAACAATAATCCATTATTCTAGCAAAATCCTTAATAGTTTGCCTAAGAAGGCTAATAATTTGCTTAATCCACAAAAATATAAAGTGATTAAAGTTTTCTGAGTATTGTCGTTTGTATAGCAGCGTAAATAGCTGAGTTACATTTGTAACATTATCAATAAGTGTTTGATATTCCTTGGGGGCTAGAAGATACCATTTTGCAGTTATTTCGCCGGTTATTACTCCATGTATATTATGTAGTTTTTTAAGTGTTTCATTTATTTTTTGTGTCCATAAATTAAGAAAAGCCTGTACGTTTTTTCTGTTTTTATCCAAACAATTCTCTCCATTGCCCAAATAACAAGAATATTTTATTCTATCCGTATAATGCGATTCAATATCTGGATAATTAAAGAATGTCAACTTAACTGATTTGGTTCTTTGGTTTTTCCGGTTCATTATTATTGTAAAATAATATGTAATTGATATTCAAAGATATAACTATTTTTTAGGCAAATATCATACTAAATTAGCTTTTTTATCTTATCTATTATCAGTGTTTTAGCCTATTTTAATGCTAAATAGCCTTGAATGTTCGTCAATTTTACTAAAACTTAAAAATGCTTAAAACGCTGATTATCTGTTATATACATATATTAAATATGTCCTATAATTAATATTATGTTAAATAGATATTGTTAAATGAAAGCAGGATAAATATTACTCTATCCTGCTCACTATTTAAATATATCGAACCATTAATTCAAATCAAATCCTAACCTCTTCTTCAATTCAATCATTTCCATCAATTTATCATTCTGGCTAGTACGAGCATACAATTCAGTTAATGAATTGATAACTACTTTAAAATTTGGATCATTGTAGTCTAGCAATTCTTTAGCTTCCTCAAGGAAAGGTTGGCCTGCTAACCACATTTGTTTAAATTCTTTTTCCTTAATATTATATTCGTTGCAATGCCAATCTTTTGCAGCTTCGCAATCCCTTAATACTTGCTGAGCTTTTTCAAAAGTTGCAATTCCTCTATTAAAATAAAGAGCTCCAATAGAATAAACAACCTGGAACTGTTCCGGATCAATTTCTAATGATTTCTTGTAAGCATCTATAGCTTTTTGAAAAGCTTCTTCTCTATCTTTAGCAGAGTGAGTATTGTCTCCATAAATTCTTTCATAGTTGGCACCTAAAGCGAAATACAAATTAGAATTATTTGGCTCTCTTTCAATAGCCTCATTTATAGCAGATTCAGCTCCTTCAGTATCTCCTGTTTTTAAATAATAGTTTGCAGCTGAAAAAATAATTGCAATGTCTACACTTGCCGGATCATCACCTTTTGCTTCTTTAATCCATCTTTTTGCTTCATCGTGTTCTTCCAAAGCAGCTGAAACATTTATTAATGATGTATAAACATTTACTTCGCGATAGTTAATATCTATCAATTCATTTAAATACTGCTTTGCTTCCTGATACATCATGCCTCTTTCTGCAGAATATGCTGCATAAAATAATGTTAATGTATCTATAGAACCAAATCGTTTACTTACATCGTAAGAAGAACGGAAATAATTGCTGGCAATTGGAAATCTTCCTTCATTAAACGCTAAAGCCCCTGCTTCATGAAGCATTTGAGTTAGCATCAATTCATTTTGCTGAATTGAAAGAAAATGTTGATTTGTTAAATCAAGCTCCTTTGCCTTCATTAATGACTCATTAGCCACTCCTAGTGGATCTTGGTGAGAATTCTTTACTTCAGGATCTTCTGCTAAGAAAAGGTCCATATAAACATTCGCTTTTGTAATCCACGCCTTTGGATTAGCAGCCAATTCGCCCTCTACTGCAGCATCAATTCTTTCTTTTGCTACCAGTACATTTTTACGTTTTAGTTCACTGTTTATTGCATTAAGTTCTTTTTTTTGCGCGTCGCATGATGATAGAATAACCATTGCTGATGCTACTAATAAGAATAATATCCGTTTCATTCGGTTCATTTTTTTGGTTATAGAATCTGTTGTTTATAGTTGCAAATGTAATATTTATTTTATTTTACATAATGTAAAATACTTAACAAAAAGGTTATTTTAAATTAATCCTAAGATTCATTTTCAATGCCATCAGTTTTTGTATTCTCATCAACATCAGGATTTTCAATGTTTTCATCATCATTTCCATTGCCATTTTCATTCTTTTCTTGAACTTTGGTAACAGCAGCAATTTTATCGCCTCCCTTAAGATTAATTAACCTAACACCTTGAGTTGCCCTGCCAATACTCCTTAATTCAGACACTTGCATCCTGATAGTAAAGCCTGATTTATTAATTATCATAAGATCTTCAGACTCAACAACATTCACCATAGCAATAAGATGCCCTGTTTTTTCAGTAACATTTAGAGTCTTAATACCTTTTCCACCCCTATTAGTAATTCTGTATTCATCTAAAGGAGATTTTTTACCGTAACCTTTTTCTGAAACAACAAGAATTGAACTTTCCGTATTATCAATACAAACCATTCCAACTACCTCATCTTTAACTCCTGATAAAGTAATACCCTTAACTCCTGAAGCATTTCTGCCAACAGGTCTTACAACAGATTCATTAAACCTGATTGCTTTTCCGCTTTTATTAGCAAGGAGTATATCATTCTGACCATTTGTTAGTCTTGCATCTAATAGTTCGTCATTTTCTCGAATATTAATTGCAATAATACCATTCGCTCTTGGTCTTGAATAAGCCTCAAGTGAAGTTTTCTTAATTATACCCTTCTTGGTACAAAGAATGATAAAATTATTATTGGTATACTCTTTATCTGTAAGGTCTTTAAGATTAATAAACGCTTTAACTTTATCGTCAGATGGAATATTAATAAGATTCTGTATTGCCCTTCCTTTCGTTGCTTTTGCACCTTCCGGAAGTTCAAATACTCTTAACCAGAAACATTTACCTTTTTCAGTAAAGAATAGCAAATAATTGTGATTAGTTGCAGAAAATAAATATTCAACAAAATCATCGTCACGCGTGGCAGTTCCCTTAGAACCACGACCTCCCCTGCTTTGAAGTTTGTATTCACTAAGAGGCGTACGTTTGATATAACCCATATGAGACACAGTAATTACAACGTCTTCGTCGGCAATTGTATCTTCAATGCGGAAATCATTTGCAGTATATTCAATTTCCGTTCTGGTTTTATCATTATACTTATCTTTAATTTCTAAAAGCTCCTCTTTTATAATCTCCATACGCATAACAAGATCTGATAGAATGAGCTTGAGACGTTCAATCTTTTTGAGAAGAGCCTGATATTCTTCCTTAATTTTTTCTCTTTCCATTCCGGTAAGAGCTCTAAGACGCATTTCCAGGATGGCTCTTGCTTGAATTTCAGATAACTTGAAATTCTCCATCAATCCAGTTCTGGCAATTTCAGTTGTTTCTGAAGCTCTGATAAGCTTTATGATAGCATCAAGATTGTCGAGCGCAATTAGAAATCCCTCAAGAATATGCAGCCTTTTTTCTGCTTCTCTCAATTCATATTGGCTTCTCTTAACCACAACATCATGCCTATGCTCAACAAAATACTTAATTAGGTCTTTAAGATTAAGAGTTTCCGGTCGCCCCTTTACAAGAGCAATGCTATTTACATTAAATGCTGTTTGCAGTGCAGTATATTGATACAACTGGTTTAAAACAACATTAGGAATTGCGTCTTTTCTTAAATCATAAACTATTCTTAATCCATCACGGTCAGACTCATCTCTGATGTCTGTTATACCTTCAATTTTTTTATCATTTACCAGGTCAGCAGTTTTCTTAATCATTTCTGATTTATTTACCTGATAAGGAATTGATGTAACAATGATAGTTTCTCGGCCTCCCAGTGCTTCAACGGTTGCTTCTCCACGCATTACAATTCTTCCTCTACCGGTTTTATAGGCTTCTCTTACTCCCTCATATCCATATATAATTCCACCTGTAGGAAAATCAGGCCCTTTGATATGCTTCATTAACTCATCAATTTCAATATCGTTATTATCGATATATGCAATTGTTCCATCAATAACTTCCCCTAAGTTGTGAGGAGGCATATTTGTTGCCATACCTACTGCAATACCCGAAGTTCCATTAATTAATAGATTTGGGATTTTTGCAGGCAATACAGTGGGCTCTTCAAGAGTATCATCAAAGTTTAGTTGGAAATCAACTGTTTCTTTTTCGATATCTACTAGCAGTTCTTCTGCAATTTTTCTAAGTCTTGCTTCAGTGTAACGCATAGCAGCAGGACTGTCACCATCAATACTGCCAAAGTTACCTTGACCATCAATTAATGGATAACGTAATGACCATTCTTGAGCCATTCTAACCATAGCATCATAAACAGATGTGTCGCCGTGAGGATGATATTTACCTAAGACCTCCCCTACTATTCTAGCAGACTTTTTATATGGCTTGTTGCTGAATGTACCTAACTCATGCATTCCAAACAACACGCGCCTGTGCACAGGCTTAAGACCATCTCTAACATCAGGAAGTGCTCTTGATACAATTACTGACATGGCATAATCGATGTATGCCGATTTCATCTGATCTTCAATGTTTACCTTTATTACTTTTTCTTCCGACATATTGATTTTCAGAGTTTATAAAAATTTGGTTCACTTTTTGTAAAGAAGCACGAAAATACGCATTTTTTCCTTATTATTATTGGTTTTTTTTGAGGTTATTTAAGTTATTTGTCAACAATTTCCACGTATTTTTGTTAATAATTTGTGTATTATTTTATACGTTAGAATTATATTGTGTTTATTTTTGAAATACTTTTGAATATTTATTGATATTGTTAATTATACTATGGAAGCAAAATTTTCACCCCAAGTAAAAGATGTTATAACTTATAGTCGTGAAGAGGCTATTAGAAACGGTAATGATTATATTGGGATTGAGCACCTTTTTCTGGGAATGGTCAGAGTTGGAGAAGGAACAGCAATTACTGCTCTTGGTAGGCTTGGAGTTGATATTATTGGACTTAAGGAAACTGTTGAAAAAACTATAAGAGTTAAACCTGCAGGTGGAGGTAATAGAAATGTTGAAAACATCCCTTTAATTAAGCAGGCTGAAAGAGTTTTAAAGATTACTTATCTTGAAGCAAAACTTTTTGGAAGCGAATTAATTGGAACAGAGCATCTTATGTTATCTATCTTAAAAGATAATGACAATTTTATTACTCGCTCATTAGAGCAACTTGGAATTGATTATCACAGTTTTAAAGAGGAAGTTACAGGTCAAAAATCTGAACAGCCACCTGATATTGCACCTGATATTAAAAGTGCTTTATCACCTGGCGACGATGATGATGCGGATCCTGAAGCTGGTGGTATGGGAGGCTCGTTTGGTAAAAGATATGCATCTGATAAATCAAAAACTCCGGTATTAGATAATTTCGGTAGGGATCTTACCAAAGCTGCAGAAGAAAATCGCCTCGACCCTGTTGTTGGAAGAGAAAAAGAGCTTGAACGTATTGCTCAGATATTATCTAGAAGAAAGAAAAATAACCCAATTCTTATTGGTGAACCTGGGGTTGGCAAGTCTGCAATCGCTGAAGGATTGGCATTAAGAATTGTTCAAAGAAAAGTCTCTAGAGCTCTATTTAACAAAAGACTTGTTTCTCTTGATATTGCATCTCTTGTTGCCGGTACAAAGTACCGTGGGCAGTTTGAAGAAAGGATGAAGGCTCTTCTTAATGAACTTGAAAAAAATCAGGATGTTATTCTTTTTATTGATGAGGTTCACACAATTGTAGGTGCAGGTGGTGCTTCTGGTTCACTTGATGCATCAAATATGTTTAAACCCGCGCTTGCTCGTGGTGATTTGCAATGTATTGGTGCAACAACTCTAGATGAATATCGTCAGCATATTGAAAAAGATGGTGCCTTGGAAAGAAGGTTCCAAAAAGTATTGGTAGATCCTACTTCTGCTGATGAAACTATTGAAATTCTTAACAATATTAAACAGAAATACGAAGATCATCATTTAGTTACATATTCTGATGAAGCCATAAAAGCTTGTGTTTCTCTTACAAATAGGTATATAAGTGATCGTTGCTTGCCTGATAAAGCAATTGACGCACTCGATGAGGCTGGTTCCCGAGTTCATATTACAAATATCAAGGTTCCAAAAAATATAATTGAAGTTGAAGGCAAGATAGATGAAGTTCGCAATGAAAAAACAAAAGCAATTAAGAGCCAAAAATATGAACTAGCTGCCAAATTCCGCGACCAGGAAAGAGAATTGAATGAAAAACTTACACGAGAAAAGAAGCTTTGGGAAGAAGAATCTCAATTACATAGAGAGTTGGTTAGTGAAAACAATGTTTCTGAGGTTGTTGCTATGATGACAGGTATTCCTGTTCAGCGTATTGCAATGAATGAAAGCCAAAAGCTTATCGGAATGGAAGACGAACTTGCGCAAAGTGTTATTGGGCAAGACGATGCAATTAAAAAAGTTGTTAAAGCTATCAGAAGAAATCGCGCGGGGTTGAAAGATCCAAATAAGCCAATAGGTTCTTTTATCTTCTTAGGGGCAACAGGTGTTGGAAAAACTCACCTTGCAAAGATTCTTTCCAGGCATTTATTTGATTCGGATGACGCTCTGGTTAGAATAGACATGAGTGAATATATGGAGAAATTTGCAGTTAGCAGATTAATTGGTGCACCTCCGGGTTATGTTGGCTATGAAGAAGGCGGGCAATTGACTGAAAAGATTAGGCGTAAACCATATTCTGTTTTGTTGCTTGATGAAATTGAAAAAGCTCATCCTGATGTGTTTCATCTGCTATTGCAAGTATTGGATGATGGCCAACTTACCGACAGCCTAGGAAGACGTGTTGATTTTAAAAATACGATTATTATAATGACTTCCAACATTGGGTCAAGACAGTTGAAAGATTTTGGACTTGGTGTTGGGTTTAATACAAAAGCAAAACAAGATGGCAGCAATAGTTATGCTCAGAGTGTAATTGAAAACGCTTTGAAAAAAACATTTGCTCCTGAATTTCTCAATAGAGTTGATGATGTTGTAATTTTTGAATCTCTTCAGAAAGAACATATTTTCAAAATCATTGACATTGAACTTGAAAAGCTTTATAAAAGGGTTATTGATATTGGATTTAGTGTTGTTCTTTCAACTGAAGCTAAAGATTTTATTGCTGAAAAAGGATGGGATGCTGCTTATGGCGCCAGACCATTGAAAAGAGCAATTCAAAAATATCTTGAAGATCCTCTAGCAGAAGAAATTATAAAGTCTAACGTTGGTCAAGGAGATATTATAACTGTCGACTACAATAAAGAAGAAGACCAAATATTTCTTAAAACAGGAAAAAAGAAGGGTAATAAAAAGGATTCTTCTGAATTGAACGAAAAGAAATAAACAAATACACAAAAAAAAAGAGGCTGATTCATTTGAATCAGCCTCTTTTTTTTTCTTCAACATTAATTAGAAGCTGTATTTGTTATCTTCAATAATTTTTGCAGCAATATTACGTCTTGCAACCATTACATTTACTCCTTCAACATTTGTTAGCATGTTAATTGCGCTTACAAGTTTTTGAGCAATGTCATTGTCAGCATGAGAATAAATAGCATCCTTAGCATTTTTTGCGATTTTATTCATAGCATCGTATACAAAAACACTAACGATATCCCTATAAATTTTATCTTCTCCTTTTAAGCTTTCTCTTTTCTGAACTCTTAATGCAAGTGATTCTGCAATATAAGTTTCCATAATCATATTGGAAATATTATTTACAGTTTCTTGCTCGCTCATAAATGATTTGCCTAAAACTTTTGATGCACTATAAGTTACAAGTTTTATCGCTTTCTTCATATTCTTTATATATCTCATCTGCTTTTCAAAGAAAGATTCACCAGATTTAGCATCGTCAGAGATTTTATCCAAATTATTATACAAATCTTCAGCCGGGCCAAACAAATCATACTCGCCTTTTATAGCTTTCTTCGTAGCTGCTTCCACAACTAGAAGTCTATTAATTTCGTTAGTTCCTTCGAAAATACGGTTAATTCTTGAATCGCGATATGCTCTATCTACAGGCATTTCAGCAGAATAACCCATACCACCATGAATCTGAACTCCTTCGTCAGCAACATAGTCAAGCATTTCAGATCCATAAACTTTTAGAATAGCATCTTCAACAGCATAATGGCTAATTGCATCAATAGAACCAATTCCTATATCACAACCTTCACCCTTATATTTATCCATCAAAATATCTATATCCCTACTCACTCTATAAATTGCAGATTCATGTGCAAAAGCTCTTATTATCATTTCAGCAAGTTTGTACTTAATTGATCCAAAGTTGGATATTAATGTTCCAAACTGTTTTCTTTCGTTAGCATATCTTACAGAATCAGAAATCGTTTGTTTTGCAGCTCCAATAACATTTGCTCCAAGCTTCATACGACCCATATGCAAAATACTTAAAGCTATTCTGAAACCTTCTCCCCTTTTTCCAATAAGATTTTCAACAGGAACTTTCACGTCATTATAATAAATCTGACAAGTAGAAGACCCTTTAATACCCATTTTATGTTCATCCGGACCGATTACAACTCCTGGCCAGTTGCTTTCAACTATAAAAGCACTTAGAATTCTGTCATTATCAATTTTCGCAAAAACAACCTGAGTATCACAGAACCCTGCATTAGTAATCCACATTTTTTGACCATTGAGGATATAATGTTTTCCGTCTTCACTAAGAGTAGCCTGAGTTTTTCCTGAATTTGCATCAGAACCGGCACCTGGTTCAGTTAAACAATATGCTCCTAAATAGTCACCTGTAGCAAGCTTTGTAACATATTTCATTCTTTGCTCTTCATTTCCATAGTACATAATAGGTAAAGTACCAATACCGCAATGAGCCATAAATGCTACTGAAAATGAATATGCTGCTCCTACAACTTCTGCAGCAAGCATTTGAGTAACGAATGATTGTCCGAAACCAGCATATTGTTCTGGAATTGATATACCCATTAAACCAAGATCACCTGATTTCTTAAGAATTGATTTCATTAATTCTCTATCGCCTTTATCAAGCTGGTCAAGATTTGGATGAACCTCTGTTTCAATAAAATCTCTAACCGTTTGAGCAATCATTTTTTGTTCTTCATCAAATTCTTCAGGAATAAAAATAGATTGTGGGTCTACTTCTTTAACGAGAAATTCACCACTTTTCAGGTTTTTGTTGTCTTCCATTTTGCTTATTTTTAGTGTTTTTCTTTATGATTTTGAATAAAAGTTTCCGCTTAATAATCGGGCAAAGATAGAAAAATATACTAAATGATTAAATTAATTTTGTACAGAGTTCGCTACTTTTTACGCACAATCTTTTCAATTTTCTTTGCTTTACATTCTTCATCATCACATACAAAACAATTATCCATAACTTCATCACTAATACCCATTGTAGAGTAACCGCCATCATGAAACAGGTTCTGCATAGTTACCATTTTGGTAAGATCTGAAAACATTACAACACAATAATCTGCACAACTATCAGATGTGGCATTACCAAGAGGCGACATACTATTTGCATAAGCATAAAATGATTTAAAACCCTTTACACCTGTACCGGCAGTTGTTACTGTTGGCGATTGAGAAATGCTATTTATCCTAACTTTCTTTTTTCTTCCATAATGATATCCAAAGCTTCTTACAATGGATTCAAGCATAGCTTTAGCTTGCGACATATCACTATATGAAGAATAGGTTCTTTGAGAACCAATATATGACATCGCAATTACACTTCCCCACTCGCTAATTGCATCCATGTGATACGCAACTTGCAGAAGCTTATGTAAAGAAATAGCTGAAACATCAAGAGTTTTGACCATGTGATTGTAATCAAGTTCGGTATAATGCAATCCTTTTCTAACATTTGGAGACATACCTACACTATGAAGAATGAAATCGATTTTACCACCAAGAACAGCCATGCTTTCAGTTAGAAGATTTTCTAGTTCATCAACTTGGGTAATATCAGCAGGAATAACCTCTGAATTAGTCATTTCTGCTAATTCGAATATTTTTTTTGCCCTTAAAGCAATAGGTGCATTTGTAAGAACAAAGGTTGCTCCTTCTTCTTTTGCTTTTAATGCAACTTTCCATGCAATTGAATTTTCATCAAGAGCACCGAAAATAATACCTCTTTTTCCTTTTAATAAATTATTTGCCATAATATTTGATTTTGGGATTTATCTGAGATTAATAAAAAACAACCTAAATACTGATTTCAACTATTGGTTTTTGACCATCATGAGTTCTTTAGCAGTTTGAAGCATGACCTCGCTTGGCTTATTCCCTCCAAGCATTTTGGCAATTTCTGCGATTCTTTCTTGATTGTATAAAGGTTTTACAAGCGTTTTTGTTTGATTGTTTTCATTTATTTTATAAACAAGCAATTGCTCTTTGCCTCTTGCTGCTATCTGAGCTAGATGTGTAATAACAATTACCTGCATATTTTTTGACATACTATTTAGAATATCTCCCATTTTTGATGCAATCTCACCTGAAATGCCAGTGTCGATTTCGTCGAAAATAATAGTTGGAAGGAGATTTTTCATTGAAATCATTGATTTTATGCTAAGCATCAGCCTTGACAACTCACCTCCTGACGCAACTTTAGATAATTCTTTAAGATCGCCCCCCAAATTAGCATTAAACAAAAATCTCAAGTTGTCTATGCCGTTATTGGTAAGTTCGGTATTCGGCAAAATTTCTATTTTGAATCTAGCATTTGGCATTCCTAATTGGTGAAGTGAGGATGTAATTTCAGATTCAATTTTGGGGGCACTAATTTTTCTGTTTTTTGAAATCAATTCAGCAAGAGCAGATAGCTCAACAAATACCTCATTGATTTTTTTCTCATTTGTAATAATTTGCTCATCAAGACTTTCTATCAGATTAACTTTTTCTCTAAATTCTTCCCTTGTACTAATCAGGTCATTGAAAGTAGATGAATTATGTTTGTGCATTAACTTGTTTAGCAAATCATATCTATTCTTCAATTCTTCAATTCTGCCTTTATCAAATTGAACATCTTCAGAAAGAACAGCTATTTCTTGTGCAATATCTTTTATCTCAATATATGTAGATTTTATTCTGGCTGATAATTCAGCGTATTTTGGAGATACATTTTCAATAGCAGATATTAAATGGCTTACTTCGTTTAAAGATTTTATTATCGAAGGGTCAGATTCATCAACTAAGTAGCTTGCTTTTTCAAAATTAAACTTTATTAATTCAGCATTTTCGAGTATATGAACTTCGGATTCAAGATTTTCATATTCTCCTTCAATGAGATTTGCCTTTTCAAGTTCATCGAGTTGAAAAGCAAAGTAATCATTTTCTGCTCGCGCTTTTTGCTCTTTATCTTTCAATTCTTGATTCTCCTTTATAAGCTCTTTCCATGTTTTGAACAAGTTTTTAAACTTGTCAATTTCTGATTGATGCTTACAATAATTATCAATTATATCAAACTGAAAAGAAGCTTCTGCAGCCAAAAGATTATTATGTTGAGAATGAATATCAATAAGCCTATCTCCTATTTCTTTCATAACTGAAAGATTAACAGGAGTATCATTAATAAATGCTCTAGATTTCCCTTGTTGATTAATTTCTCTTCTAAATATACAAGGGTTAGTATAATCAAGGTCGTTTTCTTCAAATAAAGGCTTGATATTAATATTATCAAGGCAGAAAGTACCCTCAATAACGCATTTCTTCTGTTTGTCAAGCAAAGTTTGAATATCTGCCCTCTGACCTAGAATTAAAGATAATGCTCCTAAAAGAATTGACTTTCCGGCACCTGTTTCGCCTGTTATAGTGGTAAATCCTTCGTCAAAGGAAATGTCCAGCTTACTAATGAGGGCAAAATTCTCTATCTGCAGTTGTTTAAGCATATTATATCAATGCAAAAAATTAAGGGACAAAGTTAATAAAAATGAGAGATTAAAAACCAAAATGGAGTGTATGAATTATTGCTGTTGGTTTATTCTTCTGTATTTTGCAGCATTTGTAGGATCTATTTCTGTAAGAATTTGAATTGCTTTATTTTGATCTACCGGAGTAGCTTGAGAATAAATGTTCACAAATTCATCACTTTTAGCTGTGAGAATCATCTGCATTAGGAGACTACCCGGTCTTTGACGATGAACTCTTTGAAGCAATTCAAGCGACTGAGTGATCTCCCCTCTTGCTAACTCCATGTTTTCAGTCATTGTGTCGAATCCTAACCTATGATATTGATATAAAGCCTGGCGTGCGGCGGCATACTGGGAGTTGAAAATATTTTCTATTATCCAGTATCTGTTTCTTTGGCTTTCAAAAGATTTCCAACCTGGCTCCTGCGCCGTTTGTGCTCTATTAACAATACTTTGCGCCTTTTCAAAATATGGAGTACCTCCCATTGGGCTAAATGTGTCAAAATCAAATCCAATAATCAAATATGCATAAAAGGCAAGTACTTCTGTCAAATTCGACATAAAAGTATTATCATCATAATCCAATGGCATATTTTCAGTATACCTGAATGAAATATTTCTATCCTGATGATTGATTAAAGGGGAATTGTATGATGAATTGAATACAGGTCTGCGTGACTGAACTTGTAAAGTCCCTTTATACTCATCAGTACCAGCTTTTTCTTCAATAGTTATTGTAATATTTGCCTCTATTCTCTCCTCTGTTTTAAATTTAAAATTTGTCCAGTTCCTCTGATTCATAAACTCATAAAGAGAAGATTGTAAGGATTGAAGAATTAATTTTTCCGATTCTGGCAAGCTAGGAGCTGATACTTGTATTCGGCAGTCCAACTCCTGTGAGTATGATCTTACAAACAGATTAAGAAGAATTATTAAAATTGTAAAGGCTCTTTGCATTCTAACGTTTTATTTAGATTTCTTATCTTTTTGAGTAAAATTATCAAGAATAAAACTCACAATATCAGAAGCTACTTCCGATTTAGACTTAAGACTATAACGATGGATATTGCTTTTATTGTCTAAAATAGATACTTTATTAGTGGCCGACTTGAAGCCAGCACCTTCATCATTTAAAGAGTTAAGAACAATAAAATCGAGGTTTTTTGTTTTCAGCTTTTTAACTGCATTACTTTCCTCGTTATCAGTTTCTAAAGCAAAACCTGCAAGTATTTGACCCTTCTTTTTTATACTGCCAAGATGAGCAAGGATATCTTTTGTAGGAGACAATTTAAGAACTAGCTCTTTATTATCCTGAGTTTTTTTAATTTTTGAGCTTTTAGGGTTTATCACAGTATAATCAGCAACTGCTGCAGCAAGGATTCCAATATTCATTTTAGGGAATAATGAGACACAAGATTTGAACATTTCTTCTGCTGAGACAACATCAATTCGCTGTATGTTTGGATGGCTTACTGAGATTGAGCATGGACCACAAACTAAATTAACACTTGCCCCTTTTTCTGCTAATGCTTTAGCAATTTCAATACCCATAAGTCCGCTAGAATGATTGCCAATAAAACGAACCGGGTCTATAGCTTCATAAGTTGGACCTGCAGTAATTAAAACGTTATAATTGCTTAGAGCTTCTGATGATTTGAAATATGACTTTACAGCATTAAAGATTACATCCGGCTCTTCCATTCTACCCTTTCCTTCATAACCACACGCTAGGAAGCCTTCTTCCGGTTCTATTATGCTAACATTTTGAGCTAACAATGTTTTAATATTATTCTTAAATGCAAAATTTTCATACATTTTGCAATTCATTGCAGGAGCAACAAAAACTTTCCTGTTAAAGGCCATAAATGTGGTTGAAAGTGCATCATCTGCAATTCCATTGGCAAATTTCCCAATAATGTTTGCTGTTGCGGGTGCAACTACAAAAACGTCGGCCCAGTCGGTAAGAGAGATATGCTCTGTTGAATAATCACTTTCACTACCAAAAACACTGCTATATACTTTATTTTGTGAAAGAGATTCAAGAGTAACTTTAGTAATAAATTCAAGAGCATTTTGAGTTACAACAACCTTAACTTCAGCACCAGCTTTTTTAAACAACCTAATTAGATATGCTGATTTATAAGCTGCTATACCGCCTGATATTCCTATAAGTATTCTTTTACCTTTCACTTTTTATATCTCTTTAATAAGCTAAAAAAGCCGCTTAGAAGATGAATTTCTTTAGCAGCTTTAGTGATTGATATTAAGTATGTTATTTGACTTCTTTTTCAGGAATTCTTGAATAAATATTGCCATTCAAAAATTCATTAACTGCAATTAAAGATGGCTTAGGAAGCTGTTCGTAAAATTTAGCAATTTCGATTTGCTCTCTATTTTCAAAGATTTCTTCCAAATTATCTGTGCTGCTAGCAAATTCAGCAAGTTTATTGTTTAATTCTTCCTTCATTTCAAGAGTAATTTGGTTTGCCCTTCTTGAAATTACAACAAGAGATTGGTAAATATTACCGGATTCTTTGTCAAACCTTCTTAAGTCTCTTGTTATTGTAGTTGTTTCAGCTTTTACTTTTTTGTAATCCATGATAAATTATATTAAAAAGATGATGTTAATTCGTTTGAGATAATTTAATTTCTTTAAGCTTTGAAGATGATCTGCGATATATTTCGTCAGCTTGTTGCTTAAACTTACTTTCAGGATAAGCTCTAATAAATTTATTATAAGCATCTACGGCTAGTTCATATCTTTCCTGTTGTTTTTCGAATATGCTATTTTCGGCAAACTTAAAATAAGAATCAGCAGCATAAAACATAGCTTCTTCACGATATTTAATATCGGGAAAGTCAACTATCAGTGTTTTAAATGATGTTGCAGCAGCGTTATAGTTTTTAATTCTATAATACATCATAGCCATATCAAAAGCCTTCTTTTCTAATTTAAGCCTAAGCTCATCTATTAGATTGTTTGCTTCTTCAACTTTTGCAGATTGAGGATAACGATTTATAAATCTTTGGAACTGCTGAATTGCCTCAAGTGTAGGAGTTTGATCCCTTCCGGTATTCGGAGACAATAAATACTTGCAATACGCTGAAAGAAAGAAAAACTCTTCTGCATGTTCGCTCCTAGGAAATGTTTGGTGAAATGTTACAAACAAATGTGATGCATAAACGTAGTCACCTTGCTTATAATGAGCCATAGCAAAGTAATAATTTACTGTTTCAGCTTTTTGAGTACCTCTATAAACAGGTAAAACACTATTAAGAAGACTAATACTTCTAGAATATCTTTCTTTTTCGAAATATTTTATAGCAGTTTCAAGCTTCAATTCATAATCGTCGCTTTTTAAAAGCTTTTGATATTTACAAGATGAAGTAATTGTTAATATGCTGATTATCAATATTACCAGTATGCTTCCAGAACGAGTTTTATGCATGTAAATCTGTTTTATTTGTAGAAATTATATGTCAATAACGTATAACTTACATAAATGGTGTGCAAAATTAATAAATTTCATCATTCATTGTTTATAAAAATTGAGAAAATATTGAATACTTAGTTTTTGTGAACATTTTTATTTTTTTTTCGTTTAACAATTTGTGTAAAACTCAATATTTGGTTAATTGTCGAAAAAAAAATATTAAAGTGACTTAATTTTTGAATATTTTTGCACCGTCTCAATTTATTTAATAATCAAAAAAATAAAACTATGAAAAAAGTTACATTATTATTAGCGTTAATTTTGGTTGTCTCATTTGGTGCTGCTGCAGAACATAAGCCATCTGCCGGTGATGTTTCATTAGAGGTAAACTTTGTGCCTTTTAGCACTGCTCCTATTCAGCTTGATTTTATTAAAGGTCGTTTCTTTTTAAGTGACAACATGGCAGTAAGATTAGGTTTTCTATTTGACATTGCAAGTGTTGGCAATTCATTACCAGACCCAAACAACATCAATAACATAGAAAAAGAAAAAGAAAGAATTATCGATTTCGGTTTAACTCCTGGTATTGAAATTCATTTTCCTGTAGGAGAAAGAGTATCTCCTTATTTTGGTGCTGAAATAGGATTCAGTACAAGATCATATAAGTATGAATATAATACAAACTTTAACAACGACAGAATTACTCAAACAGGTTTGAATGGTTTTACATCAATTGGATTGAATCTAGTTGCCGGTGCCGATCTTTATTTATACAAAGGCTTGTACTTAGGAGCAGAATTTGGTTTTGGATTTTCTTCAACTTCATTTCCTGATGTAGTTACAACTGCAACAACAGGAGGATTAACAGTAACAACTACTGTAGTTGACAATTCTTCATTGTTTTTATTCGGGCCAAACACTGTGTCTGCAATTCGCTTAGGCTGGTCATTCTAAAAAATCTTTATAACAAATGTAAAAAAGGCTGGATTTTCCGGCCTTTTTTATTTTTCAGGATCTACAACCTTTGGTGGAAATGGCAATGGACGTAAATTCTTAACAAACAATTCTTACGAACAGGTTAAAACATTTTATGTGAATGACAAAGGACAACCAAAAATGCAAGAATTAGCGGAGCTGATGAAGCAAATGCAAACAGCCACAGGTAGCTTGGCAAAAGACATGACTAGCGGAGAAGAATACGATTTATGGAAAAAATGTCTTGGAGAGATTAATAATAAAGCATACAAAACACTCATTCAGGTTCATTATGCTGTAAATAATTAATAAATCCGATAATAAAACAAAGCGGTTGTAATAATAATTTGAAGAAAATTACGAAATTAGCGGCAAATTAATCTGACTTTTGAACATGAAAAATCATAGGAGTTTTGCCAGCGATAATAATGCCCCCGTACATGAAAAAGTTATGCAAGCATTATCGGAGGCTAATAAAAGTGATGTAATAGCATACGGTGACGATCTATACACAACTGACGCTGAAAGAAAATTCAGGCATTATTTTCAATCTGAGGTTGAAGTGTTTTTTGTTTTTAACGGAACAGGAGCAAATGTTTCGGCAATAAGTAACTTAACTCACTCCTACCATGGCATTATTACAGCAGAAACCTCACACATGAATAACGATGAATGTGGTGCGCCAGAGAAGTTTTCGGGATGCAAACTACTTACAGTTAAAACTTCAAATGGAAAGATTTCTGTTGATGATATTAAAAAATTTCTTCATTCTAAAGGATTTGAACATCATTCTCAACCAAAAGTAATTTCAATATCTCAACCCACAGAATTAGGAACATTATACAAACCGGAGGAAATTCTAAAACTTGCTCATTTTGCTGATGAACATGATATGTATTTGCATATAGACGGCGCACGTATAGCTAATGCAGTAGCGGCATTAAACATATCACTTGCAGAATTAATTACATATACAGGAGTTGATGTTATATCATTTGGTGGCACAAAAAATGGAATGATGTACGGTGAAGCTGTTGTGTTTATAAACAATTTGCTTGCAAGCGACTTTAAATATGTAAGAAAGCAATCAATGCAACTTGCGTCTAAAATGAGATATATCTCAGCACAATTCAATGCAATGTTTTATGACGACCTATGGCTAAAGAATGCCAGACACGCTAATAAAATGGCAAAGTATCTGGAATTAAAGCTGGAGGAAACTCCAGAAATCAAAATAACTCAACCTGTTGAAACCAATGCTATTTTTGCAATTGTGCCAAAACAAATAATTGAACCTCTTCAAAAAGAATATTTCTTTTACGTATGGGATGATGATAGAAATGAAGTTAGATGGATGACACACTTCCAAACAACTGCTGATGATATTGATAATTTCATAAAGTCATTAAAGAATCTATTGAGATAATTTGTCATATATTGCTGTTGTTCAGGCTTTTAATATCCCACTAACAAATCTTGGTTTATTATGAATATCTTTATTGATATGAACATCAACAAAGCCATATCTATGAAATAAATCTGCAATGTGGTTGCTAAATTTCTCATTAATCTCAAAAAGCAATAATCCATTTTTCTTTAACCAGCCAGATTTGGCTTTACTAATTATCTCATCATAAAAAACTAAAGGATCGTTATCAAATACAAATAATGCAGATTCAGGTTCATATTCTAGCACATTTCTTTGCATAAATTCTTTTTCCGATTCTAAAACATAAGGCGGATTACTAAGAATAACATCATATTCGTCAAGCATTTGGGAATTATCAAAGATGTCAAACTCTACAAACGTAACCTTGTCGCCGTATTTTTTTGAATTAACTAATGCTATATCCAATGCTTCCTTACTTTTATCAATTGCAGTTACTACCGATGTTGGTATTTTATTTGCCATAGCAATTGCGATGCAACCAGAACCTGTTCCAATATCAAGTATTTTAATGTTTTCATGACCTCCTAAATTGCTGTTTATTCTATTCAATGCAAATATTACAAGTTCCTCGGTTTCAGGTCTGGGTATAAGAACATCGCTATTGACATCAAAAACATATTCTAAAAAGTATGCTTTTCCTGTGATATACTGTATAGGCACTTGGTTTTCAAGCTTTTTAATAGCTTTAATAACTCTAACAATATCTGTTTCAGTAAGCCTTATTTGTTTCTCAAGGATTATATCTTTTTCTGTAATGTGAAAGAAATGCTCAAATAATATCCTTCTTATAGATTTGAGCTCATTTTCAGTATAAATGGGTTTAAGTGTTTCAAAAAACCAAGTCCATACTGATTTAATAGTATTATCCTTTAGGCCTTTCATAACATTATTCAAAATCTGGATATAACAGGAATTTCTTTCTAATCAATTTGAATGCATCAAGTTCGTCTTTCCAAGTGGCCCTAATATCATCGGCCGACATTCCTTGCTTAATCTGTTCCTGAAGCTTATTATTACCTGCCAAGCGGTTGAAGAAATTATTAAAAAACTTATCCTTTTCTGGAAAGTTATTGTATGCATCTATTAAATAATCAAGATTAATTTTGGCATCATCTCGAATATCGAAAATTTTTAAAGTAGTGAGATTTATTCCATAGCACACTTTATCCAATTGTGGCGGATTTGGCGCAGAAGTTATACTTTCCGGTTTAAAAGTATAAGAATATTTATTGTTTGGAAGTTTAGAATGTCCATAAATTTGAAATGGAAATTCCGTTCCTCTACCAACACTTATCTGTGTACCTTCAAAAAAGCACAATGAAGGATATAAATATATGCTAAGAATATTTGGAAGATTAGGCGAAGGAAATATTGGCGGCTCATAAAAACTATTATGAGTATAATTAACGGCATTAATGACTGTAAGTGAACATTGTACACCATTCTCAAGCCAACCCATATAATTAACCATATTGGCATATTCACCTATTGTCATACCATGAACAATTGGAACAGGATGCAAGCCCACAAACGAGCTAAATTCCTTTTCCAGAATAGGGCCGTCAACAAAATGCCCGTTAGGATTAGGCCTGTCTAGAATGATTACAGGAATATCTAGTTTTGCAGCCGCTTCCATTATATAAGTCATCGTTGAAATGTAAGTATAGAATCTTGCTCCAACATCCTGAATATCAAACAAAATTATATCCACATCATTTAAATGCTCAGGTTTAGGTTTTCGATTATTTCCATATAAACTAATGATTGGTAGCCCAGTTTTTACATCAACTTCGCTATCTACATATTCACCTGCAGCAGCCAATCCCCGAAATCCGTGCTCCGGACTAAATATCTTAACAATATTAATGTTGGCCTTAAGCAATGTATCGACAAGGTGGATGTCATCAATAAAAGATGTATGATTCCCTGCAAAAGCAATTCTTTTACCTTCAAGCATAGGAAAATAAATATGCGTTTGATAAGCAGCAGGCAAAGGATCAGTTGATATTGTATAATTGTGATTTTCTTCGATGTTTTTACCGGAACAGCTAAATACTGTAACAATAAAAAACAAGTATAGAGGCCTATTCTTAAGTTCGTTTAATAACCTTAAAAACTTTTTAATTTGCATTGTATATTTCTTTAAATGCTTTTATTAATATGCCTTTCAGCGCGATAAGATGAACGAACCAGAGGAGCACTTTCAACGAATTTGAAACCTTTGTTGAATGCAATGGTTTTATAATTGTCAAATTGCTCAGGAGAAACGTACCTTTTAACAGGCAAATGCTTGTGAGTAGGTTGTAAATACTGACCTAAAGTAATTATTCTACATCCTACAGCAAACAAATCATCCATTGTTTCAAGAACTTCAGCATCTGTTTCACCTAGTCCCAGCATTATACCTGATTTGGATGGAATTCCAGATTCAGAAATAAACCCGATAACCCTAAGACTGGTGTCATAATCAGCCTTTACTCTAACCTCCTTTGAGAGTCTTTTCACTGTTTCGAGATTGTGGCTAATAATATCAGGCTCAGCAGACATGATTGTTTGAAGATCAATAACATTACCTTTCATATCAGGAATCAAGGCTTCTATTGTAGTTTCCGGAGAGATATTTTTAATAATTTTTATTGTTTGCGACCAATGACAAGCTCCTGAGTCGGATAAATCGTCTCTGTCAACAGATGTCAATACCACATGTTTAAGGTTCATTTGCAATACAGCTTCTGCAACCTTAAGGGGTTCATATTTATCTGGAGGTAATGGTTTTCCTGTTTCAACATTGCAAAATCTACAGCTCCTTGTACATATATTGCCCAATATCATAAAAGTGGCAGTACCCGCACCCCAGCATTCACCTTTATTAGGACACGCCCCACTCTCACAAATTGTATGTAAATGTTTCGCCCCAAGAACATGCTTCATTTTACTGTATTCCTCAACATCAGGCAATTTCACTTTTAGCCAGTCGGGTTTTTTTAATCGGTCAGAATCTTTTTCCATTGATTGAAAATATAAATAAAAAGCTTATCCAAATACCATATTTGGATAAGCTAAATTACAAACAAAATACCTTTTATTGCAAAAACAGATTCAGTTTTAAGCGTCAGTTTCTGCTAATTCTACTGCGTCTTTATTATCAGTATATGCAGGGCATATTTCTTTTGATTTACAACTTGAAAATAGAGTTGCTCCGATAAATAATGCAATAGCTAAAATCCTAATTCCTTTTTTCATCGTGGTTAATTTAATTTTAATTTCCTTTTATCTCCGAAACACAAAAATAACAATATTTTTAAAAGAGTGCTCAAAAATATTGATTTTTTGATTATGTAAAACTCAATTTTAATTACGAATAATGAAAATAGGTGTTTTGTTTGTCTTCTTCACTACCTCCACTGCTCTGCTATAGCGCATTATGTTGTCAATAACGCTTTTCCCCGGGACATGTAAACCAGATTTATTTTCAGAGTGCATGTTGGAAACATGGGGAATGTTATATTTATTTGATAAATTAAACATTGCACCAGGCATTTCATTTGAGAGGAATGTAAAATTATTCTCGGTTTTGTAATTTTGTTTCATAGGCGATGGCTATTTGTTGTTTTATGAATTCATTATGATAACGCAATATTATTTTGAATATTTTATTAATCTTTTGTTTAACAAAATATATATTTGATTTCCTTATTTATTGCCTATTTGAAAACTAAATTCGTATTTTTGTTTTCCAAAAAGCGATTTAACAATCTAAACTCACAACTATGAATTTGCATGAATATCAAGGAAAGGCTTTATTAAAGAAATTTGGAGTTCCAGTACCTGAAGGCATTATGGTAGAATCTATTGATCAAGCAGAAAAAGCGGCTCACCAAATATTCGACCATAATAATATTGAGGTTTGGGCTGTAAAAGCTCAAATTCACGCAGGGGGAAGAGGTAAAGGCGGAGGTGTGAAAATTGCTAAATCGTTTAAAGAACTTAAGCAGTATTCTTCAGAGATATTAGGCATGCAGCTTGTGACTCCACAAACAGGACCTAATGGCAAGAAAGTCAGAAAGATTCTAATAGAGGAAAACATTTATTATCCCGGTCCTGAGAAACGATCGGAAATATACATGAGTGTTTTGTTAAACCGTGCCACTTCGAGAAACATGATAATGTATTCTCCCAAAGGCGGAATGAATATTGAAGAAGTTGCAGAAGAGAGTCCGGAACTTATTTTCACTGAGGAAATTGATCCTAAAACCGGCATTCAACCATTTCAATGTAGGCGAATTGCTTTTAACCTTGGATTAGAAGGTAATGCATATAAAAACATGGTAAAGTTTGTTAGTTTGCTTTATAATGCGTACGTAAATCTTGATGCGAGCCTTATTGAAATTAACCCATTGTTTAAAGCAGCAGATGGTAAAATAATGGCAGCAGATACAAAGATGACTATTGATAATAATTCATTATACAGACATCCTGAGATTTGTGATATGCGCGACCTTAACGAAGAAGATCCAATGGAAGTTGAAGCAGGAAAATATGACCTTAACTACGTTAAGTTGGATGGCAATGTGGGTTGTATGGTAAACGGCGCAGGGTTGGCGATGGCCACTATGGATATTATTAAACTATCCGGTGGAGAACCGGCAAATTTCCTTGATGTTGGGGGGTCGGCAAGTGCAAAAAGAGTTGAGGAAGCTTTTAGAATTATTTTAAAAGATCCAAACGTTAAAGCTATTCTTGTAAATATATTTGGTGGAATTGTTAGATGCGACAGGGTTGCTAACGGAATAGTTGATGCTTATAATAATATAGGTAAAATTGATATTCCTATTATTGTTCGATTACAAGGTACAAATGCAGAAATTGCAAAGGATATAATAGATAATTCGGGATTAAAAGTTCAATCGGCTATCTTATTAAAAGAAGCAGCTGAATTAGTTAATAAGTCATTAGTACTAAGTACTAAGTCCTAAGTCCTAAGTCCTGAGTCCTTTTATTTTTTGTTGGTGTAATATAAAAAGATAGTATTTCATTGTAGCTGGTTACAATCGTGCAATTTGGAAACTTACTCGAAGTACTAATTCTTATCTAGTTCTTCATAAATAGAATTGTTAGATATGAAGTTTGGAATAATCTCCTTCATTTTTCTTACAATATTAAAATCATCGCATTTCTTAGATAGATTTAATAATTCATTAACACTTTGTTCTACTTCTGAAATTGGATGAACTTCAGTATTTGCAATCATTATGCGTGGATGATGAGTTGGGATAGTATTTTCGGCATTATTTAATAGCTCTTCGTATAACTTCTCTCCTGCCCTAAGTCCGGTATAAATAATCTCAATGTCTTTTCCGGGTTCGAGTCCAGAAAGTTTGATTATATTTTTAGCCAAATCAAGAATTTTAACAGATTCACCCATATCAAAAATAAATATTTCGCCACCTTTTCCCATAGCTCCGGCTTCAAGAACAAGCTGACAAGCTTCGGGTATAGTCATAAAATAGCGAGTAACCTCAGGGTGGGTAATCGTTACAGGTCCTCCATTTTCAATTTGCTTTTTAAACAATGGGATAACAGAGCCATTGCTACCAAGTACATTTCCAAATCGAGTAGTAATAAATCTAGTTTTACAATGCTGATTTAAGCCTTGAATATACATCTCAGCAATTCTTTTTGACGCACCCATTACATTTGTAGGATTAACAGCCTTATCGGTTGAAATCATCACAAACTTACTTACGTTAAATCTCAAACTATTATCAGCTAATATTTTTGTTCCTGCAACATTTGCCCAGATTGCCTCATAAGCATTTGTTTCCATTATTGGAACATGTTTATATGCTGCAGCATGAAAAACTATTTCAGGCTTATATTCTTCAAAGAGGTATTTAATTCTATTTTCATCTCTAATATCCCCAATTACAAAATTAACATCAACATTAGGGTATTTAGTAATAAACTCAGCTTCCAGATGAAAAACCTGAGTTTCACCTTGATCAATTAGCACAAGCTTTTTAACAGGGAAAGTAGCAATCTGGAATGCCAGTTCACTTCCAATAGAACCGGCAGCGCCTGTAACAAAGACTGTCTTGTCTGCAAGCTGTTTTAGAATATTCTCTTTCTCAAGATGAATTTCTTCTCTTTGTAAAAGATCTTCAATTTTCACATCCTTAATTTGCTTAAAACTAAGTTCTCCTTTAATCCATCTTTCAACAGGAGGCACATTAAGAACCTTAACATCATGATTAAGAGCACACTCAATAATAGACTTCTTTTTATGTTGTGGGAAGTTCTGAATTGCTAATACTAGATTGGAAACTTTATTTTTTTCAAATAATTTTTTAAGTTCACGACCATCTACAATAATGATTCCCTCAAGTTTTTTGCCAATTTTTGCCGGATTATCATCTATAAAAGCAATTATATTGTATTGAACAACAGGGTCACTATCCATTGCTCTTTTAGCTATTATTCCTGCTTCGCCGGCACCATAAATGGCTACATTTATAATAGATTTGCCGCTGTATGCGAAGTCCATATACATTACTTTAATAAGTAATCTATAACTTACCAGACAAAAAATGCACGTTATATAATCAATTATTACAATTGAGAATGGGATTATGTGTTTTCCTGTTATGAAAAACAATGACATTAAGTTAGAAAAGCTAAAAATGATGCTGCCGGCGCTAATAGAAATAAAAATCAAAACCACATCACTAGTATTTGTGTATCTGATAATTCCGGAATAAACCTTTGCAATATAAAAAACGGCTGCTCTGACAATTACAACAAAGAACAGAGAGTAATGAAAATTTGACAATATATGAGGTGGTATAGAAAAGTTAAACCTCAGGTTGTAAGCTAGGGTTAACGAAAAAGCACAAATAAAAATATCTATAAAAAATACTACCCACCTTGGCAAGCTGCCTTTTATCCAAAACATAATTTATTGTTTTGTTATGAAAATGATTTGTTAAGACAAAAATAACATTTAAAAATCTTTGTAATCTTTATTTTTTAATTTTGCTGAAATAAAAATTTACATTTTCATTAACCGCTTACAAACATAAATAAAATTATGAAAGCTACTATATTTAAAGACAAGCATGAGTCTCTCGGTGGAAAGATGGTTGAATTTGCCGGATTTTATATGCCGGTACAGTTTGAAGGAATAAATGTTGAGCATGAAACGGTAAGAAAAGCAATAGGCTTATTCGATGTTTCTCACATGGGCGAATTTTGGGTTGAAGGCATAAAGGCATTTGAATTATGCCAGAAAGTGAGTACAAACAATGTTGCTGCATTAACCGATGGAAAAGTGCAGTATTCATGTTTCCCAAACGACAAAGGCGGAATTGTTGATGATTTTCTTCTATACCGTTTTAATGAGCAAAAATATTTAATGGTTGTAAATGCAGCCAATATTGAAAAAGATTGGGCATGGGTTTCCAAGCAAAATGAAAGCATTGGTGCAAAAATAACAAACGCATCAGACGATACTTCCCAATTAGCTGTTCAAGGTCCACTAGCATTAAAAGCAATGCAAAAGCTAACGAAAGAAAGTATATTAGATATGGAATATTATACTTTCAAAGTTATAACATTTGCAGGTATTGAGAATGTATTGTTCTCTATAACAGGATATACAGGAGCAGGTGGCTGTGAGATTTATTTTCCACACAATGTTGGCAATAAAATTTTTGACGCGGTTATGGAAGCCGGAAAAGAATTTGGTATTAAGCCGATTGGACTTGCAGCAAGAGATACTTTAAGACTGGAAATGGGATTTTGTTTGTATGGAAATGATATTAATGATACTACATCTCCAATTGAAGCAAAACTAGGTTGGATTACAAAATTTGTTGAAGGCAATGATTTCATTAACAGACCAGCCCTTGAAAAGCAAAAAAATGAAGGTGTTTCAAAAACTTTAGTTGGCTTTGAAATGATTGACAAGGGTATTCCAAGACAGCATTATCCAATTCTGGATTCTAAATCGAATATTATTGGAGAAGTAACATCCGGAACTATGTCGCCATCACTAAAAGTTGGAATTGGGATGGGCTATGTTAAGCCTGAATTTTCAAAAATTGACACTGAAATATTCATAGATATAAGAGGAAAAGCTTTAAAGGCCAAAGTTGTAAAGCTCCCATTCTATAAGGGATAAGCCGAATAGTTAAAAATAAATTTTATAGCTGCTGCATAGGGTTATCATAACCAACCTTTGCAGCAGCTTTTTTATATAAATTGCTAATGATTGTATTTAACTTTATTTTAGGGATTACAATAATCACAGACCGCTAAAAATTAGTAACTTTATAGCTATAAAGGAATTAAATCTTATTTGATGAAAAGAGAAATTATCAGGAGCGTTACAGTTTTATTACTAAGTGTTGTATTCATCACACTCCCGGCGATAAAAGCATATCCATTCGGGTTTCATGCACATAGAAAAATAAACAGGATGGCTGTTTTTACTTTACCACCTGAAATGGTAGGCTTTTTCAGAAAGCATATTGAGTACATTACAGAACAGAGTATTCAGCCGGATAGACTTGCACATGCTATACCAGGTGAAGCTCCAAGACATTATATTGATATTGACCAATATGGAGAGAATCCATTTGCAACAGTGCCAAAAACATGGACAAAAGCTGTTGAAAAATACTCTGAGGATACACTTATGGCTCATGGGGTATTACCTTGGCATATAAATGTAATGATGACAAGGCTTACTAGAGCATTTGAATCTGGAGACGTTGACCGGATTCTATATAATGCCGCGCATATTGGGCACTACATAGCCGATGCGTGCACGCCCTTGCATACAACAAAATACTATAATGGAAGAACTCCAGATGAAGTAGGGATACATGGATTTTGGGAAAGCCGATTACCCGAACTTTATGCCGATGGTTTTAATTATTTCGTTGGAAGAGCTGAGTATATAGAATATCCGCTTGAGAAAGTTTGGGAATTAGTAAAAAACAGCCATTTAAAAGTGGATACAATTTATCAGGTATTTAATGATTTAAGATTAAGGATGGGTGCTGATAGAGTGTATTCTCACGAATCTAGGGGCATGTCTAATATGAGGGTTTACTCACGCGATTTTTCAAAAGCTTTTCATGAAGAGCTTAAGTTTATGGTTGAAAGACAAATGAAACTCGCTACAAAAAGTGTTGGAGATTTTTGGTACACAGCATGGGTAAATGCAGGGCAGCCTGAGTTATCAAAAGTTGTAAAAGCAGTAAGTGAAGATCACATAAAGGAACTGGAAGAAGAAAAAAAGAAATTCGAGCAGACTGAAAAACCCCAAGGAAGGTATTATCCTCAATAATTAATAATCTACAGTCTTTTAAAGTAAAATAGATATGTAAAATATGCTATTACAGAAGGTATGATTATAATTGTATGCAAAAGAGATAGAAATACCATACCATAATCTGAAGGCTTCGATATAATAAGAGGAATAGCTAAAAATACTATTTGAGAGACAGTAAACAACCAAAAGCCCAGTATTCCTTTTCTACTTGTCATTGCTAATCCTATTATACCAATCACAGGCATAGCAGCCATTGCAACAATTATAGCAGACATTACATTCCAAGTTTTAAGATGTATACCAATAGCAAACAAATGAATGCTGTTATAGTTGACAAACACATCAGGATTGAAGTGAGCTATATTCATAAAAACACCTACTATGAAATTCAAAACCATTATAAAATAAGCCACAACAGATATCACTACAATAATTCCAGGTTTGTGAACTTTAACTTCGGCTAATTTTTCCTTTATTTCTTCCTTTTGGTCTGAAACATGATGAACAATAATAACATCTTCTTGCATCTGTCTGACTTTTAATTAATAATGTGCCAACTTTTAGGCAATCTTTCAAAAGTAATTTCTATTACTTTTATTTTTATACGTATTTCACGGGTTTTTTGTTCACAATAAAATTAATTGATTTGTGGATTTCTACAAACATTAATTTGTCATTTTCGACGAATGATACGTATTGCCTGAATTTAACCAGTAAACTTTCCAACAAAGGAGACGTTTTTAATGGTTTTCTAAATTCAATAGCTTGACCTGCATTAAACAGTTCAATAGCAAGTATTTTCTCAACATTTTCTGCAATTTTCAGGGCTTTTACCGCCGCATTGGCTCCCATACTTACATGATCTTCCTGTCCTTGAGAACTTTCAATAGAATCTACAGACGCAGGTGTGCAGAACTGTTTATTTTGGCTTACAATAGATGCTGCAGTATATTGGGGAATCATGAAACCGGAATTCAAACCGGGGTGAGCCACCAAAAATGAAGGTAAGCCCCTCTCCCCTGCTATTAGCCTGTAAATTCTCCTTTCAGAGATATTACCCAGCTCTGCCAATGCAATTGCAAGAAAATCTAGGACTAACGCTAAAGGTTGTCCGTGAAAATTACCTGCAGATATTATTTTATCGCTTTCAGGGAAAATTGTAGGATTGTCTGTAACAGCGTTTATTTCATTAGTAACAACCTGAATAACATAGTTTATGGCATCTTTACTTGCTCCATGAACCTGAGGCATACACCTGAATGAATAAGGATCTTGGACATGCTTTTTAGGCTGTTTTATCAGTTCACTTCCTTCAAGTATCTTTCTGATATTCTTTGCAGTTTCTATCTGACCTGAGTGATGCCTGATTTGATGCACGTCATCGTCAAATGGTTCAATTCTACCATCATATGCCTCAAGCGACAATGCTCCTATTGTATCTGCCCATTCTACAATGTTATTGGCCTTTATAAGGCTGTAAACCGCGTATGAAGCCATGAATTGTGTTCCATTAAGCAAAGCAAGACCTTCCTTTGAAGCTAGCTTAACCGCCTCTAAATTGAGCTCTGCCAAAACTTCAGCAGCTTCTCTGGTTTTTCCGTTATAAATAACTTGTCCCATCCCAATAAGAGGCAGACATAAATGCGCCAGAGGACAAAGATCACCACTCGCTCCGAGCGAACCCTGTTCATAAACTATTGGAATTATATCATTATTATAGAAATCAATAAGCCTCTGAACAGTATCTAATTGCACCCCTGATTTACCATAAGATAAAGATTGAACCTTTAAAAGCAGCATTATCTTAACTATATCCGGTCTTACTATATCACCTATGCCACATGCATGCGACATCATAAGGTTTTCCTGAAGTTTACCTAGGTCTGATTCACTAATAGAATGGTTGCACAAAGAACCGAAACCCGTAGTAACTCCATAAACAGGCTCTTTCTGTGTTGCAATTTTATTGTCGAGATAATTTCTGCAATCAACTATTAGCTTTTCTGCTTCTTTGGATAAGGCAAGTTTCTTTTTTGATGATAAAATTGTTTCAACATCCTGTATTGTTAGCGTTTTCGGACTTATATGATGTATTTCCATAGTATATTTAAGAAGTTTATTTGTAACGATTGTTATAATTTCTTTATAATATCAATAGCTTGTTGAATGCTTACATTTTTTTGCTCCCCTGATACCATATTTTTTAATGTAACAGTTTTATTATCAATCTCTTCCTGTCCGGCCATTATAACAAAAGGAACACCAACTTTAGAGGCATACTGCATTTGTTTTTTCATTTTGGCATCTTCGGGAAATAATTGACATTTAATACCTTCATTGCGCAAAGCATTTAAAACATCAAGATTATACTTCAGTTCATTCTCACCAAAATTAATTGCTATAACGCTGGTGGATGTAGACGTATTCTCAGGAAATTTATTCAGTTCATTTAATACATCATAAATACGGTCTGCTCCAAAAGAAATTCCCACTCCAGAAACTCCAGGCAATCCGAAAATTCCTGTAAGGTCGTCGTATCTTCCACCTCCACTTATGCTTCCCATAGCTACATCAACAGCTTTAACTTCTATAATTGCACCGGTATAATAGTTTAAACCTCTGGCAAGCGTTAAATCAAGTTCAACAGTTATATCAATACTTAGCTTTTCAATAATGCTAAAAACCTCCCTGATTTCAGCAATACCCAATAATCCGATTTCAGATGATTTTAAGATTTCGCCCAGTTTGTTCAGCTTTGCCTCGTTTGTGCCTTGCAATAATAAAACAGGTTCTAGCTTTTTAATTGCCTCGCTTGATAAGCCTTTAGATGCAAGCTCTGCTTTCACATTATCAAGACCGATTTTATCAAGCTTGTCTATTGCAATGGTAATATCAATTATTTTTTCAGATTCTCCAATAAACTCCGCAATTCCGGTTAGAATTTTTCTATTATTCAGCTTGACTAAAACATTAATGCCCAATGCTTTAAAAATGTCATCAACAATTTTAACAAGCTCGGCCTCATTATACAAAGAATCGCTGCCTATCACATCAACATCACATTGATAAAACTCACGATATCTGCCTCTTTGAGGTTTATCAGCTCTCCAAACCGGCTGAATCTGATACCTTTTAAAAGGGAAATTTATTTCGTGTTGATATTGTACTACATACCTTGCGAAAGGCACTGTAAGGTCATACCTCAGAGCTTTTTCGCAAATCTGAGCAGATAATTTATTGGAATCTTTTGAGTTTAAATCTGAAGCCTCAACTTTTGACAAGTAATCCCCTGAATTCAAAATTCTGAATATAAGTCTATCGCCTTCCTCCCCGTATTTACCCATTAAGGTAGAAAGATTCTCCATAGAAGGAGTTTCAATCGGATTATATCCATAAAGTTGAAAAACTTGCTTTATTGTATCAAAAATATAATTCCTGCGGGCAATTTCAACAGGGTTGAAATCTCTTGTTCCTTTTGGAATTCCTGGTTTTTCTTTAGCCATAATGATTTTATTAAGAAAGGCAAAAATAATAGTTTTTACTGAATCATTTCAAACTTCATTCTTGTAATCACTATTATCCTTTTATAACAGCAAGAGGTTTCAGTTCAACCAGAACATCCACAAGGTCTTGTTGGTTTTTCATTACTTCGTCAATGTTTTTGTAGGCGCTGGATGCTTCTTCTAGGTCGTTGGCATTGCGTATAGAGTGGATTATGCCTTTTTCGTTTAGATAATTGATTTCTTTTTTCAGGTCTAATGAGCGTATTGCTTCTTTTCTGCCCATAACTCTTCCTGCGCCGTGTGAGCAGCTTTCAAAACTGTCTTTATTGCCTTTGCCTTTCACAATATAGCTGTTTGTTCCTTGTGAGCCAGGTATAATGCCAGTAGTTTTTTTGTCGGCTTTAGTAGCTCCTTTGCGATGTATTATAACTTCTCTTCCAAAATGCTGCTCTTTGCTTGCATAATTATGTGCGATATTAATAATTGGCGCAAACTTCACACTTGCTTTATAATGATCCTGAAATACACTTACAATTCTCTCCATCATAAGTTTACGGTTTGCCAAAGCAAAATCTACGCAGTAATTCATTTCATTGAAGTATTGAATGCCTTGTTCTGAGTCTAGATGCAGATATGCAAGTTGCACAGATTTAGGTACAGGGCTCTTCATCTTTTCATTTAAGTCAACAGCCATACGATTGTAATAATCAGCTACTTGCTTTCCGAGATTTCTACTGCCGGAGTGAACCATAATCCAAATTTTATTATCATTAGACTGTTGGATTTCTATAAAGTGGTTGCCACCTCCAAGAGTTCCTATCTGTCGTCTGGCGCTATCGTATTCTCTTCTGATTACCGGCATTTTATCAAGGTTGTATCCTGATGGCATTAATTCTTCAGCTTGTTGAGTTTTATGATGTTTAAAACCCAGTGGAATCAACATTCTTATATCGCTTAGTATTTGCTTAAGTTTATCTCTGGGAATTTCTTCAATGTTGGTCTGAACAGCACACATTCCGCAGCCTATATCAACCCCGACAGCATTGGGGATAATAACTTCTTTTGTAGCCAAAACTCCGCCTATAGGCATTCCAAACCCCTGATGACAATCGGGCATTAAAGCGATATGCTTGAATGCATAAGGATGATTAGCAAGGTTTTTTGCCTGCTCAAGTGCACCATCTTCAATATCATCAAGCCATAGCTTAATTGGAAGCTTTTCTGTTTTTAACTCTTTTAGCATAAGTTAAGGTTAATGTGCCAATGTGCCAATGTGTTAATGTGTTAATGTGCCAATGTGTTAATTTGTTAATGTGCCAATGTGCTAATTTATTTCAACTTACGAATTACTCTTAATCCTTACATTCCTCTGAACCACGGGATATCTCGCTAACGCTCGATATGACAGGCTTTTCAAACCTTAAAATTGGCACATTAGCACATTGGCATATTAATTAATTAGCTTTCGATATCTAATCCTCTTCGGTCCGCTATCGCCCATACGTTTTTTGCGATTTTCCTCATATTCTGAGTAAGAACCTTCAAAGAAAATAACATTAGAATCGCCTTCAAAAGCAATAATGTGAGTGGCAACTCTATCTAGGAACCAGCGATCGTGGGTAATAATAACTGCACATCCGGCAAAATTTTCGAGACCTTCTTCCAGAGCTCTAAGAGTGTTGATATCAATATCATTGGTAGGTTCATCGAGAAGCAGCACATTTGCTTCGCTTTTTAATGTCATAGCCAAATGAAGGCGGTTTCTCTCACCACCTGAAAGTACGCCGCATTTTTTACCTTGATCTACTCCGCCGAAGTTAAATCTTGAAACATAAGCTCTGCTGTTCATCTGCCTTCCTGCAAGGTTAATAAGGTCATTACCTCCAGAAATAACTTCCCAAACTGTTTTTTCAGGGTCAATTTCAACGTGAGTTTGGTCAACATAACCAATCTTTACGGTTTCACCAATTGCTATATCGCCTTTATCAGGCTTTTCCATTCCCATTATCATTCTGAAAAGCGTAGTTTTACCGGCTCCGTTTGGACCAATAATACCCACAATACCTGCAGGTGGAAGCATAAAATTAAATTTGTCAAACAACAATTTATCTCCAAAAGCTTTACCAAGTTCTACAGCTTCTATTACTTTACCACCCAAGCGAGGTCCATTAGGAATGAAAATTTCCAATTTTTCCTCTTTTTGTTTTACATCTTCATTAAGCATTCTATCGTATGCGCCTAATCTGGCTTTAGCTTTAGCATGTCGTCCTTTAGGACTCATTCTTACCCATTCCAATTCTCTTTCAAGAGTTTTCTTGCGCTTGCTCTCTGATTTCTCCTCCATTTCAAGTCTCTTGGTTTTTTGTTCCAACCATGATGTATAATTACCTTTCCATGGGATGCCTTCTCCTCTGTCTAGTTCAAGAATCCAACCAGCTACATTATCAAGGAAATAACGGTCGTGAGTAATAGCAATAACAGTTCCTTTATATTGTTTAAGATGTTGTTCTAACCAATCAATACTTTCAGCATCCAAATGGTTTGTAGGCTCATCGAGCAAAAGAATATCCGGCTCCTGCAAAAGCAATCTGCAAAGAGCAACCCTACGTCTTTCACCACCGCTAAGATGGGCAACATTTTCTTCAGGGGCAGGACATCTAAGTGCATCCATTGCGCGTTCAAGTTTGTTGTCAAGCTCCCATGCATCGTGTTGTTCTATAAGGTCGGATAATTCACCTTGCCTATTTATGAGTTTATTCATTTCATCATCGCTCATTGGCTCTGAAAACTTCAAATTTACTGCTTCATATTCCTTAAGAATATTTACAACCTCCTGAACACCTTCTTCAACAATTTGTCTAACAGTTTTAGAATTGTCAAGAATAGGCTCCTGAGGCAAATACCCAACAGAATAACCGGGAGAAAAAACCACTTCGCCATTGAATGTTTTTTCAACACCGGCAATAATCTTCATTAAGGTTGATTTCCCGGAGCCATTAAGGCCTATAATGCCTATTTTAGCACCATAGAAGAATGAAAGATAAATATCCTTCAAAACCTGTTTTGAGGGTGGGAAAACCTTGCTTACCCCTACCATTGAAAAAATGATTTTCTTATCGTCGCTCATAGTTGAAATTGGATTTATATAAATAATAGTTTTGCCTATAAATTAAGGTACAAAACAACAAAAAATTTATGACAAGATGTGATGTTGGTATAGTTATTTTATATTAGGTCAGATAAAAATATAGAAATACAAGAGGTATAAGAATTCCTGGAATTGTAAACCATATTCCCCTACGCTTAAAACTATTTTTCCCTCTGTTCATATAAAGTCCGGTTAATGCAAATACGATTAGTCCGGCAGCAAATAGATCAGAAAACCACGTCCATAATTTCTTAGGCGCATTGTAGTGAAGAAAGTTGAATTGATATAAAACCGGAATTCTTTTAGTAACTTCCAAATATCCATCTCCCGTTGTGGTATTTACCTGAACAACCCTTCCGCGATCAAATCGGCCACGGTCAAAATATATAATCAGATTGTCGGCCACTACCCTAATGTTTCTGTATTGCTGAGTTATTTCAAGCTGATTAAGATAATAAATTGCATGTTCATCTTTGTCGGTTATTTCTTCTTTTGGAAGATTTAATTGGAAATGGTCTTTTGTTATTATATAATTAGGATTCCAATGGTGTCGGTGATTTAATGTAATACCGGAAATCCCATAAATGATACACATTCCAAAGAAAAAGTAACCCAAATCTCGGTGTACAGCTCTGTTTATTTGTCTTAACTTCATAGTATTATAATTTTGACTGCAAAGTTAGAAAGATTGGTGGAAAAAGGAAATAGGGGTATAAGGTATAGGGTATAGGGTATAGGGTGAAAAAAAACCGCAATATTCAATCATATTGCGGTTTTTTGTATCAAATTTTCAGATTATATCCATTCGAAAGAAACAAGGTCGATATGAAATTTAACCATTTTTTTCTGAATCTCTTTTAATTCTTTATCATGATCGCAATCGTGATCATGCACATGTTCTTCTTCGGCTTCAGCTTCTGCTACAACCTCTTCAGTTGTTTCAGCATTTTCGCAATCGTGTGCTTTTTCTTCTTTTAAAACACTAACTTTTCCAATCACAGAAATCATTTTTCCTTCACTTTCAGGATTAATTTGTCCTGCAAATTCGCCAAGGTTTACTCTAACTCTTAATTCATTGTTATCTTCAGCTACAATGTGCATTTTATCGCCACTGTGACGACATGTATGAAGAACTAAGCCTTCGAAATGAACTTGTTGTCCATCTAGTTCAGCTGCCTTTTCATAAAGTTCAGCAATTGTATAAGTGTCAATAATTTGTTCTACCTCTTTAGGCTGTTGAGAACATGAAAACAAAAATAAACCTGCAACTGCAAATAATAAAGCGATTTTTTTCATAATTTGATTTTAATTTAGTTAAAAATATGGTTAATAATACAATTTGCAAAGTTATTCATTAATCATAAAAAGCATAAAAAAAGTAACATTTTTTTTCACTACTGAACGACTAAAAAAAAATAGGGGTTAATCCCCGAAGGTTTCACCCCATGTTGTAAGTTTGCTTTGCGAACAACAAACAACATGAGCAAAAATACGGAAATAAAATTTGTCGGACAGCCG